>JAABUR0100000368.1_pt1 | contig 100750 bp, 91 predicted proteins | sample 5560091 | NCBI WGS metagenome assembly JAABUR01 (sample SAMN10711879, study PRJNA513375) | rock metagenome | isolation source: Antarctica rocks | place: Antarctica: Victoria Land, University Valley sud | reverse complement strand
TTGGAGGCGGCGATCGGGCCGCTGTCCGCACCCGCGCCCGGCCCGGACGGTGAGCACGATGTGCGGCCGGTGGGGCGCCGGCGGGGTGAGGCGCTGATCCAGGTGTGCCGGCGGGCCACCGCCGCCGGCGGCCTGGTTCCGGCCGCGGCGAAGGCAGCGGTGTACGTGACGATGACCCTGCAGGACCTCAAGAACACCAGCGGCGCCGGCTGCATCCTGGGGTCGGTGGATTGCGGCGCCCTGCTGGGCCCGGAAACCGTCCGGAAGCTCGCGTGTGATGCCGGGATCATCCCGGTGGTGCTGGGCGGGCCCAGCGAGATCCTGGATGTGGGCCGCACCCAGCGGCTGTTCACCGCCGGGCAGGTGAAGGCGCTGTGGCTGCGGGACAAACAGTGCACCTTCCCCGGCTGTGACGCGCCGAGCCATTGGTGCGACGCGCATCACCTGAAGCACTGGGTCGACGGCGGCCCCACCGATCTCAGCAAGCTCACATGTTGTTAGACTGCCTGCATGGTTCAGATTCAGGCGGCTGCGGTGTACGCGCGTATTTCCAGTGATCAGGCGGGCTTGGGGCTGGGGGTGACGCGGCAGTTGGAGGATTGCCGCAAGCTCGCCGCCGACCGCGGCTGGGTGGTGGCGGAGGAGTACGTGGACAACGACGTGTCGGCGTATTCGGGCAAGCCGCGGCCGGCGTATCTGCGGATGCTCGCCGATCTGACCGCGGGGTCGCGGGATGCGGTGATCGTCTACAACTTGGATCGGTTGCACCGTCGGCCGGTGGAGTTGGAGGACTTCGTCGCGCTGTGCGAGAAGGTCGGCGTGCGGGACGTGGGGACGGTGACCGCCGACATCGATTTGGGCAACGACGACGGTTTGTTCATGGCCCGCATATTCGCGGCGTTCGCTGCGAAGGAGTCCGGCCGGCGCTCGGCCAGGGTGAAGCGGAAAATGCAGGCGAACGCGACCGCGGGTTTGCCCCATGGATCGGTGCGCCCGTTCGGGTATGAGAGTGACAAGATCACCATCTGCGAACCGGAGGCTGTCATCGTCCGGGACTTGGTGGCCAGGTTCCTGGCCGGTGAATCGATGCGGAGCCTGGCCGCCTGGTTGAACCAGCAGCAGGTACCCACCGTCAGCGGGGTGGCGCGGTGGCGGTCGGGGACGGTGAAGCTGATCATTTCGTCGGGCCGGATCGCCGGGTTGCGGGAACACCGCGGGCAGGTTGTCGGGCCGGCGGTGTGGGATCCGATCATCACCGTGGCGCAGCGGGATCGGGTGCTGGCACGTTTCGCGGCGCGGGCGACGTCCGGTCGTCGGGCGTCCCGGACGTATCTGTTGACCGGGATGTTGCGGTGCGGCCGGTGCGAGTCGCCGTTGTGGTCGTCCGCTCGACATGACAACAAGTCCGGCCACACCCGGCGCTATGTGTGTTTGAACGGCCCGGACCACGGCGGCTGCGGCCGGCTGACTGTCGTCGCCGCCCCGGTCGAGGATCTGATCAGTGAGGCAGTCCTGCTGCGGTTGGACAGTCCAGCGTTGGCCGACGCGGTCGCCGGACGCGGCAACACCGACGCCACCTTGACGGCGATCTCGGAGGGGCTGGCCGCCGATCGGGGCCGGTTGGACGAGTTGGCGGGGATGTTCGCCGCGGGCGCGGTGACCGGCCGGGAATGGATGACGGCGCGCGACCCGATCCAGGCCCGCACCCGGGATGCCGAACGCAGGTTGGCTGCGATGACCGACAGTGGTGCGTTGTCGGGGCTGATCGGCAACTCCACCCAGCTACGCCAACAGTGGGCAGCATTGGGCTTGGACCGGCGTCAGGCAATCATCCGGGCCGTGCTGGATCACGCCGTCATCAGGCCGGGCACCGCCGGCGCGCGAGAATTGGACATCAACCGAGTGCAGCCGACCTGGCGGCTATAAACCTAAGATCCTTTGGTACAGCTGTCGAAGGCGTCTGATTACGCATAGATCGAACCGCGGATGGGTACACGGCAACGCAAGGATTGAGGTTGCAGCTGGCCGTCCCGAGCGCCCTGACCGGTACCGCACCGCCTGCGCCTCGTGATAGCCTTGCGCGTCGCCACCGTCAATCCCATCGGTCAAGGCGACCGGCAAACCCCACTGACCAGCGCCAATACGCCGCGCAGCCGAACCTTCTCAGCGGAGGCAGCGAACCGATCTGCGTGGATCTTTCCGCCGAGTCAACGCGGCCGACACCATCACGGTGCCCGCGCACGACATTCTGGACGACTGGCACTGTCGCTGCCCGGGTCGGCGAAACCACTGCACTGCCGGGCCGGAGACCCCGGCGACCGTCACGTGGCGCCACAGCTGTCATTTTCAGGGGGCGCAGAGCCCATCACACTCGTAGAAGTAGAAGGATCCGCATCCCCCAGTGCGCACGCAGTTGTACATATTTTGGTGACAGGTGGTGCTGTTGTTGCAGTAATCGGAGGCAACAGAACACGTGCAGGCGGAAGCGGCCGGTGTGTTTGTGTCCGGTTCGGCTTCTTTGGGTCCCAGGGTCGCGATGACGCTCCCAGCTTGCTCCCCGAAAGAAGCCTTGACTCGATCGCCGATTGCGGTGATCTTGTGGTCATCGACGGCGGGACCGAACGTCGACACCTTGGAGGCGAGCGCGCGAGCCTCGGCGAGAACGGCATGCTGTTCGCGGCTGAGCCCTGGATGTTGGGCAGCGTAGGAGTCGAGGTGCTCTACCCATGCTCTGCTCCGCTGGTTAGGCGTCATTGCCGCATAGGCCACCCGCCGGTATGCCACCGGAAGCCGACTCAGGTCAGTGAGCGTCGTTGGCATCGCGTCCTCATTGGCTTTGGCCCATGCGGCAACGGTGTCGGCAAATGCCGGTGCACTGCCCGACGCCATCATGCCGGCAACCGTTAGTGCGCCGAAACCAACCTGTTGCAGGAACCGTCTCCTGCTGGTTCCGGGTCGGCTGACATCGATCGTGGGACCCCCGACTTCGCCACGCCGCGCTTCCATGCGCAGCTGCCCCAAAGCGCGGACCACCCTGACCGATGTTGCAGGCCCCAGAAGCCGACCTAGACGCGTGGCGAGTCGCACCCCGGTCCACGCACGGACTCTGCCCGAGCCAACCATGAGCAAGGTTGGTTTCCACGCGGCATCCGGCCCGAAGCTTTCCTCCCGCCACTTGGCGACGTCGGGATGCCGAAGGGGCAGAACTTGAATTTTGTCGCTGCACGCCTTCGCGACAGCTTCGGCGATACCCCTGCAGGATCCACAGGAACCGTCGAACGCAAGCACCCATCGAGCTGTGTGATTAACCATGACGGGTATCGTACGCCGACACTAATGGACTACGCAACTAGTTGATGCCTGTTTTATAGAAATGGTAGTGTTGGTGGATGGCCACCGTCGCTACGCCGACACCTGCTCGATCCGCCGGCAGACGAGGACGACAGCGGCCGCCCCCGCCGCGAGCAGCAATCCGGACTCGATGAGTTGTCCGACGAACACCCCGGCGGTCGTGCTCTGGGCCGGGGTGTAGCTGCCGCTGATGAGGGCGAGGGCGATGACGATCGCAAACACGACCATGACGGTGCCGGCGATGGCGGACACCGTGCGGCGGGCGAACGCCCCTGCCACGGCTCCGATCAGAAATGCGGCGAGCCACTCGGCGGCCGGGAGGACGCCGTGGAGAGTGAACACCGAGTAGATCGAAGCGTTCGGGTCGAGGTCGGCGAAAACGCTCAACCATGCGGTGATCGCGAACCCGAGCACGAGACCGAGCACGGTAACGGCTGCGCCGCCGACTGCAAGCTGGACGATCAGCCAGCGACGGCGGGTCACAGTCTGAGACCAGGTCATCGCCGCGGTGCCGCTTTCCACCTCCCTGGCAATCATTGGGGCGCCCCAGAACCCGCCGATGAGCGGCGGCGTCACCGCCAAGTAGCCCAGGTAGGGCGACAGTTGGTGCAGCCGTCCGGTGAGCTGCCGAACGAGGTCGCCGCACTGTGGCACGTCGGTCGGCAGGCATCCGCGCGCCGCGGCCTGAGACACCAGCCGGTGGGCACTGAACCCGTGCACAGCGAACAAACCGACGAGTATCAGGACGAGCGCGGCGGTGCAGATCAGGGTCGCGCGAAACTGCCGGAACGCCAACCAGATCATCAGCCTGCTCCCAACTGCTCAGCGGAGCCCGCGGGGACCGGCCGGTTGCGCAGGTAGCCGAGAACCACGCAGTCCAAGGCCGGAGAATGCTGCTGCCACCGTGGATCCAGGAATCCCAGGCCACCTTGCGAAGCGATCACGGCGCTGGCCGATCCGCCCCGCATCTCGTGATCGACGATCAGTGCCTGGCAGGCGAGCCGCGCCAGCCCGTCGGCCGGCCCGGTGACGGCGCGGTGACCGGCGATGATCTCGTCGATGTCGCCCGCGAGCACGACCCGCCCGTCCCGCAGCACCAGGAGTCGATCGCACACCGCCTCCAGCTCGCCCAGGATGTGGCTGGACATCAACACGGTGATCCCTCGCTCGGTGACGTCGGCCATGAGCGTGCCAAGAACCTCGTGGCGCGCAAGCGGATCCAGATCACCCAGTGGCTCGTCCAGCACCAGCAACCGAGGCCGCTTCGCGAGTGCGATCGTGAGGGCCACCTGGGTTTGCTCACCTCCGGAAAGATCATCAATCCTGCGCTCCGGGTCCAAACCGAGGTGCTCGATTCGACCTCGGGCGAAGTCGTCGTCCCACGCCTGGTTCATCGCGGCGCCGAATCGCAGCATCTCCGAGATGCGAAACCGCGGGTACAACGCCTTTCGTTGGCTCACATACCCCACCAGAGCCAACTGGGACGGATCGTTCCGATCGAACGGGCGCCCGAACAGCTCCACGCCGCCTTCCGCGCAGCGTTGAAGTCCGTTAACCGCGCGCAGCAGAGACGTCTTGCCGGCACCGTTAGAACCGACTACCGCGACAACGGAGCCACCTGGCAAGTCCACGGTGCAGTCCCGCAGCGCCCACCTTCGCCCGTACCGGACTCCCACCCCGGAACATTTCACCGCGCTCCCCAATGCCGAACCAGCCGAGATGTCCCCGTTCGCGTTCGATCTGCTGTCCACCACAGCTGGACCCTCTCCGAGAAGATGAAGTCTCACGCCGTCGCCTCCTTCCTCAGCACCGCGGTCACCTCGCCGTTGAACAACTCCGCGATGTCTTCGATGTCCATCCCGAATGCGCTAGCCTGCCGCACCCACCGGCCCAACTGCCGGCGCAACCTGGCCAGATCCGCTGGCGCCACCGACAGCAGATCGGCGATCACAAAGGTGCCCTGGCCCTGCCGCGATTCCACCAGCCCGTCTCGCTCCAACTCCCGATACGCTTTCAGCACGGTGTTCGGATTGATGCCCAGCGACTCGACGACCTCCTTCGCCGTCGGCAGCTGGCCCCCCGGCCGCAGCACCCCGATTCTCATCGCGTGCTTCACCTGCTGCTGCAACTGCACGTACGTCGGGACACCCGACCTCGAGTCCAACGCGAAGACCAACATCTTAGAGCAACCACCATTCCGCTAGTAGAATGATGGAAGGCTACCATCTATGCAGCCATCGGGTGCGTTGTGGTGTCGATCCTCGGCGCGTTGTGTGTGGGTGGGTGCCGTTTCGGGTGTTTGCTCGGCGCGCGCGTGTGCACTCCGAGGAGCACCGCGACCTGGCTGATGGTGGCGGGATCGTTGATGATCAGGGGTAGGTCTTGTCGCTGGCAGGATGCGGAGAGCCAGGCCAGCAGTTCGGCGGGGTGGAGCGGGGTGCTGGTCATGCCGCACCTGGGTGATGTGGTGGCGGGTCGGCGAGTTGGCGGCCGGCCCATCGGGCTTCGCGGGCTCGCAGGGCGGCACTGAATACCAGGAAATGTTCACCGGCGTTGTTGTGCCCGGTGGTGGTGAATTCCCATCCGCCGTCGTCGTCGTCGCCGTCACGGTCTTGGTCTGGGTCATCCGCATCCGATGTCCCGGCCGGCGAGTGGGAGTCGAATGCTGTGCGCTGCATGCCTTCTGTCGCCGGGTGGGCGGCCAATTCGGAGATGTCGCTGATGGTGGGGTTCTGGTTCTTCCAGGCGGCGCGGTGGGCGCGCAGTGCGGTCATGGTGGTCGAGTACTGCCGGGATTTGGTGGTGATGTGGCCGCGGTAGCCCAGGGTGTGCAGCCATCCGAGCATGGGTTCCCGGCCGGGCTGCGCGGCGAGGTCGGTGATGGTGTGCAGCAGGGCGTGGATATGCGGGTTGATCGGCAGGGTGTCGATGGCGCGGGGCGACATTCGGCGCGGGTTGACGCCGAATTCGGTGACGGACTTGGTGACGTATTTCGCCAGGTAGCCGGCGATACGACGGGCCAGCTGAACCTCAGCGGACCGTCCATCGACCGCCGCGGCGGTGCGGGTGAGGGTTTGGGTGTCCGTCTGTCCGCCGAATCGGACGGTGACTAACTGGCTGTCGGCTCCGGCGACTTCCAGGCGTGTCGCTGCGGCGGCTTGGTGTACGAGCCGGGCGAGTGTGGTGGCGTCGGGGTGGGTGGTCGGCGCCAGCGGCGGCTTTGCGTTGGTGCGCTCGGTCGTGTCGGTGGTGTCCTGGCCGTGGTCACGCTCGTGGTGGTCGAGTCGGATGACGGCGTGGAAATGTGGGCAGGCGCGGCGTTGCATTTCCACTATCTTCACGAATGACACTTTGATCCGAGTCGGGTCCTCGCCGTTTCCTTTGAGTTCCCGGCGGACAAGTCGGCGCAGGGTGGTGGTGAACCGGGCCCACAGCCCCGGTGCGTGCCAGCTGAACAGCACATGGGCTGGGTAGTCATAGCAGTCCGGGCACAGCGGCTGTCCCAGCGCCTCATCGCCGCTGTCGTGGAGGTCGTGGCATTGTCGGGGCCGGTGATGTCGACAGCGGCCGCGTTGCTGGTCGGGGTGACACGGCAGCGGTCGGCCGGTGGTGTCGCGGCTGGTGGTGTGGACCGGCCCGAAGCTGGGTGCGGTGAGGGTGGCGAAGACGGCCGGGTGCGCGGCGATCGTTGCCGGGATGCCGTGTCCGCCGCCGAGCCCGGCGTGGACGAGTTGCCAGGTGTCCCCGGCGTACAGGTCGGAGCAGGACGGGCACACCGAGGCGCGCCGGTTCTTGCACCTGGCCAGCACCACCGGAGCCGAGGCCACACTTATCGGCTTGGTGCTGGTCAAATGGATCGGCGCGGTGCAGAACCCGGACGCGGTGACTTGTGCCCACCAGCGCTGGTATCCCGGTGTCGCGGCCCGGCTGATGACCTGCCCGATCAGATCTTCACCGAAGGTGAGCCCGGTGCCCGCAGTTTCGGCCGGTGGGGCAGCCGCGCCCGTGGACTTGGTCATGACAGGGATGCTCCCTTCGACCTGGAAAAGCTTGGGCTGGAAAGTGTTTCGTCGCGTGGCGGGTGACGGGTCGCCCCGTTTGGGTCAGGCGGCGGGCCGGCGCCGCGGGTTCGGCGGGTGACTGTCCCAGTCATCGCGGCTGTCCTCGATGGTTGCGGGAGCCTGGTCGACGGTCTTGTTGTTGGGGGCGTAGTGCTGGGCGAGGGCGTCGATATCGGTGTCGGTGACGTGGAATGCCCGGACCCGGATGGGGTCGGCGGTGCCGTCTTCGGCGACGTACCCGGTGCCGGGCAGACTGTCGGGTATCAGCTCGCACAGGGCGCCGCGTTCGCGGGCCCCGTTGCCCAGGATCATCGCTACCTGGGTCGCCTCGGATAGCCGCAGTCCGATGCGGGTGGGGAACAGTTGCCGCAGGGCCAGCACTTCCTTGGAGGGGTCCTGCACGCAGGCGATCAACGAGACGCCGACGGCGCGGCCCTGGGACAGGATCAGTCCGAGGAGTTGTTCGATCTCTGCCTTGATCTTCCGGTCCGTCAGGTAGGCGGTCAGCGCGGCGAGTTCGTCGATGACGATCACGATCAACGGCTCCGCCGGGGTGGGGGTGTGTTGCCGGGTGATCCCGCGGAGCCGGTTCGCCCGGTCGGTCAACACCGCGGCGGCATCGCGCAGCAGCGCCACGGTGTCCTCGGCGGTGTCGTAGGAGAACCTGGCGTACAGCTTGCAGCCGCGGCCGAATTCCATGCCGCCCTTGGGGTCCACCACCCACAACGCTGCCACACCGGAGCGGATGGCTGGGGCCATCGCGGTGATGATGGACCACACGATGCTGCCCTTTCCGGCGCCGGTCGCGCCGGCCACCAGCACATGCCGGCCGAGTACCCGCACCGACCACGGCACTCCTGATTCGGTGACGCCGATGGGTAGGTGTTCCAGGTCGACGGTTCCCGCCGGGGCCGGTAGCGGGATCGGGGCCGACAGGGTGTCGGTGTGGTGGACGTCGATTCGTATCCAGCCTGGTTTGTCGGAGCGGATGTGCACCGACAGCGCCCCGAAGGTGTGGCCCAACGCGTCGGATTGGCCTTGCCAGTCGGTCAGGGTTTGCCCGGTGAGCATCCGCACGGTCAATGTGTCTGACAGGTACCCGACCCTCGCCCGGCGCAGTCTGGGCACGATCACCCGGTCGTTGAGGGTGTTCGCCAGGCCGTGCAGGGCGCACACGTCGGCCCAGGGTCGACGGTAGGTCGACCATCGGCGCCACCGTTTCCACATCCGGCCCGACACCGCCCGCCGAAACGACCTTCCCCCGGCGAGCCGCCACAGGCCAAGCGCGGCAGCGCCGGTGGCGGCGGCGATGACGCCGGGCAGCCAGCCGTGGGTGACACCGAGGTATGCCGCCGCAGCGGCGGGGATGCTGATCATCGGGAATAGCACCGACCACCATGCCAACACCAGCGCCGCGCGTGCGGTGAACCAGAGCAGCTGGCCCAGGCCGCAGGCAACTTCGGCGATCACTTCATCAGTGGTGGAGTGCCCACCGGCTGGGGTCTGGGTTTCGCTTCGGACCATCACAGATCAGCTCCGCATTCCAGATTGTCGACGCACGCGAACTTGTGGGGGAAAACCGTTGAGGCTCACTGTGTGTGGATGTCTCGGCCGGGTGGGGGATGCCGCAACGGATCGGCGACGACGCAATCCGTTGGGCATCACCCGCTCCTGCCCGTATTGGGTCAGGCGGCGCGGCGTCCGGTCGGGCCGCTACCGGATTGCCGGTCTGTGCCGGTGCCGTCGGCTGGGGTGATCACGCCGGCGATGGGGGTGCCGGTGGACCGGATCGACGCGGCGCGGTAGGCGACACCGGAACGGTCGCCCTGGGTCCAGGGAATCGCCACCAGCCGCTCAACCGCCACCGGGGAGCCGACAGCGACCTGCGGCTGTCCGACGACGGTGATGGCAAGGACTTCACCGCCGGTGGCGTCCAGCGCGGCGACCTGCACCTGCCACAGCGGGCCGCCGGTTTCCCGGTCCATCCGCGCAGCGCCGGTATCCCGGTCGGTACGGGCTTCCGGTGTGCGGGTGCAAAAGAACGTGACGCCGGTGGTGTCGATGGTCAGCTTCATGGCCAGCCACTCCTTCATGTGTCGTGTGGCCGGTTGTTCGGCCAACAACGATCACTCCACTCGGCCAGACCGGTCCTTTCGAGGGCACAACGGCGCCAACGCCGTGACAAACTTCGCCAAACGGGGTGACGGCGGAATGTCCTACGGGCAACCATCACCCTGGGCGCCGCGGCGGCGCGGACAGGAGGTTTTCGATGCACTCGGAGCAGCCGGACCGACCGCTGGCCGATCCGCAGCCGAACGCGGCTTTGCATGCTCGGATGGCGGCCGCTGGCCTGTCCAAATCGGAAGTGGCGTCGAGGACCGGTATTGACCAGCGCACGATCCAGCGGTGGCTCGACGGGCAGCGGGTTCCGCAGTCGCGCAACGCCCGGACTCTGGCCGATCTCCTCGGATGCGAACCGGCGGACATCTGGCCGTCGTCGTACCCGGTGATGGACCCGCCAAGCATCGGGACCGTGCCGGTCAGCGTCTACGGCAGCCGCGCTCACGTCCCGGTAGCGGTATGGCACAACCACTTCACGGCTGCGCAGCACAGCATCGACATCCTGGTCTACGGCGGAACTTTCCTGTTCGACACGGTCCCCGGCTTCAGCCACCTGATCGAACAGGCAGCCGAGCGGGGCGTGACCGTGCGGTTCCTGACCGGTGACAGCGACGCCTCCGCCGTCCACAAACGCGGCGCCGAGGAAGGCATCGGCGAGGGCCTACCAGGCCGGTGCCGGCTCACCTTGACCCGACTCACACCGTTGCTGGGTGTCGAAGGCGTCGAGGTCAGAACACACGGCACCACCTTGTACGTGTCGATGTTCCGCGCCGATGAGGTGCTGATCGCCAACCACCACATCCACGGCTCACCAGCCAGCGACAACCCGTTGCTGCTGATCACCCGCGAGGCCGATCCGCAGCTGTGGAACAAGTACCTGGCATCGTTCGAGGACATCTGGACCCGCGCCCGGCCGCATCACCGACACGACGACTATCGGGAAGGCACATCGTGACTCGCATCGATTACTACAACGACCCGAACGCCCCCACCCCGAACAGTGTCGTACCCTCCAGCACCGCCGTCGTCACCGACCAGCGCGACCGAATCGTCATGGTCCGCCGGCGTGACAACGACCTGTGGGCGCTGCCCGGAGGTGGGATGGACCTCGGCGAATCAATCGTGCAGACCGCCGTCCGGGAGGTGAAAGAAGAAACCGGCCTCGATGTCGAAGTAACCGGACTCGTCGGCGTCTACACCAACCCACACCACGTCATGGCCTACGACGACGGCGAAGTGCGGCAACAGTTCTCGCTTTGCTTCACTACCCGACTATTGGGCGGTGAACTCGCGTTCGACACCGAGAGCACTGACATTGCCTGGATTCCCACCGACCAGATCGCCCGGCTGGCCATGCACCCCTCCATGCGGCTGCGAATCACCCACTACCTGGACAACCGCGCCACCCCATACCTCGGATAACGCCGGCTATAGCCGGCGAAAAACAGCACCCACCCTCACCGAAGCCGAAGGCGATCCTCGACCCGAGCTACCGACGCCAACAACGCCGGCTCTGACTCAAACACCGCACCGTAGACCACATCGGTCGGCGGGTAGCGCCCGAAAATCTCCGCCAGACGATCCGCCACGCTCACCGGCGACCCATCTGGACCGGTCGTCAGATCGGCGTACGTCACCACATCCAACAAGTCCGCCGGCGGCGGGTCGAACGCCTCCAACTCCGCAGACAGGCCACGCCGGGCAGCCTCCACCGCAGCGCCGGTGTGGAACGCGACCAGCGACACCACCAACGGCGGAAAATCCTGGCTCGCTGCGAAGTTCGCACCGTCCACCGGATGAAACCCCGTCCGACGGAGCTGCAACCCGTAGCCGACATCGTGCAGCCACGCCGCCGCCGCCACAGACGCGCCCGACCGGCACCCCAGCCCATCGACTACCCGCTGCGCAGTTCGCGCGACGCCCTGCACGTGCTCCCACCGGGTCCCCACCCCGCAGAGCACGGACTCCGACACCGTCCGCGCCCGCTGAACCAGCACGTCCTCCACGACAGCACTCTAAGCCACCGACCCGGAAGCGAGCCCGAACAAGGCGCGGCTCGATGCCAGCTCAATCGCGCCGCTGACATGCCATGAACGCGACACCAGCAGCCGGGTATCTACAACCAAGGATCGTCAGCCGGTCGAACCCCCAGGCCACACAGCAACGCAGGAGAAGCAGAGAAGAGAAAATGACTCAGCGAAAACGAGAGGCCAGAAGGGGCGGCGCGGTCCGCTCCGCTCCCCGCGCCACCCAAACAGCCCGACCCCACGGATCGACGCCACAAGATCATCGCAGGCATCCCACCGCCAGGTCCAAGCCGCGGCGTGTCCAAACTTTCTCTACTCCATCGAGCCGGGATGAGCGAGCGATCCGCAACATCCGCGCACGACTCGCCCTCGGCTCCATCCCGACGCCGAGCTGACCACCTACGCCCGGCGAGATCGTTCTGGGCCTCGAACTGTCCGGTGCCGCCCGTGCCGCGGTGCCGTCCAGGTGGCCGTCCTTGGACCGGAGAAATCATGAGCTACCCCCCACCAGCGCGCCAGAGTGAGGACAACGAGATGAGAGCACTCGGACTGGCGCGGCCGCAGCGCTGATCGCCTGGCTGATCACCAGGCAAGCTGAAGAGGGTACTGGTCCTGGCGACCGCCGCGCTCGTCTTCGGTGTGGTGGGAGCGATCATCATGGGCTGGCTGCCAGCGTGGGGGACGCCCAAGCCGGTAACCAGCTGAATCGAGGACGGATCGGCGTGCTCGTGGCAGCAGTGCGAAACCCTCACGGCAAGCCCCGGCACCAAACTCAGGTACGCGCTCTGAGCTCAAGGAACCGTCGGCGTCAGCGGGCAACCACCACTATTTTCGTTGCTGCGGGGAGGCCCGAAGGGCAACAAGACTCACATAAAGGTGCCCGCGAACCTCTTGCGGTGCCGCTCCGGAAGTGCTAAACCAGCCCTAGCTGTTGCTACTGACGAGCGAGCGGGGAGGCTGTCGTCCATGCCACATCGGTACACGCGCCGTACGGCGCTTCGACTTGCGGCCACCAGCGGCATCGCCGTGGCTGGAACACTTTCATCCAATGCATATGCCCAGGCCGCAGATTCAAGATCTAGCGGCCAGCGATACCTAGTGGCGCACGCGTCCGTGGTCGAGACGGACGCGCCAACACTGACGGTTCGACTTGAGGACACAGGTGAGGTCCTTGAGTGCGTCTCCGAAAGTACGGGTGTCACCTTAGCGCAAGAGACAATATCTCCGCTCAGTGATTCCGGCCTGGCTCCCGGTGATCTGGTTGCCGTGTCTGGGGAAGCGAGCCAGCGGAGATGCAGGGTCAGGTCGGTCGAGCGCATCTACGACGGCGCGAAGGGATCCTATGACCCGCGCGACGGCTTGCTTCACTTGCGTGATCAAGGCGTGGGCGACGTAACCCTTCGAGTCGCGCAGGACGCGAGGCCAACCATCCTGCCATATTACGACCGTCCGGTCCGATGTGACGTGCTATACACCCGAAATCGCATTACTAACGCCCTTTCACTGGGCACAATGAACCTTCGTGATTGAAGTTGGCAGCACCCGATTTCGTGCACAGTCATCAGTACACGTGCAGAACACACCTTCCGCTTCCCAGTCCTAAGAACCGAGGCGCTGATGATCGGCATGGCGCTTAGTCTGATGTTCGGTGTTGGTGGATTTGCTAAACTCCTCGCGCGCAGACCCTTTACGATAACCGTAGCGACGCTACTGCCCGATTGGCGTTGGGCGGCAATACGATCGGCCGCACTAGGAGTGATGCTTCTAGAAATCTGCACCTGCTTACTGTTCGCGATAGGATCGCGGCCCGCAGTAGACGTGGCTGCAACGAGTTCTTGCGCACTTGCCGCGATTTTCGGATCTGGCTATTACCTCTCGCGACGCGTCGGTGAAAGTGTAAGCTGCAACTGCTTTGGAGGTGGGGCTTCGACCTTGTCAAGGTTGACGGTTGTGCGCGCGGTAGCGATTGCGGGACTGGGGATATCCTGCATTTTAGTGCAGCATTCAGAACTTGGGATAGCAGATAGTTACATTCTCCGGAGCGGAGCAGTCGCGGCCGCGTTGGCGATAGCGGCTTTTCGGACTCGACGCGAGGTGCTACCCGGGCCCGCACGATACGAGCGAGAGTCCAACCCAATTGCAGCTCGCGAGGGGGGTGTCCGGTGATGACTGCCATCGTACTTTCGTGCATTGCGATTCTTGTGGCGCTTGTATCGCTTGTGGCGATCGGAACGCTCGCACTAAAGCTCCGCCTAGTCCAACCGAAGACGCGTATGGATCCGAAGCATCCCGAAGCCGCAGATCTGTCTACAATCGGCAAAGATTTAGTCGAAGTATTGGGCGCGTCAATAGAGGTCCCGGGAAGTCCGAATGACATCGGCGCACTCCCGGCAATCGAATCGTTCCTACTGGATGACGGTCCAGTACTAGTTGTCTCTACTAGTTGCGGGGCGTGTAGATATTTACTTCGTGAATCAGAGGAAGTCGTCGACTCGCAGGGGGTTCGGGTCCTGGTATATGCGCCAAGTATTGATCGGGGGATAGAGTTCATGGAAACAGAGTGCGGTGCAAAATCCACACCCTATCAGGTCGACGACGGAGGCGCTCGGACCCAAGCGCTCGGTATCCTCCTGTTTCCATCGCTGCTAATAATTCGTAGTCGACGAATTATCGCTGCGTATTCGATCGTCACGAGCGCGCAGCTTAACAGTGCTGTTGCTCTGTCCGCTGATGGAGCGACGGAAATACGCGAGCGTGAAAAGAACAAGTCAAGTTCCTGACCTAATTCCGAGAAGCAGAAAGAGGGCGCAGCGGGATGACCGCAACACTAGAGAGTAAAGTGTCGGTGGATGGGATCACCCAGGTTCGGCCACGACGGGCTTTTCTAGTTCGCGCAGGTGAGTGGACGCTCGGGGTCGCTGCGTCGTGCGCAGCTTTGACGGTCGGCGTCGCGCCAAAGGCGCAGGCCTCGCCCGGGTGCTGCAGCCTCTATTACCAACGTACTTGTTCCGGCCAGGAATGGGCCGTCGGCTGTGGTTATTGTGCATCTAACACGAACGAACTCGGGGATCCGACCGGGTCGTGGTGGTGGTCGTGTCCCCAGAGTGCTGGAGTATACAGGTTCTGCGGTGAGTGTTGGAACCGAAGCTGTTCTATTACGCAGCTTAGCCGTTACAACGTGAACTGCCAGTGACGTGGATTGGACGGTAAGATGCGCCGCTATCCTGATGATGACCATGTCAGGATGGGTTCAAGCGTGGAGCCCTTGAGGCGTGTCTATACTGGCGGTGTCCAGGCAAGCCTGGTTCAGGCTTTGGGCATTGGCACTTGGCTTCCTGGTCGGGTGCTTAGCACTCGCGTCGACTCTGACTGCCCTCGGCAGCGGCAGCGATCACTTATGGAAGACAAGTAGCGGCGCAGTTAAGATCGTTGCCGCTGGGTTGGTGTTTGCGTTTGCAGTAGCCGATCTGGTCGGAAATCAGGCAATGACATTTCCTCGACGTCAAACTTCAAGCAGCCTGGTCACGCTCATCGGTGACAGGGCAGGGCCGGCTCTGTGGGGCTTAGACCTGGCACTTGGCTTCACTACATTCAGAACCTCTCGGACGTTCTGGTCTGCAAGCATAGTGCTGGTCATTGTGTCTCCCGGTTTCCTGATGACCGTCACCGCGTGCGTCGCCTACGGCCTGTCGTTTTTGCTAACCGTCTTCTTTCGGCGCGACGCCGGGTATAGACCAGTGTCATGGCTACTTAAGACGAGGAAGCGGGTAGCGGCAGTGTCCCTGATCGCCGTACCACTCCTTGTAGTGCTTGGATTCTCGGAGGGATTGCTCTGATGGTGGACGGGAGACTCAAGGGTGACGAGGCCTCGTGGGTGAACCACGAATATGTTTCGCTTACGAGAATAGTATTTAGAAGGCGGCTGGACGTTTATAGGGCCAGACGGCGCTGGCGCGCACTCTTACGCGTGTTTGAGAGGAAGGATCTTCCGGTGGTGTCGTGGGCCAGCTCGCGGGTTCTAGGTAAGGAGGTGCTTTTCGTTGCTACCGCTTCAGAAGAGGAGTTCTTGCGGAATGCGTCGGCCTGCGATGAGCATATCGAGGTCGTCAGGTGGACGATAGGACGAGCTGCGACTCTTTCAAGTATGGTGCTATACCCGCTCGGGCAATCGTCAATGAGTCGGGTGGCGCCGATCCCCGGATGGGCGTTAAGACCGTTTATCGACCGCCCTCCACCGACGGACTAGTGCACGCTTGTTCGGGCTCCTGCAGCATGTCAAGCGGCAGGCGTCGACATGGTCCCGGACCGAATTGGTAGATGGAATGGAGCAGAGTTCCAGACAGCGTCCTAGTGTCGATGGTGTGAAATCGCGATCGGCGGGGCTGGCGGTGATGCTAGCAACGCTCCTTGCCGTCGCCATCCTTGCCAACGTCGAAGGCAGGCGTGGAGTGTCCGGGTCCGCTGTGCCGGGTCCTCCCATCATCGGGGCGTGTCTGCTCGATCAGACCGATGAAACGGGCGGCTGGGGCTTCGGGAAACCGCCGTATCCGGCGTTGCACGTGGCCCCGTGCAGCGGTCCCCGGTGGGGCGAGGTGGTGTCCGTACTGCCGAACGCCTTAACGTTCTCGACCAGCGTCCTGACCACCGACGCCAGCGGAGCTCAGGTGACCGACAACCCGGTCCAGCACCGATGCGATGACAGCAAGTTCGCCTATCTCGGTGTCGGGGCAGTCAGCAGGCCGCAATTTGGTTCTTGGTTCCTGCAGATCGGAGGTATCGCCGCAGTTGGACCTTCCGACGTGCAGCGGGCCGCTGGCCAATCCTGGGTCGCCTGCATCGTCACGCCCAGAAACGGCCATTCCGCCGCCGCTACCCGCTATACCGGATCCGTCCGGAACATCTTGGTCAACGGGGCGCTTCCAGTGGCGTTTGCGACGTGCTCACAGCTGGCACTTGGCCCCGCCGGAATTCTGCCCGCTCGCTGCGATCAAGCACACCTGGTGGAAATATTTGGCTATGCCACGACCTCACCCCGGGACACGCAAGCTCAGTTGAACGCCAGTTGCTTGGAGCTGGTCCGATCACTGATGCGCAATAGCGACCCAACCAAGAAGGGGTTGCTCAGGATACGAGCGTTTACTACTCACATCGACTTGAGCACCGGTGCGACCACGGAGGGGCTCGGTTCGAACGGCGCTGCGACCTGCATCGTCAGATCTTTTGATCAACATCAGCTGATTGGAACCCTCTTCGGGCTCGGTCTCAATCCGATCCCGTGGGCTTGACTCACCAGATGGTCAACCCGCGATGAAAGGCAGCGAAAATGGTGGTTGGTGCTGTCGCGGTGAGGACTGCGGTTGTGGGTAACCCGGCCAGCAACGCAGCCTGATCTTTCGTGGTCACTTCAGTCACAATTGCCGTTACGTCTCAGGAGTTGCACTGTTAATTTTGCAGTACCTTCTGGATCAGCGCGGTCCAGGCGACAGTCCTTCGGTTTCCATGAAGCGTCGTCCACTTTCACTGACGCGGCATGTGATTCCATCGGAGTCGAGAAGTTCGAGGAGCGGCACCGCGACGCGTCGGGTGGTGCGGAGCGTGCTTCGTGCTTGGCTGACCGTGAAGGGCTGGCGTAAGGCTCGGAGTGTGGTTGCCGCAGCGTCGATTGAGCCGGGTAAGAGGTAGATCTCGGTGCCGATCCGTTCCAAGGCTCCGGCGCGTACCGCAGCGTCGAGTTCGCGGGGCCCGAGACCAAGTTCCTCAAGCCGTTGGGCCGTTGGCGCGGCCCAGAGATTGGTCTTGAGGTCCGCGCGGATCGCGTTAACCGCGAACTGCAGATGAGGTGGGAGGCTTACGGCGAAGCCGACCAGTGAGACCCGGCCGTTGCGGATCTCGAGCGGGTCACCGACGAGGGCCTTGACGATTTGGGTGTCCGGTAGATCGAGCCGTTGCCGTGCAACGTCGGCGGAGAGCCCGGCTTCCAGCGGGAAGTCGGTGGCGTGTTGAGTCACCGCATCGACCAAACCCGCTTTGAGCTGCTCCCAATGCTCCGGATCGGCGACCCAGCCGCCGGTGACCTCTGTGACGGGCCCGTTCACGCCGAGAGTCCGCAGCTCGTGGGTCCGGATGAGGCGCCTTCGACGCAGCTCGTCGGCGGCATGAGGGATTCCGGTCATGGTGGCGAGGAGGTCGGTCCGGCGGCGGGCGTCTCCGCGTCGGTGAAATGCGGGTGGTTGCGGGTCGAGCACGATGGCGCCTCCAATGATCTGGTGGCGGCCGGGGTCCCGCAGTAATGCGATGTCGCCAACCCGGAGAGGGACGTCGGTGTCGAGGGTCAAGCGGACGGTGTCGCGGCCGAGCCGGCGGACTCGCGCGGGAATGGCAGCCGATCCGATATGCATGGTGCACGTCGCGTGGTCGTAGCTAGTTTCGCCGCGAATCCTGACGTCGATCACCGACGTGGGCAGCCATGCGTCCGGGGTGAGCAGCGCATGCCCGCGTCGAACTTGTTCGACGCTGACTCCCCGGAGGTTGAGGGCAACCCGGGCGACCGGCGTCGCTGTGTCGGTGGTCTGGCCGAGCATCTGAATGGATCGCACGCACACGCGGTGACCCCCTGGATGGACGACGAGCTGGTCTCCGCGGGACACGCGACCGGCGCCCAGGGTGCCGGTAACGACGGTGCCGGCGCCGCGCATGGTGAACGCTCGGTCGATCCAAAACCGGACCGGAGCGTCGGGTTGTGGTGCGGGCAGCTGGAGGATGAGCCGATCGATCGCGTCACGTACTTGATTCATGCCGTGGCCGGTGATCGCGCTGACCGCAACGGTTTCGGCGTCTCTGAGACTGGTCCGGCTGACCTGATCTCGTGCCTGGGCCATGGCGGAAGCCGGATCGGCCAGATCGCAGCGGGTGACGACAATCAGCCCGTGCCGGATTCCGAGGGCGTCGAGAGCATCGAGGTGTTCTGCAGATTGCTGCTTCCAGCCTTCGTCGGCGGCGACCACGAACAACACGGCAGGGACCGGGCCGACACCGGCGAGCATGGTGGGCACAAATCGCTGGTGTCCCGGTACATCGACGAAGGCGACCCGCTCCCCACTATCAAGTGCGGTCCAGACGAAGCCGAGGTCAAGGGTCATGCCGCGACGATTTTCTTCCTCCCACCGGTCGGGTTCCATCCCGGTCAGCGCGCGCAGCAGCGCGGACTTGCCGTGGTCAACGTGGCCAGCGGTGGCCAGCACGTGCATCAGGTCGACCCCGCCCGAGGTGAGGAGATGTCAGTGGCGGCAAGGATTGCCTGGCGCAGGCCGTCATCGTTGGCGGCGGGGATGGCACGCAGGTCGAGCAGGCATCGACCGGATTCGAGGCGGCCGACGACGGCCGTTGAACCGGCGCGGAGTTTGGCCGCGTAGCGCTCGGGCAAACTGATCGCGGCACTGGGCAGCGGCTGCTCGGGTGCACCGCCCCCACCGACGCTGGCAGTACTGCTGACAGCCCGAGCGTCGACACCGGCCTCGGTAAGTGCGTGGGCAAGTGTTTCGGCCCTCGCCTGTAGGAACTCAGCCGAGACGGTCAGGGCCTGCTCGGTGGGCGTCGGTGGACCTTGCAGGGTCGCTTCCAGAGCGGCGAGGGTGAGCTTGTCGACGCGCAGCGCCCGGGCGAGCGGGTGGCGGCGCAGCCGCTCCACGACGTGTTGCCGGCCGAGTAGGAGCCCGATTTGCGGGCCGCCGAGCAGCTTGTCGCCGCTACCAGTGACCAACGCAGCGCCGGCGCGCAGCGCCGTGGTGGCGTCCGGCTCTTCAGGGAGCAGTGGCTGCCGGGTGAGCAGCCCAGATCCGATGTCGACGACCAGGGGAACGCCGAGGTCGGCAAGGTCGGCCACCGGCACAGAAGCGGTGAAGCCGCGGATGACGAAGTTCGACGGGTGAATTTTCAGCAGCATCCCGGTGTCGGGCCTGATGGCCGCGGTGTAGTCGGCAAGGCTGGTGCGATTGGTGGTGCCGACCTCGCGCAGCCGCGCGCCGGTGGAAGCAACGAGGTCTGGAATGCGGAAGCCGTCACCGATCTCGACCAACTCACCGCGGGAGATGATGATCTCGCGTCCCTGGGCCAGTGTGGTGGCCGCGAGTACGAGGGCAGCCGCACCGTTGTTCACAACATGTACGGCCTCGGCTGCGGGAACAGCTGCGGCCAGGGCTGCGAGCGCGCTGCGCCCTCGGCGGGCCCGTCGTCCGGTCGTCAGGTCGAATTCGACATCTGTCGTCCCGGCCGCCGAGACGACCGCAGCTACAGCAGCGTCCGACAGCGCAGCCCGGCCGAGGTTGGTGTGCAGCAGCACACCGGTGGCGTTGAGCACCCGTCGTTGTCCACCCGCTGTCGCTGGCAGCCCAGCAAGCGCCACGGCCAGCACACTGTCAGGTGCGATCTCGCCTCGTCGAGCCTGCTCCTGCGCGTCGGTTACAGCGGACTTGACGGAAAGCCGGCCGAGTCGGGTAGCGGCCGCCCGAAGCTGCGGGTCTCGCAGTAGCTCGTCGGTGCGTGGGATGCGCCGCCGAAGCTCGCCCGGCGGCGGCTGTGCGGTCATGAGCGAACGATACGACTCCGAGAGGGCCCGGCGCGGCAAGGTCGGGTGGCGGAGGCGGACGGGAATCGAACCCGCCAGGCCGAGATTCTCGGCCTCGTCGGTTTTGAAGACCGCGGCGCCCACCAGGACACACACGCCTCCCCGCACAGCGGACCGCTGCTGAGGTGTATCAGTATTCCCGTCACAGTCATAGGTTGGCCACATGGCGAAGCACAGGGTGCGGCTCACCCAGTACGCCCATGGCGGCGGCTGCGCCTGCAAGATCCCACCAGGCGAGCTGGAGTCCATCGTGTCCGGATTGGCCGGCGCAGCTCCGGGCCCGAACGCCATCGGCGAGCTGCTGGTCGGACTCGACGTCGGGGATGACGCCGCAGTGGTGCGCATCGAAAACGATCGAGCGGTGATCGCCACCCTGGACTTCTTCACACCCGTGGTGGACGACCCGTTCGACTGGGGTCGAATTGCCGCAGCCAACGCGCTGTCCGACGTGTACGCAATGGGCGGCGAACCGCTCGTCGCGGTAAACATCCTGTGTTGGCCCCGCGAAGTGCTGCCACTGGAGCTGGCGACCGAGGTGCTCCGCGGCGGCCTTCAGGTCGCACACGCGGCCGGCTGTCACGTCGCGGGCGGCCACAGCATCGATGACCCAGAACCGAAATACGGAATGGCGGTCACGGGTCTCGGCGACCCGGCGCGGCTGTTGCGCCTGGACGCAGCAAAGCCCGGATTACCACTGTCGCTGACCAAACCGCTAGGCATCGGGGTACTTAACAGCCAGCACAAGGCCACCGGCGACGTGTTCCCACAGGCGGTCGAGGCGATGACCACCGTCAACCGTGACGCCAGCCGCGCCGCGCTGAGCGCCGGGATCCGGGCTGTCACCGATGTGACGGGCTTCGGCTTGCTCGGACACCTCCTCAAGATGGCCCGCGCTTCCGATGTAACCGCCGTCGTCGACGCAGCTGCTGTGCCGTATCTGGACGGTGCCCGCGAGGCGGTGCGCAAGGGGTTCGTCAGCGGCGGGACCCGACGCAATCTGGACTGGGTTCGACCCCACCTCCAAGCCACCGCAGCAGAAGACGAGTTGCTGCTGCTCGCCGACGCCCAAACCTCAGGCGGCCTTCTCATCGCCGGAGAAATCTCCGGCGCAACAGTGATCGGCGAACTCGTCCCGCGGACCGAACACCTGCTCATCGTTCGCTAAAACCGCGAGCGGACTCCGGCCGCGCACTACTGCCTCATCCTGGACGCGTGTCAACGGAGGCTGGCGCCCGTGCTGGTTGGGCTGTGCCTGCGTTGCGCCGGTCCGGCGAACTGATGAACAGCGACGGCACCGAGATGGGGCGCGCTGGCCAGGTCAGCGACAACGATCGACCGGCGGCTCGATGCAGACGATAAGGCTCGGCAGCCGAGCAGCGACACCAGGCCGGGCGGTCTGTTGGATCGCAGATCCTGCGAATCCCCATCGGAGGATGTCTTAAGCACTTGCGAGCAACGCCGCCCTGCTCTGCGGGCGGCACCACACCGTGGTGCACCGCGACCAGTTGGCCGCCGCCATCATCGACGGGCAAGTGCTGTGGGACCGAAAACCCGGCTCGTACCAACGACACGCTGCGGCGGCGGCGGCGTGAGTGTTTCCGAGCTGCCGCGGCGACTGCGATTGGGTCCAACTCAAGCCTCCCGGATCGAGGGACCGCCCCGCCGGCCAACTCCCGCCCGGTAGAGACCGACTAACGGCTCCAAGCCCCCTCTCCGACAGGCCTCGGGCTGCCCGACCGGCCGACCCGGCGCGCCTGCCATCCGAGGACCGGGATGGTGGTTCCTGCCATCCGAGGACCGGGTGCCCCGGCCAACCGGGAACGGGTCCTTGCCCGGCCGTTGAAGATCACCAGGGCCGCCGATCGGTGGGCGGCGAGCCGCATAGGCTGATCCGGTGGATCAGTCGCGGGATCCGATCGACCCGGCTGCCGTTGAGGCAGCACTCGGCCGAGCAGACGGGTGGACGGTGTTGCACACCGACGTCACCGGCTCCAGCAACGCCGACCTGGCGCTGGCAGCGGCGACCAGAGCCGCCGCCGACCGGACCGTGCTGATCACGGAGGAGCAGACGGCCGGTCGAGGGCGTATGGGCCGGAGCTGGCACGCCCCTTGTGGCAGTTCGCTGATGATCTCGATGCTGGTGCGTCCGGGGGTATCGCCGTCCCGCCGCGGCTGGGTGGGTGCGCTGCTAGGGCTTTCGCTGATCGAGGCGGTGCGAGGCGTGGCCGGGTTGGCCGCCGAGCTGAAATGGCCCAACGATGTACTGATCGGCGGCCGGAAGTGCGCAGGTATTTTGGCCGAGGCGGCGGGAGTGGCAGTGGTGGTCGGCGCCGGCCTGAACGTCACCTTGTCGGCCGCTGAACTGCCGAAGGTGATCGGTGCAACTCCGGCGACCTCACTGCACCTCGAGGGTGCCCGCTGCACCGACCGGACCCGATTGGCCGCCGCTCTGCTGGATGCTTTCGCCGACCGGCTGGACCGCTGGTACGCCGCCGACGGCGACGTGGCAACCGCCGGACTGCTACATGAGTATCGGACGCACTGCGCCACCCTGGGATCGACCGTGCGGGTGGAGTTGCCGGACGGCCTGCGTCGGACCGGCACCGCCGTCGACGTGGACGACCACGGCGCCCTTGTCGTCCGTGATGCCGCCGGCGAGCGGCATCGATTCACCGCGGCCGACGTGGTGCATCTGCGGCCGGCGATGGCCGCCGCGTCGGGGCGGGGCGCCCCCCGCCCACCAACATCATGAACGAGGAAGACGTCGCGGCGAAGCTCCACCAACTTCGGAGCCGGATCGCCGAGGCCGCAACGGATTCCGGTCGACCGCCCGCCGACGTGCGATTACTGCTGGCGACCAAGACGGTACCGGCCGAACGCATCACCCAGGCACTACGGGCCGGACTCACCCTCATCGGCGAGAACCGTGTCCAGGAGATGATCGGCAAAGCCGATGCCCTGCAGTCGATCCCGCACACCATGCATCTGATCGGACACCTCCAGCGCAACAAGGTGGCAGCGGCGCTGCCGTTGATCGACTGCCTGCAGACCCTGGACTCCACCGACCTGGCCGAACGCATCGATCGGCGACTGGGTGAGGCGAGCAGCGACCAGCAGCCAGCCGGTCGCCATCCGGGCTCGGGCAGCAACCTCGACGTGATGATCCAGGTCAACGTCTCCGGGGAGCACACCAAGGCCGGCGTCCGGCCGGAGCGCACCGCGGAGCTGGTGGATACGGTCCACCGGTTATCGGCTCTCCGGCTGGTCGGACTGATGACCATCGGCCTCAACAGCACAGACCTCCACGCCGTCCGCCGGGGCTACGCCCAGCTCCGCGAACTGCGGGATCGGCTGGTTCCGGGCGGACACCTGTCCATGGGCATGAGCGGCGACTTCGAAGCAGCCATCGCCGAGGGCGCCACCATCGTTCGGATCGGCTCGGCGGCATTCGGCAGCCGGCCTTGACCACGGGGGGGATCACGACGGACGCCTCCTTCGCCCCGAGGCGCCTCTGCCACGGTGTCGTCGGGGCCGGTCACCTCCGTTCGCGGTAGCGTGATCATGAGGATCCGGCTGGTCCGCGGCCGGGCGAGTGGCGTGCGAGGTGGGGCATGGCGTATCCCGACAACCTGCTGTCCAGGGGCGAACGAGTCGTGCTGCACAAGCACCCGCACTGGAAGATGCTCGTCCTGCCGATCTTGTTTTTCATCGTGGCGATCGGCGGAGGAGCCGCTTTCGCCGCCTGGGTCAGCCACTGGCAGGACTCCGGCTTCACCAGTCACCTGCCCTGGTACATCGCTCTGGGTGTGGTGGCCGGGCTGATCCTGATCTTTCTGGTGTTGGTCCCCGTGCTCCGCTGGGCCACCGAGCACTTCGTCATCTCCACCGGACATGTCTTCTTCCGCACCGGCATCCTGAAACGGCGCGCGCACCAGATCCCGTTGGCCCGCATACAGAACATGGAGACGGAGGTCGGTTTCTGGGGGCGCCTGTTCGGTTACGGCTCACTCATCGTCGAATCGGCCGCCGACCAGCCTCTGGAGTTCGAGAACGTCGCATCTCTGCCCAAGGTTCAGGCCACCCTGAACCAGCTGATCAGCGACGATCGGGCCGGCAGCGCGCCGCAGAGCACCGCCGGCGACGGTTCGGCCGGTGACAGATCGGTGCCAGCGGCCGACACCGGATACGGCGACCGGCCGCAGACCGCACCGCGTCCGACAAGGAAACGTCGTACCGGAGTGCCGATCCAGCCGTACGACCGGCCCGCCACCGGCGACCAGTACGCCGGGAACGCCGGAGATCCCTCGGAGAACATCCGTACCCCCCCGCCGCCCGCCGGACCGGGCGAATTCGCGGATCATCGGGAGCCGTACGACCCTGGCCCGGCCCAGAACCATGGCGAGGCCTACGACGACATCGTGTACCAGCAGTACGCCGACACCGAGTACGGCGACCGCGGCCAGGACCGGCCGCTCGGCGATCGTCGATCGGTCGGCGAACCCGACGACACCCGGGACGACGACCGGCGCCGTGGGTGACCGGTCCCGTTCGGACCGCGGTCCGGGGGAACACTTTGTCGGCGGTTCCCGCGACGGTCTGCCTGAACCCATTGTTGCCCAAGGCCTTCCACGATCGGTCCGGATCGTCGAGGTAGGCCCGCGTGACGGTCTGCAGAACGAGCGGACACTGATCCCGACGCCCGTCAAGCTGGAGTTCATCGAACGGCTCGGCGCCGCAGGACTGCAGACCATCGAAGCCACCAGCTTCGTCAACCCGCGGTGGGTCCCGCAGCTTGCGGACGCTGCCGAGGTGTTCCCGGGCATCGTCCAGCGGCCGGGGGTGAGGTATCCGGTGCTCGTGCCGAACCCGCGGGGCCTGGACGGCGCGCTGGCCGCCGGAGTCGCCGATATCGCCGTTTTCGCCTCCGCCACCGAGACCTTCGCCGAGCGGAACCTGTCGTCCACCCTCAACGGCCAGTTCGACATGTTCCAGGCGGTCCTCGATCGGGCCAGCGACGAGGGACTGACGGTGCGCGGCTATCTGTCGATGTGTTTCGGGGACCCGTGGGAGGGAAGGGTTCCCGTCGAGCAGGTGGTGCGGACCGGCCGTCGGCTGCTGGAGCTGGGCTGCTATGAGTTGTCGCTCGGCGACACCATCGGCGTCGGCACTGCCGGGCAGGTGACGGCCCTGCTGGAGGCGTTCGGGGCGGCCGGGGTGCCGACCTCCCGGCTTGCGGTGCACTTCCACGACACCTACGGCCAGGCGCTGGCGAACACCCTCGCGGCGCTCCGTTGCGGTGTGCGCACCGTCGATGCGTCGGCCGGCGGGCTCGGCGGCTGCCCGTTCGCCAGGTCCGCCACCGGGAACCTGGCAACCGAAGACCTGGTGTGGATGCTCACCGGACTGGGCATCGAGCACGGGGTCGACCTGTCGTCGCTGGTGGCCACGAGCGTGTGGATGGCCGGCGAACTCGGGCGCCTGTCACCGTCTGCGGTGGTACGGGCGCTGAGCGACACTGGGCCACCCGGAGACACTGCGCCACCTGGAGACACTGCCCCACCCGAAGACACTGCTCCACCCGAAGACACTGCCCCACCCGAAGACACTGCCGCAGGAGAAGAGGACCGATGAGGCTTCCAGGACCGTCCGACCTGTTCCGCGCCGCCGGCGATGGCTACCAGGCTCTCGAGCAGGCGATCGGATTGCTGCCACGGGCCGTCGAGCTGGTGACGGGCGCTGAGAAGCTCATGGACAGGGCGGGGGCCCTGATCGGCCGCGCGGAGGCGCTGGTCGACGGGGCGGAGAAGACGGCCGCCGGGGCCGGCCGGCTGGTCGACAGTCTTGATCCGACGCTGACCAAGTTGCAGCCGATGCTCGCCACCCTCGCCGACACCACCAGCCCGACCGAGGTCCAGGCGGCGGTGACGGCGATCGACATGCTGCCGGAGATCGTCACCCGGCTGTCTGAGGACATCATGCCGATCCTCAAGACGATGGATTCGGTCTCCCCGGATCTCCGCGAGCTGTTGCTCATCTCCAGGGAACTCAACGAGATGCTGAGCGCCATTCCCGGTCTCGGCAGGGCGAAACGCAAGTTCGAAGAAGAACAGGAACAGGAGCTGGAGAAGCTCGACGCCCAGTAACTCTCCGTAACTGACATTGCGCCAATCCGGTAGATCCGGATAACAAATCGCTGGTAGGGGTCGTCACTGCGTCGAATGCGCTTGACTGGGTCGGGCTCCATGGATCCCGCCCGGGTGGCCGAACGGGCACCCCGGTTGATCGAACCGGTTCGCGGCCGACGTTCGATCAGAGGAGCTTCCCATGCGCCGTCCGTTGTCTGGCCCGAGAGCGTATGCCCTGATCGCTCTGCTGGCCGCCAGCAGCCTGTTGATCCCGGTCACCGCTCTCGGCGGTACGGCATCGACGGTCCCGTCCGGGATGGTCGTGCGTTCGCCGGCGCCCGGCGTCACCGATCCGAACGACCAGCCACCGGCCGGCGCCGACGACGGGATGCCGGTGGGTGGCGACGACAGGCCTCACGGCCGAATCGGTCCGGTCACCGCGGCCAGCCCGCAGGCGGCGAGCGGCAGCTCGACCCGGTACTTCGGCGACGGCCCATGGGCCGCGATCGGCTCGGTGGCCGACACCACCGCCAAGTGCGCGGGATTGGACCGCTACCAGCTTCAGGCGATGATGGTGGCGCCGATCTTCAAGGAATCTTCCGGCGGGTCCAGCCCGTCCAGCGCCCCGGCGCCGATGACGTTGTCCCGTTACGACGAGTGGTCCGGCGTGATGGCCGACAACTCCAACAGCAATGCCAATTACGGCCTGTACGCGTTCCGAGATCCGTATACGCCGTTCGCCCGAGCTTTCTGGCATCCCGGCATCGGCATCTGGCAGTACGACAGTGCCGGTGTCGGCGCGCCCTTCACGGCCGCCGAGCGGATGGACGTCGCGGATGTTGCCGTCGACGTGGCTGCCGGCATGCGAGACGCCTGGTGTGACCCGAGCGCCTGGATCAACCACGGCCCGCCCTACACCGACGCCGAGCGGAGGGCGGCCGCCTGGGCGCCATGGTGGTACCTGGACAACGGCGGATGCCCCCTGTGTGAGCAGGCGTACGCGGACATGACCCCCACCGCTCCCACTTCGCGGTTCCAGAACATCGGCCTGGTGCCCATGTCCGTCGCCGGGGGCGCCGTGCTGCGCAATTGCCGGTTGGCCGGCGCCGGCAGCTATCCCTGTTGGTACGTCGATCCGAGCATGGCTCAGGGTTCGTCCTGGTGGGCGGCGTTGACGCCGCTGGACGGTGGATCGCCCACCCAGGCGCCCACCCCGATCTCCGCCCCGTTCTATGTGATCAAGCGGGACGGCCTGGAACAGCGGTACTGGCTACGCGCCGACACCGGCTATGCCGGCGACCTCACCGGGACCCGTGTCCTGGGCAAGAATGCCCGGCCGCGCAGTAGCCAGCCCGGCTCGGGAATCAGCTGGTCCATGGGCGCCGGGCTCTGTGACGTCACCGCCGGCCGGGGCTCCTGCGATCCGAACGTTCCGCCACCCGGCGTCATCAGCACCCAGTTGGTGGTGAACGGCACCTATCGTCCGGTGCCCCTGGAGGTGAACGGTGACGGCCGCGGGGACGTGCTGTTCTACGCGCCGGGCACTGCTTCCGACTATCTGTGGATCGGGTTGGGCAGTGGAAGGTTCCGCAGCGTAACGCTGCCGGCTGTGAATGTCGACTACCAGGTACTGGCCACCGATGTCGACGGCGACCGGCTGGACGATCTCGTGTTCTACCATCCGGGTACCGGGACGCTCAGCCTGTGGCGGTCGAACGGTGACGGCTCGTTCCGGACCACCAGTTACCGGGCGACGCCCGGTGTCACGTTGCATGCCCTGGACCGCAACGGCAACGGTCGACACGAATTGTTGCTCTACGGGGTAGGAGCGGTTCCGGACTCGTTCTGGGAATGGAACGGCGCCACCTTCACCGCCATTCCGGAAACCGTGAACGGCGATTACCAGGTGCGCATCGGGGACTTCGACGGCAACGGCCGCGACGACATCCTGTGGTACACGCCCGGTCTGGGCGGCGATTCACTGTGGATGCACTCCATTGCCGGCGGCCGAACGGTCATCAGCTTCGCCGTCAATTCCACATACCAGGTGATGTCGGGAGATGTGGACGGAGACGGCAGATCGGACCTCGTCTGGTACCAGGACAGGCCGGGCGACGACTGGGTCTGGTTCGGAGGTGCGGGGGCACGGTTCGTCCACACGAAGTTCGCCGTCGGATCGGGCTACCAGCCGGTGATGGTTGACCTGCCGCACGACGGCCGGCAGGACGTGATGTGGTACGCGGCCGGGTCCGCCCCGATCTCTGGAGCCGATGGTCCGCCGACCGTACGCTGACCACCAGCCCGGCGAAACTCGCGGGGACGCAACAGCCCATCGTCGGACGATTTTCCGCCGGCGGTGACGGCATCATCTGGTACGGCCGTGGCACCCTGAGCGACTCGATCTGGTGGCAGTGAACTCGTGCGGGGAAGGACAGGCGACATGCGAGGAGCTTCGGCGAACCGGGCGGCGGCGCGGACGGCGGCGGCGCGGACGGCGGCGGCGCGGACGGTGTCGGTGCTGACGGCGGTACTGGTCGCCATCTGCCTCGCCGGGCCGGCGGACGCCGGCGCTCCCCGGGGCTCGGCGATGTCCGAGCGGTCGCCGCGCCCGGTGACTCCCCGCCGCGCGTCTCCTCCACGTCCGCTGCGTCGTCGGTTGCCGCCCGGCAGACCTCGCAGCTTGCGGGCACCCTGACGGCCCGGCCCACAGTGCAGCAGGCGGTCGACGCCGGCGCGGCGACAGCGGCACGAAAAGGGATCACCACCTATGCGACGGTCATCGATCGGTCCACCGGACGGGTGGTCGGCCGGACCCGGAACGACGGTACCCAGGTGGCATCGGAGTCCTTGGTGAAGATGTTCCTGGCTGCCTACTACCTGGTCCGGCACAACGGCACGCTGCCCGCTGAGCTCGACAGACGGTTGCGCTACATGATCACGCGCAGCGATGACGACACCGCATCGTCGCTGTGGACGGACAGCGCGGTCCCGTTGGTGCGCAACCGCTATGGCCTCAGTGGATTGGGGCCGGCGATTCCCCGAGCGTCCTACTGGGGCGGGAGCAGAATCACCGCCGCAAGTGTGGCCCGCTTCCTCGACAGCGCCGGCAGGGATCCGGTGGTCGGGCCGTGGTTGTTCGCCGCCATGGGCGCCGCGGCGAACACCGGCAGCGACGGGTACAACCAGAACCTCGGTTTCAACGCCATCCCGGGGGCCGGCTCCAAGCAGGGATGGGGCAGCGACAACTGGGTCAATGGCCGCAATGCGGTGCACTCGGCCGGCTTCGGCAGTCGGTACGTCGCCGCCGTCCTGCAGTCGGGCGGTAGCGGCACCTACGGGCTGATGCCCGGAACCGCCACCTACACGGCAGCGTTGATCAACGCGGCCTCAGCCAGCATCACCCGGCCCACCGCCGTCAGCATCGGTGCATCGGCCACCATCGCGCTGGCGCATCGCAGTCTGACGATGAAGGCACGAGTGGGCAGCTATCTCGGCCGTCCGGTTCCCGGGCAGAAGGTGCGGTTCTATTCCAGGACGCAGACCGGCGCCTGGTCCTATCGAGCGGTCTTCGTGACCGACTCGACCGGGGAGGTCGCCTACCGGGTGTCCTCCGGTGATCAGGGCACAGCGTGGAAGGCGGTGGTTCCCGCTGGCGCCGGCTTCGGCGCCAGCGAGTCGGCGGTGAAGATCGTCTACGTGCGGCGGGCCATCGACGGGCTGCAGGCGCTGCCTGCGGGGGCGCCCCGCTACTCGGTCCAGATCGCGGCCGGGCATACCGGGATCGGCTATGCCGGACAGATCGTCCGGGTGCTGCACGTGACCAGCAGGGGTTCCTCGAGCGACGGGGCGAGCGTCGTCGCCGGGGACGGCTCGTTCAAGATCTACTTCCGGACGCCGACGACCGCCGGCACGGTGAGTTACCACGTCGCCATCGCCGTCGCGCCGGGCAGCTATCAGGCATCCACCGCCTCGAGCCTCCGCCGGATCCTGGTGAGCTGACCGGCCGGCGGCTGCCAGCAGGCGCCGAGGCACGCCGAGAGCCCGCCGAACTGTGCCCGGAGGTCAACCGCGGATCACCTAGGCTCGTCGGAATGAACGACAGTGGCCATGAGGCGTTCGACGGCACCGCAGGAGGGAGCAGCCTGGCAGAAGTCAGCGCCCGGGTGGCTGCGGGCGGCGCCGCGAAATATCACCAGGCGAACGCCGCCAAGGGCAAGATGTTCGTCCGGTCGAGGATCCGGTCTCTGGTCGATGCCGGATCGTTCTTCGAGGACGGCATGTTCGCCAACGCATCGGCGGTCGGGCTGCCGGCCGATGGGGTGATCACCGGCACGGCAACCGTGAACGGTCGCCGGGTCTGTCTGATGGCCAACGATTCGACGGTGAAGGCCGGGTCGTGGGGGGCGCGAACCGTCGAGAAGATCATCCGGATCATCGAGCGGGCATATGCGACGGGTGTCCCGATGATCTACCTGGTGGACTCGGCCGGTGCCCGGATCACCGATCAGGTTTCCCTGTTCCCGGGACGTCGGGGTGCCGGGAAGATCTTCCACACGCAGGTCAGGGCGTCCGGATCGATACCGCAGGTGTGCGCACTCTTCGGGCCGAGCGCGGCCGGCGGCGCCTACATCCCGGCGTTCTGCGACGTGGTGATCATGGTCGACGGGAACGCCTCGATGTATCTGGGCAGCGACCGGATGGTGGAGATGGTGACGGGGGAGAAGACGACGCTTCAGGACATGGGCGGAGCCAAGATGCACACCTCGGTGTCCGGCGTCGGGCACCTTCTTGCCAAGAACGAAGAGCAAGCCCTGCAATGGGTTTCCGAGTATCTCAGCTATTTTCCGGACAACTGGACGGAGCTTCCGCCTGCTCTACCGGCCGGTCCGTTCGCACCCGGCAAGGGTGACCTGAGAGCCATGGTGCCGGAGTCCGAACGCCAGGCTTTCGACATGCGGCGGTTCGCGAGGGCCCTGCTGGATGACGGATCGTTCTTCGAGATCCATCCGGATTGGGCCAGGGAACTGACCGTCGGGTTCGGCCGGATGAACGGCGCCGTGGTCGGAGTGGTGGGCAACAATTCGATGTTCCGCGGTGGCGTGCTGTTCGTCGATTCCGCTGACAAGGCAAGCCATTTCGTCCAGCTCTGCGATGCATTCTCGATACCTCTGGTGTTCCTGGCCGATGTTCCGGGATTCATGGTCGGCTCCTCGGTGGAACGGCAGGGAATCATCCGGCACGGCGCAAAGATGATCTCGGCCATTTCCGAGGCGACGGTGCCGAAGATCTGCGTGGTGGTCCGCAAAGCCTATGGCGCGGGCCTGTATGCGATGGCCGGTCCCGGTTTCGAGCCGGATTCGACTCTCGCCCTTCCGACGGCCAAGATCGCCGTGATGGGAGCCGAAGCGGGAGTGAATGCGGTGTTTGCGAACAAGATTGCCGCCATCGCCGATGACGCCGAACGCGCCGCCTTCGTAGCCGGTCTGCGCGAGGAGTACGAACGCGACATCGACATCGTGCGGCTGGCCTCGGAGCTGGTGGTCGACCAACTGGTGGAGCCGGAGAACCTCCGCACCGAATTGATCGGAAGGCTGGCGGCCGCCGCCGGCAAGGATCGGACGTTCTCCCGGCGACGGCACGGCGTCACCCCCGTCTGACGAAGGGCGGCCGTCAGCTCGGACGGCTGCGGGGCAGGTCCGCATCCCGGGCTCGGGAAGCCCGCGCACCTTCGTCGTTGCCGGCGTGGCCGGCCACCCCGGAATGATCGGCGGGCGCGGCACCCAGTTCCCCGAGTTCCTCGGGGAACACGAACCGCCGGTACGCCCAGTAGCGGAAGACCATGCCGACGCCGGTCCCGATGACGTTCGCCGAGATGAAGTCGGCGACGGTGACGGTGAGCCGGCTGTGGTGCGCGATGTTGAAGTCGAGCAGGTAGTGCGAGATTCCGAGTGGAATGAGATTCAGCCCCAGCGCCAGGCCGTTCACCAGGAAGAACAGCAACGCTTCGTGGTGCCGTTCCCGTCCACCCCTGGTGCGGAAGGACCATTCACGGTTCAGGACGTAGGACAGCACCGTCGAGATCAGGATTGAGATCGCCTTGGCCCTGATCACCTTGTCGATCAGGATCGTGTGCGAGAACAGCGTGAACAACCCGGTGTCCACGATCCATGCTGTGCCGCCGACGACCAGAAACTTCGCCAGCTCCCGGTACTTCGGTGGTAGGAGCTCGCGGACCCGTTCGATCATCTGCACCGGACGAGTCTACGGGCGGCCGATGAGGTGGCCATCAGCCTGCATTGCGTTGAGCCGGACGTACGACGAGGCCAGGACCGAGCAGAGCGGTGGAATGCTGCTCGGGTACCCGGATGAACAATGAGCCGTCGTCGCAGCGTGGTAACACCTCGGCGCAGCGGATCATTGTTGCGCCCCGGGGTTCACACACTTCTTGTGAGCAAAACGCGCCCCCCTGCACACTGATGTGGCGCTTCGGGACCGGGTTCCAGAGCTTGGGGACCGGGTTCCAGAGCAATAGCGCTCCGACCCGCTCCACCTGCGGCCCGGGGCTCGCCAGCCGAAGAACCCCCGGAGTCTGGCTGGACACATCCACGATCGGGACAGTCTGGACGTGATAGCTTCCGACGATCGGGGCAGTCGCCCAGATCACCGTGAGTGTCCAACCCGTGACGTCGTCGGCAGTGAGTGACTGGAGGCCAGGTCCCGGCATGGCGACGGTGATCGTGCGATCGGACTTGATCGCCGCATTGATCTGGGCGGTCACATCGGCTGAGATCGCGACGGATCCGTTCCGCAGGTCCGCCACCTTCCCCGTCACCGGCACCGGCTGGCTCGGTGCGCTGCCCAACATCAGCTGCCGGGTCGTCGATCCGAGTTGACCCGCACCCTGCCGATTGCTGGGCGCGATCCAGGTCAGCTCGGCCCAGACCGCTCTGCCGACGGGCACCGCGAGCGTTCGGAGTCGCGGGGCCTTCCCGTACGTTTCGTAGAAGCATCGCTTGTTGTTGTCGTCACATCTGGTCGTAGCCTGACCGATGATGGTCGCCCCGAATGGCCCGGTGATGTCGACCGGGCCGCCGACAGCTCTTGCAGTGACGGCCAGCGAGACCACCCGCCCGGTCCGGCCGGCTGCGGCCGTCGGATCACTGACCATCGCCGTGATGGTCGTGCGGGCGGTCGCGTTGGGCAGTGCGGTGAGCGTGAACGAGCCGTAGTCGACCAACGATCCCACGGCGTTGCGGCAGTGCAGAGCCGCAGCGTCGATCGCGCACCGCGCGCGAGCTGCTGGTGCGACGAGCAGGCCGCTGGTGGCCCGCGGAAGGGTGATCGTGCCCAGATCGGTCAATGTCCATCCTGGCGGCATCGGCGCCGGAACAGCCCGGAGGCTCGCGGATCTGGTGCTTCCGGCCGTCAACTCCTGCGCACCGACGCCGCCGGGTGAAGGAGCCAAGACAAAATCGACGGCACTGACGGCCGAGGACAGCCTGAGCTGCACGGAGACCGAATCTTCGCTGTTGCCATCGAGAACGAGCGTGAAGTGAGCGCCGGCGGCGACAACATCCACTCCGATGGCGATTGCCAGCGTGACCGTGGTGTCACCGGGCTGGAGGTCGAACTTGCAACTGTTCGCCTTGCAGGCCGTTGCGGGCAGCGTTGTCCCAGCAATGCCCGAACGCAGTGCAGCCTGAGCTCCCAGGATCAGACCGGTGAGATCGACACCCGTTGTTCCGGTGAGCGAAAGGGCATGGGTGCTGTCCGCCGCCGCGTCGCTGTGAAGCTTCACAGTCACCGTTGCCGTGGCGCCGCTGAATGCCGTCAGAGTGCCATTCGCCGGATCAATCAGTTCGATCGGTGTGGGCGTCGGAGGAACGGGCGGACGGGTGGTCGTCGGCGGCGGTGACGGCGAGGTACTCGGCGGCCGGGTGGTCGTGGGCGGCGGTGACGGCGAGGTACTCGGCGGACGGGTGGTCGTGGGCGGCGGTGACGGCGAGGTACTCGGCGGACGGGTGGTCGTGGGCGGCGGTGACGGCGAGGTACTCGGCGGACGGGTGGTCGTCGGCGGCGGTGACGGCGAGGTACTCGGCGGCCGGGTTGTGGGTGTGGCGGTGGTGGATGGCGGCGCGGTGGTGGGTGTGGCGGTGGTCGACGGTGGCGCGGTGCTGGACGGTCGGGAGGTGTTGGTTGCAGTCGTGGGACTCGAGCTGTTGGACGACGTGCTTGTCGGCGGGGGGCTGGTGGCGGAGGCGGTTATCGATGGTATGCGCGTCGGCCGGCCGGACACCGGGACGCGACCAGCGGAGACGGTCGATGAGGTCACCGCGCCGTTGCCACCGGAGTTGTCGGTGATGCCGGGATATCCGCTCGAGGTGTTCGCGCCGACAGTCGGCAGCCCTCCGGGGCTGCTTGCGCCAGCGCCACCCGTTCCGCCAGTGAGCAGTGACGGGTTGGTGGGGCTGATGGCACCAGTGTCCGTCATCGCCGGCGGCCGCGACGAAACCGCAGTAGAACCCAGTGACGGCGTGGGGCCGGCTGTGCCGGTTCCTCCGCTGAGCGTGCCTGCATCGTTTCCACCGCCGGCACCGTTTCCACCGCCGGCACCGTTGCCACCGCCGGCACCGGCGGCGCCGCTCCCGAGTTGATCGTCGGCCGTCGCATCGACGGTGTGCTGACCGGTCGCGGTGGCTGCGGCTGCCGGACTACGGTCGGCCGCCGGCGGTGGCGTTCCCCTGTTGATGGTGAGCACCAGTACCAGGGCCACAACGGTGGCCACGGCTACACCGCCAGCAGTCACCAGCGCCCGCGGTGACCGGGTGATCATGTGCAGCCAGCCGACGGCATCCCCGGCGAACCCGGCAGACGTCGCCCCGCTGTTGGCAGTGGCTGCATGTGGGGCCGGCGATCCGGCGATGGCACCGGCGCCGGTGCTGAACGCAGCTTTACCAACGGCCGCTTTACCAACAGCCGCTTGACCAACGGCGGCCTCGCCGCCGGTCGGAGCCGGAGTTCCGGTGCCGATGGCAGTCTTGCCACCGACACCAAGGGCGCCCAACTGCGCGAACGCGGGCACCGGGCCGAGCAGCGCCACATATCCCAGTGCGGCGCTGCCCAGCAGTACCGGGGCCAGCAACGCGCGGAGTCCAGAATTGACCTCCACGAGTTCGGCGGCCAGCGCGCGGCAGTCGTCACAGATTTCCAGGTGGGCATCCACCACGGAACGTTCGCGCTTGGACAAGCCGTCCCGCGTCCAGGCACCCAGCCGGTTCACGATCGCCCGGCACTGGCCGGAGTCGGTGCGGTCGAGATGGGCCTGCAGGTACGTCTCGCGCAGACCTTCCCTCGCCCGGAAGGCCAGTGAGGTGACGGCATTCGGGCTCATGCCGAGCAGTCGGCCGGTCTGCGCAGGGGAGTGACCTTCGACGGTCAGGTACCACAGGACAGCTTGCCAGCGCTCCGGCAACGCACCGTATGCCCGACCGATCAGCTGATTCTCTGCAGCCAGCAGTACCGGGTCGGCATCGTCGGCCGGCAGGTCGAATTCGGTGTTGTCGCCGGTGAAGGCGATCCTCGAGTCTTTGCGGGTGCGGTCGTAGGCGGTGTGCCGCAGCGTCGTGAAAAGATAGGCCCGGAATGCGGTGTCCGGGCCTTTACCGGAAACCAGTGTCTGCAGAACTCGGGCAAAGGATTCGGAAACCAGGTCATCGACCGCCGAAGATCCGGTCGCGAATTGACGCGCCAGGTTGGTCGCGGCCGCCAGGTGACGCCGGTAGAGCTCACCGAAGGCGTTCCGGTCACCCCCGCGGACACGGGTGATCAGCTCGGGGTCGCCGGCAACCGTATGAATCGGTTCGGTCACTGCTCACCTCCCTGACCGGCGCTGTCCGGGCTAGACAGGCAGTTGATTGTGCTGCCGCACCGTCCGGGAAGCGAACTGTTGGGTTGGACACTCCCTGGAGAGAGCCGGATAGTCGCTCCGAATGGGTTGACCATACGTTCCGACACCCTAAAGGATGAACTAGTACCTGGCAGCGTGACAATGCAGTGACGAGGCCGTTCCCTGTATGCCGAACTGTTGCGAATGTCGAAAGGACGCGCCCTTGTCATGCCGCTCATTCCGCCGCGCCAGCCGCCGCAGCCACCGGAGTCGTTACGGGAAAAGTGGCGGTCGCTGTCCGAATCCGCCGGCTGGTCGTACCCGTCGGATTGGCTCAAGGCATCTGTTGACGCGCTGTGTGAAGCGCTCGTCGAGGGGCGAGTGCCCTGGGATGCCGCCGAGCGGTTGGGGCGAGAGCGGGGAGCAGCGGGCGTCGGGCTACCGGAAACGCTCGCGGACATCGATGCTCTGACGACGCTGGTGACGACCGACCTAGCCGAACAGCTGCGCCGGGCGGTTTCGCTCGGCTGGTCTGAGCAGGCGACTGCACCGCAGGTCGAGATCATCGACCCGATGACCGGCCTGGCCATTCTCGGGTACCTCCAGGTGCGTCTGGAGGAGGTGTACCGGGCCGGCGCTGCCGCAGGCATTCCGGTGAACGAATCACATGCCCTGGTGATGGTGAGCGTGGACACCCAAGGGCACGCACTGGGCCGGCGATTGCCGATGGTGATCGTTGCCGATGGACTCCGCGCTGTCTTCGACGGGGGGGAGAGTCTGGCAGTTCTCTCCGACTGGGTGATCGCGGTGCTCTGCGAACGAGAACGCCGGCTTCCCCGGCGGGTTGCCCTCGCTCAATCGACGGCCAAGCGACTGCTCAGCTCCGACGACCTGGTCGGTGACGTCCAAGTGCGGAGCTGGATCGAGCCGTTGCCGTCCACGGTGGGCATGGCGACCCAGCTGGTCGCGAACCTGAGTCGCTGACGTCACCCGTCTGTCCTGCGCACCGGCCCGACTAGGCTGGGAAGAGTGGATCCGCGCACCGGGCTTCCCCGGGTCGGCATGGTCGGTGGTGGCCAGCTGGCCCGGATGACGCACCAGGCCGCCATTGCGCTCGGTCAGAGCCTTCGGGTGCTGGCCGCCGATCCGGGCGACTGCGCCGCGCTGGTGGCACCGGACGTGGAGATCGGCCGGCACACCGATCTCGTGGCACTGCGGGGCTTCGCCGCGGGATGCGACGTCGTGACATTCGATCACGAACACGTGCCCGGCGAGCATCTGCGCGTCCTGCAGTCGGAGGGGCACCGGGTGTATCCCGGGCCGGACGCCCTGATCTTCGCTCAGGACAAGGCGGCGATGCGTCGCCGGCTGACTGAACTCAACGTGCCGGTACCGGCCTACACGGTGGTCGACGGGTCCGACTTGGCGGGGGCCGTCTCCCGGTTCGCCGAACAGCACAGTTGGCCGGTGGTGGTGAAGACGGCCAGGGGCGGGTACGACGGTCGTGGCGTCTGGGTGTTGCCGGACATGGAGCGGGCGGCCGCAGTGGCGACCGATCTGGCCGGCGCGACGGATCTGGTGATCGAGGCATTCGTGTCGATGCGCCGGGAGCTGTCGATCGTGCTGGCGCGGTCGGCGTTCGGCCAGGCCGCGGTGTGGCCAGTGGTGCAGACCGTCCAGCAGAACGGTATCTGCGTCCAGGTGATAGCACCTGCCCCCGACCTGGATCCCGATATCGCCGTCGCAGCAGAGCATCTCGCGCTGCGGCTGGCTGCGGAGCTGGGGGTGGTCGGGGTTATGGCGGTCGAGCTGTTCGAGGTGGAACGCGCTGATGAGTTCCCTGACGGCCTACTGGTCAACGAACTGGCCATGCGGCCGCACAACTCCGGGCACTGGACCATGGACGGATCGCTGACCGGACAGTTCGAACAGCACCTTCGGGCGGTGCTGGATTATCCGTTGGGGCGTACCGAGATGGTGGCACCGTTTACCGTGATGGGCAACGTGCTGGGCGCCCCCGCGGACCAGCCGGGCGCTGCCGTCGGCATGGACGAGAGGGTGCATCATCTCGCCGCGCGATTTCCGCAGGTGAAGGTTCACCTGTACGGCAAGGCATTCCGCCCCGGACGCAAGCTCGGGCACGTCAACGTCTGTGGGGACGATCTACCGCAGTTGCGCGAAGTAGCTCAGCTGTCCGCGGACTGGTTGGGCGGCGGCTCATGGGCGGACGGATACTCAGCACATGGTGCGGCGGCAGATGATTCGAAGGGGCGCACATGACGTACCACCCGGTGGTCGGCCTGGTGATGGGTAGCGACTCGGATTGGTCGGTGATGAGCGGCGCCGCGGAACTGTTGGACGATTTCGCAGTCGGCTACCGCGTGGGTGTCTACTCTGCTCACCGCACCCCGTGGCGAATGCTGGACTACGCGAAAGCGGCTGCGGGCCAAGGGCTTCGGGTCATCATCGCCGGTGCCGGGGGGGCCGCCCACCTGCCGGGCATGATTGCCTCCGCGACAGTGTTGCCGGTGGTCGGTGTGCCGGTGCCGCTGCAACATCTGGACGGTATGGACTCGTTGTTGTCGATGGTGCAGATGCCGGTCGGGGTGCCGGTGGCTACGGTGTCCATCGGCGGTGCGAAGAACGCAGCGTTGCTCGCACTGCGGATACTCGCCTGCTCGCCGGAGCCAGATGCTCGCCGCTTGGCCGGCGAGCTCGCTGCCTACGCCGACGACCTCGCCGCAATGGTGCTGGCCAAACACGAGAAGCTGCAGACCGACCGGGCCTGAGCACGTCGTCGACGGAACGCAAGAACGCCGATCGTCAAGGCGGCCCGAGCCATCAGATGCTTACCAGAACATGTGAACCTCACGGGTCGAGACGGTCGATGACATCTTCGGGACCGGGATGGTCGAGGGGTTGACGGCGTTGCCAACGACGCTCCGCGTCCCGGTATTCGCGGCGGTTGAAAGACAGCCGGGGAATTGGCCGATCTCTCGCCAAACCGGCAACGCGCCGACTGACGGAGGTCGATGCCGGATCCAGATGAGCCGGGTAATGCCGACCGCCGTGGTCCCGGACCGCGTCCGACCGCATCGGGTCCAGCGGCTCGCCCAGGGCATTGACGACCACGAGTTCGAAGCCGGCTGCCCGAACCAGATGAGCGAACATCCGCAACGAGACGGCGCCGCCACACTCCGCGCGACCGACCGTCGCCACGCCGGTACCGGCTCTCACCGCCATTTCTCGCTGGCTGAGATCGGCCAGCCTGCGTGCGCGACGCAGTAGACCAGATGCATCGAACACAATGGCCCCCGATCTGATCCGAACCCTCTCGTTCTCCGACATGACTATGGACTGCTCACCGTCGGCCTCCGAAGTTGTCCACACATGAAGGGGTCTGGCACGTCTGTGTGGAGGAATGCCCGAGTGGCCGGCGCCCCCCGGGGAACCTCACCCGAGTCGGTGCCGGCTTCGAGATCTGCGCCCGGATGGTCGGTTGGGTACAACTGACACTCTGCTCCGGCCCGAGGAGCAGAGCGGACATTCTGCTCCGGCCGGACAAGCAGGAAGGTCTTGTTTCGAGCCGGTGGACGAGAAATCCGTCGGCAATGTCGCGCTGCCGGAGTGAGGCACCGGTGATTGTGCGGCTCGGGTGGAATGGCTGGGACGCTCCGTCGTCGGCGCGGAGGGCGGACGTAGTGCTCCGTCCCTTGGTGCAGTGCATGCCTGTTGCTCCGGTGGTCGGTGCAGAGCGGGCGTGTTGCTCCGTCCCTTGGTGCAGAGTGGGCGTGTTGCTCCGGTGGTCGGTGCAGAGTGGGGGCGTGTTGCTCCGGTGGTCGGTGCAGAGTCGTAGGGGCGCACGGGGCCTACCACCAGGGGCCAGCGGTGCGGATGCCCTATTCGCCGCGGGCGGTGGTCGGACCGGGCGGAGCTACCATCTGTTACTCGCCAGTAACAAGCCGGAAAAGGGGGAGCAGTGGCCACCGACTCAGCGGACAACCTGTTCGCACTCACCGAGGATCACCGTGCCATCCGCGCGGCGGTCAGAGAGATCTCGGAGAAGCAGATCGCGCCGTACGCCGCCGACTGCGACGAGAACGAGCGTTATCCGGTCGAGGCGCAGAAGGCGCTCTCCGAATCGGGTTTCAACGCCGTGCACATCCCGGAGGCCTACGCCGGCGCCGGCGCCGATGCGGTGGCCACCGTCATCGTCATCGAAGAGGTGGCAAGAGTATGTGCATCGAGTTCGTTGATACCTGCCGTCAACAAGCTCGGCTCGATGCCGATCGTCCTGTCCGGGTCCGAGGAGTTGAAGAAGCAGGTGCTGCCGCAGATAGCCTCCGGCGAGGCGATGATCTCGTATGCGCTGTCCGAGCGGGAGGCGGGCAGCGATGCTGCCGCCATGCGTACCACCGCGAAGCGCGCCGGGGACGGCGACGACTGGGTTCTGAACGGTACGAAGTGCTGGATCACCAACGCCGGTGAGTCCACGTGGTACACGGTCATGGCGGTCACCGATCCGAGCGCGGCCCGGCGCAGGGCGGACGGCATCTCCGCGTTCGTGGTGCACGCCGACGACCAGGGTTTCTCCGTCGGCACGAAGGAACGCAAGCTCGGCATCAAGGGTTCGCCCACCAGGGAGATCCACTTCGACAACTGCCGAATACCCGGAACCAGGATCATCGGGGAGCCGGGCACCGGCTTCAGCACTGCGATGGCCACACTTGATCACACCAGGCCCACCATCGGCGCCCAGGCCATCGGCATCGCCCAGGGAGCCCTCGACGTGGCCATCGGTTATGTGAAGCAGCGCAAGCAGTTCGGCACGGTGATCGCCGAGTTCCAGGGGCTGCAGTTCATGATCGCCGACATGGCCATGCAGATAGAGGCTGCGCGCACCCTGGTGTACCAGGCCGCAGCCGCCTCCGAACGGGGAGATGCCAACAAGAGCTTCCTGGCCTCCGCGGCGAAATGCATGGCCTCCGATGTGGCGATGAAGGTCACCACCGACGCCGTCCAACTGCTCGGCGGTTACGGGTACACCCGGGACTTCCCCGTCGAGCGGATGATGCGAGATGCCAAGATCACCCAGATCTACGAAGGCACCAACCAGATCCAGCGCCTGGTGATGGCCCGCAGCCTGTTGCGATAGGTCCGCCGGTCAAGCCCAGCGAACGGTGCACTTCTCGACCTCGGCCAGGTGTGATGCTGACGGCGTTCCCTCGCCGACCAACTGCACCAGCGATCCGTCGGACGAGAGCGCGCCCAACAGCAACGGCACCAGCGGTTCCGGCAACGTCCACGGCGCGTCGCTGAGCACCCGCGCCTGGGCGCCGAACCGCTCACCGGAGGCGCGCGCCGTGCGCACCACATCGCCGACGCTGAGCGCCCTACCCCCGGACATCACCGCCGGGGCGGTGTCCGGCGGGGCCGGTCCGGCGCCGAATGTGTCCGCCTGGCTGAGCACCGAGGTGGTGAAGTCCCGTTGGTGGGCAAGGACCGTCATCGACGGAGCACCGAGCGGATGCCCCGACACCACGAACACCTCGTCCGACAGGGCGTCCTGTCCCTCGGCCACGAAGGCCGCGGCGGCACCCGGATCGTCCGCGTCGGTGACCAACGCACCGGCCCACCAGCAGCCGAGCAGGATCGGCGCGGTCTGCCAGCCGGCGCCGAGCCGCACCGCAATCAGATCACCGGGAACTGTCCCCAGTTCATCGACCAGCAGACCGGCCACCTTCGCCGACCAATTGGCCAGCGAGGCGGTGGACAGCTCGGTGCGAGATGCCCCGGTGTAGACCACCAACCGAGGAGTGTGCGGATCTCCCGTGAGCAGCGGCCCGAGCAACTGAGCCGTCACCGAGCCGACGTTCTGAGTCAGTTCACACATCCGACGGAGGCAGCGCTGACCGGCGCAGCCGAGCCGGTGGCGGGAGCCGTGGCCCGGGCCGGGGCCTGGGCCGGCACCTGCAGAGCCCTGACCGTCGACCGCAGACCCTCGCCCGGCGCGGGCGCGTCGGTTCCGACAGCCACCAGCACATGCCCGGCCGCGACGTCTGGGTCCTGTCGAAGCTTGCCGTAGCCGAGAGCCTGCTGAACCTTGGCGGCGGAGTTCTGCTCTCCCGCGTGGAAGCGGACCTCCGTTGCCGCGAGTTGGTGGGAGCGGCTCTTACCCGGCATGTCGGCCGGATCGGTCACCGACAAACCCGCCCTGCTCAGGGTGGCCGCCACCGACTTGCCCATACCGGCCGTCATCGTGCCGTTCTGCACATCAACGCTCAGCTTCTTGGCGGCCGACGACGTTGCTGCGCTCGTCGGCGGGGCGCCGGGACGCTCCAGACCGGCGAAGAACGCCTTGATCTGGGCCGGGTCGGTCGCCAGCGCATCAGTGCCCGCGCCTGCGGCCTGGCCATGGGTGGGGATGGTGACAAAGGTGACGTTGCCCGACGAAAGATCCTTCATCTGGACGGCCAGGGTGGCGAGATCCAGATCCGAATCCATCACCAGCGTCTTCTTCGCGGCGGCGACGAGTCCGGGAATCGTGGTCGGTTGAGACAGCACCTTCTTGATCGCCCCGCCGAGGAACGCCTGCTGGCGTCGCACCCGGTCCAGGTCGCCGCCCGGCAACCCGTGCCGCTGGCGGACGAAGGAGAGCGCAGCCGTGCCCTGGATCTCCTGCGGGCCGGCCTTGAAGTCCGCCCCGGACATCGGATCCTTGACGGCCTTGTTCAGGCACACCGGCACCCCGCCGATGGCGCCTGAGATCGTGTAGAAGGCGATCAGATTGACCTCGGCGAAGTGATCGATGTGCAGCCCGGTGAACCGGCTGACCACCTGGATCAGCATCTTGCGACCAGCTTCGCTGGACCTCAGCTCTCGATCGGCGCCGCCGATGGTCCGCTTGACCAGGTATTCCTGGGTGAAGGCCTTCGCCGTTCCGTAGAAGGCATTGATCTTGTTGGGCTTGTAGTCGCCCTGAGACCCTGAGCTGTACGGGCCGGGAAGGTCCCTGACGTTGTTCTGGTCGATCCAGGTGTCCCTCGGCAGGGAAACGGCAGTGGCCTTGCCGCCGCCACCGGGGATGTGCAGGACCATGATGGTGTCGGTGTTGACGCCACTGGATGCCTCCGTGGCCACCTTCTTCAGCTCGTCTGCCGACAGCGGACTGCCATCGGCGTTGGTCCGGGAGTCCGACCCGATCAGCAGGATGTTCATCCCCTCACCGGCCGATGCCGCCTGCTTGGCGTCCTTGGTCGCGCTCGAGGTGCCCTGGATATTCCAGAAGGAGCCCAGTCCGGCACCCGTCAGTACCAGAACAGCCAGCAAGGCCATCATTATGCGTCCAGCGATCAGCCAACCGGGAGGCCCGCCACCGCCGCGGCGAGCAGGTCCTCCGGCTCGACCGGGCCCGACCGGCCGCGGAGGGTCGACCGGACCTCCCGGCCCGCGCGCGCGCATCGGTGGCGCGCCGTGAGCATCTGCGGTCACCGGCATCACCCGGGTATGCGCCCGATCCAGCTCCGACCAGGCTCGAGCGGTCGGCGAGGAAGCCGCACTCGGTCCGTACCGGCGCGGGCCGCGCTGCGGCTCGCTTCCGGAGGGATCACTCATCTCTTGCAGCCTTCCTGGTCCGATGGGCTTGTCGGCCTGTGCCAGGCCGGGCGTGGTCATCCTGATCCCCGCCCACCTGTTGACGACGCGGGCGGAACCTCGGGGTTGCCTGCCGTCGGGCCGTTCTGCCGTGAGACCCCTCACCCCAGGGATCTACAGTATTGACGGTGACGGCAGGAGTCGGCCGACCCGCCGGAGGACCGGCGCAGAGCGATGCAGCAGAATCCGTGCCATGACCACTCTGCTGATCACCGGAGCCGGCGGCCAACTCGGCTCGGACCTGCTCGAGGCGGCTGCCGCGGCCGGCATCCCGGCCACCGGCCATGCGTCGGCAGCGCTGGACATCACCGATCGGGCCGCCGTCGAGCGAGCCGTCAGCAACGTCGTGCACGGGGCCGACCGGCCGGTGGTGATCAATGCCGCCGCCTACACCGCAGTGGACGCCGCGGAAACCGACGCTGAGCGGGCCTTCGCGGTGAACGAATCCGGTGCCCGGAATCTGGCGGAGGCTGCCGTCGAGCACGGTGCCCGCATGATCCACGTCTCCACCGACTATGTCTTTCCCGGGGATGCGCAACACCCATACCAGGTCGACGATCCGACCGGGCCCAAGAACGTCTACGGCGCTTCCAAGTTGGCCGGCGAGCAGGCTGTGCTGACCGCGCATCCTGCCGCCCACGTTGTGCGCACCGCGTGGGTGTACGGCGCCGCCTCCGGTGGCAACTTCGTCAAGACCATGTCCAGGCTCGAGTCCACCAATCCGAGCATCGCCGTCGTCGACGACCAGTGGGGATCGCCCACCTGGAGTGCCGACCTGGCCGCCGGCCTGATCGCACTGGCCGGTGCCGATGTTCCTGGGGGAGTGCTGCACGCCACCGGTGGCGGCCAGACCAGCTGGTTCGGATTCGCCAGGGCGATCTTCGAAGAGCTGGGCGCCGACCCTGAGCGGGTACGGCCTATCAGCACCGACGCGTTCCCGCGGCCGGCTCCGCGGCCGGCCTACTCGGTGCTCAGCGCCGATGCCTGGGTGGCCGCCGGCCTGCCGTCTCTGCGTCACTGGCGGGACGCTCTCGCCGACGCGTTCCGCCTGCACTCCAGCGCTTTCCGGCCGAGCACCGGTGACTGAATCCGGGTGTCAGACCATCTGCCCCGCCGAGATGGTCAGTGCAAGCCCAGGGTCGCGGTGAGGACTGCGATGGCGCCCAGCGCGAGCATCACACCGCTGGTGATCCTCAGTTTCTTGGAGGCGACGATGAGCGCCAGCACCCCGACGGCCAGCGGAATCAGAGTCATACCATAACGATTGGTGATGCCCGGGAAGTAGTCACCGTCCAGGTATTCCTGCGCCTGCACAATCAACGGATACATCAATGATCCGAGCACCAGCGTCGCCGCGGCGATCCACTCCGGGCTAGGGCGCCGGAACAGAGCCAAGCCGATCAGGCCCGTCGCGGCGATGATCGAGGTGATCAGCAGCACCCAGCCCACCAGGTACGGACTGTTCACCGCCGGGTCGAGGTAGAAGTTCGAGCCGAGCCGGGCGCCATCCAGGACGGTCGACACCCATTCGTCGAAAGGGAAACCGACAACCTTGCGGGTGTTGACACCGTCCACCGGGCTGACGTAACCCGCGACCGCGCGCCCGTTCTGGATGGCCGCCCAGCCCAGCTGGACGGTCAGCACCGCCAGCCCCATCAGCACGGAGTTCCGGATGAGGGCTCCCGCCCCTGCGTCGCGCGCGCGCCACCGAGCGATGCCGATGATCAAGAACATGAGTGCCGCGGCCAGCAGCCCGGTGGTGCTGATGCCCTTGGTCGCGGCTACCGCGACGGTGATGACCAGGGGCAGCACCCACCCGTCATTGCGATAGATCACCCACCGTCCGAGCAGGAAGAACGCCGCCACACCGCACAGCAGCGCCGGGGCGTCGTTGGTGACGATCGACGATGCGTGCAGCACGGTGGGGAACATCGGCAGCAGCAGGGTCCCACCGAGCGCCCATACCCATCCGACCCGCCAATAGCGCAGGGTCAGATACATCGTCAGCATTCCGGCGAAGAGCCAGACGCCGCCCAGCGAACGGGCCATGGTGATGAAGTCCTGATCGAACAGACCGGCAAGCGCCCGCGCTGTCACACCCGTCACCGCGTAATACAACGGTGGGTGAAAAGCGTTGTACTGCAAGCCGTTTCCGGGAAAGGCAGAGTACGGCGCGTTGCTCCCACAGGCCGGAAGGGTGGGGATGTTCGCCTGGCCGCGGCAGGACCACGCAGTGGTGGTGTAGGTCGAGAGTGGTTGGCCGGAATGTGCCAGTTCTCCGTGTGACAACCGGTAGGCGTAGTCGATGTGGGTGGCCTCGTCGAGGGCGGACAGCCGGGTGGCGTTGACCACCGACAGCAGGCTCAACCCCAGGGACACCAACGCCAGCAGCAGGGCAATCAACGCCAGGCGGCGCCCTGGCTCGCGCGGCACCTGGGGCGGTGAGTCGCCGGACACTTGTGTCCAGCGGGTGGATCCGGTCCGCGCGTGCGTCATCCCAGCCGGTTGATTCGGGGTCGGTTCGCCGCCGATCGGCGGATTCTTGGTGCTGACGGCTACCGGCGCGCCATCTCGATTCTCTGCCCGGTCGACCGCTTTCCCGGCCGCCCGTGAGACCGTCGGATCGGCGTCCTCGGGCCAGTCACTCATGTACCCGGACCCTAGTGCATCGAGGTGGCGGTTGATCGGCGCCGCCGACCGCTCAGCCGATCGCTGCGCGGTATGCCGTCATGGTGGCCTCGGCGCAGGCCTGCCAGGTCCACCCCGATGCCCACTCGCGTCGGCGATCCGGCGCCGAAGGCTCGTCGGCCCGCGGCGTGAGCAGGTCAGCCAGTGCGTCGACGTCGCGGACGGTGAAGACCTCGGCGTGGCCACCGGTGACCTCGAGCAGGGCGGCGGCATCCGACACGATGGTGCGGGTGCCGGCAGCCATCGCCTCCAGGGCGGGCATACCGAACCCCTCGTACAGGGAAGGGAGCACCAGCGCCTCGGCGGCAGCCACGATCGCCGGCAGCCGGCGCTGATCCTGGTAGCCGGCGAGCCGAACATCGGAACGGGGACGGGCATCATCGGCGCCCCCCCAGCCGTCAGGTCCGACCAGCAGCAGCGGCGCGGTGTCGGGCTCGATGGCCTGCGCAACGGCGTGCGCGGCCAGCAGGGTCGCCAGGTCCTTGCGCGGCTCCCGGGCACCGACGAACAGCAGATACCGCGGTGGCAGGCCCCAGGCGCGCAACTCCTCCCGGGTGGCCGGCGCCGCGTCGAACCAGCTGCGGGTCACCCCCAGCGGTGTGACGACGATCTTGGCCGAGTCGATCCGGTAGGCATCGCCGACGGCATCGGCCACCGCCCGGGTGGGAGTGGCGACCGCACCGGCCCGCCGCAGAGACCGTGGCACGAGGTCCAGCAACTCCCGGCTCGCAGCGTCGACCGTCTCCGGATGCGTCAGGTAGGTGAGGTCGTGCACCGTGACCACGCCGGCTGCCCTGCCGGTCGGCGGGAGCACGAAGTTGGTGCCGTGGAACACCTCTGATCGACCCGCGAGCAGCCATACCGGTGGCTGTTCGGTACGGGCCCACGCCCTGCGCAGCAGCCGGGCCGGAATCGGTAACGACCGGGTGGCGACCCCGGGCGGGACCGCTGCCGGCAGTCCACCCGCGCCGCGCAGGGTGAACGCGGTCACACCCACGGATACGTCGTTCCGGGCGGCAAGTTCTCGGACCAGATGCTCGGTGTATCGGCCGATACCCGTGCGGCCGCCGAGCAGCGGGGTGCCGTCCAGCCAGACCGACAGCATCAGCGGATTCGGCGTAATGCCTTGCGCGGCAATCGGACGGCCACCTCCGCCGCCTTGCGTACTGTCCGGCCGGCACCCTCGCTGCGCAGATGGTTGATCGCATTGGTGCGGTAGTCGGCGGCGATCCGCGCCACCGGGCGGCGCGGCCCGGAGGGCGGCTTCCGGGTCAGGTCGATGGCGAGCCGGTCGTACGGCTCGGCAGCTATCGGGATGAACGCCTCGGAATCGAAGACCGGTTCCCAGGCGACAAAGATCTTCCGGTGTCCGTGGTCTGACACCTGTTGCCTGGCCGCAGTCAGGATCTCCAGGTAACGGCGTCCCTGCAGATTCGGCGGATAGGTCAGCAACGCATGATTTCGGGCGGCATGTCCGATCCGGTGCAGCCGTGCCGGATCCGCCAGCAGCACACGCAGCGCGACCGCCCATTCCTGCACATCGGAGGCCAGCACACCGGTCCGCAGGTGATCGATGTCGGTCCGGAACGGTTCCGTTGGGGACGCCACCGTCGGCGTCGCCACCAATGCGGCCTCCAGCCACTTGATGGAGCTCTTCGCCTCGTTGAAGCGGGAACCGGGAGCAAGCGGCGCCAGATTCACGTCGAGGTCTCTGAGCAGCCGCGGGAGTTCGGGCCAGGGGACAAGCGGTGTCCGCCTTGTCCGGTCGGCCACCGCATCCATTGCCGGAGACGTCTCCAGCGGGCCTCCCAACCAGAGCTCGATCTCTGGGAACTCCCGCATGATCTGCAGCACCGCAGGTTCCACGAACGCCCAGTCCTGGTTGTGGGTACTGGTCCCGGACAGGTAGCCGATCCGCAGCGGACCATCCGCCCGGTCCCGTCGGAACTCGGCATCCGACACCCTGCCCAGTTGCCTGCCTACCCCGTTGGCGAACGGGTGAGCCGGGATGCCGATGAGTTCCTCGACGGCCCGGCAGAGCATCGTAGTGGAACCGATGTAAGCATCCGAGGCCTCCAGGGTAGTCCGATAGCGGCGGACACCGCGCCAGTACTGCGCTCGCTCGGCGTCGGACAGGTGGGCCAGCACCTCACGGAGTTCCGGCTCCAGACCGGGATCGAAGACCAGATCGTCGACGTCGAACAAGACCGGCACGGGCTGATCGCGGTGGCGCACCATGTCGATCAGGTCGAGTATCTGCTCGGTCGCCGGTACCCGGTACAGCACCACCGCTTCGGCGCTGCGCGCCAGTCGTGGCGCTTCCACGTCCCGGTAATGCCGGACATCCATCCGCACACTCAGATCGGCCAGCGCCTCCTGCGGCAGCCGACCTCGGTAGCGCAGTGGCGCCCGGTCGATGCCGGTGAGCAGCAGCACCCGCCGGATCGGCCGGTCGGTGACTGCACCGGCGGGCGAACCGGGCGCCGCCGGCACGGCGGCGGCCCGAACCGCGTCCACTAGCCTGCGATAGTGGGATGCCAACCCGTCGAGCTGGTCCTGGACGCTCCTGAGCCGGATCCCGCCCGGCTCCGGGGAGAGCCGGCGGAGCAGTTGCCGGTCATCGATCAGTGATCGCATGGCGTCCGCGAGCGCCGCGGCGTCGCCACGGGGGACGATCAGGCCGTTCTCGCCGTCGACGATCACCTCCGCCGGACCAGGGTTGTCGCCGGAGATCACCGGCGTCCCGACATCGAGCGCCTCACGGGTGATCAGCGAATACGACTCGGTCGCCACCGAGGTCATCAGCAGCGCGTCGTATCCGGACAGCACGGCGGCGACCTGATGGGCTGGGTACGGCGGCTTCGCCGTCACCTGGGCCGGCGCATCGGCCGGAAGCTCCATGCCGTAGACGTCCAGCGTCCAGCCGTCGGTCTCGGCGAGCAGCCGGGCGGCGCCCATGGTGACGTCGGCGCCCTTCAGCGGATGAGGTCCTCCTGCGTACACGAATCGGACCGGTCGGCCGCCGCCGGAATCCTCGACCCGGCGCAGCGGAATGGCGACCGGCCCGTGTGCTGCGCTGGACGCGGGGTTCTCGTCGAGCCGCAGCCTGGCCGGGTCGACCCCATTGGCCTGCAAGAGCCCGAGCATGGTGGTGGACGGCGCCAGCACCAGATCGACGTTGTCAAGGTGCGCGGCCAGCAGCCGGTTCCGGTTGACCAGCCAGTCGTTACCCGCCTCGCAGGGGCACACCCCGCAGGTCACCACCGGGCTGCACGGGCGCATGTCCTTCTCGGCCAGGAACTGCCGGGCGCACCACCACCACATGTCGTGCATGGTGAGCACCACACCCGCACCGCTGGCCTTGGCCAGCGAAGCGATGCCGCCGCCGAATCCCTGCAGGCTGTGGATGTGCACCACGTCCGGCCGCACCCTGGTCAGGAACTCGGCGAAGGCGGCGTCGATCCTGGGGTTGCGGTAGTTGTCCTCGCCGGCCCAGTCGATCATCGAGTTGATCACCGACCAGGTCACCTCGACTCCGCTGCCGGTCATCTCGGTCCAGGACCACATGTCCTGTTCAGCCGGATTCAGGGCGCCGGCGAAGACGAACACCTGCTCGCCCCTCGCGGCGAACCCATCGGCGATGCGTTGCGGGATCAGGGTTCCACCGGAGGTGAAGTTCGGCGGATAGTGAGCGGAGACGACGGCGATCCGCACCTTCTCAGCCTCCGACAGTGAGCAGTCTGCGCACCGGCCGGACCAGCCGGGCCAGACCGCGCCGGGTGGCGCGCCGCAGCAGCCGCGCCCAGCCGTTCACCGCGGCGTACTCGCGGACGTGAGCCAACCTGCGGTCGATCCGGCCACCGAGTTCTGCACCTCTGCCGATGTTCATCGCGGCCGATCCCTTGTCCGGGGCGCTGTACGGAGCCGCGCAGTAGTCCACCAGCGGTTGCAGCGCTCGGCTCCAGTGATACTCCGGGGCGGTTGCCCGCACGGCTGCCGCGGCCGCGGCAAGCTGGACCGGGTCGTCCAACAACTCGCGCAGCGCCCTGACCAGACCCTCGGTGTCGCCGGATCGCACCACTCGCCCGAGTCCTTGCGCCGCAACGATCCTGGCGAACTCGTCGCCCTCGGTGCAGACGATGGGTAAGCCGGCCCACAGGTAATCCAGCATCCTGGTGCGGAAGGAGAAAGCGGTCTCCACGTGCAGGAAATGGGTGGAGACGCCGATGTCCGCGTCGGTCAGGTACCTTCCGCGTTCGTCGTAGGGGACCCAACCTTCACGGAAGAACACGTGGCTGCCGATCAGCCCGTGTCCGCCGGCCACCGCGATGGCCTGACGCAACACGGTCGTGGAGATGTCTTCCAGTGAGGGATGTGTGGTGCCCATGAACACCAGCTTGAGCGTCGGGTGTTCAGGGGCGAGTGCGGCGACCGCTTTCACCAGGGTGACGGGATCGAACCAGTTGTAGACGCCACCGGCCCACAGCAGGACGGTGTCACCGACGTCGATCCCCTCGATGACCCCCTTGATGGCCGGCCCGGTGGGCGGCGGCGTCTCGGGTATCCCGAACGGGGCGACGTCGATCAATGTGCGCAAGGTGGTGTCCTGGCGGTAGTTCGGTACATTCACCCGGCCCAGCGCCGACAGGTGCCCGAGCCACAGATCACGCTGGCGCTCCGATGCGCAGAGGAAGAAATCGCCCACCTGGATCTGGATCTTCAGGGCCTCCAGGCAACCGTCGACCAAACGCTGATGCCTGGCGTCATCGTCGCGATCCTCGCCGGCTTCGCCTTCCAGTGTCTCCAGATGGATGGGGTCGTACAGGTCGACCACCATCTTTGCCCCGACCCCCGCCAACCACGGACGGTAGAAGAGGGTGAATCCCTGGGTGACGATGACGTCCATGTTCTCGGCGATCCCCGGCAGCATTTCCGGCGACCCGTCGCAGACGGCGAAATGCGGTGAAGATGCCTCAGCTCGCAGGGTTGACGCAAGCCGCACATCGTGATGCGGCGCAAGGACTTCGGCGATGTTCCACGCTCTGATGGCCGGCCCCGCCATCTTGGCGCCGAGCGCGTCGTCGGTGATGACCAGCACCCTCAACCGGGTCACAGCCTGGCCTGCCCGCTACCGTTGATGGCCATCGGTGTCGGCGGCTGCATGTTGCCCCAGCGGCTGCCCATGACGACCAATCCGCCCGACTCACGGGGTGTTCCCATGACCATGTCGAACCGCAGCGCCTTCACCCACTGGTCGTAGGAATGGCCCAGTTCGTCGTCCACCACCGAGGTGTTGAGGTCGAACGTCCCCGGCTGCAGTCGCACAGTGTCCAGCCGCACATCGACACTGCCCGATCCCCGCAACTGCGCTGGGATGTACTCGGCGTCCCAGGTGTGGTGGGACCACACATGTACCCCGTCCAGGGTGCTCAGCGAGACCGCGAACACCGGCCGTTCCACCGGCTTGTCGGCGCGGTAGTGCAGCCGCATCGTCATCTCGTCGCCGGTGCGGAACTGCCGGGAATCTGTACCCGAAGCGTCGAGCAACTCGATCTTGGAGATGATGATCTCTCCACTGCCGTGCCGGGTCCCGCCGGATTCGACGGGCCGCGCCTGATGCCCGGCCTCGATGTACCTGTCGACGATCTGGGCAGCCGGTCCGACCTCGACCACCCTGCCGTGGTCCAGCCAGGCGGCTTCGTCGCAGAAGGTGCGCATCTCACCGACGCCGTGGCTCACCACCACCACCGTGCGTCCCTCGTCCTTGAACTCGGCGAACTTCTCCCGGCAGCGCTCCTGGAACTGCATGTCGCCGACGGCCAGGATCTCGTCCACCAGCAGGATGTCGGGTTGAACATGGATGGAGACCGAGAACCCGAGGCGCACATACATGCCGGAGGAGTAGTTCTTCACCGGTTGGTCGATGAACTCGCCTACCCCGGCGAACTCGATGATCTGGTCGAGTTTGGCGTCGATCTCCTTACGGCTCATACCCAGGATCGATCCGTTGAGGTAGATGTTCTCCCGGCCGGTCAACTCGGGGTGGAATCCCGAGCCCAACTCGAGCATCGCGGCGATGGTGCCCTTGGCGACGATCCGGCCGTTGTTCGGTTCGAGGATCCTGGCAATGCACTTGAGCAGCGTCGACTTGCCCGATCCGTTGTGCCCCATCAGCCCGAACGTCTTGCCCTGCGCGATCTCCAACGTCACCTCACGCAGCGCCCAGAACTCCTCGAACGAGGATCGCTTGCGTCGCATCACCGCGGCCTTCAGCGACTGGTTGCGTTCGTGGTAGATCCGGAACGACTTCGAGACATTCTCCACACTGACGGCGAGCCGACCGGTCACAGTTCCTCCACCACGCGGGTCGAGAACTTCCGGAAGACCAGCACACCCAGCCCCAGCGAGATCGTTGCGGAGACCAGGATGCCGAGCCAATCCTGCCAGTGCGGAAACGAGAAATCGTAGAGCACCTGCCGGAACGCCGAGGTGATCCTGAACGCCGGGTTGAATCCCCAGATGGTCTGCAGTGGGAGGTTGATCCCGTTGGCCTTGAGGGTCGCCTCCGCGTTCGCGATGTAACTCACGGGATAGACGATCGGCGTTGCGTAGAACCAGATCTGCATGAACAGCGCCATGAAGTGCTGAGTATCACGGAAGTAGACCAACGCCACCGACAGCATCAGCGCGACGCCGGTGACGAACACGGTTGTCAGCACGATCAGCACGACCAGCACCGGTAACAACGGCAACAACAACAGTGCCTTCGAACCGCCGACGACGGCCACTACGACCGTCAGCACGCCGATCTCGATGGACAGGGTGACCGCCAACGACAGCACCGTGGCCACTACCGGGATCCACCGTGGGAAGTACACCTTTCCCAGCAGGCCGGCATTGGCGATCAGGGCGTTCATCCCACCCATCACGCCGTTGTTGATGAAGTTCCACGACAGCAGCCCCGCACCCAGGAACAGCGCGAATACATGGATGCCGGACGGCTCACCAGCGGGGACGGTGATCCGCATGATCGTCGCGAACACCAGCGAAAAGATCGCAATGGTGGCCAGCGGATTGATGAAGGACCATGCCCGGCCGAGCGCCGTGCGCTTGAACTGGGAGCGGACCTCCCGCATGGTCAGATTGCCGAGCAACTCCAGCGATCGAGCCCTGGGGCTCTGCTGGGCCCGCGCGGTTTCCATCGCCGTGATCGCCGACCCTGACCGGGCAGCATCTGGCGGAGGTGCGGCAGTCGTCATTACGTCGAGCTGTTCCCTTCGGGGCATCGCCGCTTGGATCCGGGTGTCGAGGCGCGCTCAGTACATCCGGCGTGACCCTTGCGGGCCAGGCGACAGAATACGTCGAGACGCCCGAAGATCCGGTTCGGGTCGGTCGACGGCTGCGCCGCTGCCTATGATGAGCGGCCGGGACCCCCCCGTCGGGGACCAAGCCCGGCGCGACCGTCCGGACCGATTCGACCGGCACCGACCGGCCCCGGCGGGTGGGTCGAAACCCCCGAGCAGGCAGGAGCAGCGGATGGCCGACCAGCTTGCAGCCGACCCGATCGCCGAGGCGCTCGGCGAACTTCCCGATGCGGTGGCGCTCTACCTCCGCGACGTGATCCGTGGCCTCGAGGTGGAGGCCGGGAACGCCAGGGCATTGTCCAGGGAGATCCAGGCGGAGCTGGACTCCGACATTGCCAGGCTTCGACTGTTCGCTGCCGGCCTGAGAAGCGATCTGGCGGCCGCGGTGGAACAGCGGGACCTTGCCCGCCAGGAAAGTGTGGCGGCACTGGCCGAACTGGCTGCGGCACGTGCCGACCTGGCGGCAGTACAGACTCGCGGTACCGCCCGCCGGGGGTGGGTGGCCCGGTGACGTTCCGCGGCATGCTTGCTGCAATAACGGTTGCCCAGAACACCAACGGTCTGGCCGTCACCCTGCGATCGCTGCAGGCGCAGACCGACACTCGATGGCAGTGGTGTGTCGTGACCGGTGGAGACCAGCAGCTGTTCCAGGAGGTCTTCGAATGGGCCGCTGCGGATCCGCGGGTTCTGGTGGCCGACGGAAGCTCGATCCCGGTCGCCGAGCGACTGTCGGCCGCGCTGTCGATGGCCGACGCCGAGTTCCTCTGTGTGCTGGGTACCGGCGACACTCTCGACGCCGGTCTGGTAGCCGTGGTGCGGCAGGCGGAGTCGGGCAGCTGGCTGTACACGGACGAAGCCACCCCGTTCGCCGAGGGTAACGGGCAGCAGGTCTGGTTCAAACCGGAGTTCAACCCGGAGTTGGTGCGCTCGCAGCCGTACCCCGTGCGCTCGGCGGTGCTGCCGTTGACAGTGGTGAGGCAGGTCGGAGGTCTGTCGCCACGGGCCGGAACCGCGCAGTGGTACGACCTGGTCCTGCGAGTCCTGGAGCGGATCGGGCCGCCGCAACACCTGACCGGACCCTATTACATTCGTGCTGCGGCGCAACACGTTCTGCCACCGCCGTGGATCGACGGCATTGCCGTCGACCGTTGCCGGGCGGTCGGGGAGCACTGCGACCGGCAGGACATCGAACTCACCGAGATCGCGCCGATCGAGGTGGCAGGTCGGCCCATCGGACAGCGGTTGGTGCGCCGGCGAACGACCGCGACAAGGGTCAGCATCGTCATCCCGACCCGCGGTAGCAGCTCGACCATCTACGGCTTTCCGCGATGCCACGTCGTCGAACTGATCGAGTCGATGTGGACCGAGTCCCGGTATCCGAACCTCGAGCTGGTGGTGGTGTACGACCAGGACACCCCGGCAGCCGTTCTCGACCGGCTGCGGGCGATCACTGACGGCGAGATCGTCCTGCTGCCGTTCATCGGCAGCTTTCACTACTCGCGGAAGTGCAATCAGGGCGCGTCGGCGGCTACCGGCGACTACCTGTGCTTCCTCAATGACGACATGCGGGTGGTGACACCGGATTGGTTGCACGAGCTGGTGAGCCTGCTGGCGGATCCGACGGTGGGCGCTGTCGGCGCAAAGCTGCTGTTCGCCGACGGCACCCTGCAGCACGCCGGGCACATCTACAACGGCGGTTCTGCCGGCCACCTGCTGTTCGGGCACCGCTCGGACACCCTGGAGATGGGCGGTATCGCCCAGCTCACCGGCGAACGATCGGGCGTCACCGGCGCCTGCCTGCTGATGCGGGCGGGTGAGTTCCGTGAGCTCGGTGGGTTCTCATTGATGTTTCCGCTGAACTACAACGACGTCGATCTGTGCCTGAAGATCCGGGAGGGCGGGCTGCGCATCCTGTACACACCGCACGCCGTTCTCGATCACTACGAGTCCCAGACCCGGGTGGCCAGGATCGACCCGGCCGAGACGGAACGGCTCCAACGCCGATGGCGCGTCGCCATGCACAAGGATCCGATGCTGAATCCGCTGGAGCGGTTGCCCGTCGTGCCGCGTCCGGATGCACTGGAGTTCTGATCGTCGCCATCCGGCCTCGCATCCACCCGTGCCGTCGCCGCGGTTCGTATTCTGGTGGGTCAGCAATTCGATCGAGAGGATCAGCATGAGCCAGGAGCGTCCGAGCCGCCGGGGGGCAACGAATTCGGACGACTATTCGGCCGTCTACTACCACGATTACAGTGGGCCGCCCTACACCTACGACGAACAGCACTGGAAAGACTTCTTCGGCCGGATCGCCGACGAAGTGGTCGCTGTGTTCGAACCGCGGTCCAGCTACGACGCCGGCTGCGCCAAGGGCTTCATGGTGCGCGCTCTCGCCGAACGCGGGGTCGATGCTCGCGGCGGGGACATCTCGTCCTTCGCCATCGCTGATGCGCCGGCCGGCCTCGCGGAGCGGCTGGAGGTCAAGGATCTCACCGAGCCGTTCGATCGCCGCTACGACGTGATCACCTGCGTCGAGGTGCTCGAGCACATGGAACCCGGCGACGCCCGGATCGCCGTGGCCAACATGTGTGCGGCCGCGGACGTGGTGGTGCTGTCGACGACCCCGGACGATTTCAGCGAACCCACCCATGTCAACATTCGGCAGCCGGCAGGATGGGCCCAGGACTTCGCCGCCAAGGGCTTTTTCCGCCGTACCGATGTCGACGCGTCCTTCGTGTCGCCGTGGGCCGTGGTGTTCGCCAAGCAACAGCTCACCGCGGTCGACCTGTTGGTCCGCTACGAGACCCTGCTGCAGCCAACACTGCGCGAGGTGCAGGAGAAGCGGCAGGCGCTGCTCGACCTACGCCGGCAGCTCGACGAAGCAGCCGCTCCGGTCATGCTGGAGCGGGACGCGCTGCTCGAGAAGGTGGCCTCCCTGAGCGCCGAGCGCGATGCCTTGACCGCCGAACGCGACGAAGCGGTGCGTCAGCGAGATGCGATGGCCACCGAGCTGGAGGAATTCCGCGGTGCGGAAGTCGTCCTGGCCCGGCTCGCCGTGGTGGACGAGCTGATGGGCGCGCAGGCGGAACTGGCACAGCTGAGAATCCACACCGAGAACTCGATCACCGACGCCGGTCGTGAGGCGTCCCGTCTTCGTGACATGCTGGCCACAGCAACCAACGAGGCGGCGCGGGTCAGGCACGAGGCGGCGGAGGCCCTTCGGCAGGCGGACGCACGATCTGCCGAAGCCGATGAGCTGGTGCTGGCGGTCACCCAGGACAGAGAGCGCGCTCTGGCGGACGTGAGATCATCCACGTCCTGGCGGATCGGGCAGGCAGCGTTGCTCCCCGTGCGGCTGACGCGTAAGTTGCGCCGCCGTTGGACGACCGAGCAGATCGACGACTGAGCCTTGGGGGCGAACGGGTCAGCATGAGCGTGTACTACTCCATCTTGGTGCCGGTGTACCGGACCAGGAACGACCACCTGACCGAGATGATCGACTCGGTGCGCGCCCAGACCGACAGTGACTGGGAATTGCTGCTGGTCGACGACGGCTCGGATGACGCGCGGCTGACGGCTGACCTCGAGGCGGCTGCGGCGTCGGACGATCGCATCGTGGTCGATGTCCTGGACAGCAACGGCGGCATCGGGGCGGCCACCGCCCGCGGTCTCGAGCTGGCCCGCGGCGAGTTCATCTGCCTGCTCGACCACGACGATCTGCTGGTACCGGACGCGCTGGCCCTGGTTCGTGCCGCCATCGCCGATCATCCTGAGGCCGATGTGCTGTACACCGACGAGGATCAGTTGCACCCTGGCGGAATCGTCACCGCCGCGTTTCGCAAGCCCGACTTCTCGGCCGAACGGCTGCGGGGCCAGATGTATCTCGGACATCTGGTCAGCTACCGGAAATCCCTGCTGGACATCGTCGGCGGCTTCCGCAGCGGATACGACGGCAGCCAGGACTACGACCTCGCGCTCCGCGCCACCGAGGCGGCCCGCGAAGTGGTGCACATCCCGCACGTCGCCTATCACTGGCGGATCCACTCCGCTTCGGCCTCTCACCGGGAAGACAATGCCGGGGTGTTCGATTCCGCTCGTCGCGCGCTGGCCGATCACCTCGATCGGGCCGGCATCGACGGCGAGGTGCAGCGGGTACACGAGGTCGGGGTCTACCGGATCATTCGCCGGTTGCCGGACCCGCCGAAGGTGTCGATCATCATTCCGACGCGTGGCACACGTGGCTGGGTGTGGGGGCGCGAACGGGTGCTGGTGGTCGATGCGGTGCGTTCGGTGGTGGAGAGCAGCACCTACCCGGATTATGAGATCGTGCTCGTCGCCGACACTGCCACCCCGGAGTCGGTGCTGGCCGACCTGCGGGATGTTGCCGGTGCCCGGCTGATCGTGGTCCCCTACGAGGGTCCGTTCAGCTTTTCCGCCAAGATCAACATCGGCGCCGTGGCGGCCACCGGCGACCAGTTGTTGCTGCTGAACGATGACATCGAAGTGGTCTCGCCCGACTGGATCTCGACCATGGTGGCGCTGTCGGCCGGTGACGTCGGGATGGTGGGCGCCAAGCTGCTCTACGAGGACGGCACGGTGCAACATCTTGGCCACCTGTACGAGCGGGGCGAGGTCACCCATGTGGCTGCCGGTTGTCCTGCCGACTGGCCCGGCCCTTTCGCCGACCTGCTGATCGACAGGGATGTCTCCGGCGTCACCGGTGCCTGCGCGCTGGTGCGCCGTGAGGTGTTCGAAGCGGTCGGCGGGTTGTCGCCGGCGCTGCCGGTCAACTTCAACGACGTCGACCTGAGCCTGAAGATCACTCAGGCCGGGTACCGGATCCTGGTCACACCGCACGCCGTGCTGTACCACTTCGAGTCGAAGACCAGGCCGCGCACCGTCGCGCCGAGTGAGGTGCACACTCTGCGCCGTCGTTGGAACCACCGGTTGCTCGTCGACCCGCACTGGCGGCACGATCCGGAACTGGTCACCGCCCAGCGGAGCAAGAGCTGAGGTCCGCCGGACATACCCGCGCTGATCGGTGCGACCATCAGTCGGTGCGTCCGGCCCATTCCTCCCAGATGTCGCGTCGTGACACCGCTGCCCGGGCTGTCAGTGCGCGTCGTTCGCCGAGCAGGCGCGGCAGCGCCGTCAGCACCTCTTCGAGCACCCGGAGCCGCAATCCCGGCTGAAGGTTGGGTTGATCTGGAACTCGTTGCCGGAGAGCGCGTCTGGCCGCCAGCGACGCGGTGGTGACGGCAAATCTGACCACGCCCCGGGTTGCTGCCGTCGACGGCGCGTTGCGGATCAGGCACCAGAGCCGATTGCGTTCGTTGTGCCGGTGGAACAGCTCCGAGTGTCGATCGGATGTCGCGGAATGGGCGTGCGACACCCGAGAAGCAGAGACCCGCCGGATCTGCCAGCCGGCTGCCCGTAGCCGCCACGACGTGTCGAGATCCTCGTAGTACAGGAAGAATTCGGCAGGGAAACCGCCGACCGCCCGCACTGCTGCGGTGCGCAACAGCGCGGCGCCTCCGCAGAATCCGAATACTTCGGTGTCCACCGCTGCGGCTCCCACCGGGGATCCTGCCAGCAGATCGATGCCGTAGCCATTGTCCAGCAGGCCGGCACCAGCGTTCTGCACCACGTCTGGCTTGTCGGAGTGCACCATCACCGACGTCCACGCGGCGACCCGCCGATCCAGTGGACTGGCTGAGACGGCCTGCTGGAGAAGAGACTCCAGCCACTCGGGTGCGGCCTGCGCATCGTCGTTGAGCAGCGCGACGAACCGGGTCCGGACTCGGGCGAGCGCCTCGGCTGCTCCGCCGGCGAACCCGGTGTTGCAATCGAGCCGCACGACTTGACCGGGGGCCAGCCGGGCCGCCAGCAGCTCTGCGGTGCCATCGGTCGACGCGTTGTCGATCACCAACAGTCGGTGCGGCACTGATTGCGCCGTCAGCGAGTCGAGGCAGGCCGGCAGCAGATCGCGACCTCGGTGGGTGATCACGACGACGGTGACATCCGGTGTCGGCACGCCTGACAGTCTGCCGGGTGATGCTCCGATCGGTGCCGGTCCGTCGGCGCCGAGTCGGTTGTCGCCCGGACGTGATTGTCTGGACCGATGCCCAGCCTGACGCTGATCGCCGAGCAGACTCTGGCGCCGGTGCCAGGCGGAACCGGACGGTACGCCGCCCAGATCGGTGCCGCGCTGGCGGCGAGCGCACCGCCCGGCTGGACCGTTCGTTCGGTGACGGCTTGGCATCGCGATGTCGCTGCGGCCCGGATCGCGGGTGTCGACGGCCCGCACCGGCTTCCCGCCGGACGTCGGGCGCTGACGGCGTTGTGGGCGCGCGGTCTTCCGCCCTGGTTGCGCGGCGACAGCATCCATGCGACCACCCCGCTGGCACCGGCCAGACGCGGTGTTCCGTTGGTGGTGACAGTGCATGATGCGGTGCCGTGGACCCACCCTGAGACGCTGACGCCACGTGGCGTTCGATGGCATCGGGCGATGATCGGCAGGCTCGCGCGGCGGGCCGACGCGGTGGTGGTGCCGAGCAACGCGGTGGCCGATGATCTCGCGGTGCTGCTGCCGGGGGTCGCCCAACGGCTGCGGGTGATCCCGCACGGCGTGACGGCGCTTCCACCACCGGATGACGCCGCCGCCCGTCGGCTCCGACTGGGGCTGCCGGACGGCTACGTCCTCAGCCTGTCGACACTGGAGCCGCGGAAGGGTCTGGACGTGTTGGTCAGAGCGATGGCCGCGCCCGAGTTGGCCCGAACCGGCCTCGCCGTCGTCGGGCAGACAGGTTGGGGCGGCATGGATCTGCCGAGCGTCGCCGCCGCGGCGGGGCTGTCCCCGGACCGCCTGCACGTACTCGGGCGGGTGTCCGACGACGACCTGGCCGCGGTGCTCGCAGGGGCGACCGTGCTGGCCGTAGCGAGCCGGGCAGAAGGTTTCGGAATGCCGGTGCTGGAGGGGATGGCTGCCGGCGTGCCGGTGGTGCATTCAGCCGCGGCGGCGTTGGTGGACGTAGCCGGCGGTGCGGGTGTCGAGGTTCCGGTCGGCGACAGCGTCGCACTGGCTTCGGCGCTCGCGCAGGTACTGCACGACACCGTCACTGCCGACAGACTCCGGGCAGCCGGGCTCTCCAGGTCGTCCGAATTCAGCTGGCGATCGGCGGCGCAACAGCTGTGGCGAGTCCACGCCGGGCTCTTCGGCTGACGACGAATGTGACGATCAGGATCCCCAGAACGATCAGCAAGCTGACCCCGGAGATGAGGATCCCGGTCGAAAGTCCCGTGGCTACGTAGCGTAGTTCGATCCGGTGGGTGCCAGCCGGGACTGCTACCCCTCCGAAGGCATGATCGGCGGTCTCGATCGTAGCCGGCGCACCGTCGACCCAAGCTCTCCAACCACTGTCGAGATGGTCCGCGACAACCAGGTACCCCGCCCCATCCGCTGTCACATCGGCGACGATGCGGTCGCCGGTGTCGGTGACGATCGCGACGGTGGCGGGCTTTCCGTCCGTGGTGGAGCCAGTGTGGTCGAGTATCACGGTGTCGGTCGGGGTGGCCGGGTCGGACAGCGCCACCAGGCCGGCGTGGGGGTCGCCGATCACTGTGCTGTTGGCTGCCCACCGGATCCGCGGCAGCGCGGTGGTGCGCTCCCAGAGCATTCCGTGCTCGTCGGCGTAGGTCAGTCGCAACGTGTCGTCTCTGGGTGTGAGCACACGCATCTGCGCTGTGCCACCGGCCCCAGCGAGGGCAAGTCCAGCGCCGGCCGCTGGTCCACCGCTGACCGTGACCGTGACGGCGAGCGGGCCACCATCGGTCGCCAGGTCCTCGCCGGCCACCGGGATCGTCACCCAGCCTGGAGTAAGGGAGGTGCGGGAGATCGCACCGGCAGCCGCCGCGTGTCCGGAAGGTCCGCTGACTGTCGCCGTGAGGGTGATCGGTCCGGAGCCTGCCGGTTTCTCGGCGAGCATGAGCTGGACGGCCCGGATGTTCTGCCGCGACATCGGCAGTGTGAGGCCCTTCCCTGGCATCAGCCGGGTACCTCCGGGCGCGGCGGGCTGGTTGACGGCGACAGCCGACCCGTCCAGCTGACGGGCATCGCCTGGCACCGTGTAGTGGGGGTTGGTGATCACCCAGCGGGCGGACATCCGATCCAGCAGCGGATTGCGCATCATCGCCGAGGCCAGGTCGAGGCCCAGCAGCGGATTGGTCGAGGTGCGCCCCGGCGGAACGTATGCCGCGGGGTCGATGGCCTTCACGTAGTCGGTCCAGGCGGCCGGCTGAAAGACGTGGCCGGTGATGTTGCGGATGTCGTACACCCCGGAGGTGGAGCCGAGGAATGTGCCGAGCGTCATCGAGCGATCGTGCGCGACATGCTGGGTAGCGGCATCGATCAACCCGTTGCGGGGATAGAAGGTGTCGGGATCGGAGGTGGGCCAGAAGAATCCCACCGAGACGATGACTTGAACGCCGACGAGAACTATTGCAGCAGCCAGCGTGGCCGCGAGGGCGATGCGGCGCCGCCAGAGGACGGCAGCGGCACAGAGCAGCACTACCGGGCCGATGCCGAGCGCGATATCCCAGATCGTCGCCGAGTGGTTCGTCGTCGCCGACCAGTAGCGGATGACGGTCACCGCGAAGCCGAGCGCAGCAAGTGCCCCGAGCGTCGTGGTCAGTAGAGCTCTCGACCGATTCTGGTAACGATTCAGGTCGCCGCGAAGAATCCCATCGAGGCCGATACCGGCCAAACCGCAGGCGGCAAAGCCGATCACGTCTCGGATCCGACCCGGCGCGTTCTGCGCGAACACCGGCACTCCGGACAGCCACTTCGTCCACCATCCCTGGAACCAGACGACAGCGCCGCCGATCACGATGACGGCCACCAGCACTGCCACCACGCCGGAGCGGACCCGCCGGAACCGTCCGCCGAAAACGGCCACCGCTGCCAACAGCAGGGTTCCCAGGCCAAGGAATGCGTACGACTCGATCACGTTGGAAGCGGGGAACCCGCTCGGCAGGAACAGCCGGGGCAGCACCGTTGATGCCAGCGACCGCTGCGGGAGTTCACCGAAGAACTGATTGCCCCGGTAGCTGAGATCGATCTCGCTGATCTGACGCGTCCACGGGAGCAGCTGCCATGCCGACAGCCCGAACCCCAACACAATGCTGCCGAATCCGATGACCAGTGTCCGCAGGTTCGCGGTGGTGCTCGACCTGGTCCACTCGATGATCAGCCGCACCAGGAAGTAGCCGGCAGCTGCGTACAGGGCATGGCCGGCCGACGCCGGGAATCCGGCGAACAGCAGGAATGCCACCGTTGCCGTCACCGGAAGAGCCGACGTCAGCGTGCGAAGCTGCACCATCCGCTCGACCGACCAGAACAGCACCGGGATCAACGCTGCCACGGTCGCCTGTGCGACCCAGTTCGCCCAGCTCACGAAGAAGCCGGAGCCGCAGTAGAGCAACCCCGCGACCAGACCTGCCGTCCTGGCGGTACCGATCCTGCGCAACCAGAGGAACATGCCGCCGGTCGCGGCGACGATCTGCAGCAGCTTCACCAGACCCAACGACCAGGATGGGGGGAAGACGACGAGCCAGCCCGTCAGCGGCGTCAGCAGGCCGAGGCTGGGCGAGGCAAGTAGCGGGAGCCCGGGGCCGGAGAGCGAGGACCACCACGGAAAATCGCCGTCACCGAGGCGACGATAAATTTCGAGATACGACGGGAAGAGGGAGTCGATGGTGTCACCGACGAACGGGTTGTCGGTGCGTACCGGGGTGCTGCCGTTGTTCCATGGAAATCGGGCAGCGATCAGGTCCGTGCCGCCGAAAACCTGGAAGCCGAGCAGCGACGGCCCCAACCGGATGACGACCAGCGCGCTGATGACGGCGATCGTGACCAGTACCAGGACGCTCTCCGGCGAATCGAACCGGCCGGCTGCCCGGCGGACGCGTGCCCACACCGAGTTGATGGACAGCGTTCGGGTACCGAAACCGGTGTCGGCGGGTAGGGGCCCATGACGGTCCTCGCCCTTCTCCGTCAAACCCCGAATCCTCCTACGCCTCTGGACTGTCGGATCGTCCCGGTACGGACCCAGATCCCGGCGCGGCGGGAGCAGGCAGGATTCCTGACGAACCCCGCTGCGGACGATACCGTGCGCGGATGAGATGTCGGGAACGACCAACGGTCGCCTGGCCGCATGATCACCAGACCTAGGACGGGTGGGGCGAGTGCCGACACGGCGGGAGGCGAATTCGGGGTCTCCGAAGATTCTGCTGGATGCGACCTCCATCCCTGCCGAGCGTGGCGGCGTCGGCAGATACGTCGACCATCTCGCGGCGGCACTGGACGCCGAAGGCGCCCGCCTGACACTGGTCTGCCAGGCCCGGGACACTGAGGTTCTCTCCGAGCTGGCGCCGCACAGCCGTCTGGTGTCCGTCAACCACCGACTGGCCTCGCGGGTGTCCCGACTTGCCTGGGAACAGGCCACTTTGCCGAGGCTGATCCGCCGGTTGTCGGTCGATGTTCTGCACTCGCCGCATTACACGATGCCCTTGGCGTCAGGAGTCCCGACCGTTGTCACCGTGCACGACGCGACCTTCTTTTCCGATCGGGAATTGCACCTTGGCGTCAAGGGACGGTTCTTCCGGTCCTTCACCAGGACATCGCTGCGGCGAGCGGCGATCTGTGTCGTGCCATCGCAAGCCACAGCCGAGGAATTGCAGCGGTACACCAGGGTCCGAGCCGGAACTCTCCAGGTCGCTCACCATGGCGTTGATACACAGGTCTTCCACCCGCCGACGGCAGCAGAGGTCGTCGAACTCCGCGACAAACTGTCGCTGGGAAATCGGCCATGGATCGCTTTCCTCGGAACCCTCGAACCACGGAAGAACGTCCCGGCATTGATCCGCGGATACATCGGAGCGTTCAGCGGGCGGGAGGATGCGCCGGCGTTGGTACTGGCCGGAGCCGCAGGTTGGGACTCCGGCGTCGAGCCGGCACTTGCTGAAGTACCCGAGGATCTTTCGGTGATCCGAGCCGGGCACCTGCCGGTCGGATCGCTGCCGGCACTGCTGGGAGGTTCGACACTTGTCTGCTATCCGAGTCTCGGAGAAGGCTTCGGCCTGCCGGTGCTGGAAGCCATGGCGTGTGGATCAGCGGTCCTCACCACGCGCCGGTTGGCACTGCCGGAGGTCGGCGGTGATGCGGTCGCCTACTGCGGGGTCGGACGTGATGACATTGCCGACGCTCTCACCGAGCTGTTCGCCGATGCAACTCGGCGCGATCTGCTCGCGGAGGCCGCGCTGCGGCGTGCCGCCGGATTCACGTGGCAGGCCTGTGCGCGAGCGCACCTGCGGGCATATCGGCGCGCTGTCGAGGTGCGCCGATGACCGGTACGGCGCGACATGGCGTCATCGGCCTGGTCACCGTCACCTATTCACCGGGCGACACCTTGGCGGCCATGCTGGACTCGATCGCAGATGCCACCGATCGCGACGTCGAAATCGTGATCTCCGACAACGGATCCGACGACGGAAGCCTGGAACTGGCAACACAGCGACCCGGCGTTCGGGTGCTCCGGAACAGCACCAATCTCGGATTCGGTAACGGGGCAAATGCCGGGATGCACCAGCTGCCGGATGACGTCGACCCGGTGATCATCGTCAATCCCGACGTGGTTTTCGGCCATGGGGCGATAGACGCGCTGATCGAGGGGTTGGCGCGGCATCCACGGGCAGGAGCCGTCGGTCCGCTCATCACCACTGAGGACGGCGTGATCTATCCGTCCGCGCGCGAACTGCCGTCCATCGGTGCCGGGATCGGGCATGCGGTTCTCGGCTGGTTCTGGCCGAACAACCCGTGGACTCGGGCCTATCGCCGCGATCACGCCGAACCGGTGGAACGTCAGGCCGGCTGGCTGTCAGGGTCGTGCTTGCTGGTGCGGCGTCAGGCATTCGACCAGGTGGGCGGGTTCGATGCGGCCTACTTCATGTACTTCGAAGATGTCGACCTCGGCGATCGACTGGCGCGAGCCGGCTGGCAGAACGTCTATGTGCCAGAAGCCACAGTGGTACATGTCGGTGGGCATGCCACGTCGCAGCTTCGACCCGAGATGGCCAGGGTGCACCATGCCTCCGCCTACCGGTATCTGGCCTCCCGCTACCCACGATGGTGGCAATCACCGCTGCGCCTGATCCTGCGGGCTGGTCTGTTCCTCCGGGGGGTTGCCGCGGCGCGCTCAGAAAAGGTGGCGGGCGGTGCCGAACTACCGATCACCCGCAGGATCGGCGATTGCTGAGGTATCAGCGGGTACCCGTGTCGGGCGCCGCATGGCCAACCTTCGCAGGGCCAACCTTCGCAGGGTCAACCTTCGCATGGTCAGCCTCTGTCGGGTCGGGTGCGGAGAGCGTACCGGTGTCGAACTCGGCTTTGCTCGCTCTGGACAACATCGTCCACCGCACCGCCGCCACGATGGAGCCGACCCATGCAACGACAGCGATCACCATCAGCGCCGTGAGAACCGCTGCAGAGTAAGGGAAATGCCCGGAAAGCGTCGAAATAGCTCGACCCAGGGTGAGGGGGGTGAGTGTCTCGAACCGGTGCAGCCAGGTGTACCCGATCGAGAGGTCGAATGCCCAACCACCGACGATGGTGGCGGCTATCGCCATCACCACCGGTGCCCAGAGAGCCTGTCGACGCAACACCGACACCACAGTGACGGCGAACGGAAGCAGCAGGCCAACGGCGGCTGGGTAGACATACCTGCCTTGGATGCCGGCCAATACCGTGTATTCGGTGTACCGCCCCAGGGATTCGTTCACCATCAGGGCGATCACCGCCATCCCGAGCAACCAGATGATCGTGAGTTCCCAGCGGACACCCCTGGAGACCAGGACAGCAATGAGAACGGCCAGAACGGCCGATGCGGACAGAATCAGCAGCATCGGCCACGGCAGTTGCGGCGGTTCGTGCAGTCCGAGCGAGCCCCAGAACCGCAACGGAACCTGCCCGCCGATCTGATCCCAGAAGTATCCGATATCCGCAGGTTTGTCCGGTGGGCGTGGGGGGGCCACGGTCGTCGCCCACCTGCTTCCCCATGCCTGGGATTCGGGGACGAGATGACCGAACTTGATCACATTTCTGATCCACCAGAGGCAGGACAGGATGCCCCCGGAGATCAGTACCGCAAGTGCGGACAACGGCGGAAGCCTTCGATCGCGCACCACGCGGACCAGATAGGCCACGACGATGAACAGAACCACCGTCATCACCGTCAGCTTCGTCAGCGAACCGATGAGTGCGAGTCCGGACAGCCAGGCAGCTGTACGCACAGTCCGGTCTCCGCGCATGACCGATAGACAGCGCCAGATGATGGCGGCGCCGATCACGATGCAAAGATTGTCGTTGTTGATCGTCGCAGCGGTTCTGGCGATACCGGGGATCAGGACCGGGAGGAAAGCGGCAGTGGCTGTGATCGGTCCGGGCCCGAACAGCTCTATGGCGGCTGCCCAGAACAACGCCGGCAGAGCCAGGATCATGAGTACGTTGAAGGCGCGGAGCAGGAACACCAGTTTGTCGGCCGGCATTCCATCGGCGTCCGGCAGCAGCCACATGGCCGCGCCCATCAGGTCGTAGTACAGGGGTGGGTGCTGGGTCAGATAGTTGGAAACCGCATCCGCAGGTCTCTGATTGCCACCGAGATCATTCAGAGACGGGCGCTGATCCCGTGGAATCGGCGGGAACTCGGCCCATGACGGGGCATTGCGCTTCATCTGGGTGCGGGCAAAGGTTGATTCGACGAATCGAGCGCCCTGAGAACGTGGTAGCTCGCCGGCATCCGGCACCAGATTGCCGTGTGCGGCGGCCACCACCCGATCGAAGTGGTATGGCTCGTCCGGTCCGATCAGACTCGGCGTGTTGATCAGGAATCCCACCGAGACGGCCAGCAGCAGAAGCGTGCCACCGATGATCGGCAGGCGGGAAGCCGTCGGCACCCATGGTCGACGCTGCGTCCGAACGACACTGCCTTCTGTGTGCTGTCCGGTTTGCTCCTCAGTGCGCAGCTCTGACACCCTCTGGACGCTAGCAGTCGGATCGCCGCGGCCGGCGCCGATGTGGCGCTGCCCGTCGGGTGGGTCGACGTGGCGCGGCGGTGAATCGACCAGAAGTCCTCGTGGTGTTCCGACGCAGTTGTCCCGTTCACGAGGGCAGGCCGCAGTAAAGTCCTTCACGATGACATCTGCCACCGGCGACCCGCAACCAGGTCATGATGAAGCAGGTCATCATGAAGCGCCGGTGATGTCGGCCGCGCCACCTGCAACCGAACCGAACGACGTGCCGGAGAGCCGCCGGAAGCTGGCGACGATAACCAGGATCACGGGCATCATCATCGCCGTCCTCGCGGTCGGGTTGTGCGCGCGGGTCCTGGCCCGGCAGTGGCCGAACGTCACCGCTGCCCTCCACCATGCGGATGTGCCGCTGCTGGTGACAGCCGCGCTGTTCGGTGCCATCGCGATGTGGTTGCTGGCCGTGCTGTGGTGGAGTTGCCTGACCGTGTTCGGGTCCCGCCGGAAGCTCCGCGACGTCACCGCCTGGTTCTTCGCCGGCGAGCTCGGCAAGTACCTGCCCGGAGGTATCTGGCCGGTCGTCGGGCGCGGCGAACTCGCCCGCAGGGATGGAGTGCCCCGGTCGACGGCATATGCCACCACCGTGATGTCGTTGGCGCTGATGTGCGTGGGAGCGGGCCTCGCCAGCGGCATCCTGGTGCCGGTTCTTGCTCTCGATGGCGGGCATCTGGGTCCCGAACTTCTGTTGATCGCCCTGGTCCCCATGGGCATCGTGGCGATCCATCCAGCAGTCTTTGGGCCCCTGCTGAGGGCGATGGCTCGTGTCAGCAGGGGACGGGTTCAGCTGCAGGCCCCGGCCTGGGGGCAGATGCTCAAGTTGATCTGCCTTGCGGTTCCGACATGGCTTGTCGTCGGCGCCGCGTCCGTGGTGATCACTGAGGCGCTCGGGTACAGTCAGCAACCTGCACGGGTGGCTGTCGCGGCAATCGTGGCGTGGATCGTCGGATTCCTGGTGGTGCCGGTGCCTGCCGGCGCGGGAATCCGTGAGTTGCTGTTCGTCGCGGTATGCGGCTTGCCGGCCGGTCCTGCCACCGTGGTTGCGGCCATGGCCCGAGTGTTCTTCATCGCAGTGGACGGAACCGCCGGAGTGACAGCACTGCTGATGCTCCGCGGCCATCGCGGACAACCAGCCAGTAGGAGTCCAGGAGGCTGACGCAGGTGACCGCGAACGTCGACGATGCAGGTGCGGCCCACACCTCGGTCAAGGGGACCTTGGCGTGGCGCGCCAAGAGAGCCTACGCGGGCGTTGCCCATGGTCTGGGGAAGGTCTTGACCGCAGTGCGCGTACTGCCCAAGCTGCCGCCGCCCAGGGAGCAACGGGTCCGTCATTGGTTGTCGAGTCTGACCAAGGTCCACGACTCCATGGCAATCGTCGAGCTGGGGGTTCCGTGGTGGACGTACCGGGCCATCGACGCTGTCGAGCTGTGGCTGTCGCACCGGCCAAGACCGATCCGCGTGTTCGAATACGGCTCCGGTGCCAGCACCTTCTGGCTGGCCGATCGGGCTGACGAGGTTTTCAGTGTCGAACACCATCCTGATTTCTCGTCCCTGATACGCCCCGAGCTGGCCAAACGACCCAATGTGACGTTCCTCGAGGTCGCCGCCGTGCCCACGGCGGAGCCGGCGGTGGGCTCACGCAAACCGGGCAATGAGAAGCTGGACTTCACGGCATATGTGCATGAGATCGACACGGTGCCCGGCGATTTCGATCTGATCGTCGTCGACGGCAGGGCGAGAGAAGCGTGCATGAGGGCAGCCGCCGCCAGGTTACGCGACGACGGTCTGATCGTCTTCGACAACACTCATCGCCGCAGGTACAAGCGGGCGATCGCGGCGAGTGGACTCATCGAGCGGGTTCACCGCGGGCTGACGCCGACACTGCCGTACCCGGATCGAACCTCACTGTTGAGCAAGCGCCCCCAGGGTCACGCCCGGCGGGCCTGACCGTCAACTGCCACCGGGGCGCTGGACCTCGGATCCCGTCGGTTCCGCGGCCGCCTCGGCGCTCTGGCAGGAAGCGATCAGGTCGCTGTCGATGGTGACGGTGCACTCCCGATCCATCGGCGACATCACGTGGCCGGGCATCACGGCCAACGGCGAGCGTCGGTGCGCGGCGTCGAACACCGCACCGGCCCGAGCGGCAGCGTTCACGTCAGCCCACCTGTCACATTGGTCACTTGCGTCACTGCTGGGAGAGTAGCCCGGATGAGGGGTGCGCACCGCTGACATCACGGCGTGTCGGCGGCCATCGGATCCGTCGCGACATCGTCCGCAGGGCCGGCGACCGTACCGCGGGAGCTTCACGGGGTGCCACGCGCCGCCGGATGCCCTCCTCGGCCCGAGTAGGGTCTGCTCGTCCGGCAGTGCTCGTCGGGCCCCGGGGACCCGGGCACATCGACTAAACACGCGCCGGTCGGCGCCTGTCGAGGACGGCGATGAAGGGCATCATTCTGGCCGGCGGAGCCGGCACCCGGCTGCACCCGGTCACCAAGGCAGTGTCCAAGCAATTGCTGCCGGTCTACGACAAACCGATGATCTACTACCCGCTCTCGGTGCTGATGTTGGCGGGGATCCGGGAGATCCTGGTGATCACCACGCCGCAGGACAACGCTGGATTCCGCCGTCTGCTGGGGGACGGCGCCGAGTGGGGCCTGGATATCAGTTACGCCGAGCAGGCCCAACCGAACGGGCTGGCAGAGGCCTTCATCATCGGCGCCGATCACATCGGCGGCGACGCGGTAGCACTGGTGTTGGGGGACAACATCTTCTACGGTCACGGCTTCTCCGAGACGCTGGCGTCGGCGACTTCCGGGGTGGACGGGTGCGTGCTGTTCGGCTACCCGGTGAGCGACCCCGAGCGTTACGGCGTCGGGCAGAAGGACGAGTCCGGAACGCTGATCTCCATCGAGGAGAAACCGGTGGCACCCAAGTCGAACCTTGCGATCACCGGTCTGTACGTCTACGACAACAAGGTGGTGGCGCTCGCCAAGTCATTGTCGCCGTCTGCCCGCGGCGAACTCGAGATCACCGATCTGAACAACCTGTATCTGGCCGAGGGCAAGGCGACCCTGATCGATCTGGGCCGCGGATTTGCCTGGCTGGACACCGGAACCCACGATTCGATGCTGGAGGCAGGTCAGTTCGTCCAGGTGCTGGAACACCGCCAGGGGGTGCGGGTTTCCTGCCTGGAAGAGATCGCTCTACGCCAGGGGTTCATCGACGCCGACCAGTGTCTGGCTCTCGGGCAGGCGCTTGCGAAGTCGCCGTACGGCCAGTACGTGGTGAGCGTCGCGCACGCCGCGGGGGCCTCCGGTTGACCGGCGGCGTTGCTGAAGGACAGCAGTTGGCGTCATCTCCGTCGCCGCCCAGTTCACCGCATTGAGCACACCATCGAACAGATCAGGGGAGGCGTCGTGTCGAAGGAGCGAGTGTTCGACGGAGTGGACGGCTTCTGGGCAGTGATCCCGGCCGGCGGCGCCGGAACCCGGCTGTGGCCGTTGTCGCGCGCCGCCTCACCGAAGTTCCTTCAGGATCTGACCGGTACCGGGCGGACGATGCTGCAGGAAACGGCAGATCGGCTCGCTCCGCTGTGCGGCACCCGGCTGATGGTGGCCACCGGCGTCGCGCACGCGCCGGCAGTGCGCACCCAGTTGCCGCAGTTGGCGGCCGAGAATCTGCTCGCCGAGCCGTCGCCGCGCGACTCGATGCCGGCGATCGGGCTGGCAGCCGCGATCCTGGAGCGTCGGGATCCGGAGGCGATCTTGGGATCCTTCGCCGCCGATCATGTGATCGCCGACGAGGAGGCCTTCCGATCGTGTGTCCGGGAGGCCATCTGCGTCGCCCGCGAGGATCTGTTGGTCACGATCGGAATCAAGCCGGTTGCCCCGGCGACCGGGTTCGGTTACATCCGGCAGGGCAATCCACTGGCGATCGACGGGGCGCCGCGGGCGCACGGCGTCTCGGCCTTCGTCGAGAAGCCCGGGCTGGCAACCGCCCAGCAGTATGTCGACAGCGGGAAGTATCGCTGGAACGCCGGCATGTTCGTGGTCAAGGCGGTGGCCCTGCTCGATCTGCTTACCGAATTTCAGCCGGAACTGGCTCGCCGGTTGCGACACATTGCCGCCGAACCGGCGCTGCGTGAGCAGCAATGGTCGGACCTGACCAGGATCGCCATCGACCACGCCGTTGCCGAACCAGCCGCCGCGGCCGGCCGGGTGGCGGTGATCCCTGGTGATTTCGGCTGGGGTGACGTCGGTGACTTTTCATCGCTGGCTTCGGTGCTCGCCGAGCGCACCGACATGCCAGGGACCAGCGTGCTGGGGGACGCCGCACTCGTCTGGATGAAGGACGCGACAGGTGTGATAGCCCCGCGGTCGGGGCGAGCGATCGTCGCACTGGGTATCCAGGACGTCGTGGTGATCGACACCCCGGATGCGTTGCTGGTCACCACCAAGGCCAGGGCTCAGGACGTGAAATCCATCGTGGACGATCTGAAATCCGCCGGCCGTGAGGACCTGATCTGATCGGCTCCGCATCGTCGGTCAGGTCGCCCGGACCCGGTCGACCTCGGACTGTCGGGATATCGGTGCGTCGTTTCCAGCGCCGGCGTCCGAGGTGTCGACCGCAAGCGTGACGGCGATGGCCAACCCGGCTATGGCCGCCAGCAGAGCCACCAGGATGGCCACCACGGCGAATGCGGTCGGGAAGGCGAAATGGCCGCTGAAGACGTCGAAGGCGCGACCGATGTTGGAGAACGTCAGGTGTTCGCCCCGGTGCAGCCACGTGTATTCGGCGGACAGGTACAGCGCCCAGCAGCAGATCAACAAGCCGCAGCCGGCCACCACCGCGGCCGCCCACCGACGCGCCCGGCCCAGCCAGATGGCGATGGCGATCGGAATGGGAAGCAGCAGCCCGAGGGCTGCCGGGTAGGCATATCGGCCCTGTACCCCGGTCAGCGCGGTGTAGCTGCGGAAGTGGAAGTAGGCATTCGCCAGCACCGCGAGCATCATCGCGAATCCCAGCAACCACGGCACGAGTAGGCCGAGGCGACGACCCTTGATCACCACCACGCAGGTCACCAGCGCTGCAAGCAGTACCGCCGACATGATCAACAGCAGCAGTGTCGGTAGCTTCGGAGGTTCGTGCAGCCCCAATGATCCCCAGAATCGGGAAGGAACCTGGATGCGCATGGCTGACCAGAATTCGGAAGGGTGGAACGGCTTGTCGGGCGGTCGCGGGGTTCCCGTCACCAGTCGATAACGGGAACCCCATGCCAATTCGGACGGGACAACGGCGCCGAAAAGGACCTGATTCCTGATCCACCACAGGCTCGACGCAACGGCACCAACGGCCAGAACGGCGATGACCTTGGGTGCCGGCAGTCGGCGGTCGATCACCCATCGCACCAGGTAGGCGATCGGGACGGCCGCGACCACAGCCAGCACCGTGATCTTGGTGAGCGAACCGACGACGGCGAGCACGCCGATCACCACCGCGGTGCGCAGACCGATGTCGCCACGCAGTATCCGCAGGCAGAGATACAACAGGGCGGCGCCGATCAACACGCCCAGGTTGTCAATGTTGATAGTCGACCCGAGACGGGGCAGACCGGGCAACAGGGCGGGCGCAAATGGTGCCGCGTTCACCGCGCAGAGCGCAGTCATACCCACACTTCCGCGGTCGATCAGCAGGACCTGTGCAGAACGGTGGAACAGCCACGGTAGAGGCAGCAGCAGCAACAGGTTGAACGCCCGCAACCAGAACACCAGCTGGTCGGCAGGTATCCCGTCGCCGTTGGGCAACAACCACATCAGTGCGCCCGTCAGACCGTAGTAGAGCGGGGGATGTTGCGTCAGATAGTTGGTTGCGTCCCTGGACGGTCGTTCGTCTCCGCCGAGTTCGGCGAGCGACGGGCGCTGATCACGGGGGGTGGCGGGGAACTCCGCCCAACTCGGCGAATTGCGCTTCATCTGGGTCTTGGCGAACGTCCCCTCCGCGTTCCTGGCACCTTCCGAACGGTGCAGTGCGCCCGGGACGACCGCAAGGTCGCCGTGTGCGGCGGCGATCACCCGATCGAAGTGGAACGGCTCGTCGGGGCCGATCAGGGTGGGGCTGTGGATGAGAAACCCAAGACAGACGGCGAAGAAGATCAGTGTCCCGCCCAGGACGGGCGAACGCCGCAGATGTCGTGCCTTCGGCCGTCGTTGATCGGTGACGGGGGTTGCCCCATCGGATGCCACTCGGGCAATGGTGACCGTCTTGTCGTCGGAGCCTGGAACGGGATCGGTCACGGGCGATGACGGTATCAGCGCTGCGATTGCGGATCGTTCAGCAACCGATCCGCCTGTCGTCGGTGTGGAACGACGCTGTTTCGGCGGCGGTGGGTACCAGCAGTGGCGCAATGACTTGGTAGACGGTCAGCAGACGGTCGGCGTGTATCTCGGTCATTCGGTGATCAGCCAGATTGACGGCGATCAACGCCTTCTCGGCTGCCTCGACACCTCCCTCACACCGCGCTTTGCCGACCACTACGGTGTCCACCGCCGCCAGCTCGAACCGGGTGTCCCGTTGCGGGAAGCCGAAATACGCCCTGGCCCCTGCCAGGTAGTACTTCGTTTCCAGGGGTGGCACCCCGTCGAAGAGGATCGTGCCGTGCAAACGGTGTTCGATGCGCAAGGAAGCCAGCGGGATGACGGCCTCCGGAGTCAGCCGAGCAACCGTGACGGTGTGGTGATAGGCAGCCGGGGCGAAAGGAGCGAGCACCATCAGCGTGACTGCGCCCATGACAGCGACCCTGGGTCGCCCGCGCCTACCGGATGTGCGGCGGCTGAGCAACTGACTCGCCAGTAGATAGAGGTCGTAGGCCCCGATCGCGGCCAGCCCCAGCACCGGTGGCATCCACATCACCCAATAGAACGGCAGGGTCACCCCGGCTACGAAGCTGTGGAAGATGATCGGCCCGGCCATTGCCGACAGCAACCAGCCGACCACCCGGTTCCTGCCAAGCAGCACCGCGGCGGCGACCAGCAGCACAATCGCAGTGGTGACGACCGTTCCCATCGAATGGGCGGCAAACCAGAAGTTCGACCACCATGGTTGGTGCGGTGCGATGTGCCCGGCCACATCGACGAGGTGTCCGGCGGAACTGTGGTGCCACTGGAAGCGGATCGATGTCTCGATGCGCTGAGCGGTAGTGCCGAATGGCAGGTAACACGCCGCGAACGTGACCAGCGATGCACCGGCAGCCAGCACACTCTGAACGACACGGGCCGCGACAGCCTGGCGCCGCAACGCGACCAGGACAAATCCGACCGCCCAGCAACCGACGACAGCCAGGAACCCGTTCTCCTTCGCGGCGGTCGCCATGCCGATGGCCGTGCCCGTCGCGACGGCCAGCCACGGCGCCCTGTCGACATCGGTGGTGAACCACCAGTAGGCAAGAACGACCGACAGCATCACGAACAACTGCGCGACGTTGTCCAGCATCGCTGCCCGATGGAAGCTGGTGATCTGCGGCTCCACCTGCATCGGAATCACTACCAGCAGACCGGCGGCGAACAGGCCGGCCCACCTGTTGGAAAGGGCGCCGATGAAGGTCCCGAGAACCACAGCCGTCAATAACGTGCACACCCCGCTGACGGCGCGGGCAGCAGCCAGGCTCGGCTCACCGCTGAGCAACTGACCGAGGCCGAACAGCAACTTTGCCAGCGGCGGGTGAACGAAGTTGAGCGCCTCCGGTAACGGATGCTGCGAGTCATCATCCCAGGTGATGTATCTCCAGCCGGCGTCGAAGTAGGTGAACTCGTCGGACAACGGTGCGGCATCGCCGATGTGCCGAAAGACCAAGAACCATGCCCACCCGACCATCGACGCTGCGACGGCGGCGAAGCCCAGGTCCGCTGTGGTCAATCGGCCGAACAACGCTCGGGGTGCACCTGTTCGGCGAGCGGGCGCTGCAAGCTCGCCGACTCCCGCAGGCGTCGATGTTCGCCGCTGCGCTGTCACCATGCCCCCGCGGTCCAGTCTCACCTGCAACCCCTTGCACCCGAAGGGTCCCGGCACCGACATTCAACCACCGGGGGAAGCGCTGATTCTCAGACGACGCCAGCTCGGCCACGGTCGACCGATGTCGTCGGCCGGTGTGAGCACGTCAATGGGCGCCGGTACGTGATCGTGCCAATCCGATCAAGTCCGCCAGCAGCGGGTCGATCGGGCATGGAAGACCTACCAGTGGCCACCAGGCCAAGTCGTCGGATTCGTCGGACCGCACCGGCTCGGCGCCCTCCGGCGCGATGACGGTGAAGCGCGCGTCGAAGTGTCGGGTGGGCACGCCGAGCGAACAGGTGATCGGGTGCACTGCCAGCTGCACCAGGCCGGGCTCCAGCCATAGCTCGGCGATGCCGGATTCCTCGGTGGCTTCCCGCAATGCGGCGCCGGCCAAGGTCACATCGCCGTTCTCGCAGTGCCCTCCCAGTTGGAGCCACCGGCCCACCCGCGGATGCAGGGTCAGCAGCGTCTGCGTGCGGTCAGCGGACAACACGATGGCGCTGGCGGTCAGATGCCCGGGGACACAGGACCTCATGGTGACATCGTCGCGGGCGTCGAGAAATGCCAGGTATGCCTCCCGCAGGGAAGATTGGGCGGCGTTCGGCGCAGCCCAGTCCTTCAGTACGGAAACCGCGTCGGCGTGCACTTCGCTGTACGTCACGACGGTCGGCCTTCCCGGTGTCCGACTTCGATCGCTGCCAGCGGCCGCAGGCCGGCGGGCAATGCCGAACGGTCGGGCAGCACACTGAGCCAATGGGCCGCGAAGCCTGCCACTGCCAGCATTCCCCGCAGCACCTGCAGCGCGACACCTGCCCGCACCGTATCCGGCGGAACTCCCTTCAGTTGGTCCTCCGGCCGAGCGGCCGCCACGACGACATTCCGGCCGGGCTCGCCCAACAGCAGCACTTCCAGGTTCGCGCGGATCACCAACGGAGTGACGCCGCGGGCACGGGCGATCAGGTAACCGAGTTCGGCTCGGTCGACCGGTTGCGAGTCGACATCCAGATCCAGGGCTGCGAGATCCGCCGTCTGCTGCCCCCCCTGCGCAATCGCAAGGTCTGTGCCCAGCCGGAACAGATCCTGGTCATGGGGCCGGATCAGCCGCCGGCCACCGCCCCGGAAAGCCTTGCCACCAGGAGCATCAAGGCCGCGCAGCACCGCCACCGGGGTGCCGGTCAGCTTGCCCTTGACCAGGTCGGCGGCGGCCGCCATCTCGTCGCCGACCGCCACCTGGGTGACGACCAGCTCGTTGCCGTGTTCGTCGACGCCGCCGCGGTGATCGTCCAGCACCTGGATGCCGGCGCCCCCGATGGCCACATCGGTGACGCCGTCCCTCCAGGCCCGGCCCTGGGTGTCGGTGATCAGCACGCCGACGCGCACACCCCGATCGGCGAAGGCGTCCGCCAGCGCCGCCGCCGAGGCGTCGGGATCTGTTGGCAGCAGGGCGATTTCGTCGGCGCGCACATTGGACGCATCGATGCCGGCGGCCGCCGCCACCAGTCCCAGGTGGTTCTCCACGATCTTGGTCCGGCCGACTTGTGCCACCAGCCGCACCGTCTCCCGGTCGATCAGCGCCCGCCGGAATGCGTCGCGTTCTACCGGGTCGGTGGGGGAGCGGACCAACCGTCCCTCTGCCTTGGACACCACCTTGGACGTGACCACCAGCACATCCCCGTCGGTGATCCACGGCGCTGCCGCGGCGATGGCTCCGGCCAGGTCATCACCCGGTCTGAACTCCGGCAGGCCGGCCACCCGAAGCACCGTCAGGCCGTCGGGCGCGGGCGCGCCGCCGAATCCACCATGGGCGGAAGTCCCTGCCGTGCGGGCGTTCTCGGACCTGGCGTTCTCGGACCTGGCGTTCTCGGACCTGGCGTTCTCGGACCTGGAGTTCTCGGACCTGGAGTTCTCAGACATCGGCCAGTTCCCGGCAGGCGGCGACCATGGCCGCAGTGGCCTTGGCATCGGACATCAGCAATGGCGCAGCAGCCACCCTGACACCCGCAATCTCCGCCGTCTCACCCTCGGCCACCAGGTAGCCGTCCAGGATTCCGCCGCCGGATCTGGCCGCATAGTGCCTCCCGACGGCCTCCGCTGTCGACTCGACGCCGATGGCGGCCAGACACCGGTCGGCGTATCCCCGCACCGGCGACCCTCCGATCAGTGGTGCCACCGCGACGACGGGTGCAGGTGCCATCCGGAGCGCCTCCCGGATGCCAGGGACCGCCAGGATGGTGTCGATGGACACCACCGGATTCGACGGGGCGATCAGGATCAGATCGGCCGCTGCCAGTGCCGGCAGGACGTCGGGAGCAGGGACCGCCTCGGCGGCGCCGATGGGTGAGATGGATTGCGGCATCGGGCCGGCGCGATAGCGGACCCACCATTCCTGGAAGTGCAGTGCGACAAGTTCCGGGGGTTCGGCCGAGGTTTCCGGCCCTGGTGACCCGGTGCCAGAGGACTCCGGATTCTGCACCACCACATGGGTTTCCACCCGGTCGTCGGACATCGGCAGCAGCGTGACCCCTGGGCGCCAACGATGGGCAAGGGCGGCCATCACGGCAGACAGCGGATATCCGGCGTCCAGCATCCTGGTCCGCATCAAGTGGGTGGCAATGTCCTTGTCCCCCAACGAGAACCACGGCGCCTCGGCGTCGTACCCGGCCAGTTCCGCCGACACCGTCCAGGTCTCGTCGGACCGTCCCCAGCCGCGCTCGGTATCTGCCTGTCCCGACAGTGTGTACAGGCACGAGTCCAGATCCGGACAGATCTGCAGGCCGTGCAACCGGATGTCGTCGGCGGTGTTGACGATCGCGGTGATCCGGTCGTCGGTCCCATCGGGTGCCGGACCGTACGGATCCCACCCGAGATGAGCCTTCACCCCGCACAGGAACTTCGCTCCCCCGACACCGCCGGCCAACACCGCAATCTTCACGGGTGCCGATCCTGCCACTCCGGCCGCAGCCCACCGGATCCGGATCAGTTGTCCCAGAAGCGGAACAGCGTCTGGCCCAGGAATGCCTGGTAGCGGTCACCTCCGGCAGCGTCGAACAATACTCCGCCGACGTCGAACAACACCCGGCCGGCACCGGGCACTCCCCACAGGATCGCGAACAGAGCCAGAGGCGCCCATTGTCGGTACGGCTGGATGCTGCGGAGGAACGAGACACGAAGGTAGGGGGTGATGATGCCGAAACCGTCGAAGCCGGGAACCGGTAACAGATTGAGGATTCCGGCCACGAACTGGATCAGTCCCAAGAAGGCCAGGGCGCTGCCGAGCGGTGAGCTGATGGTCACCGAGACGCCGGTGATGACGGCGCCGGCGAGCAGGTTCACCGCTGGACCGGCCGCCGACACCAGCGATGACCACCAGCGGTAACGCAGCCGGTGCGGCTCGACCAGAACCGCGCCACCGGGGAGCGGGATGCCGCCGATGGCCAGCAGCACCAACGGGATCAGGAACGAGTTGGCCGGATCGGTGTATCTGAACAGATTCAGGGTCAGGTAGCCGCGCTCGCGCACCGAGCTGTCGCCGCCGGCCAACGACACCGCGGCATGGGCGAACTCGTGCAGGCACAGGGTGATCAGCCAACCGCCCAGCACCACGACGAACGTCCACAGTCCGACTGGTCCGTTGCCGGTCGCACATCCGACTGCCGCCGCCGCGGTCATCAGCAGCACTGTCGGGAAGACCCACGCGCCGCCGGAGATCTGCCCGCGCTTGTTGACCGACCCCATGTTCATCGTTCCAGTGTGCTGGACGCAGCGGATAACACCGTTCTCAGCTTGCAGGCCTTCGTCGCCGCGGTGAGAAAACAGTTGCTGACAGTGACGAGACCGCCCGTTGGAGCAACTCGGGTGCGCACGCCGTCACCCGAACGGGCAGTTCCCGGCGTGCGTGGCAGATTGACCGGCCATATCACTCGGAGCGGCTTGACGTGTGGAGAACACACGGGTGTAATCACACATGTGTCATTTCGTTCGGAAGTCTCCGGTCGGGGTAAAGGCTCACCCCCTCGACCGGCCGACCCCGCGGCGACGACCGCCTCCCGACCGATCGGCATCCGAGAGGACCTCACGCCATGACCAGCTCAGAGTTCACCATGATGGAGCACTTGCCGATCTCGACACCCGGCGCCCATGAGCAGGAGTGGCACGATCGCGCATTGTGCGCGCAGACCGACCCTGAGGCGTTCTTCCCGGAAAAGGGAGGCTCCACCCGGGAGGCGAAGAGGATCTGCACCGGCTGTGAAGTGCGGGCGGAGTGCCTGAGCTACGCGCTGTCCAACGACGAACGTTTCGGCATCTGGGGTGGCCTGTCCGAGCGCGAGCGTCGGCGGCTGAAGCGCCGCGCCGTCTGAGATCCGCGCGGTCGGTGGGACGCGGTCGGTAGGATGCCGTCGCGCCTGCGCCGCACCGGGTCTGCGCCGCACACGGTCGGAGCGGCTGCGTCAAGCAGGCGGAGGATTGCTCGGTTCGTCGGGTTCTCCGAGGACGGCGGACACTTGTTCCCGCATGACTTCGATCACCAGGTCGGCAAGGTCCTCCGCATCCACCGCGCGACTCTCCAGCGGACGGCGGTAGATCACGATCCGCGCCCTGGTCGGCCGTCCCCGACGATCCAGACCGGGTGGCACGAACCGGGTGAGGGGCACGCCGCCATCCAGCACCACATCGGAGGACGGCGTCACCTCGCCAGCCGGAAGCGGAGGAACCTCGTCGACCGCGAACTCGATGGCCGCCAATGCCTCAGCCCAATCGGTTTCCAGATCGCCGACCGCCTGCAGCACCGCCAGATCGAACTGTTCCGCACGCGATCGCGCGTTCGGCAGCCCAGGGGCCAGCAGCGGCCGACGCAGTCCGCGTCCCCGCCGATCGCGGCGGTTCTGCCGGGACGTCGACACTGAACTGGAGGACGGCAGACGCGCTGGCTGTCGCCGGTCGTCCGGCGACTTCTCGTACGCCGGACGCGGTGACACCCGATCGGGCTGCGGTGGCACGTCGGTTGTCATGGCGGAGCAAGTCTAGATCCGCGGCCTGACGGAGCCTGTCAGTGCCCGAGTCGGTCAGTTCCGGCGCGGCGGAGGCCAGTATTGCGCGCGTGGAGTGCCCAACTGGGGCGATTCCCACGCGGCAGGAGCGTGAACGAGGTTCGCAAGTGCCCGAGTCGGGCGGTAACCGAGCAGATTCCGCTCGGACCAGGTTCGCAAGTGCCCGAGTTGGGCGGTGACCGGGCAGATCCCGCTCGGGTCAGTGCTGGAAGTGCCCGACTTGGACGCTGACGGAGCAGGGGGCCGCGCGGACCGGGTCCGCACGTGCCCGAGTCGGGCGGTTCGGGTTGCGCAGCCCACTGCAGGCCCACAGAGGGTCCCGACTCTGCGACCGGCAGCGGCGCGCCGCCCGGTCGGGATGCCGGTGGTCCATTAGCGTGCCCAGGGTGTCCAGAGCCAGGCGTTGCTCGCGCACCGGGTGCACCGGTCCGGCCGTGGCCACGCTCACCTACGCCTACGCCGAGTCCACCGCTGTGGTAGGTCCGCTGGCAACTGCGGCCGAGCCGCATTCGTACGATCTGTGTGCTGATCACGCGCTCGGGCTGACTGCGCCCCAGGGTTGGGAAGTGGTGCGGCCGGACGGTGATCTCGCCCACCTCGGTCCGGGGGTGGACGACCTGGAGGCGCTGGCCGACGCCGTCCGCGAGGCCGGACGTGGAGATCGGGCTCCCGAGCCGCCGCTGGTGACCGGACGACGTGGTCACCTGCGGGTGCTCAAGTTCCCGGAGAACTGACCCCGTCCATCGCCGACGGCGAAACATGTTCCGGCGACGCCGGGCGCACCGGCGCCGCCCGCCGGCGGTACGGGCCACGGCCGGCCGAGCCTGGCCCCACGGTATCTTCGGGATCGACCCACCGATCCTCGAGAGGACCCAGATGCCTCAGGCCGGCGCCCCGAGCGGTGCCCCGACGCGGGGTGAAGTGCTCGATCGGATCGTCAAGGCCTACGACGTGCGCGGACTCGTCGGCGATGAACTGACGGGGGACCTGTGCCGGGCGTTGGGCTTCGCCTTCGGCCGCTTCGTGTCCGGCGTCGGCGACCCGTTGCCGGACGGTTGTCGTCCGGCCACCGCGGTGGTGATCGCGCACGACATGCGGGAGTCATCGCCCGAGCTGGCCGGCTCCTTCGCCGAGGGGGTGACGAGTGCCGGGGTCGACGTGGTGCATGTGGGACTGGCCTCGACCGACATGATGTACTTCGCCTCCGGTCACCTCGACATGCCGGGGGCGATGTTCACCGCCTCGCACAACCCGGCGAGCTACAACGGGATCAAGACCTGTCTGGCAGGAGCGGTGCCGATCAGTCTGGAGACGGGTCTGGCCGGGATCCGGGATGTGGCGAAAGCCGTGCTGGGCGGCACCGGGCCGGAACCGTCAGAGACAACAGGGACCGCCGGCGAACAGGACCTGCTCGCCGGCTACGCCGAATTCCTGCACTCGCTGGTCGACCTCGCGCACATCCGGCCGCTGTCGGTGGTGGTGGACGCCGGCAACGGAATGGCCGGCTACACGGTCCCGGCGGTCTTCACCGATCTCCCGGTGCACCTGCACGATCTCTTCTTCGACCTCGACGGCTCGTTCCCGAATCACGAGGCGAACCCCCTCGATCCGAGCAACCTGGTCGATCTGCAGGCGGAGGTGCGCCGGGTGGGCGCCGACATCGGACTCGCCTTCGACGGCGACGCCGACCGCTGTTTCGTCATCGACGAGAACGGTGACGCCGTGTCCCCGAGCGCCGTCACCGCGTTGGTGGCGGCCAGGGTGCTGGCCCATCACCTCGGCGCGACGGTGCTCTACAACCTGATCACCTCACGAGCCGTCCCGGAGGTCATCACCGAGCACGGCGGCGTCCCCGTCCGCACCAGGGTCGGCCACTCGTTCATCAAGGCCGAGATGGCCCGCACCGGCGCGGTGTTCGGTGGGGAGCACTCCGCCCACTACTACTTCGCCGACTTCTATCGGGCGGATACCGGCATGCTTGCCGCCATGCACGTACTGGCCGAGCTGGGTGGACAGGACCGTCCGCTGTCCGAACTGGCAGCCGGATACCAGCGGTACAACGAGTCGGGCGAGATCAATTCGACGGTGACGGACGTGCCGTCCGTGCTGGCGCGTATCCGGGCCTGGGCCGACGAACGGAGCGGGCGGATCGACGAACTCGACGGGTTGACGATCGAGCTTCCCGGCGGCAGCTGGGCGAACGTCAGGGCCAGTAACACCGAGCCGCTGCTCAGGCTCAACGTCGAGACAGCGACCGCCGGGCAAACAGCGACACTGCGCGACGAACTGTTGCGGATCATCCGCAGCTGACCACACCCGCCACCAGGGAGAACAGATGGCCGTTCAGTTGGATCCGGTTCTGCTGGATGTGCTGGCATGCCCGGATACCCATCATGCCCCGTTGAGGGTCGGGACGCCCGGGGATCCGGACGCCGACGCATTGACCTGCACCGAATGCGGCCGGGTCTTCCCCGTCCGCGACGGGATACCGGTGCTGCTGCTGGACGAAGCGAGCGGCGGCCCCGGCACCGACGCCGCGGCCAGGGACGCAAGTCGGGGCGGCACCGACGGGTCAGGGTCGAAGGCCGCTCCGTGACCTCCTCCGGAGCGGAACTGCTGCACGATCCGTCTGCCCTGTTGGCGGCCGACGGCGGCCGGCTGCTACCGGCGGCGGCAACCGCCGGCGCCCAGGTACGGGCGATGTCCGATCAGCTCGCTCTGCTGTCTGATCTGGAGCGGCCACGTGCCCTGGTGATCGCAAGCTCCAGCGTCGGCACCGAAGCCGCCATGTTACGAGCGCTCGCCGGACCGCAACTGGCGGCGCCGATCGTCGCGGTGGACCGCATCCCATCATGGGTGGGTTCCCTCGACACCGTGGTGGTGCTGGCCGACCAGGTGCACGACATGGTGGCGGCATCAGCCGTCGATACCGCGGTGCGCCGGGGTGCGACAGTGATCGTGCGATCCGCGGCGACCGGTCCGGTAGCCGCCGCCGGCGCATCCGGCGCGGTCGTGCTGCCGGTCCCGGTCGCCGTCCCGGAAGCGCTCGCCGAACACGGCAGACTGTCTTTCCTGGTGTCCATCGCACATCGTTGCCGGCTGCTGCCGGCGCCCGATCTGGCAGCCTGGGCCGACGCTCTGGACGCGGTTGCCCTTGCCTGCCATCCGTCGGCCGAGGAATTCGTCAACCCCGCGGTGGCACTGGCCGAATACCTGCTCGGCAGCACCGCTCTGCTCATCGGCGCAGACCCGATCGGCGACGTGCTAGCGGTCCTGGCTGCGGAATCGCTGGCCCAGCTGGCCGGGCGCCCTGCCGGAGTACTGCGGGCGCAGGCGGCGCTGGCCTCTCCAGCGGTGTTGCGGCGAGCGGCGACGGCCAAGGATGACGTGTTCGCCGATCCCTTCGACGACGCCCAACCGGGCACCGCCGGCGTGTTCATCACGTTGGAACCCGACGGGCAGGTGGCCAGGGCGCTCACCGCTGCGCTGCCGTCGGCTCCGGTGGTCGCCCCCGACTCCGACCGCCCGCCGAACTCGGTGGTGGCCGCGGCAGAAGTACTGCTGCGCTGCACGTTCGCCGCTGTCTATCTGGGGATCGCGGCCGGGCAGTTCGCACCGCTGGACAATCCGGACGGGCTCGGTCGCAGCGGTACCGCGCTCGGTGAGGTACGGGTGGACGAGGACAGCGCCTTCGTCCCCCGGACTCCTGACGTGCGGGAGATGGCCAGGAGCGATGCTGATGACGGCGCTGCCCCGGGCCTGCTGGAGCTGTACGAGCCGGGTCCCCAGGGGCGTGATCAGCCGCCCGGAGCCGGTACGTCCTGATCCGCGGGCCGGCGGTGCGGGCGGATACCGTGGCATTGGGTGAGCGGAACCGACGGTGAAGGCGGGCGGGTGGGATTTGCTGTGGAGCTGATGACGAACCGGATCCGCGCCTACGCCTGGGGTTCGCGGACTGCGATCGCCGAACTACTCGGCGAACCGGCACCATCGGCGCATCCGCAGGCAGAACTGTGGGTCGGCGCCCATCCCGCGGACCCGTCCCAACTGCAGACCGATGTCGGGACGGTGTCGCTGGCCGACCGGATCGCCGCCGATCCCGAATCACAGCTGGGGACGCGGGTCGCCGCCGAGTTCGGGTCGAAGCTTCCGTTCCTGCTGAAGGTACTCGCGGCAGCCGAACCGCTGTCGCTGCAGGCCCATCCGTCGGCCGATCAGGCCAGGACGGGGTTCGCCCAGGAGGAGGCGGCCGGAATACCTCTGGCCTCTGGACACCGGAACTACAAGGACGCCTCACACAAGCCCGAGCTCATCTGCGCCCTCACCGAGTTCCACGCCTTGTGCGGCTTCCGGGACCCCGAACAGACGGTTGCCCTGCTCAGCGAACTGGACATCCCCGGGTTGAATCGGTATCTGACGTTGCTGGCCGGTCAGCCGGACGCCCACGGCACAAGGGCGCTGTTCTCCTCGATGATCACGATGCCGCCGGTTGCCCTTGTGCCGTTGCTGGACTCGGTGCTCGCCGCCTGCGTCGACCGGGTGCGGGCAGGAAGCGAATTCTCCACGGAGTACCGGACCGCGCTGGACCTGGGAGAGCGGTATCAGGGTGACCCAGGGGTGCTGGCGGCGTTGTTGTTGAACCGGGTGACGTTGCGCCCGGGGCAGGCGCTGTACCTGGGTGCCGGCAATCTGCATGCCTACCTGTCCGGGTTCGGAGTGGAGATCATGGCCAACTCCGACAACGTGCTGCGCGGGGGGTTGACCCCCAAGCACGTGGACGTGCCGGAACTGATGAGGGTGCTCGACTTCGCCGTCGGTCCGGTGCCGGTGATCGACCCGGTGGCGGGCGGCCCAGGAGTGTCGCGCTATCCGTCACCGGCCGCCGAATTCTCGCTCTGCAGGGTGGAACCGTCAGGCGTCGACGGCGGGATCCTGCTGGAGCACGCCGGACCGAGCGTGGTTCTGGTGGTGGACAAACAATTGCGGCTCTCTGATTCGGCCGGCCACCGGCTCACTGTCCCCCGCGGCCGCTCGGTCTGGATACCCGCCGACGAGATCGGCATCCGGGTCTGGGGTGACGGTATCGGTTTTCTGGCGACCGACGGTCTGTGCTGACTCCCGGATCGGGGGACGTATACGCCGAGCGCCGGGCCGGCGCATCGGTTGACGGGCGGGCCAGGGGCAGCGGGAAACTCTAGGCCACCAGGGACTCCGTCGAGGGCAGGCCGCTGCAGCCAGGGACAGAACGTCGGACCTGACGATCCACCGTCGGGCAGCGTCAGGCAGGCCGCCCCGGTTCGGCTACGGTGACCGCCGGGACGTCGATGCCACCGGTGGCCGGGGGCCGATACAGCAGGGAGCGGGATGTTCGAATCACTGTTGGTGGCCAATCGGGGGGAAATCGCCCGTCGGGTGATCCGGACGGCTGGGCGGATGGGGCTGCGGACAATTGCCGTGCATTCGGACGTGGACGCCGACCTGCCGTTCGTCGCGGAGGCGGATCAGGCGGTGCTGTTGGGCGGTGCGGCGCCTGCGGACTCCTATCGCAACATGGACGCCATCCTCAAGGCGGCGAAAGACACTGGGGCGCAGGCGATCCACCCGGGTTACGGCTTCCTGTCCGAGAGCGGAGAATTCGCTCGGGCCGTTGTCGATGCTGGCATCGTCTGGGTCGGTCCCAGCCCGGAGGCGATCACCGCGATGGGAGACAAGATCGCTGCCCGCAACCTGATGGAGGCGGCCGGGGTGCCAGTGGCTCCCGGCAGCAGGGATCCCCTCTGCTCCGCCGAGGACGCCGGTTCCGCCGCCGAGGCCATCGGCTATCCGGTGATGATCAAGGCTTCGGCGGGCGGCGGCGGGATGGGCATGGCGGTGGTCGCCGATCCCGCGCAGATGACGCGCGAGTATTCGAAGGTCACCGGCTTCGCCCTCCGGCTCTTCGACGACGAGTCGGTGTTCGTGGAGAAGTACTTCCCGAGTGTCAGGCATGTGGAGGTGCAGATCCTTGGACTGCCGGACAGCCGGATACTCGCGCTCGGGGAGCGGGACTGCTCGGTGCAGCGACGCAACCAGAAGATCGCCGAGGAGACACCATGCCCTGTACTGGATCCGGTGACCCGGGCGGCGATGATGCAGGCCGCGAGGGACGCGGGGTCGGCCGTCGACTACCGCGGGGCAGGGACCGTCGAGTTCCTGCTCGAACCGGGCAGCGGCAACTTCTACTTCCTGGAGATGAACACCCGCCTGCAGGTGGAACACCCGATCACCGAGGCGGTGTTGGGCATCGACCTGGTGCAGGCGCAGTTGACCGTGGCCGCGGGGGAGGATCCCGGCATCACCGAGCGGGCCCCCGGTGGGCATGCGATCGAGTTGCGCATCAACGCCGAGGATCCGAAGCGGTTCCTGCCGGGTCCGGGAGCCATCACCGAATGGGTGGAACCGTCCGGCGACGGCATCCGGGTGGATTCCGGCTATGCCGCGGGGACCACAGTGACGCCGTCCTACGATTCGCTGATGGCGAAGCTGATCGTGCACTGCGCCGATCGGGACGACGCGTTGGCGCGGGCACGCGAGGCTGTCGCCGGGTTCACCGTCACCGGGCCGAAGTCGAACCTGGCATTCCACGCCGAGCTGCTGGAGAACCCCGAGTTCGTGTCCGGCGTCTACGACACCGCGCTGATCGCCAGGATGCGCCGATGAGCAACTGAGATCCGCCGCACTCCGGGCGAAACGACATGCGGCGGATGTTTGCCGGGGGTCTGTCCGGCTCGGTAGGTTCGCAGGGGACCGAGATCTACCTCGGTCCGATGGGATCTGTTGCGTCACCAGCGGCGGACGATCGTCACTGCTCACCGACACCACCGAAAGAGGACGAAGTGGCACTGCCCCAACTGACCGATGAGCAGCGCACAGCCGCGCTGGCGAAGGCTGCGGCTGCCCGCAAGTCGCGCGCCGAACTGAAGGAGCGGCTGAAGCGGGGCGGAACGACCCTGAAGCAGGTGCTGGTCGACGCCGAGAAGGACGAAGCGCTCGCCAAACTGAAGGTTTCCGCTCTGCTGGAAGCCCTCCCCGGCGTCGGGAAGGTCCGGGCGGCGGCCCTGATGGAGCAGTTCGACATCGCCGCCAGCCGCCGGGTCCGCGGCTTGGGAGATCGGCAGCGGAAGGCTCTGCTGGACGAGTTCGGATTCTGAGGCGTCCCGGCGGCACCCGGAGCGACGACCAGAACGCAGCGACCACGGCATGACGACGGCCGCCCCCCGCAGGCCCGGCGCTGCAGGGCGACTGTTCGTCCTGTCCGGACCGTCGGGGGTCGGCAAGAGCACGGTGATCGCCGGGCTACGCTCGGCTCTGCCCGATCTGTGGATCTCGGTGTCGGCCACCACCCGCCGCCCACGCCCGGGGGAGGTCGACGGGCGGAATTACTTCTTCGTCACCCCCACCCAATTCCGATCGCTGGTCGATGCCGGCGAGATGCTCGAATGGGCCGAGTTCGCCGGCAACCTGTACGGGACCCCCCGCGCACCGGTGTCCGAGCAGCTGGCGGTCGGCCGTGACGTGTTGCTGGAGATCGACGTCCAGGGAGCTCGCCAGGTCAGGGCGGCGATGCGAGACCTCGCCCGGTTGATCTTCCTGGCGCCGCCGTCCTTCGACGAACTGGCCAGGCGTCTGGTCGGTCGTGGCACCGAGTCCGACGATGTCCGGCAGAACAGACTGCTGGCCGCGCGAGTCGAACTGGCAGCCGAGCCGGAGTTCGACCACACGGTGGTGAACAGCGACGTCGATGACGCGGTCAAGTCCTTGGTAGAGTGGGTGGCTGATCAGCGTCTCCGGTAGATTCTCCCGGCAACCACCCACCGGACGCCGCCGGCCGATGGCATTGCAGCCGCCCGTCGAGCGGGCTGATCGGCAGCCGCCTCCAATCGAACGCCCGTTGTCCACTTCAGGAGTTGACCAGCGTGACCGTGCCCGCCAGCAGCAGGATCCCGACCCCGGCAGAGATCACCGCCCAGGGCATCACCTATCCGCCGATCGATGAATTGCTGGAGAAGACCAGCAGTAAGTATGCGCTGTCCATTTACGCCGCCAAACGGGCCCGCCAGATCAACGACTACTACGCCCAGCTGGGCGAGGGGCTGCTGGAGTACGTCGGCCCGCTGGTCGAGCCGCTCCCCAAGGAGAAGCCGCTGTCGATCGCCCTGCGGGAGATCAACGAGGGCCTCCTCGAGCACGCCGAGGGAGGCGACGGGGAGTGAGCATCGCAGGTGTGGAGCGAGGGACGAGCGCAGCGCCGAGGAGCGCAGCGACCACGGAGCCGACCATCGGGTGCGGAGGCGATGGGGAGTGAGCATCGCAGGTGTGGAGCGAGGGACGAGCGCAGCGCCGAGGAGCGGAGCGACCACGGAGCCGACCATCGGGTGCGGAGGCGCAATCCACCGCCTCGGCGGGTGATCTCGGCCGGCCGGGATGCGGATTCCACGGGAAAGCGGATCGTTCTCGGCGTCAGCGGCGGCATCGCTGCCTACAAGGCGTGTGAACTCCTGCGCCGGTTGCGCTCGCTCGGTCACGACGTGACGGTCATCCCGACCGCAGCGGCGCTCACGTTCGTCGGTACTGCCACCTTCGAGGCGCTGTCCGGGAATCCGGTGTCCGGCGACGTGTTCACCGACGTCCCCGACGTGCGGCATGTGTCCATTGGTCAACTGGCCGACCTGGTGATCGTCGCGCCGGCCACCGCGGATCTGCTGGCCAGGGCGGCCGCCGGACGGGCGGACGACCTGCTCACGGCCTCCCTGCTGGTGACCAGGGCGCCGGTGCTGATGGCGCCGGCGATGCATTCCGAGATGTGGGCCCATCCGGCCACGGTCGCAAACGTTCGGACGTTGCGGTCCAGAGGTGTGACGGTGTTGCCGCCTGCCGTTGGACGGCTGACCGGCGCCGACTCCGGCCCAGGGCGGATGGCCGAGCCCGAGCACCTGGCGCAGCTTGCGCAGCTGGTGCTGCACACGACCGGCGCGCACCGGCCGACCTTGCCGTTCGACCTGGAGGGCAGGCGGATCGTGGTGTCGGCCGGCGGGACCCGAGAGGCGCTGGATCCGGTGCGGTTCCTGGGGAATCGATCGTCAGGGCGACAGGGATATGCCATTGCTCTGGTGGCCGCTGCCCGTGGCGCGGACGTCACGCTGATCGCCGCGAACACCTCTCTCACCGATCCGCCGGCCGTCCAGGTGCAGCGAGTGGTGTCGGCTGCCGACCTCCAGCGAGCCATGAACGATGCCGCCCGGCACGCAGATGCCGTGGTGATGACGGCGGCCGTCGCCGACTTCCGGCCGGCGGAGGTGGCCGAACACAAGATCAAGAAGATCGCGGATTCCGGGCCTACGGTGGTGGAGCTGGTGCAGAACCCCGATGTACTCGCCGGCCTGGTCGCCGGCCGCGGGGCATCCCGGATGCCGGTGATCGCCGGTTTCGCCGCCGAGACCGGCGACGCCACCACCTCGCCGATCGAGTTCGGACGGCGGAAGCTCGCCCGTAAAGGCTGCGACCTGCTGGTGGTGAACCAGGTCGGGCAGGCCAGCGGATTCGAGTCCGACGACAACGCCGCCGTCATCCTGAGCCGCGGCGGCGCCGACAACACCGAGATGGTCACCATCGACGTGCCGTACGGGCCGAAGACGGCGCTGGCTGCCGCGGTGTGTGACTCGATCGTCACCGCGCTGAACGCCGCCCAGGCAACCGGAACAGGGCAGCGTTCGGATAACCTCAGCACCCGATAACCTCAGCACCCGATAGCCTCAGCACCCCATCGCTCAGCACGCCGAAGACCCACGTCAGGCAAGCAAACCCTCAAGGAGCATCACCGTGACGTCCCGCCTGTTCACCTCCGAGTCCGTCACCGAAGGCCACCCGGACAAGATCTGCGACGCGATCAGCGACTCGATCCTGGACGCGTTGCTCGCGAAGGACTCGGCCAGCCGGGTGGCGGTGGAGACCATGGTCACCACCGGCCAGGTGCACGTGGCCGGCGAGGTTACCACATCCGACTACGTCGACATCCCGACAATCGTCAGGGACACCCTCCTGGAGATCGGCTACGACTCCTCGGCCAAGGGCTTCGACGGTGCTTCGTGCGGCGTCAACGTCGCGATCGGTGCGCAGTCGCCCGACATCGCGCAGGGCGTCGACACCTCCGAGGAAGTCCGGCTTGGGCTGTCCGGCGGGGACGACGGCGACGACGAGATCTCCCGGCAGGGGGCGGGCGACCAAGGCCTGATGTTCGGTTATGCCTGCAGCGACACCCCGGAGCTGATGCCACTGCCGATCGCGCTGGCGCATCGGCTGTCCCGTCGGCTCGCCCAAGTGCGCAAGGACGGCACCGTTCCCTACCTGCGCCCCGACGGCAAGACCCAGGTGACGATCGAGTACGTCGGCGACAAGGCGCTGCGACTGGACACGGTCGTCCTGTCCACCCAGCACGCCGAAGACATCGACCTGGAGAAGCTGCTCACCCCGGACATCACCGCGCATGTGATCGAGCCGATCATCGCCGGACTGGACATCGACACCCGCAACTACCGCAGCCACATCAACCCGACCGGCCGGTTCGTGATCGGCGGCCCGATGGGCGATGCAGGGCTGACCGGCCGGAAGATCATCGTGGACACCTACGGCGGAATGGCCAGGCACGGCGGCGGCGCGTTCTCTGGCAAGGATCCGTCGAAGGTGGACCGTTCCGCCGCCTACGCCATGCGCTGGGTGGCCAAGAATGCGGTGGCCGCCGGGCTGGCGGACCGGATCGAGGTCCAGGTCGCCTACGCGATCGGGGTGGCCGCCCCGGTAGGGTTGTTCGTGGAGACTTTCGGCACCGAGCAGGTCGATCCGGACAAGATCGCCCAGGCCATCAATGAGGTCTTCGACCTGCGCCCGGGGGCGATCATCCGGGATCTGGACCTGCTACGTCCGATCTACGCGCCGACCGCCGCGTACGGCCATTTCGGCCGTACCGACATCGAGTTGCCCTGGGAACAGACCGACCGGGCCGACGCGCTGAAGTCTGCGCTGGGGCTCTAGCACTCGGATTGGCTGAGATCGACGGGCGGCTGGATCAACGGCCGGGAGATCGACTGCCGGGAGATCGTCACGAGGCCGGGCCGTCGGGCGCCCAGGTCAGGAATGTTCGGCGGAGATCTGCTGCACCTGGCGCAGCCCGTCGGCAAGTCCGGCCAGTTGGTCCGTCGCATCCTGCAGATTGTCCCCGGCGCTCACCGGGCCGAGCGATATCGCGGTGATGGTGGCCTGCTGCGCGAGACCCAGATAACGATCGACCCCGGATTGCAGGCGGTCGGTCATCGTCTTCAGGTTGTGCCGCGTCTCGGCGATCCGCAGCTCGCCCGGCTCGGCGCTGCCGCTGAGTGTTGCCAGCACCTGCTCCTGCAGCAGGACGCGCCTGCCGGTCTGCTCCAGCGACGAACGGGTCTGCTCCGCTATCGCGCCGATCCCCTTGCGCACCGGCTCGATGTCCGGCAAGGCCGATTCCAGCAGCCGGTGGGCCGAGCGCAGCTGCTGGATCGGTTGGTAGGCCGCCGAGCCGGCCGGCACTGTCAGCTCGCTGGTGGTGACGACCCTGGCAGCCGCCTTCCGTGCTCGACGGCGTCGGTCGATCCGAACGGTGTACTGGACGCTCGTCATGCCGGTGGCGAGCAGCAGGATCGCGCTGAGTCCAACGATGAGGGAGGCCGCACTCGTGTCGTCGTCGTCGTTCGGGCTGAACGTCAGCGCGACGATCATCACGATCAGCAGAGCAACGGCGATCAGATGGGCAATCCTCCGTCGTCTCGCCAGGGTAGTCAGATCGGCCGGCTCGGTCGGGGCGTCCACCATCCTGCGCACGACGGATCGGCGCGCACCAGCAGTTTGAGCCTCTTCGGACGTCACCCGTCGATGATGCCATCCACCTGGCAGAGCGGTCGGCGTTCGGCCGATGCCACCGCCTGCCGAGCCGGCTGAGCCGGCGGGCTGCCCTGCCGGGCATCAGCCGGCCCCGCTGATCAGCGCGGGCAGCCCCGATTCCCGCCAGCCTGCCCGCCGCTGGCGAACTGTGCCGGGGGCTGGGGAAATATCGCCAGCGCGGAAGCTGTTCAGCCCTGCGAAGGTGCAGAGTCAGATGCAGGCAGTGCTGACGGCGCATCCCGATTCGGGATCCAGCGCCGGGGTATGGGTGCATATGACCAGATGACTTCTGGTGCCGTGCAGGCAATCCAGCAGGCCAACCGCCCCGATCATGGTCACCTCGATCGACGGCGACCGCGCCACATTTTCGATGCTGTACGCGCCGAACAGTCCCTTCGTCGCCACCGTCGTTCAGAATGCGCAGCTGATCGGTCAGCTGGCCGGGCAGGCCGCACTCGATGGCAGGAGTGGGAAGCCGGTCCCCCCGAGCATCTTCACCACGGCCTGGGTGGCGACCCGCAACGATGGGATAGCCGCGGCGGAGAAGCGTTACGACCCGGGTATCTGGGCAGAAATCAAGCTCGATCGCGCCGAGGCGGAGTCGAGATGGCCCCAGAATCAAGACGTCGTGGTAGTGCAGCCGGTGAACCCGTCGACCGCAAGACTCCGTGAGCACCCGATGAGCCGGCCGGACGCGACCCGGCCGGACCCGACCCGGCCGGCCGCCGGCACGTGGCGGTGCTGCGAGGGGCCGTTGTCAGATTTCGGTGACGTGACGGTTCTGCACGGCGTCGACCTGACCCTGCGGGCCGGCGAGGTACATGCGCTGGTCGGCCAGAATGGAGCCGGGAAATCGACCTTGGTGAAGGCTCTGATCGGGGTCAATCGGCATCGGGGCGACTGGAGATCGACGCTCAGCTGTCGAATTCACCGGCCCGCAGGACGGACTCCGCGCTGGCTTGGAGATCGTCTTCCAGGACCAGCCACTGGCGGCGCATCTGACGGTGACCGACGACAGCCCTCGGAATACCCGAAGCGGAGCCGGTATTCGATCTGATCCGGGCGGCCATCGACCAGGGGGTGGCGGTTCTTTACATATCGCACCGGTTGGGCGAGATATCGGCCTTGGCATAGCACATCACCGTGATGCGGGACGGTCGTGTCGTCCGGTCCGCGCCGGCCGGCGAACTCGGTACCGACGAGATGATCACGGCGATGGTGGGGCGTGAACTCACCGCGATGTTCCCGGATCGGGTGCGCGGTCCCGGAGAGGTGGCGCTTCACATCGACCGTCTGCGATCGGGTTCCCTGGTCTCGGGCATCGATCTCGACGTGCGTTCCGGCGAGATCATCGGGCTGGCTGGTCTGGTGGGTTCGGGCGCCAGTGAGGCACTGCTGGCACTTTTCGGTGACCGTCGCGCCAGCGGGCAGGTGACGATCGACGGGCGGGACGGCCAGGGCGGGTTCACCCCGGGTGGCCGTCGCGGCGGGGATGGCGATGGTGCCAGAGGAGCGCCGCACTGAGGCGCTCTTTCCCGGACTCTGGGTGCGGGAGAACCTCACGGCGGCCAGTCTGAACGCCCATGGCACCAGCGGGGTGCTGCGCAGGTCCGCGGAGCAGCGGACCGCCCTGGGTCTGATCGACCGACTGGGCATCATGGCCAGGGATCCCGAGCAGGACGTCGCGACGCTGTCCGGCGGAAATCAGCAGAAGGTCGTGGTCGGACGCTGGCTGACCCGCGGTCTCGGCTGCATCTCGTCGGCGGGCCGACAGCCGGCCTCGATGGTCAATGCTCGCCCGGCGGGCACCGCTGTGGACAACTGGGTGAATGGCGGCCACGTCTGATATCCACGGAGTATGACGCTGCCGCCCTGCCGTGCCGACCGGTCCTTCGGCGCGGTCGCCGGGGGGCAGGGGGCGGCGCGGCCGCAGCGGTCGACGCTCATCTCGGAACGGCCCGTACCTGCCCGGAGGGGTGAGCCGGAGTTGGCGGAACCGCCAGAGCCACCGGAGCAGCCGGAGCAGTGGGAAGCGGCTCCGGAGATAGCGTCGGCACCCGGAACGGGTCAGGTTCAGACGCCCCCCGGCACGGCGAAGCGGTCCGTCGGCACGGCCAAGCGGCGGGCAAGGCAGCCCGCCGCACTGAAACAGCCCGCCCAGCGGCTGCCGATCGCGCTGGTTGCGGTCGACATCTCGTTGTCGCACCTGGACCGGCCCTTCGACTATCTGGTGCCGGCCGGACTCGACACAGATGCGAGGCCTGGCGCACGGGTCAGGGTCCGGTTCGCCGGCCGGCTGGTCGACGGTTTCGTGCTGCAACGACGGGAGATCTCCGACCACCCCGGTCGCCTGGGCTACCTGGAACGGGTCGTGTCGCCGGAGCCGGTGCTCTCCGGTGAGATCGCCGAGCTGGCGCGTGCCGTTGCCGACCGTTATGTCGGCAGCCTGGCCGATGTGCTGCGGCTGGCGATCCCGCCTCGGCATGCCAGGGCAGAGGCATCGGTTCCGCTGGCAGCGGCGGCTGAGCCGGTCGCGCCAGGTGGTGGCGGCGGCGGAGACAGCTCGCGGGTCGTCCAGGTGTCCGACGGCTGGGCGGCCTACCCGGCCGGAAGGGCGTTCCTGACCGCCGTCTCCCGCGGGAAGGCCGCCAGGGCCGTCTGGCAGGCGGCCCCGGGCGAGGACTGGCCCACCAGACTGGCGGAGGCGGCTCGGGCGGCTCTCGCCGCGGGCCGCGGCGCGTTGCTGCTGGTGGCGGACGCCCGTGACCTGGCCCGGCTGGAAGGCGCGCTGTCGCGAACCGTCTCGGCCGGTCAGTTCGTCACGCTGTCCGCGGATCTGGGGCCGTCGGAGCGCTACCGGCGGTTCCTGACCATCCGTCGGGGGCAGGTCCGGGTGGTCGCCGGAACGCGAGCGGCGGCCTTCGCGCCGGTGATCGATCTCGCCCTGCTGGCGATCTTCGACGACGGGGACAGTCTCTTCGCCGAACCGAGGGCGCCGTATCCACACGCCCGTGAGGTGTTGATGATGCGCTCGGCGGCCATCGGATGTGCACTGCTGGTCGGCGGTTTCGCCCGCACCTCCGAATCACAGATGCTGGTCGAATCCGGATGGGCGAAGGAGCTGGCCGCTGCCCGGGATCTGGTGCGGTCCCGGATGCCGCGGATCGAGGCGCAGGGCGACAGCTATGCGGTCGGCGCCGATTCCGCCGCATCGGCTGCCCGGCTGTCACCGGCGGCATTCGCCGCCGCCAGAGCGGCCCTGCAGAGCGGCGCCCCGGTCCTGGTGCAGGTTCCGCGTCGCGGATATCTGCCGGTGCTGGCCTGCGCGGAATGCCGGCGACCCGCCCGATGCCGTCGTTGCAACGGTCCCCTCGGTGTCTCGGCCAGTGAGCGTATTCCCACCTGTCGGTGGTGCGGAGCCCCGGAAACCCATTTCATCTGCGGCGCCTGCGGCGGCGCCGAGTTGCGATCGGCCGGTCAGGGTGCAGGGCGGACCGGCGAGGAGTTGGGCAGGGCATTTCCGGGCGTCACCCTGGTGACGTCGGCGGGGGAGAGCATCCGGGACACCGTGCCGGACCGGCCCGCCATCGTGGTGGCAACCCCGGGCGCAGAACCGATCGCCGGTGACGGATACGGAGCCGCCCTGCTGCTGGACGGCGGCATGCTGCTGTCCAGGCCCGACCTCGCGGCGGGAGAGGAGACGTTGCGCTGCTGGATGGCGGCAGCGGCGCTGGTGCGACCGGCGTCCCGCGGCGGCCGGGTCGTACTCGGCGTCGACGGCTTGCTGCCGCCGGCGCAGGCGTTGATCCGCTGGGACCCTGCCTGGCATGCCGCCGCAGAGCTGGCAGGGCGACGTGACCTCGGTTTCCCCCCGGCCGTTGCGATGGCCTCCCTGAGCGGTGACGAGCACTCGGTGCTCGGCGCGCTGGCGGATCTGGAACTACCGGACAAGGTGGAGGTGCTCGGACCGGTGCCGGTGGAGTCGGTGTCCGGTCCGGGCCGAACGGAGGAATTGGGCGGCGCGGACGACAAGGTCCGCGTGCTGTTGCGCACCGCCCCCTCGAATCGACGCCGGCTGGCGGCTGCCCTGCGTGTGATGGCGGCCGACCGGGCGGCCCGCCGGGACACCGCACCGCCGCGGATCCAGCTGGATCCCTCCGCATGGCTCTGATCCTGATCTCATCAACGGTTGATACAATTGGAGATTGATATGCGCTGTGCGGGAAAGCTTTCCCTGGCCCGCAAGGAGACGCCATGTCGGCGCCGGAATCCGTCTGCGACTGGCGCACGATTCCCCGGTCATCCCCAGAGGCGGGCCGAATTCGGCCCCGGCGCTGTCGGAATCGGCTGGGAACTCGGGTTGATGGGGCTCGCCAACCACTTGGCAAGCGGCGAAGCAGCCGATCCGGTTGCTTCGGCGGCCTGGACGGGTGGACCGGACGGGTTCGCGTTCGTCACGGGCAGCAGCAGCGCCTGGTGGGAGGCGGCCGGCGCCGGCGGCGACGCTCCCGCGGTAGCCATGGCAGCTGCCCAGCGCTGCGCGGATGCCTACAACGCCGCGTCGGCGGATCCGATCGACCCGGCCGCATCGACGGCGTCACCGGAACATCACTGACCGTGGAACCGTTCGCAGTCTTGGGCGACCCGGCGCGCCGCCGGATCCTGGAGGTGCTGGCCGGCGACGAGCAGCCCTCCGGAGCCATCGTCGAGGTGATCTCGGCCGCGGTCGGTATCGGACAGCCGGCGGTGTCGATGCAGTTGAAGGTGTTGCGGGATAACGGCTTCGTTCAGGTCCGTCCCGAAGGCGCGCGGCGCATCTACACCGCTTCCGCAGCGCCCTGGCATCGGGTGGCGAGCTGGCTGGGCAGGTTCCGTTCCTTCTGGGATCAGCCATTGGATGCGTTGGGAACGGAGCTGGCGAGGGGCAAACGTCGGCCCCGCGAGACACGGACGGATCAGGCAGGGACGCCGCACGCCCGCAAGCAGCAGACCCGGACGCGGCAGACTCGGACGGCGCAGACGGGTTCCGCGGCGTCGGCTTCGTCCTCGGCGGTCGCGGTGCCACGGGCTCGGCCGACCGCCGCTCCGGATGATGAGAGAGGCGATCCGGGGCCGGATCCGAGATGGATCCGTCAGCCGGGGATCCGATCCCACAGCCCCTGCCGTACCGCCGGCCACTCCTGGGACAGAATGGAGAACACCGCGGTGTCGCGGAAGGTGCCGTCGCCGCGCACCTTGTGCCGGCGGAGCACCCCTTCCCGCACCGCGCCCAGCTTGGCGATCGCGGTCTGCGAGCGGTGATTGATCGCGTCGGTCTGGATCTTCACCCGGCCGAAGCCGCAGTCCTCGAAGGCGTGTCGGAGCATCAGCAGTTTGCATTCCGGATTCACCGTCGTCCCCCAGACCGTGGGTGAGTATGCCGTCCACCCCAGGTGCGCTCGTTCGTCGGCGAGCACCACCTCGCCGAGGCTGCTGGTACCCACCACCGTGCCGGCGGCGCCGAGCACCGATTCCACTGCCAGCCGCACAACGTACTGCACCCGTTCGGTCAGCTTCGGGAACCCGTCGGCCAGCTGCTGGGCGGTTGCCGGCCGGGACGCCGGCCCGCCGTTGTAGCCGCCGGCCCATATCCGCTCGTCGTCCAGGGCCCGGAACAGGTCCGCCGCGTCCGATGGCCGCACGGCGTCCAGCCGTACCACCGTGCCGATCAGCGGCCGCCCGTCCGGCATCCGTGCTGGCATCGTGATCTCTCCGTCTCGCTGCGATGGGATGGTCGTCCACTTGATGAGCAAGGCCGACACGGTGAGATGAACGCGCGCGCCGAGCTGAGCCTCGATGATGCCCGATCCCCCCGTTGGCCGGCGCCGGTTCCGGTTCACCAGGGACTGGGCCGATAGTCCTTGAGGAAACAGCCGTACAGGTCTGTTCCGGCCTCGCCCGTCACGATCGGGTCGTACACCCGGGCGGCACCGTCGATCAGGTCCAGCGGCGCGTGGAAACCCTCGTTCGCCAACCGAAACTTGGTGTGGTGTGGGCGCTCGTCGGTGATCCAGCCGGTGTCCACCGCGGTCATCAGGATGCCGTCGTTGTCCAGCAATTCCTTCGCGCTGGTTCTGGTCATCATGTTGAGCGCGGCTTTGGCCATGTTCGTGTGGGGGTGCCCGGGACCCTTGTAGGCACGGGAGAACTGGCCCTCCATGGCCGAAACGTTGACCACATAGGTGCGCCTGGCCGGTGATCGGCGCAACGCCGGACGCAGTCTGGACACCAGCAGGAACGGCGCGGTGACGTTGCACAGCTGGACTTCGAGCATCTCCAGCGGATCGACCTGATCGACAGCCTGGGTCCAGGAGTTGATGTGCGTCCGGTCGGGTACCAGACCGCCCGCGTCGATCGCGGTGCCTGCCTCGATCCGTTGCAGGGACGCGGATCCGGTGCGCAGCGCCAGTGTGGTGACTGCCTCCGCGGCGAGCACGGGATGCGCCGTCACCGATCCGATTAGCGCCCACGGGTGAGCATCGTGCGCCCTGGCGAAGCTGCGAATGTTCGGCCCGCGGGAGATGAGTTCGGCGGTCAGTGGCTCGTCCTCGGCCTTGGCGAGCGGAAGGTAGGCGCCAGGGCTGCGGCGCACCGTCTGTGCCGCGTTGTTGATGATGACGTCCAGCCGGTCGGCTTGGTCGAGCGAGTCGGCCAGTGCGATCACCTGGGCGGGATCGCGCAGGTCGATGCCGACGATGTCCAGTCGGTGCAGCCACTGCTCGGAGTCCTCCATGGCGGCGAACCGGCGTGCAGCGTCCTTGGGGAAGCGGGTGGTGATGGTGGTGTGGGCGCCGTCGCGGAGCAGCCGGAGGGCGATGTACATGCCGATCTTCGCCCGGCCGCCGGTCAGCAGCGCACGCCGGCCGGTCAGGTCGGTGCGGGCTTCGCGTTTGGCATGGCTGAACGCGGCGCAGGCCGGGCACGGTTGGTGATAGAAGTGATCGACCTGGGTGTACGGCCGCTTGCAGATGTAGCAGGGACGGGGCCGGAGCAGGACCCCGGCCACCGCACCGGTCGACGACGACTGCAGGGCCGCGCCGCGGGTCTCGTCGTCGATCCGATCGGGTGCCGCGGTGGCTGTCAGCGAGATGACGGCCCGGTCGGCGGCGCTCACCGAGTCCCGCCGGCCGTTGCGGCGCTGACGCTTCAGCGCCTTGAACATCCTGCCGGTGGCATACCGGACCGAGACGTAGCGCGGATCATCCTCCGGCAGCAGGTGTACCTCCTGGAGAACTCGGAGTGCGATCGCGATGTCCTCGGAGGTCGGTGCGACCGCGGCACCGTCGACAGGTGTGCGCGCAACGGGAGTCGTGTCGCCGGTAGGTGCCGTCCCCTCTGTGGGCACCACCTCTGGCGCTGCCGCCCTCTCCGCGGGGATCAGCTCGGGCTCTGTCGTCCCCTCGGCGGCAACCACTGGGGCGGCGGGCGGCCGGCCGACCCCCGGCTCGCAGAGGTCGCCGGCGGCGGGAGCGGCATCGGTTTCGCACACAGCTCGATCGTAGGGAACGTCTAGGAGACTGCTGAAAAACTGTGTCGGTGCGGGGCGGGCCGGTGGGCCGCTGGGACAATCGGTGGATGCAGGGTCGAGCGCCTGATCAGCGGGAGTTATTGGATGTGGAGTCGGTGGCCGGGCATT
>JAABUR0100000365.1_pt1 | contig 101329 bp, 107 predicted proteins | sample 5560091 | NCBI WGS metagenome assembly JAABUR01 (sample SAMN10711879, study PRJNA513375) | rock metagenome | isolation source: Antarctica rocks | place: Antarctica: Victoria Land, University Valley sud | reverse complement strand
ACCGAAAGTGCCTCCTGTTGCAGGCGATGTAGCGACTTCGAACATCGCCATCGTCCCTGCTCAGGAGGCACTCTTCGCGGATACGCGGCCCTCAGCCACCCAGCTCATCGGTGGATCGAGGCTAAGGGAGTCGAGCCGATGGGCGAGGCGACCAGACAAGCACGGCCGCTTGTTTGCGGCGAAGCCGCACGACTTCCAGCGACAAGACGTGACCTATCCGCTCAAGTCCTAGGCGCAGTTGTCCTCCCAGTAGCGGGTGAGGGTGGCGATGGCCCGGCGCACCTCGGACCGACGGAACGGCTCGGGGGAGCTGGTGGTCTGCACCTCGGCGGCCACGTCGCGCATCACGGTGACCTCGTCCTCGATCACGGGCGGGACATCCCCGGTCAGGTTGGTGGTGAAGAGGTAGGAGAGCATCGGCGCCGAGTTGGCCAGGTCGAGGTCCGACGGGGGTACGGCCGGCAGGTTGATCGGGACGTCGGGATCGAGCACCCGCCCGGTGAGGAAACCCAGCGGTTGGCCGAGGGCGGCGCAGAACCGCTCCTGGTCCCGGGCCCTCACCGCCACCTGGTGACGGGCGCGCGCCTCGTCGCGTCCCGTCCACCCCCACACCCCCAGCCCGACCACCGCCAGGATGGCCGCCAGTCCGGCCGCGGCCAGCAGCTTGGTGGGCACCTCGATGAGCGTATTGCCGGGTTCACGCCGCGTCGCGGCGCAGGCGGACCAGGCGGTGATCGGCGGTGAAGAGGCGGCGGGTGAGGCCGAAGGCGACGACGGTGACCGTGGTGGAAACCGACGCCAGCACCACGTACATCACCGCCGCCTGCACCTTGACCGCGTCCAGCGGATCGACGCCGGCCAGGATCAGGCCGGTCATGGCCCCCGGGAGGGCGACGAGGCCGACGGCCTTGGTCGTCTCCACCTGGGGGACGAGGGCGGTCCGCACGGCCGAGCGCACGTAGGGTCGGGCGGCGTCCCGCCAGGGCTGGCCGAGGGCGAGCCGGGCCTCGACCTCGGCCCGCTTGTCGCTCAGCTCGCCGACGATCCGGCGGCCGGCCACGACGGTGGCGGTCATGGTGTTGCCGAGGGTCAACCCGGCCATCGGCACCACCGTGCGGGCTTCGAGCGGGAAGACCTGCAGGCCGAAGAGCACGGCGAGGGTCACGGCCGTGGCTGCGGCGCAGGCCACCAGCGCGAGCGGGAAGGCGCCGGGCACCTCGCGGGCCCGTGACGCCACCGTGGCCGCCGCCACCACCACCGTCATCGCCACCCAGGCCCACGCCAGGACCAAGGGGCGGCCCGGGTCGAGGATGAAGGTCAGCGCCAGACCGACGGCCAGGAGCTGCACCAGGGCCCGGGTCGCCGCCCAGAGGACCGAGCGCTCGAGGCCCAGGTGCTGCCCGGCGGACACCGCCACCGCCACCCCCACGAGCAGCAGCGAGACGGCCAGACCGCCCCAGCCGACGTCCCCGGCGGCGCTGCCGGCGGCGGCGAACACGCCGGTCACCTCAGCGGTCTCCGCGTTCGCCGGCCAGGTAGGCGGCGGCCTGGTCGGCATCGGCCACACGGCCCCCGATCAGCACCACCCGGTGGTCGGCCAGCCGGGCCGCCTGGGCCAGGTCGTGCGTGACCCACAGCACGGGCACCCCACCGTCGGCCAGCCCACGGGCGAGGCGCTCGAGCACGGCGGTGGTGGACGGGTCGACCGAGGAGGTGGGCTCGTCCATCAGCAGCACCTCCGGCTCGGTCACCAGGGTGCGGGCGAGGCAGGCGCGCTGGGCTTCGCCGCCGGAGAGGTCGTCGGCGCGGCGATCGAGGAAGGCCGTACCCAGGGTGACGCCGTCGAGCGCGGCGACGAAGCCGGCGTCGTCCCCGTCGGGTCGGGCCACGAGCAGGTTGTCCCGCACCGTCCCGGCGAACAGGGTCGGCCGCTGGAAGACGATGCCCACCTTCCGGCGGTGCCGCAGCGGGTCGAGGCCGCTCACGTCCTCGCCGCGGTAGAGCACCCGGCCGGAGGTGGGCACGCCGAGCCGGTTGCACAGCCGCAGCAACGTGGACTTGCCTGCGCCCGACGGGCCGACCAGCACGGTGATCCCGTGCTCGGCCACGTCCAGGGCCACGTCGTCGAGGATCTTCGCCCCGTCGTCGCCGTCGACCACCACCCGGTCGAATCGGAAGAGGGCGGTGGCCACTGCCGGCACCGTACCGGGGGGCCGGCGCCGCCCGGGTCAGCTGCGGGTCTCGGCGAGGCCCCGGCGGGCGAACTGGCGGAAGCCGGCGTCGAGCACCCAGTCGTGGCCGAAGGCCACCAGCGGTCGGGCCACGGTGGCCACCCGTCGGAGCATGCCGTTGCGGGGCGACAGCACCGACTCGAGGCGGGCCTCCGAGCCCCCGTCGACGTCACGGAGCGAGAGGCGGGCCCACCCCTCGATGTCGCCGTCGATGTGGGCCTCCACCCGGCGGGGGGCCTCCACCTCGCCGAGCACGATGGCGAACCGCAGCACGTAGGGCAGCGGGGGGTGGACCGTCGCCCGCCAGGTGTCGCCCGGGACCAGCCCCCGGGCCGAGAACCCCGACAGCCACGGCCACCAGGACTCGTACTCCTCGACCGCTTCGATCCGGGTCCACAGGGCGTCGGACCCGACGTCGAAGCGGTGGCGGCGGTCGGACCGGATCTCCACCGCTGCAGGTTCGCACGCAGGCCGGGTCCTTGCTGGTCTGACCCGCCTCCCGCGGGTCCTGCTTCGCAGACCCGACTGACGAGGGTCCCGCTTGCTCCGCCTGGCGGCTGCGCAGCTTGACCAGGTCCTTGACGGCTCGGGGGGGTCGGTGGGACCGTGAGCCGATGGGTTCCTCGCACGTGCGGGTCGATGACGAGGGTGACGTCGTCACCGTCACCATCGACCACCCGGAGCGGCGCAACGCCCTGCAGCTCGACGTCATCACCGAGCTCACCGCCGCCCTGGCCGAGGTCGGCGCCGGCGACGCCCGAGGGGTGGTGCTCGCCGCCGAGGGTCCGGTGTTCTCCGCCGGGCACGACTTCGCCGACCTCGTCGACGCCGACCTGGCCGGGGCGCGTCACCTGTTCGCGGTCTGCACGCGGCTCATGGACACGGTGCAGTCCATCCCCCAGCCGGTCGTGGCCCGGGTCCACGCCCTGGCCACCGCGGCCGGGTGCCAGCTGGTCGCCACGTGCGACCTCGCCGTGGCCGCCGAGAGCGCCGGCTTCGCCATCCCCGGCGGGAGGGGCGGCCTCTTCTGCCACACGCCGCTGGTGGCCGTGGCCCGCAACATCGGGCGCAAGCGGGCGCTCGAGATGGCGCTCACCGGCGACGTGGTCGACGCCCGCACCGCCGCCGAGTGGGGGCTGGTCAACCGGTGCGTGCCCGACGCCGATCTGGACGCGGCGGTGGCCGACCTCCTGAAGCGGGCCACCCGTGGGAGCGCGGCGTCGAAGGGGCTGGGCAAGGCGGCGTTCTACGCCCAGATCGGCCTCGACCAGGCAGCCGCCTACGCCCACGCCATCGAGGTGATGGCCGCCGCCAGCCAGACGCCCGACGCCCGCGAGGCAATGGCCGCCTTCCTCGAGAAGCGCCCAGCCCGGTTCACCGGCTGACGGCCGGCCGCCACAAGGTCAGCTCGTCGCGGTCCAGCGCCCAGGCGTCGGGGAAGGCCAGACGGGCCCAGAAGCCGGATGCGTCGAAGCCCGGTGGCAGCGCGGCCGCGAGGTGGAGGCACAGGGCCAGCCCATGGCCCACCACCGCCACCGTCCCGCCACCGGCCCGGGTCCGGGCGGCCTCGACGGCGGCAGCCACCCGCGCCGTCACCGAGGCACGGTCCTCCCAGCCGTCCGGCGACTCGCCTTCGAGGTAGCGGTGGGCGACCCCCCGGTACCCCTCCCCCACCCACGGCCGGCCCACCTCGGCGAGGCGATCGTCCACCTCCACCTCGATCCCGAACCGGTCCGCCAGCGGCGCGGCGGTGCCGAGAGCCTTGGGCTCGGGGCTGCTCACCACCCGCGCCACGGCCAGGTCACGACCTATGCCCTGGGCCAACTCGGCGGCGGCCGCCCGTCCCGCCGGCCCGAGGGACCACGCCGCCGGTGCCGCGCCGGGGTCGGCCACCGGCATGGCGTGGCGGACATACACGTCAGCGGTGCGGGCGCCGGCCACCGCCGGCACGGTACCGAGGGTTGAGAGCGGCGGCCGGTCGGGCCGTAACCTCGCGTCCGTGACCGACCAGCCCGAGCGGCCCCACCCCACCGTGGAGGACTGGCGGGCCCTGGCGGCTACGGAGCTGAAGGGCACCGACCCGGACGACCTGGTGCGCCAGCGACCCGAGGGGATCGACGTCAAGCCGCTCTACACCGCCGAGGACGTGGCCGGGATCGACGTCGAAACGTTGCCCGGCCTGGCCCCCTTCACGCGGGGGGTGCGGGCCACCATGTACGCCAACCGGGCCTGGACCATCCGCCAGTACGCCGGCTTCTCCACCGCCGAGGCCTCGAACGCGTTCTACCGGGCCAACCTGGCCGCCGGCCAGCAGGGCGTGTCGGTGGCCTTCGACCTCGCCACCCACCGGGGCTACGACTCGGACCACCCCCGGGTGGAGGGCGACGTCGGCAAGGCGGGGGTGGCCATCGACTCGGTGGAGGACATGAAGATCCTCTTCGACGGGATCCCCCTCGACACGATGTCGGTGTCGATGACCATGAACGGGGCGGTGCTGCCCGTGCTGGCCAGCTTCATCGTCGCCGGCGAGGAGCAGGGCGTCGACCGCTCCCAGCTCAGCGGGACCATCCAGAACGACATCCTCAAGGAGTTCATGGTCCGCAACACCTACATCTATCCGCCTGCGCCCAGCATGCGGATCGTGGCCGACATCATCAGCTACACCGCCGACCACATGCCTCGGTTCAACTCGATCTCGATCTCCGGCTACCACATGCAAGAGGCGGGCGCGACGGCCGACCAGGAGCTGGCCTTCACCATCGCCGACGGGCTCGAGTACGTGCGGGTGGCCACCGGCCGGGGCCTCGACGTGGACCGCTTCGCCCCCCGCCTCAGCTTCTTCTTCGCCATCGGGATGGACCTGTTCATGGAGGTGGCCAAGCTGCGGGCCGCCCGCCGGCTGTGGGCCCGGGTGATGGAGCGGTTCGAACCGAAGGACCCGCGCTCATCCATGCTGCGCACCCACTGCCAGACCTCGGGGGTGTCGCTCACGGAGCAGGACCCCTACAACAACGTGGTCCGGACCGCCTACGAGGCGCTGGCCGCCGTCCTCGGGGGGACGCAGTCCCTCCACACCAACGCCTTCGACGAGGCGCTCGGCCTGCCCACCGAGTTCTCGGCCCGCATCGCCCGCAACACCCAGCTGATCCTGGCCGAGGAAACCGGCGTGCCCCACGTTGTCGACCCCCTCGGCGGCAGCTACTACGTGGAGGCGCTGACCGACGCGCTGGCCGAGAAGGCATGGGCGCTGGTCGAGGAGGTGGAGGCGCTCGGCGGCATGACCAAGGCGGTGGAGTCGGGCATGCCCAAGCTGCGCATCGAGGAGGCGGCCGCCCGCCGTCAGGCCGGGGTGGACCGCGGCGAGATCGCGGTGGTCGGCGTGAACCGGTACCGACCGGCCGACCCCGACCACGTCGACGTCCTCGACATCGACAACGCCGACGTGCTCCGCCAGCAGAAGGCCAAGTTGGAGGGGTTGCGGGCCGAGCGCGACGACGGCGCCTGCCGTGCCGCGCTCGACGCCCTCACCGCCGGCGCCGGGGGGGACGACAACCTGCTCGAGCTGTGCGTCGCCGCCGCCCGGGCGCGGGCCACGGTGGGCGAGATGAGCGACGCCATGGAAGCGGTGTTCGGTCGTCACCGGGCCGAGGTGCGCACCATCTCGGGCGTCTACGGCGCCGGCTACGCCGGCGACGAGAGCTACGAGCGGGTGCGGTCCGAGGTCGAGGCCTTCGCCGCCGAAGCCGGTCGCCGCCCTCGGCTGCTCGTGGTGAAGATGGGCCAGGACGGCCACGACCGTGGCGCCAAGGTGATCGCGACCGCGTTCGCCGACCTGGGCTTCGACGTCGACGTCGGACCGCTCTTCCAGACGCCGGCCGAGGTCGCCCGCGACGCGGTGGAGAACGACGTGCACGTCGTGGGCGTGTCCAGCCAGGCGGCGGGCCACAAGACACTCGTGCCCCGCCTCATCGAGGAGCTGCGGGCCGCAGGGGCCGACGACGTCGTCGTCGTGTGCGGTGGCGTCATCCCGCCCCAGGACCACGCCTTCCTGGCCGACGCCGGGGTGGCCGCCGTGTTCGGTCCCGGCACGAACATCCCCGCCGCCGCCGCCGACGTGCTCCGCCTGGTCCGCAAGGCCCTGCCTGCCCCGTGACCCCAGGGACCCCCGGCGCCGCCGCCGTCCGGGCCGGTGACCGGCGGGCGCTGGCCCGGGCCATCACCCTGGTCGAGTCCACCCGGGCCGACCACCGGGAGGAGGCCACCGCCCTGCTCGACGAGCTCCTCCCCCACACCGGGGGTGCCGTCCGCCTCGGCATCAGCGGCCCCCCGGGCGTGGGCAAGTCCACCTTCATCGAGGCGTTCGGCACCCACCTCACCGGCCTCGGTCACCGCGTGGCCGTGCTGGCCGTCGATCCCACGAGCAGCCGCAGCGGCGGGTCGATCCTCGGCGACAAGACGCGCATGGAACGCCTGGCCAAGGACCCGGCGGCGTTCGTGCGACCGTCGCCGTCGGGTGGCGAGCTCGGCGGCGTGGCCCGCCGGACGGGCGAGGTGCTTCTGCTGTGCGAGGCCGCCGGCTTCGACGTCGTCCTGGTGGAGACGGTGGGGGTGGGCCAGAGCGAGACGGCGGTGGCCGACCTCACCGACCTGTTCCTGCTGCTCGCCTCCCCTACCGGCGGCGACGACCTCCAGGGCATCAAGCGGGGGATCATGGAGCTGGCCGATCTGGTCGTGGTCACCAAGGCCGACGGTGCCCTTGCCGGGGCCGCCGCCGCTGCGTGTGCCGACATCCGCCACGCCCTGCACCTGCTCCGCCCCCGCCACGCCGAGCTGGCCCCCATGGCCCTCCTCGCCTCGGCGGTGGACGGGGTCGGCATCGTCGAGGTGTGGGAGGTGGTCACCGCCGCCCACGCCACCCTCGCTGCATCCGGCGCCCTCGAGCGCCTCCGGAGCGAGCAGGCCACCCGTTGGCTGTGGTCCGAGGTCCGGGCCGAGCTGGTCGACCGGCTGCGCACCGACCCCGCGCTGGCTCCCACCCTGGCCGAGGTCACCGATGCCGTAGCCGGCGCCCGCCTGTCATCGCGGGCCGCCGCCACCCGCCTGCTCGAGGCCTACGCCGCCGCGACCTCCGAGCAGCGCGGCTGAGGAGCCGAGCGCGTTCTGGCATGCAGAACGGCTGCCATGGCGACCGCTGTGCATGCCAGAACCCGGATGGTCGGCGGGCTCACCCCCGGGGGGGTTCGACGGTGGCCGGCTCGACGGCGACGACCGCGTCGGGGCGGCGCCGGTGGCGGAGCACCGGACCGGCGAGGGCGGCCCCGCCGCCGTCGGCCAGGATGAACAGCACCCGGGTGGCCACAGCGACCGTGGCCGCGACACCCCCGGGTAGGCCGCTGGCGGCGATGAACACCGCCTCGCGTACCCCGGCGCCGGCCGGCACCGGCACCGCCGCGAACCCGGCGATCCACGACAGGACGGCGGCGAACGCGATCCGCGCCACGGGGGCGTCCGGGCTCACCGCCCGGGCCACGGCCCAGGTGGCGCCGCCCACGAACAGCCACGCCGGCACGTAGCGCAGGACCACCCCCACCGACGCTCCCCACCTCGGGATCTCCACCGGGAGCTGGCGGCGGCTCACCCGCCGGCCGAGCTTCAGCAGCGGCTCGAGCACGCGGGGGTGCAGGACGGCCACGCCGAGGGGCAACAGCAGCAGGAACAGCGCCTCGGCGCCGAGTCGCCCGCCCCCGGCCAGGCTGAAGGGGAGGAGCACGACCGCCACCAGGGCGGCGGCCAGGTAGAGGGTCGCCAGCGACAGCGCCACGCTGGCGTACGCCCGGCTCCGCCCCACGCCGCCCCGGCGGGCCATCTCCCCGCGGCCGACCACCGGCCACACCCCGCCGGGCAGGTACTTGCCGAGCTCGCCCACGTAGTACCAGGCCACCACCCTCACCCGGTCGACCTTGGCCCCCAGCACGACGAGCACGTCGGCCCAACTCCAGGCGATCGTGGTCATGGCGAGCACGGCTCCCACCAGCCCGACCGCCAGCCATCCGATCGAGGCGTCGACGACGGCGTCGCGCACCCGTCCCCACTCCGAGGCCAGGGTCCGCAGCACGAAGGCGGTGGTGGCGGCGAGGAGCACGAGGCCCAACGCGGTCGAGGCACCCGCGGCACGGCGCGAGCGGGAGCCGGACACCTCGGCGACGGTAGTCGCAGGCCCGGAGGAGCCGGCCGGCTCCGTCGGCCCCGGGAGGGCGGCCGCTAGGATCGGGCGCCGTGCCTCCCGCTGAGCTCGACGTCAGCATCGTGCTCCCCGTCTACAACGAGAAGGGGCACCTGGCCGACGAGATCGACCGCATCCGCGTGGCCATGGACTCGTCCTCGTACACCTACGAGATCATCGTGGTCGACGACGGCTCCGACGACGGGTCGGGCGAGCAGCTCCGCCGCTTCGAGGGGATCCGGCTGATCCAGTTCGCGCAGAACCGCGGTTCGGGCTCGGCCCGCAAGTACGGCACGCGGGCGGCGATGGGGCGGGTGGTGGTGTGGACCGACGTCGACATGACCTACCCGAACGACCTGATCCCCCAGCTGGTCAAGGAGATGGAGGGTCGCGACCAGGTGGTCGGGGCCCGCACGTCCGAGCAGGGCACCCACAAGGCGTTCCGGGTGCCGGCCAAGTGGACGATCCGCAAGCTGGCGTCTTACCTCGTGCAGACGGACATCCCCGACCTCAACTCGGGCCTGAGGGCGTTCCGGCGGGACGTGGCCCTGCAGTTCCTCAGCCAGCTCCCGGCCGGGTTCTCCTGCGTGACCACCATCACGATGTCCTTCCTGGCCAACGGCTACTCGGTGGGGTACTGGCCCATCGAGTACAGCGAGCGGGCCGGGCGCTCGAAGTTCCACTGGTGGTCGGACACCCGGCGCTACCTCACCCAGGTGATCCGGATGTGCCTGTCCTACAACCCCCTGCGGGTCTTCATCCCCCTCGCCGTCGTGCTCGGCGTGATCGGCGGCGCCAAGCTCGGCTACGACTCGGTGGCCAAGGACTTCAAGATCGCCATCAACACGGTGGTCATCCTCTTCGCCGCGTTCCAGATGCTGGCCATCGGCCTGCTGGCCGACCTCGTGGTGCGGGTGGCTCGCGCCCGCGACGAGGTCCCGCCCGCCACCCTGTGACCACCACCGCCACCGAGGCCGCCGGCGTCCCCACCGGCAACACGTGGGACAAGTACGCCTCGGCCAACCCGCTGGTGCGGGCCATGATGAAGGGCTTCTTCGCCTCGCTCGACGCGCTACTGCCAGCGCGGACCCCGGCCCGGATCCTGGAGGTGGGCGTGGGCGAGGCCGAGGTGGCCGGCCGGTTGACGGCCCGCTATCCGGACGCATCCCTGGTGGGCATCGACCTCCCCGACCCGGAGCTGGCGGCGGCGTGGACCCAGGTGGGCGTGCCCGGCGCGTTCGCCGACATCGTCGCCCTGCCGTTCGCCGACGGCACCTTCGACCTCGTCCTGGCCATCGAGGTGCTCGAGCACGTGCCCGACCCGGCGGCCGCCCTCGACGAGCTGGCCCGGGTCTCCGCCGCCGACGTCGTGCTCTCGGTCCCCCGCGAACCGGTCTGGCGGGTCGCCAACCTGGCCCGAGGGAAGTACGTCAAGGCCCTGGGCAACACCCCAGGCCACATCCAGCACTGGAGCCGGCGGGCGTTCACCGCGCTCGTGGCCAGCCGGTTCACCGTCACCGGGGCGCGCCGCCCGTTCCCCTGGACCATGGTGGCGGCATCGACTGCTCCTCCTCCGCTGCGCTCCCCCGGAGCCGCTTCGCCATCCGACCCGAGGTCAGAGAGCGGCTCCGCCTAGCGGCTGCGCCGCGTCGGTCTCAGGCGAGGGCGTGGGGCATGCAGAGGTCGTCGAGCTCGGCGACGACGATGCGGTCCCGGTTCTCCCAGGTGATCTCGTTGGTGGGGTCGACGCGGACCTTGTACTCCCGGAAGCTCTGCTCGAGGCTGTCGTAGGCGAGCAGGCGACCGATGAGGGGCTCGCCCAGGTCGAGGATGAGCTTGATCGTCTCGATGGCCTGGAGCGAGCCGACGATGCCGGGCAGCACGCCGAGCACGCCGGCCTCGGCGCAGCTCGGGGCCAGCTCGGCGGGCGGCGGTTCGGGCACGAGGTCGCGGTAGGTGGGCCCACGCTTGGGGTCGAACACGGTGACCATGCCCTCGAAGCGGAAGATCGACCCGTGCACCACCGGGATGCCGAGCTTCACCGAGGCGTCGTTCACGAGGAAGCGGGTGGGGAAGTTGTCGGTACCGTCCACGACGACGTCCCACCCGGTGAGGATGTCGAGGACGTTGTCGGCCCCGAGGCGCACGTCGTAGGTGACGACGTCCACGTCGGGGTTGAGGGCGGTGAGGGTCTTCTTGGCCGAGTCGACCTTGCGGTCGCCGATGCGGTCCATGTTGTGCAGGATCTGGCGCTGGAGGTTCGACTCGTCGACCACGTCCATGTCGATGATGCCGATCGTCCCCACCCCGGCGGCGGCCAGGTAGAGGGCGGCCGGCGATCCGAGACCGCCGGCGCCGAGCAGCAGCACCCGGGCGTCGAGCAGCTTCAGCTGGCCCTCGACGTCGACCTCGGGGAGGAGGGTGTGGCGCTGGTAGCGGTTGCGCTGGTCGGCGGTGAGCTTGCGGGGCGTCGACCAGTCCCGGCCCTCGTCCTTCCACTGGTTGAACCCGCCGGCCATGGAGGCCACGTCGGTGTAGCCCAGCTCGCCGAGGGTCTTGGCGGCGAAGGCTGAACGCACCCCGCTGGCGCAGTGGACGACCACGGTGGCGTCCTTGTCGGGGATGCGGTTCTCGATGCTGCCCTCGAGGGTGCCACGGGGGATGTGGACCGCACCGGGGATCGCCCCCTGCTCGTACTCGTCGGGCTCCCGCACGTCCAGGACGACCGCACCGGGCTGGGTGCGCAGCTCCTCGGCGGTGGCGGTGTCGACCTCGCGGATCTGCTCCTTGGTGGAGGTGAGCAGGTCTCGGAAGTTGGCCATGGGTGAACCCTTCTCGTTCGATGGTCGCGGTCCAGGTGGAACGAAACCCTAGCGAGAGGGTCAACATTCGGGCCAGGGGCGACATTCCCTCTGCTAGACCGGGCGTGCGAACCTCACCCCGTGGATGGTGCGATCGCCCACCGGGGGGCGGTGACCCGGGAGCCGGCACCAGCGGCGCTGGTGGGGGCGCTGCTGGGGGCGGCCGGGCGTTCCGGGCCCTGGGAGGTCGAGTCGGTGCCGTCGACGGGGTGGGTGAACTCCACCACCGTCATCGGGGCGGGCGACGAGCGCCTGGTGGTGCGCCGGTACCGGTGGCCGTTCGCCGAGCCCGAGCGCTTCGACCGGCGGGCCAAGGAGGCGTGGCTGCACCCCCGCCTCGCCGCCGCCGGTGTGCCGGTGCCCGAGGTGCTGGCCGTGGCCGACGCCGGCGGCGACCGGGGCGCGCTCTTGTCGTGGCTGCCGGGCGAGTCCCTGGGGACGGTGGCCGCCCGGGTGCCACCTCCCGAGCTGCACGGCGCCTGGTACGAGGCGGGCGCCGCCCTGCGGACCGCCCACGATGTGCCGCCGCCCAGGCCGGTGGCCGGCTTCGTCACCGCCGGGGGGGTGGCCGCCTTCCCGGAGGGTTCCTTCGGCGGGTTCCACCGTGACCGGCTGAGCACCTACGCCGGCCGTCTCGCCCGCGAGGCGCCTGCGCTCGGTGTGGACGCCCGCCGCGTGGACGCGCTGGCGGCCAGGGCCGAGCCGGTCATCGACGCCACCCCGCTGGTGCTCGGCCACAGCGACTCCAACGCGTGGAACGTGCTGGTGGTCCCCGACGGCGACGGCCGGTGGCGGCTGAGCGGCTGGCTGGACTGGGAGTTCGCCTGGGTGGGTGACCCGGCGTGGGACCACATGCGCATGGCGGTGCAGCGCTACGCCGAGTTCGGCCCGCCAGCCGACGCCTGGTGGGCCGGGTACGGCGGCCGGCCCCCCGAGGCCAACCTGGCCGTGGCCGTCCTGCACTTCATGCTCTGGAAGGCCCTCGACCACGTCGACGGGGTCGACTCCCGCGACGCGGTCGTGGCCCTCGCCTGGTTGGAGGACCTCCCGGCCCACCTCGACCGCCTCGACGAGCTTCTTTGACCCGCCGGGAGGCGGGTCAGACCAGAGGTCAAGCTGCGCAGCCGCCAGGCGAAGCAGCAGGAACCTCGTCAGTCGGGTCTGCGAAGCAGGACCCGCCGGGAGGCGGGTCAGACCAGCACGGCCTGGAGGATCTCGCTGATGTCGCCGCGCAGGACGGCGTCGGCCTCGGCGTCGAAGGCCGTCGGCTCGCCATTGATCACTACGACGCGGGCCCCGGCGGCCGCCGCGACCCGGGGCAGCTCGGCGACCGGGTACACGGTCAGGGTCGAGCCCACCGCCAGGAACAGGTCGCACGCCAGCGCCGCCCGCTCGGCCCGGCGGAGGTCGTGGGGGTCGAGGCTCTGGCCGAAGGACACCGTGGCCGACTTCAGGATCCCGCCGCACGACCGGCACGGCGGATCCTCCTCGCCGGCCCGCACCCGCTCGAGGGCTCGTTCCATCGGTGCCCGCTCGTCGCAGTCGAGGCACACGACCTCGCGCATCGTGCCGTGCACCTCGACCACCCGCTCGGAGCTGTTTCCCGCCCGCTGGTGGAGGCCGTCGATGTTCTGGGTGACAAGGGTGTGCAGCGTGCCCCGCTCCTCCAGGGCCACCAGGGCGAGGTGGCCGGCGTTGGCCTCGGCCGTCCACGCCGGGTGGGCCAGGCGTTGCTGCCAGGAACGCCGGCGAACCTCGGGATCGGCGACGTAGTAGCCGATCTGGGACGTGCGCTCGGCCTTCGGGTCCCGCGTCCACACCCCGTTCGGTCCCCGGAAGTCGGGGATCCCGCTGCCGGTGGAGATGCCGGCCCCGGTCAGCACCACGATGCTGCGGGCCTGGTCGACCCAGGCCCGCACGGTGGCGAGGAGGTCGGCCTCTGCGCTCAGGGCGGCGAACGCCGCTTGGCGATGTCGTCGGTCACGTAGGTCTGCACGTCGGTGGTGGTCCCCGGCCCGTAGAAGAAGATGTCCTCATCCGGGAACGGGCCGCGGTGCACGCCTACGAGCGGCACCAGGCCCGGGCCGACCTGGGGGAACTCACCGTTGACGAAGCCGTCGCCCTCGAAGGTCCACGTGAGGTCCGTGCCGCCGGGGCTGTACCAGACCACCTGATCGTGGTTGTAGGCCTCCCGGATGACCGGCAAATAGGTCCCGACGGCGGTGACGGATCTGGTGGTGAAGGCAGCGCCGGGGCCCGAGAGCCAGAGCTCGTCCGTGCCGGTGCCGGCGCCGTACCAGAGCACGTCGCTGAAGCCGTTGCCGTCGAAGTCGCCCACGTGGGGAGCGGTGGCGGTGCCGGCGAAGGGCCGGCTGGTCTTGGTGAAGCAGGTTGCGCAGTTCAGGCCAACCGAGCCGGTCGAGAGCCACAACGGCTCGGCGGCCGCGCCCGGGTTCCCGAACAGCACGTCGTCGGAGGCGTTGCCGTCGAAGTCGCCGACCACCGCGGTGTAGGTGCCGTTGATCGGCATGGCCGTCTCCTGGAACGTGCCGTCCTCCCGGGAGACCCAGATCGAGTCGGCGGCACTGCCGGGGGCGTACCAGAGGATGTCGTCGCGCTCGTCGCCGTTGAACCGGCCGACCAGGGGCGTGCCGGTGTTGGCGTTCGGCATGGCCGAGGAGGAGAAGCCTCCCTCGCCGGTGGCCAGCCAGCGGAAGTCGGTCCCGCCCCCGGCCGGGTGGAACAAGATGTCGTCGAGCTGGTCGCCGTTGAAGTCGCCCACCACCGGCACGAAGGTGCCGGTGATCGACTTCGGCACCGTCGTGTGCGCCTGCCACCCCTCGGCGTCCCCGAGCCAGAGCGAGTCGGCGGCCGTCCCCGGCGCGTAGAAGAGGATGTCGCCGAAGGTGTCGCCGTCGAAGTCCCCGGCGATCGGCGTGTAGCGCCCGTAGACCTGAACGCTCCCGGTGTCGTCGGCGCCGGCCGCCGACGGGAGGCCGAAGAGCGCCAGGCCGGCCAGGGCCACGGCGAGCAGGGTGCGGAACGCGGACTTGGTGGGCACCGAGGGGCTCCTGTCGCCGGTCGGGGCCACGCTACCGCGGGAGGTCGTCGTCGCCGGGAACCCTTGACGTCGGACGCCGGCAGTATCAGAATGCATGGAATTACATGTGAGTTCATCACTTCCCCTCCACGAGGCTCCCTGCCCGGAGGACCCATGACCACCCCCGACCTCACCGCCCCCACGCTCGGCATCACCGCCTGGGAAGACTCGGTGATCGACGCCCTCGGCCACGATCCCCGCTCCACCTACGTCGAGACCTTCTGGCTCGGCATCCTCGGACCGTCGACCACCTGGCTGCTGCGGCGGCTGGTCGCAGGGCTCGACCGCCAACCCGAGGGCTACGACCTCGACCTCGCCGACACCGCCCGGGCCATCGGCCTGGGCAGCCGGGGCGGGCGCAACTCGCCCTTCGCCCGCAGCCTCTCCCGCTGCTGCCAGTTCGGGGTGGCCCAGTTCCGGGGAAGCGACTCGCTGGCCGTGCGTCGCAAGGTCCCACCGCTCGCACGCCACCAGGTCGAGCGGCTCACGCCCGAGCTGCAGACCGCCCACCGCGAGTGGCAGGAGGCCGAGCTGCGCATCCCCACCGCCGAGCACCAGCGCCGCCGGGCCCGGGCGCTCGCCCTCAGCCTGGTCGAGCTGGGCGAGGACGTCGAAGCGTGCGAGCGCCAGCTCCACCGCTGGCGGTTCCACCCCGCCATGGCCCGGGAGGCCGCGCTCTGGGCCCGCGACCGGCACCGTGTCGCCCTCGCCGCCGCCGGTCCCCCGCCCCCCGAAGCGGCCTGACGCCTTCCGGCCGACCTAGACCTCCCGGGTCGGGAGGCTCTCTCCTTCCTGCCAGCGGGCCAGCGCCCACAGCAGGTCCGAGAGGCGGTTGAGGTACGGCACCACGGAGGAGCCCTCCACGGCGGCACCGACGGCCAGCCGTTCGGCCCGCCGGACCACGGTCCGGGCCACGTCGAGCAGGGCCGCCACCCGGTGCTGGCCCGGCACCACGAAGTCGGTGGGCGGGTCGAACCGCTCCCCGGTCGAGTCGATCAGCTCCTCGAGCGCCGTCACCATCTCGGCGGTGGCGAGCGAGGTGCCGGCGGTGAGCTTCCCGCGTTTGGAGGGGTCGGTAGCCAGCTCGGCCATGACCACGTACAGGTCGCGCTCGATGCCGACCAGCATCGTGTCGAGCTCGCTCCCCCGGTCGGCCTCGGCCCTGGCCAGGCCGAGGAAGGCCTGGGCCTCGTCGACGGTGCCGTAGGCGGAGGGGAGCAGCGAGTCCTTGGCCACCCGGCCGCCGTAGAAGAGCCCGGTGGTCCCGTCGTCGCCCTTGCGGGTGTAGATGTCCATCGGCGAGCCGAGGCTAGCCATACGGGCTGGGGCGCTGATCGGCACGTCGGTAGCCTGCTTGACCAATGGGTTCCTCCTTCCTCGACCTCGTGCGGGAACGGGTCGTCGTCTACGACGGCGCCACCGGCACCTGGCTGCAGGGACAGGACCTCACCGCCGACGACTTCGGCGGCCCCGACCTCGAGGGTTGCAACGAGTACCTCGGCATCACCCGCCCCGACGTGGTCGGCGCGCTGCACTCGGCCTACCTCGACGTCGGCGCCGACGTGGTGGAGACGAACACGTTCGGCAGCTTCGCCATCCCGCTGGCCGAGTACGGCATGGCCGACCGCAGCCACGAGATCAGCCTGGCCAACGCCCGCATCGCCCGCGACGTGGCCGACTCGTACTCCACCCCCGACCGGCGGCGGTTCGTGGCCGGGTCGGTCGGCCCTGGCACCAAGTTCGCCTCGCTCGGCCAGATCCGCTTCGCCGAGCTCCGCGACGCGTACGAGGTCCAGGCCGCCGGGTTGCTCGAGGGCGGCGTCGACCTCCTCCTCATCGAGACCCAGTTCGACCTGCTCGGCCTCAAGGCGGCGGTGATCGGCGCCCGGCGGGCGATGGCGACGGCCGGCCGCGAGGTGCCCATCCAGGCCCAGGTCACCGTCGAGCTGACCGGCCGCATGCTGCCCGGCACCGAGATCGGCGCCGCCCTGGCCGCCATCGATCCGCTCGGGGTCGACATCGTCGGCATCAACTGCGCCACCGGGCCGGCCGAGATGAGCGAGCACCTTCGCCACCTGAGCCAGCACTCGCGCATGCCGATCTCGTGCTTGCCCAACGCCGGCCTGCCCTCGGTGGTGGACGGCACCATGCACTACGACCTCACCGCCCCCGAGCTGCTCGAGTACCAGCGCCGGTTCGTCACCGAGCTCGGCGTGCGGGTGGTGGGCGGGTGCTGCGGGACCACCCCCGAGTACATCGAGCTGCTGGCGCGGGAGCTGCCCGACCTCACCCCCGCCGAGCGCACCCCCGTGCACGAGGCGGCGGCCACGTCGATCTACTCGGCCGTCCCGCTGGAGCAGGACACCGCCTTCTTGATGATCGGCGAGCGCACCAACGCCAACGGGTCGCGCAAGTTCCGCGACGCCATGCTCGAGGGCGACTGGGACACGTGCACCAAGATGGCCACCGACCAGGTGCGCGAGGGCGCCCACATCCTCGATGTGTGCGTGGACTACGTCGGCCGTGACGGCGCGGTCGACATGGACGATGTGGCCCGCCGCTTCGCCACCCAGGTCGACGCTCCGCTCGTGCTCGACTCCACCGAGCCCCAGGTGATGGAAGCCGGTCTGCAGTGGATCGGCGGCCGGGCCATCCTCAACTCGGCCAACCTGGAGGACGGCGAAGCGCCCGGCTCCCGGCTCGACCGCGTGTTCGGCCTGGCCCGCACGTACGGGGCGGCGGTGATCTGCCTGCTGATCGACGAGGAGGGCCAGGCCCGCGACATCGAGTGGAAGGTGCGGGTCGCCCACCGCATCGCCGCGCTGGCCGCCGATCGCTACGGACTGGAGCCCGAGGATCTCATCTTCGACGCCCTCACGTTCCCGCTCTCCACCGGCGACGACGACCTGCGACGCGATGCCATGGCCACGATGGAGGCGATCCGCCGCATCAAGTCCGAGATCCCGGGATGTCACACCGTGCTCGGCCTGTCCAACGTGTCCTTCGGCCTGAACCCGGCCGCCCGCCACGTGCTCAACTCCGTCTTCCTGCACGAGTGCGTCCAGGCCGGGCTCGACTCGGCCATCGTCCACGCCTCCAAGATCGTTCCGCTGAACCGCATCCCTGACGACCAGCGCGACGTCTGCCTCGACCTGATCTACGACCGGCGGGGCGAGGCGGGCACCTTGTCGGGCGGCGACGCCGCCTACGACCCGCTGACAACGCTCCTCGACCTCTTCGCCGACGTGAAGGTGGCCGACGCCGTGCAGGAGGACCGCTCCAGCTGGCCGGTCGAGCAGCGGCTCTCCCAGCGCATCATCGACGGCGACCGCGACGGCCTCACCGACGACCTCGACGAGGCCCTGGCCGCCGGCACGCCCGCCCTCGCCATCGTGAACGACACCCTCCTCGCGGGGATGAAGGTGGTGGGCGAGCTGTTCGCGTCGGGCGAGATGCAGCTGCCCTTCGTGCTCCAGTCGGCCGAAACCATGAAGGCGTCGGTGGCCCACCTCGAGCCCCACATGGAGAAGGTCGAGGGCGGCGGCGGCAAGGGGCGCATCGTCCTCGCCACGGTCAAGGGCGACGTCCACGACATCGGCAAGAACTTGGTCGACATCATCCTCACCAACAACGGCTACGAGGTCCACAACATCGGCATCAAGGTCTCGATCGCCGACATGATCGCCAAGGCGCTCGAGGTCAAGGCCGACGCCATCGGGATGAGCGGCCTGCTCGTCAAGTCGACCCTCATCATGCGGGACAACCTCGAGGAGCTGAACGCCCGCGAGCTGTCGGAGATCCCGGTGCTGCTCGGCGGGGCCGCCCTGACGCGGACCTACGTCGAGCGCGACCTGCGGGGCGTCTACGACGGGCGCCTGTTCTACGGCAAGGACGCGTTCGAGGGCCTGCGGGTGATGGACCGCCTCGGTGAGATCAAGCGGGAGCCGTCGGCCGACGACCCCGACTGGGGGCGGGTGCCGTCGGACTCCACCGTCGCCCTCCGCGGCCGGTTCGCGACCAAGGACGGTGACGGCGGCGCCGTCGTTGCCCCCGAGGTGCCGGCCCGTTCACCCGACGTGGAGATCGACAACACCCTCTTCGTGCCCCCGTTCACCGGGTCGAAGGTGGTCAAGGGCATCGCCCTCGACGACATCGCCCGCTACCTCAACGAGACCGCCCTGTTCCGCAACCAGTGGCAGTACCGCCCCGAGGCGGGCGAGGACGACGACGCGTTCAAGGCCCGGCTCCGCCCCCGCCTCCGCGAGCAGCTGGCCGGGGCCCGCTCGGAGGGCCTGCTCAACCCGGCCGTCGTCTACGGGTACTGGCCGTGCAACGGCGACGGCCAGGACGTCGTGGTCTGGGCCGACGAGTCCCGTGACCGCGAGCTCACCCGCTTCGCCTTCCCCCGCTCGACCAAGGCCCCCTGGCTCTGCATCGCCGACTTCTTCCGCCCGATCGAATCCCCTGACGTCGACCACGTCGCCTTCTCCATCGTCACCATGGGCGCGGTGGTGTCCGAGCGGGCGGCGGAGCTCTTCGCCGCCGACAAGTACCAGGACTACCTGCTGCTGCACGGCCTCGGCGTGGAGATGGCCGAGGCCCTGGCCGAGCACTGGCACCGCCGCATCCGGGAGGAGTGGGGCTTCGCCGACGAGGACGCGCCGTCGGTCGGGGGCCTCTTCCGCCAGCAGTACCGTGGCGGGCGCTACTCGTGGGGCTACCCGGCCTGCCCCGACCTGGAGGACAACGAGAAGGTGGCCCACCTGCTCGGCGCCGACCGCCTCGGCATCGAGGTCGGCGAGGAGACGGGGTTCCAGTTCCAGCCCGAACAGACCACGAGCGCCATCGTCTGTCACCACCCCAAGGCCAAGTACTTCGTCGCCCGCTGAGAGGTCCCCCCCGGCGCTCAGGATCTGGGGGGTGGGAGGTGCTGGACGACGGTGGCGGCGTCGGCAAAGAGGTCGCCGTCGGCGGCCACCCGGGCCAGCACGTCGGCGGGCTCGAAGCTCAGCGGCGCGCCGTCGGCGGCGTCCTCCACCTCGTCCCAGCGGACCGGCGTGGACACCGTGGGCCGGGGCCGGGCCCGCAGGCTGTAGACGCAGACTGTGGTCTTGTGCCGGCTGTTCTGGCTCCAGTCGATCAGGACCTTGCCCTTGCGCAGGTCCTTCTTCATGTTCGTGACCACCTCGCCGGGGTGGGCCCGCTCGATGGCCTGGCCGACCGCCAGGGCGAAATCGGCGGCGCCGGCGTGGGTGTGGGCGGCCCCGGCGTTGAGGGGCACGTACAGCTGGAGCCCCTTCGAGCCCGACGTCTTGGCCAGGCAGGTGAGGCCGACGCCGGCCAGCACGTCGCGGACGAGGAGCCCGATCTCGGCGCACTCGGCCATCGCCGCCGGCGCACCGGGGTCGAGGTCGAACACGACCATCTGGGGGGACTCGATGTCGCCGGCGCGGGCCAGAGGAGCGTGCAGCTCCAGGGCGGCCAGGTTGGCGGCCCACACCAGAGCGGCGGTGGAGTCGAGGCAGCAGTAGCCGATGGCCCCACCGCTGTCACCGGGGCCGTCGGCCGTTCCCACCCAGTCGGGGCGGTGGCTTGGGCAGCGCTTCTCGAAGAAGCTCGGGGCGTCCACCCCGTTCGGGTAGCGCCGCAGGGTGATGCCGCGGTCGCCGAGGTGGGCCAGCAGTACCGGGGCGATGCGGGCGTAGTAGTCGATCACCTCGCCCTTGGTGAACCCCGACTCGGGGTACAGGACCTTGTCCAGGTTGCTCAGCCCGAGGGTGCGCCCCTCGATCGAGACGGTGGACGTCCGGCCCACCGCCGCCTACGCCGACTTGCGCTTGCGGGCCGCCTTCTTGACCGGCTTCGCCTCGGCCTCTTCCTCGGCTCCGGCGTCGCCACCGGCCTCATCGGCCTCCCGGGCGGTGGGGTGGCGCCGCCTGGACTCCTTGGCCGCGGCCACGCTGGCCTCGAGGGCGGCCATGAGGTCCACCACCTTCTCGGCCGCCGGTTCGGCGGGCGTTTCCACCACCTCGGTGGCTCCCGACGCCTTGCGCTCGATCAGCTCGAGGACCCGCCCGCGGTAGGTGTCCGAGAAGTGCTCGGGAGCGAACTCGGCCGAGAGAGACTCGATGAGCTGACGGGCCATGGCGACCTCACGGTCGGCCACCTCGACCCCCTCGACGGCGGAGAACTCCGGGATCTCGGCGGGGTCGTTCAGCTCGTCGGCATAGACCATGGTGGACAGCATCAGCTTGCCGTCGACCGGGCGGATGGCGGCGAGGTACTGCTTGGTGCGCATCACGAACCGAGCGATGCCGACCTTGCCGCTCTCCTCCATGGCCCGCTGGAGCAGGGCGTAGGGCTTCACCGTGGCCTTGTCCGGGGCAACGAGGTAGGCGGCGTCGTAGAACACGGGATCGATGTCGGCGAGGTCGACGAACTCCTCGATGTCGACGGTTCGCGACGCCTCGGGGTCGAGGCCGGCCAGCTCGTCCTCGGTGACGATGACGTACTGGCCCGAGGTGAGCTGGTAGCCCTTGGCCAGGGCCTCGGTCGGCACCTCGCTGCCGTCGGACTCCGACACCCGCTTCTGCTTGATGCGGGCGTTCGAACGCGTGTCGATCTGGTTGAAGTGCACGCTCTTGCGGGAGACGGCGGCGTAGAGCTTGATCGGGATGTTGACCAGACCGAAGCTGATCGCCCCGCTCCAGATGGCCCTGGGCATGGCACCCATTGTGCCCCGGAACCCCACTCCTTGCACAGGGGCAACAGGAGCAACACATGACATTGGCCCGCCTCGGGCGTGCCCCGCTTCGCGGATCCGGGTCCCGTCATCTCCGCTGCTCCGCCTGGCGGACTGCGCAGCGTGCCCCGCTTCGCGGATCCGGGTCCCGTCATCTCCGCTGCTCCGCCTGGCGGACTGCGCAGCGTGCCCCCTGGCAGGCCGTTCCCGAGCCCTAGGCCAGCACCGCCCGGGCCACTAGGTCGGTTCCGAAGGCGGTGAGGATGGCGAGGTAGAGGAGGCCGGTGGCGGCCATCACCGCCGAGTAGGCCCGTTCGGCGAGCGCGGCGCGGGTCACGAGCACGAGCCCCAACGTCGTGGCTGCGCAGGCCACCCACATCCAGCCGAGGATGCCGCCGTAGCCGTCGTCGATGGTCCCGGTCAGCACCGAGATCATCCCGGTCGGGACCAGGAGGGCGACCACCTCCAAGGGCCACAGCAGCGCCGTCCACCGCACCAGCTCGAGGAGGGGGCCCCGCCCCAGGCCGGGCTGCACGAGGTACCAGTGGCCGAGGAGCATGGCGTCGGTCACGCTGCCGAGGAACCCGGCGCCGACGACCGTGCGCACCACCGCCAACCAGGCCGGGTCGCCGGCCCCGATCCCCGCCGCCACCAGGCCGACGAGCCCCATCGCGGGGCCCAGGAGGTCCAGCGCCGGGGGGAACTCGGGCACATCCGGGTCGGGCCCCGTCGCCGCCCGCTCGATGCCGGTCATGGCGGTGACCCGGGCCCGCCGATCCTCCAGGCGGACCCGCTCACCGGCGACGCCGGCCCGGCGCCGCAGCACCGAGACGACCAGAGCGCCGGCGGTCGCCAGCACCACGGCGGCGGCGGCCCCGTCCCGGACCGCAGCCGCACCAACGGCCCCATGGCCGTGGCTGCCGGCCCGGCCGGCGACGACGGCGCCGGCGGCCATCGCGAGGTAGACGCCGCGCAGCAGCCATCCGTAGCCGACGCCGACCTCCCGGCGGCGGGTGGTGACCCACAGGAACGCCAACCCGCCCACCGCCCACTGCAGGAGGAACGACGCCGCGTCGAGCCGGATCACGGCGGCGAAGCTACCGGTGGGCCCGCCTCCCCACGGGGGTCGGGGTTTGCCTCCCGTCGACACCGGGAACGCCGCTTCCACGCCCCCTGGCGCTCTTCCCCCCACCATGGCCTCCCTGATGCTCTCCCGGCCACCCCGCCCCGGCGCGGCCGCGGCTGTGCTCGGGTGCGTGGTCCTCCTCACCGTGCCGACCGTGCTGGCCGGCTGCGGCGGCGGGGATGACGGCGAAGAGGCCGCCACCACCTCCACGACCGGTGCGAACACCACGACCGAGGAGTCGACCACCACCGAGTCGACCACCACCGCGCCCGAGGATCCCTACGCCGTCCCGGCGCGGGTGGACGTGGCGTACGTGCAGCTCGTGGCGCGCAAGCTCCAGGAGTTGGCCACCTCGGCCTACACGTCGGTGCGCGACGATCCCACCGCGCTCAACGGAGCGGCCAAGCAGCTCGGCGCGATCTACGCCCCCGACGTCCTCGGCCTCATCTCCCAGGACCTCGCCAACGCCGCCGCCACCGGGTTCAGGGACTTCCGGCCCGACCCGCCGGTCACGGTGACGCAACTGGTCACGACCGGCCCGCGGTGCGTCGCCGCCTCCGGGTCGGCCGGGTCGAGAGCGCCGGCCATCTACGTCGTCCTCGTGTGCCTCGACGCCAAGAGCGACCCCGATGGGCTCAACCCCACGCCCTGGGCCCTGCGCGGCTTCATCCCCGCGCAGGGGTCGCAGGCAACCCCCGAGGAGCAGCTGTGCGCCACCTGACATCTCCTCCCTCCCGCGCCGTCAGCGGAGCTCTAATCGCCGTGATCCTGGGAGCCACGCTGGCCGTGGCCGGAGCGACTCCGGCGGGAGCGCAGACCTGCATCCGGACGCCGAGCGGCGGGATCGTGTGCACCGGCGCCACGAACACCCAGACCGGGGGTGGGCCCGCTCCCAGCGGCGGCGGGGTGCCCATCGACCCCGCCATGCTGGATCCCACCATCACCGACGGCCCCGGGGGGCAGCCCTGCCTCACCCAGACCTACGATCCGACCGGAGCCGTACCCGGTCTGCCCGCGGCGGTCGACGGCATCGTGGACGCCGTCGTCACCATCATCGCCGGCGCCCTGGGCTACGGCGCCTGCCCGGGGGCGGCGCCCATCCCCTCGCCCACCGAAGTGGCCCAGAGCTACTTCAACCGCAGCGAGCTGCCGGGGCCGAACCCGAAGATCGAGCCGGGCCGGGGCATCGTCAGCCTGCCCGTGTACCTCCAGAGCGGCGCCGAGATGACCTGGGAGAAGAGCGTGCCCCAGACGCTCTACGGCCCGCTCACCATCAAGGCCACGAGCGAGCTCTACGTCGACTGGGGCGACGGCACCTCCGTCGACGAAGGGCCGTACTCGACGCCCGGGGCCAGCTACGCCGACGGCGGCGGCATCAGCCACCCCTACGCCGACGACGGTCGCTTCGACGTCACCGTGCGCCAGGTCTGGTCGGTGACGTGGCAGTTCGGGCCGGCCGGCGGGACGTTCCCGGCCATCGAGCTGAGCGACTCGGTGCAGGACTTCCCGATCCTGGAGCTGCAAGCGGTCACCGACTGACCACCGCGTACGCTCCTCCCGGTGACGAAGCGTCGGGTGCTGCTGGTGTGCTCCACCGGTGGCCACCTCACCCAGCTGCACCAGCTCAAGCCCTGGTGGGAGCAGCACGAACGCTGGTGGGTGACCTTCGACAAGACCGACGCCCGCCACCTCCTGGCCGACGAGCAGGTCGTGCACGCCCACCACCCGGTGACCCGCAACCTGGTCAACCTGGTCCGCAACCTCGTCCTGGCGGTGAGCGTGCTTCGTCGGCTCCATCCCGAGGTGATCGTGTCCGACGGCGCCGGCGTGGCCGTGCCGTTCTTCGTGCTGGCCCGCCTGTTCGGGGTGCGCACGGTGTACGTCGAGGTCTACGACCGGGTGGACTCCCGACCCCTCACCAGTCGGATGGTGCGCCCGTTCACGGACCTCTTCCTGGTGCAGTGGCCCGAGCAGCGCCGCCTGTACCCCGGCGCCACCCTGCTCGGCCCGCTCCTGTGAGCGGCGGACCGGTCCACGTCGTCGTCAGCGTCGGAACCGACCACCACCGCTTCGACCGTCTGGTCGACTGGGTCGACCACTGGGTGGCGGCCCACGCCGACCGGGCCCGGTGCACGGCGCAGGTGGGCACGTCGAAGCGGTCGGCCAGCGGGACGTCAGCCGATCTCATGGCACCGGACGCGCTCCAGCGGGCCATGGTCTCGGCCGACGCCGTGGTCTGCCACGGCGGGCCGGGCACGGTGGTCGACGCCCGGCGCGCCGGTCGGGAACCGATCGTGGTGCCCCGCTCCGCCCACCTCGGCGAGCACGTCGACGACCACCAGGAGCGCTTCGCCCGCTGGATGGCCGACCGGGGCCGCCTGGTCGTCGCCACCGACGAAGCCGAGCTGCACCGCCTCCTCGACCGCACCCTCACCGACCGCGCCGCCTTCCTGCGCCCGGCCGGCGGCGAGGACGTGCGCCGGGTGGCGGACCGCTTCGGCCAGTTGGTCGAAGGCCTGTTGGAGTGACCCGGAGCTGCCGATGGACATGGGCACACTCCGGACAACAAGGACCCAGGCCATCATGATCACCGTCGTCTACGTGGGAGGTTGCGGTCGCAGCGGCAGCACGCTGCTCGACCGGATGCTCGGTGCGCTCCCCGGCGCGGTCGCCGTGGGCGAACTGGTGCACCTCATCCAGCGGGGGCTCATCGAGAACGAGACGTGCGGTTGCGGCCAGCTGTTCCGGTCGTGTCCGTTCTGGGTGCCGGTGATGGAGCGGACCCTCGGCACCGATGGCATCGACGCCGGCGAGCTGCGGGCCCTCCAGGCCCGCGTCGACCGGAACCGCAACGTCCCCCGCCTGCTGGCCCCCGGGCTGGCCCCTTCGGCCCGCGCCGACCTGCTCCGGTACACAGCCATGCTCGGAGACCTCTACCGGTCGATCGCGGCCGAGGCCGGCGCGTCGGTGGTGGTGGACTCCTCCAAGCACGCCTCCACCGCCTTCCTCCTGCGCCGGGTGCCCGGCATCGATCTGAGGGTGGTGCACCTCGTCCGGGACAGCCGGGGGATGGCCTACTCGTGGACCAAGTCGGTGGCCCGGCCCGAGGCCGGGGAGGACCGGGCCATGATGCACCAGCACCGCCCCATCCGATCGGCCGGGCGCTGGCTCGGCTACAACGCCATGTTCGAGATGCTCGACGCCGTCACGACGGTTCCCACCACGAGGGTCATCTACGAGGACCTGGTGGCCGATCCCCGCCGCCAGCTCGACCGCATCCTCGACGCGGCCGGCCTCGACATCGACCGGAGCTACCCGTTCCTCGGCGACGGGTGGGTCACCCTCGCGCCCGGGCACTCGGTGGCGGGGAACCCGATGCGCTTCAACTCGGGGCGCCTCGACCTGCGGGTGGACACCGCCTGGCGGCAGCAGATGCCCGCCTCCGAGCGGCGCCTGGTGACGACGCTCACCGCCCCGTTGCTGGCCGCCTACGGCTACCTCGGACGCCGCGCTTGACCCCGGGCCCCTCACCACCTCCCCTCGTGAGCGTGGTGGTCGCCACGCGCGACCGGCCCGAGCTCCTGCGCCGCGCCCTCGCCTCGATCCTTGCCTGCCCCTGGGAGGGCGGCGTGGAGGTGGTCGTCGTCTTCGACCAGAGCGAACCGGATGTCGGCCTCGCCGGCGAGCGGGTGCGCGTCGTCAGCAACCACCGCACCCCGGGCCTGGCCGGCGCCCGCAACACGGGGATCCTCGCCGCCGCCGGTGAGCTGGTCGCCTTCTGCGATGACGACGACACCTGGCTGCCGTCGAAGCTCGAACTGCAGGTCCCGATCCTGCTCGACGAGCCGGGCGCCGAGCTGGCGACCACCGGGATCTTCGTGCGGGTGTCCGACGAGGCCGGGACCAGCCGCAGCACGCCGCGCGTCCTCGACGGTGAGCGCATCACCCTGGCCGACCTCCTGCGCTCGCGGCTGATGGAGGCCCACCCCTCGACGTTCCTCCTCCGGCGGTCGGCGCTGCTCGACGGGCTCGGCCTGGTCGACGAGGAGCTGCCCGGGAGCTACGCCGAGGACTACGACCTCCTCCTCCGCGCCGCTCGCCGCCACCCGGTGGTGGCCGTCCCGGTGCCTCTCAGCGTGGTGCACTGGCACCCGTCGTCGTTCTTCTTCGAGCGGTGGCAGACCATGGACCACGCCCTGGAGCACCTCTTGGCCAAGCACCCCGAGTTCGCCGACGACCCGATCGGCCTGGCTCGCATCGAGGGCCAGCAGGCGCTGGCCCGGGCGGGGACGGGCGACCGCGCCGGGGCGCGGGCCAAGGCGTTGAGCGCACTGCGCCACCACTGGCGCCAGCCCCGCGCCTACCTCGGGCTGGCCGCCTCGACCGGCGCCATCGGTCCGGCGACGGTGCTCCGGGTGGCCCAGGTCCGCGGCAAGGGCTTCTAGTGGCCCGGTCCCCGGTCCTGGACCGACGTGCTCCGGCGGCGGCCGCCCCCGGGCGCTCCAGCCGGCGCCGGCGCCGGCTCCGGCTGGGCTGGTCCCTCGACCTGTTGTTCTTCGGGTACCCGTTGTTCTGGGTGCTCGGGCTGCACTCCTTCGCCTGGCAGCTGTGCGCCGTCCCCCTGCTGGGGCACCTCGTGCTCCAGCGCCGGGTGCGGGTGCCCCGGGGCATGGGGGTGTGGTTCACGTTCCTCGCCTGGAACCTCCTGAGCGTCACCCAGCTCCAACGGTCCGCCCAGCTCATCGGGTTCTCGTACCGCTACTCGCTCTACCTGTCGGCCACCGTCGTCTTCCTCTTCGTCTACAACGCCCCCACCGCGCTGCTGCCCCTGCGGCGCGTCTACTCGTGGTGCGCCGCGCTCTGGATCACGACCGTGGCCGGCGGGTGGCTCGGCGTGATGGTGCCCAACGGCGGCTTCACGAGTGGGCTGGAGCGGGTACTGCCCTCGCGCCTCGCCGAGGACCTCTTCGTGCAGGACCTGGTGCACCCGTCCTTCGCCCAGGTGCAGCAGTTCCTCGGCTACCCCCTGGGCCGGCCCCAGGCGCCCTTCGCCTACACGAACCACTGGGGCGCCGCCTTCGCCATCCTCACGCCGGTGGTCCTGCTCGGCTGGGCCCACCTCAACGGCAGCCGGTACCAGCTCGCCCCGCAGCTGCTCCTCACGGCCTCGTTGGTGCCGGCCATCGTGTCGCTCAACCGGGGGATGTTCTTGAGCCTGCTGGTGGCCCTGGTCTACGCGTCCGCCCGCTCGGGCCGGGTCGGCGCCAACGCCCGCCGGGCCCTGCTCGCCACCCTGGTGCTGGTGGTCGTCCTCCTCGCCGTCACCCCTCTCGGGAACCTCGCTCAGGAACGCAACGACAACCAGCACAGCAACTCGGGGCGGGCCACCCTCTACGGCCAGGCCCTCGACTACGCGGGGCGCTCTCCCTTCCTCGGGTTCGGCGCGCCGCAGGAGGTGGAGGGGGACCTGCTGCTCCCACCGGTCGGCACCCAGGGCCAGATCTGGCTGGTGCTCGTCTCCCACGGCTACGTCGGCGCGCTCCTGTACGTGGCCTTCCTGCTCGTTCTGTTCCGCGATACCCGCCGGTTGCCGGCTCGCACGTCGGTCGCCCACCTCCTCGTGGTGGTGGCCCTGGTGGAGATGTTCGTGTACGACCTGCTCACCGTGCCCCACCACATCGTGTTCCTCGTGGTGGCCGCCGCCCTGGCCGACAAGCGCCGGGCGGCGGACTTGGAGTCGTCGCCGACGACCTCGGGGGCGGCGTGAACGCGCCGCCCGGCGCCCTGGCCCGTGACGCCGACGCCCTCGCCTGGCTGGGCGACCTCCTCGGGGGCGGAGGCACGGGCGACGGCGGCGAGCGGTGGGCCGTCCTGCCGTCGGCGGCACGACCCCGCGTCCTCGTCCCGCTCGGTGCCCGCCGAGCGGCGGCCGCCGTGCTCGACCGCGACACCGGCTTCGGCGGCCGGGGACGCCGTCTGGCCGCCCTGCCGTTCCGGTTCGGGGTCACCCCACCCGGACTCGGCGGTCGCCTGGCCGTGCCCGCCGGCGGCTCCTTCACCGGGTGGGTGGCCGACCTGCTCGGCGAGACCGACCTCCGGGCCGGCGTCACCATCGGACCGCCCCGCCCGAACCGCAAGCCGGTCGTGCAACTGGTGCGGGAGGACGGGACGACCGCAGCCTGGGCGAAGGTTGCCTGCAACCCGCTCACCACGGGACTGGTGGCCAACGAGGGTAGGTGGCTGGACGTGGTCGCGCGCCATCGCCCCGCCGACGTCGAGGCGCCCACCGTGACGGCCCGGGGCCGCTGGCGGGACCACGACGTGCTGATCACCGCACCCCTGCCCACCCGCGACCGCACCGCCGCCTTCCGGCCCGACGCCGCCCTCCTCACCGCGGTGTCCGGGCTCGACGCCGGCGGCGAACAGGCCGCCACCGGGTCGCCGTGGTGGGCCGCCACCGTCGAGCGGGCGGCGGCGGTGGCGACGCCCGGAGCGGCTGACGTGCTGGCCGGTGCGCTCGACGCCCTCAGCCGCCGGCTCGACGGCGCCACCTGGGCCTTCGGCGCCTGGCACGGCGACCTGACCCGCTGGAACGCCACCGTCGCCGGACCCACGACCCAGGTGTGGGACTGGGAGCGGGCCACCTCCGACCGGCCGGTCGGCTTCGACGCCGCCCACGCCGCCTTCCAGGAAGCCCAGGTGGCCGAGCGCCGCACCGTGGCCGACGCCGCCACCGCCGCCGAGGCGGCCAGCGCGCCGGTGCTGGTCGACCTCGGGATCGATCCCGCAACCGCGCCGGAGCTGGTGACCGCGTACCTCCTCGAGCGGGTGCTGCGGTGGGACGAGGACGCCAGGTTGGGCAGCCCCACCCCCACCGACGAGCGCCACCGCGCCATCCTGGCCGCCATCCTGGCCCGCTGCTCCCGCTCGGGGGTGCACCGATGACCGACCTGGCCGGCACAGCCGCCCGGGCCCGCAAGGCGGCGTGGAAGGCCTCGGTGGTCAACCTCCGCCGGGTGGCCCGCCTCACCGCCGGAGCCCGGCCTCTCCCGGAGTTCCTGATCGTCGGAACCCAGCGGGGCGGCACCACGTCGCTGCACCACTACCTGACCCAGCACCCGGGCGTGCTGCCGGCCCGACTCACCAAGGGGGTGCACTGGTTCGACGAGGCGTTCGACCGGCCCGAGTCTTGGTACCGCGCCAACTTCCCCACCACCCTGGCCCGGCGACGGGCGGCCCGGCGCCTCGGGTACCAGCCCGTCACCGGGGAATCGAGCCCCTACTACCTCTTCCACCCCCACGTCCCGGCCCGCATCGCGTCCGTGATGCCCGAGGCGCGCCTCGTCGCCGTGCTTCGCGACCCGGTGGCGCGGGCGTGGTCCCACTACCAGCACAACGTGGCCCGCGGCATGGAGGACCTGACCTTCGCCGACGCCCTCGACGCCGAACCGGCCCGCCTGGCCGGCGCCGAGGAGCGGCTCGCCGAGCCGAATGCCGTCGACCTCGGCCACCGCCGCGGCTCCTACGTCGCCCGGGGACGCTACCTCGAGCAGTTGGAGCGCTGTTGGGCCGAGCTCGGGAAGGACCAGGTGCTCGTCCTGTTCACCGAGGACCTCGACCGGGACCCCGGCCCCACCCTCGAGCGCGCCTGGACGTTCCTGGGCCTGCCCGCCGCCCCGCCCCCCGCCGCCCGGCGCTGGAACCAGCAGCCGCCGGCCGACCTACCCGACGGCACGAGGGAGAGGCTCGAGGCCGCCTTCGCCGAGCCCGACCGCCTGCTCGCCGGTCGACTGGGGGTGGACCTCCCGTGGCGGCGGTGACCTCGGCGGCCGCCGAGCCGGCCTCGCGCGACCTGTCCCGCCTCGCCCGGGGCAGCGCGCTGAACCTGGCCGGCTCGGTGGTCAACGCCGTCGCCAACTTCGCCCTCATCGTGGTGATCACCCGGGGCCTGGGCCGCGGGCGGGCCGGTGCCTTCCTCGAAGCCACCGCCATGTTCCAGATCCTGGCCACGGCCGGTCAGCTCGGGGCCGACACCGGCCTGGCCCGCTTCCTGCCCGCTGCCCTCGTCGGCGGGCGGCGGGGGGACCTGCGCCACTGGACCCGGGTGGCGTTCGTGCCCGTGCTGGTGGTCGGGGTCGTCACCGGGGCGGTGGCGTGGGCGTGCGCCGACGCGCTCGGCCCGGTCGTGGCCGGGAGCTCGCACGGGGCCGACTTCACCGACGCCTTTCGGGTGCTGGCGCTGTTCGTCCCCGTGGGGGCGGCCTACTTCGTGCTCCAGACAGCGACCCGCGCCTTTGGCACCATGGTCCCGTCGGTGGCGGTGGAGCGGGTCGGTCGGGCGGTGACCCAACCCCTGGTGGTGCTGGCGGCGGTGGCCGCCGGGGTCGGGCCGGCGGGGTTGGCCCTGGCGTGGATCGGTCCGTACGCCATCGCCGCCGTCCCCCTCGCCCTCTGGTACCTCATCCTCGTGCGGCGAGCCGAACGCCGTCCCGATCGCGCACCGCCGCCGCCATCGGGGACGGCGCCTCCGTCGAGCCGGGGCTTCTGGAGCTTCGCCACCCCCCGGGCCGTGGCCGGGGTCTTCCAGGTCGCCATCCTGTGGCTCGACGTGCTCCTGGTCGGTGCGCTGGCCGGGCCGGCCGACGCCGCCGTGTACAGCGCCAGCAGCCGCTGGCTGGTGGTCGGCCTGTTCGTGGCCTTGGCCGTCAACCAGGCCTTCCAACCCCAGATCAGCGCCATGCTGGCGGCAGGGGCCTCCGACCGCGCCGAAGCCCTCTTCCGAGCGTCGACGGCGTGGGTGGTGGCGTTCGTGTGGCCCATCTACCTCACCCTGGCCGTGTTCGGCGGGGTGTTGGTGGGCGTGTTCGGCCGCGGCTACGAGGAGGGTGCGACCGTGCTCGTCATCCTGGCCGTGGCCGGCCTGATCGGCAGCGCCAGCGGACCGGTCGACATGGTGCTGCTCATGGGCGGGCGCAGCCGGAACAACCTGGTGAACACGGCTGCTGCGCTGGCCGTCAACGTGGTGGCCAACGTGGCGCTCGTCCCCCGGATGGGCGTGGCCGGCGCAGCGGTGGCCTGGGCGCTGAGCATCGCCGTAGCCAACGGCTTGGCCCTGGTCCAGGTGCGGCGTGGCGTCGGCATCACCCCGTTCGGGCCGGCGCTGGCCCGGGTCGCTCCGGGGACGGTGGTCTCGGTCCTGGTCCCCCTCGGAGTGGCCCGGGCCACGCTCGGCGCCACCGTGGCCGGCCTGGTGGTCGGCTTGGCCGCCGCCGCCGCCCTGCACGTCGCGCTGCTGTGGCGCTGCGCCGACTCCCTCGACGCGGGAGCGCTCCGCAAGGCGCTCCGCGGTCGCCGCGGGGGTCCCGGGAAGGCGCCGGACCCCGTGGTACCTTCGGCCGTCGTGGCTGGTCCCGCGCTGCCGCCGCCTGCGCCCGAAGCGGTCGAATCGGTCGAGGTGCAGCGATGACCACGGATCCGGGCGACGCCAGCGTCGACCTCGCCGACTACGGCCGCGTCGTCGGCCGGCGCAAGTGGCTGATCCTGCTCGTGGTCGTCCTGGCCTGCGGCGCCGCGTTCGGCTACGCGAAGAGCCAGCCCACCGAGTTCACCACCGGCACCCAGCTCGAGTTCCCCGAGGGGGCGCAGCCCGAGTCGCCGAACCCCAAGGTGCTCTCGGGCTACGTGCAGGACCAGGCCAACTTCGTGCGCTCCCAGACCGTCGCCACCCGGGCGGCTGACATCCTCGACACCGCCGCCGACCCCCGCTCCCTCCTGTCGGACATCCAGGTGGTCGCCGCCGCCGACTCCCGTGTGGTCACCGTGCGGGCCACGGCCGAGACCGCTGCCGCCGCCCAGCGGGAAGCCCAGGCCTTCGCCCGCGCCTACGTCGACCTGCGCACCGAGGAGGGAGAGGCCGCCCTGGCCCGGGTCCTCAAGAACAAGGACGCCCGCATCACCTCCTCCCGGGCCGACCTCGCCGACGCCCAGCGCCAGTACGACGAGGCCTGCCAGGATCCCACCGAGGCCCGGTGCGCCATCGCCCTGCGCTCCCTCGACACCGCTGACCAGGCCGTCCGCGACGCCGAGGTGGACCGGGAGAACGCCGCCTCCGCCCCGATCGACGCCGGACGCATCCTGTCCAACGCTCCCCGCCCGGCGAAGCCCTCCACGCCCGGGCCGGTGCGCACGACCGCCCTCGGGGGCATGGCCGGCCTCGTCCTCGGCATCTGCCTCGCCTTCGTCCGCGACCGCCTCGACTCTCGGGTCCGCGACAAGGGGGAGATCGAGAACGCCATCGGTCTCGCTCCCCTCGCCAGCATCCCCATGTTCCCGGAGAAGTTCCGCAAGCGCTCGACCGCCCTGGTCACCGTCCACCAGCCCGACAGCCCCGAGGCCGACGCCTTCCGGCGGCTGAGGGCGTCGGTGCTCATCACCGCCCACGAAGTCGGCGCCCGGGTGCTCGGACTCACCAGCGCCAACGCCGCCGAGGGCAAGTCCACGGTGTCGGCCAACCTGGCCGTCACCTTGTCCCAGGCCGGCCACACCGTCGCCCTCCTCTCCGCTGACGTCCGCCGGCCCAGCCTCGAGGAGCTGTTCGACCGCCCGTCGGGGCCAGGGCTGGGCGAGGTGCTCGAGGGGAAGGCCACGCTCGACACCGTGCTGCACATGGTCAGCAGCTCGCTGGCCGTCCTCCCAAGCGGGACCGCGGTGGCCAACCCGAGCGACCTGCTCCTGACCCCACGCATGCACCGGGTGGTGGCGACGTTGCGGGACCAGTACGACTTCGTCATCCTCGACACGCCGCCGGTGCTGGCCGTGGCCGACACCCTCGGCATGGTGCCGATGATCGACGCCCTGGTGCTGGTGGTGTCGCTCGACTCCACCACCGCGGCGGAGGTCACCGACGCCGAAGAGCAGCTGCAACGGGTGGGCGCCAAGCTGATCGGTGCCGTCATCAACCGGTCCGCCCCGGACTCGCATCGTTACTACGGCTACCACCGCAAGGACTAGCCGCCTCCTGGCCGGCGCCGTCATCCTCACCGTCCTGGCGGTGGTGGTGACGTTGGCGGTCGTGGCGGTGCAGCGTCGTTCCGAACCCGAGGTGGCCGCTCCCGGGCGATCGGTGGGGCTAGCCGTCGGCGGAGCGCTCACCCGGGCCACCCTGGTGCCGGTCGCCGGCACCCGCCTGGGCGCGTGGGTCGCGGCCGGCCCCACCGACGACGACGCCATCCGGGCCCGGCTGGTGGCCGAGCGGGAACGGAGGCTCGGGCGACGGCTCGACATCGTGCAGGACTTCCACCGCTTTCCCGACCCGTTCCCGACCGATTTCGACCGCTCCGTGGTGGCGAGCGGCCGGACCCTCCTGCTGTCGTGGAACGGCACCGACGCGGAGGCCATCCTCGACGGTCGCTCCGACCCGCTCCTGCGAGCGCGGGCCCGGGCCATGCGCGGCCTCCGCGCGCCCGTCCTGTTGCGGTTCTGGTGGGAGATGAACACCACCGCCAAGGCCCGTTGGGCCGAGCCTGAGCAGTTCGTGGCCGCCTGGCGCCACGTGCATCAGATCTTCGACGAGGAAGGTGCCACCAACGTGGCCTGGGTGTGGTGCCCCACATCGGAGGCCTTCAAGGCGGCCGGGACCGCCGACCGGTACTGGCCAGGGGCCGACTGGGTCGACTGGGTGGCGGCCGACGGCTACAACTTCGCCCCCGCCGTCCCGGACGCGGCCTACCGGTCCTTTCCCGAGATCTTCGCCCCCTTCTACCGGTGGGCCCTCCGCCGTGGGAAGCCGACGATGATCGCCGAGGTGGGGGTGCTCGAGCGCCGGCCGGGCGAGAAGGCGGCGTGGGTCGACGATGTGGTGCCGGCCCTCTCGGCCCGCTTCCCGCGCATCGGTGCGGTCGTGTACTTCGACACCCGTCGCACCGTCGAGGGCGGGGTTCGCGACTGGCGCATCGACACGTCACCGGCGAGCGCGGCCGCCTTCACCCGCCTGGCCACCGCCCTCGAGGCGGGCCTGCAGATGCCCTGAGCCTGCTTGACCCACCTGCGGACGCCGGGTTCAGCAGCGGGCATGCTGCGCAGCCGCTAGGCGGAGCAGCACCGAGCCCGACAGCCGGATGGGCGAAGCCCGCTCCGGGGGGAGCGCAGCGGAGGAGGAGCCGATCCAAGCGGAGGAGGAGCCGATCTAGCGGTCGTAGTAGGGGTCCCGGGCCAGCTCGACGAAGGCGGTCCAGGACTCCGGCGTGCTGTCGGGGCGCCAGTCGTGCCACACGCCGGCCTCGTAGCGGAGGGAGTCGAAGTAGACGATCGCCTTGATGCCGGGCATGGCCTTCACCTGGCTGCGCACGTTGCGGAACCACGCCGCCTTCTCGCCCGAGTAGCGCTCCACGGTGCCGTACTCACCGGCCATCATCGGCTTGCCGTGGGCCGAGCCGAAGGCGTAGAAGGCGTCGTAGATCTCGGTCCACTCGCTCCAGCTGTTGGCCGGCTTGGTGGGACCCCAGTTGTACCCGTCGGCGCAGATCCAGTCGACCACGTCGTCGCCGGGGTAGTAGCCCTGGGCGGCCCCGGACTTGAACCCCCAGGCCGTCGGGCACCACACCCAGGCGGCGTTGGTCACGCCCTCCTCGGCGAAGATCTGGTGCACCCGGCGGAAGCTGGCGATGTAGGCCGACGGCGACTGGGCCATGTCGACCTTCTTGGCGGCGTCGGGCTCCCAGAAGTACCGCAGGAAGACCGGGGCTCCCAGGGCCTTCACGGCCCGGGCCCGGGTGCGGATCAGGGCGTCGTGCTGGCCCGAGTTCACCTCTGAGGACAGCGTGCCGTTCCAGGAGATCAGCGGGGTGCGGCCGTGGGCCAGGTGCCAGGGCTCACGCCAGGACGGGAACGTGGAGGCGAAGGTGTAGTAGCTGTGGGCGATGTCGACGGTGCGCCCGAGGCCCGCCTCGCGCGCCGCCCACTTGGACTGGACGGCCTCCATCGACTGGTCGGCCCCGGGGTTGATCCACATCCCGAAGTAGCTCCCGGTGGCGGGCACCGCGGGCTTGCCCGTCGATGTCCCCGGATCGGTCGCCGGCGCCGGCGCGGTCGTCGTGACGGCGCCACCGCCACCCGGCCTCGGGGTGAAGCCGCCCGTGGGCAGGCAGCCGGCGGTGACGAGCACCCCGGCCAGCACGAGGAGGGCGATGGCGGCGGTGCGGCGGGGTCCGGGCATGGCCATCCCATCGGCCACACCGCGTGGGAACTTGAGCGCAGAGAGTCACAAGAACCGGGAAGGCCCGGGGCGGGCGGCGCCTCAGGCGGCGGTGAGGCGGCGCCGGGCCGTGAGGGCCACGCCCCCGACCAGCACCAGGCCCCCGCCGATGAGGGCGAGGGTGACCACGTCCGAGCCGGTCACCGGCATGGAGCCACCGTCCCGGCTGGTGCTGTTGGACTCCACCGCGCCGTCGGAGCCGGAGCCGGAGGCGGAGCCGGAGCCGGAGCCGGAGCCGCGCGACGCGTTTGAGCCGGCCACGGCCGGCTGGGTGACGGAGCCGCCCTGCACCGTGCTCGTGGGCTGCTCGTTGTAGTCGTCAGACTGAGCGCCGGCGGGGCCGGCGAAGACCAGGAGCGCCAAGGCGAGGAGGGTGGCGCCGAGCAGGGAGCGGAGGACCGGGTTGCGTTGCACGGCGTCACCATAACGGTGCCTCCCGCTCCTGTCAACGCAAAGCGTGGTCGATACGGCGCCGATACTACGGAGAGTAACGAGCCGGGCTCACCAGTCGACGGTGCGGCGCTTCTCCTCGGGCCACACCTCGTCGCCGAACTGCCAGGTGGTGGGCCGGACCCGGGCGCTCGGCTCGAGGACCATCGACGCCACGCCAGGCGGGAGCTCGAAGCTGACGTCGAGGACCGCGTGGGCCCCGCGCGTGATCCGGACGTAGCGGCCGACGGCGTGGGTGGGGCCGTCGTTCCCGGCGAGGGTCTCGAACTCCCCTCCGGTCATGGTCACGTCGGTGGCGGCGCCGGGCACGTTGACCACCACGATCCCGGCGTACTCGCCCTCGGCCAGGCCGTCGGCGTTCGGTCCGGCCACGTAGCGGGGCTCGCCCGGCGGCGTGCGGTTGGTGAGCTCGATCCGGGCGCGCACCGTCGTGCCGCCCGGCGCCCGTTGGGCCCGGACGGCCACCGACGAGTCGACGAACCAGTCCAGCTTGTTGGCGCCGCGGCTGACCACCGACACCGCCAGCGACCGGTCCTCGAGCCGGCCGTCAACCGAGGCCTCCTCCCAGGCCGCCTGCTCGGCACGATCGGTCGACCACAGGAGCAGGTGGCGGCCGGTCGCCACCGAGACCAGCGCGGTGGCCATGTCCTCGACCTCCCAGCCGCCCTGCTCGATGCGATCGAACACGGCCCGGGCCACCTGGCCGAGCTCGTCGGTCCGGGCGCCCTGGTTCTTCCCGAAGCGCACGTACTGGGTGTGGAGCAGCTGCTGGCGCACGGACTCGGCGGTGTAGCGCACCCGGCCCACCTCCACCGGCCCGACGACCCGCAACAGCCCCCGCACGGCGTCCACGTCGAGGGCGACGACCCCGTCGACCGTCTCTCCTCCAGGTACCTCCTGCCACATGCGGGCGGCGATGGCGGCCGAGGCGGAGAACCGGGGGGTGAGGGCCAGGTTCCGGAAGTCGCGGCCGGGATCGAGCCACGGCCAGTTCTTGGCCACCTCGTCGAGGACCGGGACCCCGGCGGGCAGGACGAGGTCCTGGGTCGGGCGCACGTCGCCCAGCTCCATCGTCCCGGCATCGGTGGTGAGGATGCTGGCCGAGAGGAACATGCCCGAGCCCGCCCTCATCTCGGCGTTGTTCGCGCCCAGGAGCAGGTAGGTGCGACCATCGAGGAAGCGGGCCATCCCGTCGATGACGACCTTGGCCCGGTCGAGTCCGTCCAGGGCTTCGGCCCGGGCGTCGGTGAAGCGTCGGCGGCCGTCGTCGAGCGGTCCGACGAGCGCCTCCTCCTGTCCCGGGTCCACCCGGGTCAGGCGGTCCCGCGAACGGTCGACGGTGGCGGCCAGCCGACGCAGGAGGTCGATGCGAGCCTCGCCCCGTGGTGTGGGCCCGGCGGTGGCCGAACGCAGATCGGCGGTGGCATCCTCGGCGATGCCCGTCGCCGCTGCCGCCGCCGAGGCCAGATCGTCGGACGCCCGCACCTGGCGACCGATGACGGGGAGGACCCGCACGGGCGCGAGCAGCGGGTGGCCGAGCAGGTCGTGGGCGTGTCCGAACTCGTCCGCAGCCGAGCCCAGCTGATCGCCGGTGGCAGGATCGACCAGGTTGGCGAAGGTCCGCCGGCCCTGAGCGCGGTCGAGGTCGTCGAAGCCGGCGTTGGTGGCCGAGGCGGCGAGGAGGAGCAGCACCACGGCCGCCGCCACCCATCCCAGGGCGGCGATGACGACCACCGCCAGCACCCGTCGCCGCGTCCGCCTACCGATCGCCATGGCGTGGCATCGTAGGTGCGCAGGACCTCGACTCCCGTCCGGGAACCAGGTACGCTCCGTAGCCACGGTGCGCGCGTAGGCCGACGCACAGCGACAGGAGAAGGAAAGAATCGGATGAGCGTGGTGACCAAGGATGCGCTCACCGTGGCCGGGAGCCGGGCGGCGACGGCCACCGCCCGTGAGATCCACCGGCCGGTGCTGACGCCCAAGTTCGTCCTCATGGCCGCCGACGCGGTGGTCGTCATCGCCGCCGTCCTGCTCACGTTCCGCCTGGTCAGCGTGTCGGGCGCCGAGCTGGGGGTGAGCGGGGGCGAGCGCAAGTTCCTGCTGTTCGGCGCAGCCACCGTCCCGCTGTGGTTGGCCATCTTCGCCCGCCAGAGGCTGTACAACACCCGCTTCATCGGGCGGCGCATCGACGAGATCCGCCGCATCGTCAACGCTGTCACGCTGGGTGTTCTCTCGGTGGCCCTGGCCGGTTACCTGTTGGGCGAGCTCGTCCCCCGGGGGGCGCTGGTGGTCCTGTTCCTGGTGGCGGTGGCCTTCGTGGTGGTGGAGCGCGAGGTGGCCCGTCGGGTCTTCGCCGCCATGCGCCAGAGCGGCAAGCTCGTGCGCCACGTCGTCATCGCCGGCGCCAACCCCGAGGGTCGCGAGCTCGCCGCCATGCTCCAAGCCGAGCCGTGGCACGGCTACTGCGTCCTCGGCTTCGTGGACGACACCGTCACCGATCCCCAACCGGTGGCAGGGGTGCCGTTGCTGGGCACCGTGAGCGACGCCGCCGAGATCGTGCGCCGGCACCAGGGCGCCAGCGTGATCGTGGCCGCCAGCGCCATCGAGAGCCAGACCACGAACCGCCTGGCCCGCGACCTGCTCGAACGGGGCATCCACGTGGAGCTCTCCTCCACCCTGCGCGACATCGCCTCCCAACGCCTCACCGTGCGCCCGCTCGGCCGCTTCCCGGTGGTCTACGTGGAGCCGATCCAGCGGGGCGGGTGGCGCCGGGTGGCCAAGCGCACCTTCGACGCCGTGATCGCCGCGCTCGGGCTGGTGGTCGCCAGCCCCGTGCTGGCGGTGGCGGCGGTCGCCATCAAGATGGACTCCCGGGGCTCGGTGCTGTTCAGCCAGATCCGGGTGGGCCGCGATTCCAAGCCGTTCCGCGTCCTGAAGCTGCGCTCGATGGTGCCCGACGCCGAGCAGCAGCTCGCTGACCTCTTCGCCCAGAACGAGGCCGACGGCCCCCTCTTCAAGATGAAGCGCGATCCCCGCGTCACCCGCGTCGGGCGCCTCATCCGCAAGACGTCGATCGACGAGATCCCCCAGCTCTGGAACGTCCTGCGGGGCGAGATGAGCCTGGTCGGGCCCCGTCCGGCCCTGCCCCACGAGACCGAGGCGTGGGACCCGCTGCTCACCCAGCGCCTCCGGGTCAAGCCCGGCATCACCGGCATGTGGCAGGTGAACGGGCGCAGCGAGTCGTCCTTCGAGGACTACACCCGGCTCGACCTGTACTACGTCGACAACTGGTCGTTGCTCACCGACATCGCCATCTTGTTGAAGACCGTCCCCGTCGTGCTCTCCTCCCGAGGGGCGACGTAGCGGTCAGGCGTCGACGACCACGAGGGAGTGGTCGGCCCGGTTGAGCGGATCGGGGCCCTCCGGGGTGGCGACCACGATGTCCTCGAGGCGGAGGCCCCACCGGCCCGGCACGTAGATGCCGGGCTCCACCGAGAAGGCGTGCCCGGCCACCAGCGGGCTGCGGTTGCCGGCCACCACGTAGGGGTCCTCGTGCTCCTCGATGCCGATGCCGTGGCCGGTCCGGTGGACGAAGCGCTCGCCGAGGCCGGCGGCGGTGATGATCCGCCGGGCGGCGGCGTCGACGTCCTCGCAGGCCACGCCCACCCGGGCGGCGGCCACGGCGGCAGCCTGCGCCTCGTGCAACACGGCGTACAGGTCGGCCAGCTCAGCGGGGGGCTCGCCGGTGTGGACGCAGCGGGTGATGTCGGAGCAGTAGCCCGCTCCGCCGTCGGTCGCCATGGTGCCGCCGAAGTCGCAGAGCACCACCTCGCCGGCGGCGATGCGGCGACCGCCGGGCTCGTGGTGGGGGCTGGCGGCGTCGGAGCCGGCGGCGACGATGGCGAAGTTGACCCGGGTGTGGCCCTCGGCGAGCAGCCGGCGCCCGATGTCGGCCGAGACCTCGGCCTCGGTGCGCCCGACGAGCGCGATGTCCCCCGCCTGGAGCTGCTCGGCCACCCGGTCGGCGGCTTCGGCCGCTCGGCGCAGGGCGACCACCTCGGCTTCGTCCTTCACCGCCCGCAGAGGTCCGACCACCGGCCCCGCCCGCATGAAGCGCGTGCCCGGGAGGCGCTGCTGGAGGTCGACGAGGAAGCGGGCCCAGGTGCGGTCGCCGATGGCGGCGGTGGCGGCGGGCCCGGCCAGATCGGCCACGACGGCCACCGGGTCGTCGGTCTCCTCCCAGGTCCGCAGCTTGAACACCTCGGGGCGCTCCACCACCCGCGGCGCCTCCAGGCGGGGCACCACCAGGGTGGCGTCGCCCTCCCGGGGCACCACCAGCATGGTCAGCCGTTCGAGGGGCATGGCCTCGTAGCCGATGAGCCACGGGAGGTCGGGGCCGACCGACAGCAGGAGCACGTCCACCCCGGCCGCCGCCATGGCATTGCGGGTGCGGGCCAGCCGCTCGGCGTGCACCACGCCAGGCTACCGGCGCCCCGGTCAACCGTCCGACGGCGACCACGGGCGGGCGAGGAGCCGGCGCCCGGCGGCACCGTCGGGAACGGGGTCGGTGCTGTAGACCTCCGACAGCCCGAACGCATCGAGCAGGGCAGCGGCGCCCCGGAGGTCGGCATCGTCGACGTGGGTGGTCCAGCCGGTCACGAGGTCCTCCCCGCGGCGCACCGCGCTGTCGTCGCGGGCCAGCTTGGACGGCCGGTCGAGGGCCCCGGCGAGGCCGGCGTCGACCTGCTGGCCCACCGCCGCGAGCACGCGGGTGGACTCGGCCACCGGGGCCAGGCAGAGCTCCTCGTAGAAGACCAGGCAGGCGTCGGAGGGCCCCAGCATGCGGAACGGCACCAAGGTCTCGATGCACCACTGCGCCACGAACCGCTCGAACGGCGTGTGGGCCGCCTCGATGGCGGGCAGCAGCGGCTCGAGGTGGTCGGCCACCAGGTCGGGCTGGGCCAGGAGATCGTCGAGGTGGTGGCGCCAGCCGAGCGCCAGGGCCGAGACGGCTACCGCGCCCGGGTGGCGCACGATCCACACCACCCGCACCTCGGGGAAGCGGACCTTCACCCACTTGAGGAGGTTGTTGGCCCGGATCTCCTTCACGAGGCGGCGGCGGGCGACGTGGACGTGGTTCTGGTGGTCGGCCCAGCGGTTGCGCAGCCGGCCGCGGAGGATCCGCTCCACCGGGTCGACCCACCGGGGATCGTCGTCGCCGGGCCGGATGTACTGGCTGTGGGCGAAGTGCGCGACGGCGGGGACCAAGCTGGCCCTCAGCGGCTCGAAGATGACGCGGTGGTCGTGGTGGCGGTCGAGGATCTCGCCCAGCCAGGTGGTGCCGCTGCGCCCGCTGCCGGCGAGGAGGGTGGTGGCGCCGAGGGAGTGGTCCAGGTCGACGTAGGACCACCGCTTCAGCTCCCGGCGAGCCTCGACGAGCACCGGGCGCAACCGGGCGCGAGCGCTCACCCCCCGGTGGTCGGCAGGGCGGGGAGGCCGTCGATGCTGGCGGCGTTCTTCTCGGCGCGGTAGGCGGCGAGGCCGTCAGCTCCCTTGCGCTCGGCCCAGTCCAGCAGAGTGTCGCGGTCCTCCACGAGGTCCATGCGGGGGACGGCGTAGCCGCAGGACGTGGCGATGCGCTCGACGGCCACCCTGATCACCGACCGCGCCCCGGCCAGGTCGGGGAAGCACGCCGCCAGGGGTTCCCAGTCGTCGGAGCCCGGGGTGACGACCCGGCCGTGTCCGAAGAGGCGGAGGATCCGCGGCGGCCCCGTGAACGCGCAGAACATGACGGTGATGCGGCCGTTCTCGTTCAAGTGGGCGATCGTCTCGGCGCCGCTGCCGGTGAGGTCGAGGTACGCGACGGTGCGGGGATCGAGCACCCGGAACGTGTCGTGCCCCTTCGGCGAGAGGTTGACGTGACCATCAGCGCCGAGAGGGGCGGTGGCCACGAAGAACATCGGCTGGCGCCCGATCCATGCCACGAGCTTCTCGTCGAGCACGTCCACGGTCCGGGCCATCCCCCCATTCTGGCCGGATCGGGCTGTGCCAGACTCGCCGCGGTGGAGGCGGGTCGCGTGGTGGTGGTCGGGCAGGGCTACGTGGGCCTTCCCGTCGCCGTGCGGGCCTGCGAGACCGGGCTCGACGTGGTGGGGTTCGACATCGACGGCGAGCGGGTGAAGCGGCTCGCCGCCGGGGAGTCGTTCCTCGAGGACGTGACCACCGAGCGCCTCACCGCCGCCCTGGCCACCGGGCGGTACCGCCCCTCCACCGACCCGGCCGACCTGGCCGCCTTCGACGTGGCTGTCATCACCGTGCCCACACCGCTGCGCGAAGGCGTACCCGACCTCTCCTACATCGAGCGGGCCGGCGAGATGCTCGGTGATCATCTCCGCCCCGGGGCGACGGTGGTGCTCGAGTCGACCACCTACCCGGGCACCACCGAGGAGCTCCTGCAGCCGATCCTCGAGGCCGGTTCGGGTCTGGTGGCGGGCGACGACTTCTGCCTCGGCTACAGCCCGGAGCGCATCGACCCCGGCAACGCCACCTGGACGTTCGAGACGACCCCGAAGGTCGTCTCCGGGGTGACGCCAGGTTGCCTGGCCAAGGTGGAGGCGTTCTACGGGGCGCTGGTGGAGAAGACGGTGCCGGTCTCCAGCCCCAAGGAAGCCGAGCTCACCAAGCTCCTGGAGAACACGTTCCGCCACGTCAACATCGCCCTGGTCAACGAGTTGGCCATGTTCGCCCACGATCTCGGCATCGACGTGTGGGAGGCGGTCGACGCAGCGTCGACGAAACCGTTCGGCTACATGCGCTTCACCCCCGGCCCGGGCGTCGGCGGGCACTGCCTGCCCATCGACCCGTCGTACCTCTCCTGGCGGGTCCGCCGCTCGCTGGGCCACACCTTCCGGTTCGTGGAGCTGGCCAACGACCTGAACGACCACATGCCCGACTACGTCGTGCGCCGCCTGATGGTCGCCATGAACCGCCGCCAGCTCGCCCTCAGCGGCCGGCGGGTCCTGGTGCTGGGCCTGGCGTACAAGCGCAACACCGGCGACGACCGCGAGTCGCCCTCGGCCGCTCTCATCCGCCAGCTCCAGGCGCTGGGCGCCGAGGTCGTCGCCGCCGACCCGATGGTGAGCGCGACGCGAAGCGCGGTGGACGTGGAGCGCGTGGAGTGCACACCGGCCGAGGTGTCCGCCGCTGACGCGGTCGTGATCCTGGTCGACCACGACGGCTTCGACCTCGGCATGGTCGCCGCCACCGCCGAGTACGTCCTCGACACCCGGCACTGCGTGTCCGGCGACGCCGTCGAGCACCTCTGAGTCCGCTCCGTGGACGTGACCGTGACCGGCGGGGCCGGGTTCATCGGGGCCAACCTGTGCCGCGAGCTCGTCGGTCGGCCCGACGTGGGCCGGGTCATCGCCTTCGACGACCTCTCGACCGGCCGCGCCGACAACCTGGCCGGAATCGACGGTGTCGAGCTGGTGGAGGGCGACATCTGCGACCCGCGGTCGATCGGTGCCGCCGTCGCCGGCGCCGGGTCGATCGTGCACCTGGCCGCTCGCCCCAGCGTGCCCCGTTCGCTGCAGGATCCGATGGCGAGCCACCACGCCAACGTCACCGGCACCCTCACCGTGCTCGAGGCGGCCCGCGGCGCGCACGCCCACCTGGTGGTGGCGTCCTCATCGTCGGTCTACGGCGCCAACCCCCGCCTGCCCAAGGTGGAGAGCCTGCTCCCCCAGCCCCGGTCGCCGTACGCGGCGAGCAAGCTGGCCACCGAGGGCTACGCCCTCGCCTATCGCGAGAGCTTCGACGTGCGGTCCCTCGTGTTCCGGTTCTTCAACGTCTACGGCCCGCTGCAACCCGCCGGCCACGCGTACGCCGCGGTGGTTCCCGCCTTCGTCGACGCCGCCCTGCGGGGCTTGCCCGTCCCCGTCCACGGTGACGGGCTCCAGACCCGCGACTTCACCTATGTGGGAACCGTCGCCCGGGTGCTGGCCGACGCCGCGCTGCGCCGGGTGGACCACCCCGAGCCGGTCAACCTCGCCTTCGGGTCGCGGGTCTCGCTCCTCGACCTGATCGCCGAGCTCGAGCAGGTGCTGGGCTCCACCCTCGAGGTCGAGCACCAGCCCACCCGGTCCGGGGACGTGCGCGACTCCCAGGCCGACAACGGGCTCCTGCTGCGGCTCTTCCCGAACGTGGATGCCGTGCCCCTGCGGGAAGGTCTGGCCGCCACCGTCGCCTGGTTCCGGGAGAGCTGACCGTCGACGTCAGCCGATGGCGACCGGCACGGCGCCCGCGGCCTGGCGGGCGTGGTAGCTGGAGCGGGTGAGCGGGCTGGCCTCGACGTGGCCGATGCCCATGGCCTCACCGGCCGCCTTCACCCGTGCGAACTCCTCGGGATCCCACCAGCGGGCCACCGGGAGGTGCGTCGTGGTGGGGCGCAGGTACTGGCCGACGGTGACGATGTCGGTGCCCACCCCGGCCAGGTCGGCCAGGGTCGACTCGACCTCGGCCACCGTCTCGCCCAGCCCGACGATGAGGCTCGACTTGGTGCGCAGGCCGGCCGCCTTGGCCCGGGCCAGCACGGCCAGGCTGCGGGCGTAGGACGCCGACGGGCGCACCGCCCGCTGCAGCCGCGGCACGGTCTCCAGGTTGTGGTTCAGCACGTCGGGGCGGGCAGCGAAGATGGCGTCGAGGGAGTCCGGGTCGCCCTTGCAGTCGGGGATGAGGACCTCCACCGACACCGCCGGGGTGCGGGCCCGGATGGCGGCGATGGTGGCCACGAACCCGGCGGCGCCGCCGTCGGACAGGTCGTCGCGCGCCACCGCGGTCACCACTGCGTAGGTCAAGCCCATGCGGTCCACCGCCTCGGCCACCCGGGCCGGTTCGCCCGGGTCGGGCGGCATCGGCTTGCGGGTGTCGACCAGGCAGAAGCCGCACGCCCGGGTGCAGCGCTCGCCGTTGATCAGGAACGTGGCCGTGCCGTCGGCCCAGCACTCGAAGATGTTCGGGCAGCCGGCCTCCTCGCACACCGTCACCAGGTCGAGGTCGCGCATGGTCGCCTTGAGCCGCAGGTAGTCGTCGGTGATGTGGAACCGGGCCCGGACCCACGCCGGCTTGCGGGCGCCGAGCTCGACGCTCTCGTCGACGGGTACGCCGGCGTCGGCCAACCGGGCCCGGCTGCGGGGCGGGCGCACCGGCTGGCCCGGGCCTTCGCCGCGGCTGAAGGGGGCCAGGTCCTCGGGCGAGGAGCGCCAGACCACGTCCTGGCGGTCGACCCCACCGGCGCCCCAGCGCTCGGCGGCCCGGGCCGCCACCACGTCGACGACCTCGCGCATGCCCGCCGGAACGCCCTCGGCGGCGAGCGACGTCACCGCCTTGTCGGCGATGCCGCAGGGCACGATGTGGTCGAACATCGCGAGGTCGGGATCGACGTTGAGCGCGAAGCCGTGCATCGACCGGCCGCGGGTTAGGCGCACGCCGATGGCGCAGATCTTGCGGGGGGCGTCGGTGTCGGCGCCCACCCACACACCGGGGTAGCCGGCCAACCGGTCGGCGGCCACGCCGAGGTCGGCGAGCGCGTCGACGACGAGCTGCTCGACCGACCGCACGTACGCCGGTGTGTCGGCCATCCCCCCGCCGCCCACGCCGGCCACGGTGAGGATGGGGTAGCCGACGAGCTGGCCCGGACCGTGGTAGGTGACGTCGCCCCCCCGGTCGGCCCGCACGAGCTCGGCGCCCACCTCGGCCGGCGGCACGAGCACGTGGGCCGAATCGGCGCGCACCCCGAGGGTGTAGGTGGGCGGGTGCTCGAGCAGGAGGAGGTGGTCGTCCGGCGACGACGTGAACAGGCCCCGCTGGAGGGCGTGGGCGTCCCGGTAGCGCACCCGCCCCAGCCACCGCACGTGGAGAGGGCGAGCCGCGCCCGCGGGGGACCCGGGGGGCAGAGGCTCCTGCCGGAGCCCCCCGGCCGCCGGTCGATCCGGCTCTGCCGGTCGATCGGCCGAGAGGTGTGCCGGCCCTCGGCCGGCGCCATCACCTCGCTGAGCAACCTCCGGTTGCGAAGCGAAGCTCACAACTCCGATTCCCAGTCGCGGGTCTCGAGGATCTCGCACACCCGCCGCAGGAACGCGGTGGCGTAGGCGCCGTCAAAGGCGCGGTGGTCCCACGCCATGGACAGGTTGCCCATCGAGTGGATGGCGATGGCCTCGTTCCCGGCTGGGTCGACCACCACCACCGGCTTGCGGAAGACCCCTTCGGTGGAGAGGATCATCACCTGGGGCTGGTTGATGACCGGCAGGTTGACCAGCGTGCCCGAGGCCCCGGCGTTGGTGATCGTCACCGTGCCCCCGGTGATGTCGTCGGCTGACAGCTTCTTGCCTCGCGCCCGGTTGGCGAGGTCCGACACCTCCCGGGCGATGGCGCGCAGCCGCTTGTCCTGGGCGTCGTGGATGACCGGCACGATGAGCCCCTCGTAGTTGAGGTCCACGGCGACGCCGAGGTTCACGTAGTTGTGGACGATCAGCTCGCCCTCGCCGACGGTGGCGTTCATGTGGGGGAACTCGTCGAGGGCGTCGACGAGGGCCCGGGCGATGAACGGCAGGTAGGTGAGGCTGAAGCCCTCGTCGGCCCGGAAGGACTCCTTGCGGGCGGAGCGGGCCCGTTCCACCGCCTCGAAGTCGACCTCCATCACCGAGAAGACGTGGGGCGAGGTGGCCTTCGAGCGCACCATGTGCTCGCCGGTCCGACGGCGGATGTTGTTGAGCGGAACGACGGTGTCCCGCTCGCTGGGCTTCGGTGGCGCCGTTTGGGCGGCAGGCGCCGGGGCCGGAGCGGCGGCCGCCGGGGCCGTAGCGGGCGGAGCGACCTCGGCCGGGGCGCTGGCGGCCGGGGCAGGAGCGCTGGGCGCCGGTGCGCTCGCCGGAGCCGGTGCCGGTGAGGGGCCGTTGCCCTCCACCACCCGGAGCACGTCGGCGCGGGTGACGCGGCCGCCGGCGCCGGTACCGGAAATGGTCGACGGGTCGAGGTTGTGCTCGCTCACGAGGCGCCTCACCACTGGGGAGAGCACCATGGCCTCCCCGCCGGAGGCGGGCGCTGCCACCGGCGCAGGCGCAGGCTGTGATGTGGGCTCTTCGGGTTCATCGGCGGGAGCCGGCTCCGCGGCGGCCTGCTCCTCGGGATCGGTGGGCGCCGGTGCCGCGGTCGCCTGCTGGTCGAGGGTCTCCTGCTCGGCCACCTCCTGCTCGAGGGCGGTGCCGCCGGCCTCGGCGGTGGCCTGGCCGGCCTCGGCGGCCTCGTCGCCGGCGGTCGAGATCACCGCCAGCACGGTGCCCACGTCGACGGTCTCTCCCTCGTCGACCTTGATCTCGGCCAGCGTCCCGCTAGTCGGCGACGGCACCTCGGAGTCCACCTTGTCGGTGGACACCTCGAACAGCGGCTCGTCCTCGGCCACCGCGTCACCCACCGCCTTGAACCAGCGGGTGATGGTGCCCTCGGTGACGGTCTCACCGAGCTGGGGCATCTGGATGTCGGCCATGGCGCCGGTGCTCCTTGGGTGTCAGACGGTGCGATGCGGGCGGGAGCCGGCTCAGCCGTGGAGGCCGCGGCCGGTGAGGCTGAGAAAGGTCTCGCCGAAGTTCTCCGACAGCGACGGGTGGGGCTGGATGAAGTGGGCCACCTCGTCGACGGTGGCTTCCCAGTTGACCGCCAGGTACCCCTGGCCGAGCTGCTCGGTCACCCACGGGCCGGCCATGTGCACCCCGAGCACCCGTCCGCCGGTGCCGTCGGGCTGCTTCTCGGCGATCACCTTCACGAGGCCCTCGGTCTCACCCACGATCAAGGCCCGGCTGTTGCCCGTCCAGCGGTGCTTGGAGGTGACCACCTCGTAGCCGGCCTCGACGGCGGCCTGCTCCGAGTAGCCAGCGAACGCGACCTCGGGGTGGCAGTAGATGCACCACGCCACCTTGGCGTAGTCGACCGGGACGGCCGGTTCCCCGAGGATCTGCTTGATGACGAGGATGGCCTCGGCGAAGCCGACGTGGGCGAGGCCGGGGGTGGCGATGACGTCGCCCACCGCCCACACCCCGTCCTCCGCGGTGCGGCACCACTCGTCCACGGCGATGAAGCCGCGGTCGTCGACCTTCACGCCGGTGCCGTCCAGGCCGAGGGTGTCCGACCACGGTCGCCGACCGACGGACACGATGACGGCGTCGACGTCGAGCGTCTCACCGTCGCCGAAGCGCACGGTGGTGCCGCCTTCGCGGGGGTCGTGACCCTCGACCTCGACGCCGGTGCGGACGTCGATGTTCCGGCCCTTGAACGCGCGGAGGACCACGGCGACGACGTCCTTGTCGACGCCGGGGAGGATCTGGGGCAGCGCTTCGAGGACGGTCACCTGGCTGCCGAGGTCGGCCATCATCGAGGCGAACTCGCAACCGATGGCCCCGCCGCCTATCACCGCCACCCGTCCCGGCAGCTCGGTGAGCTCGAACACCTCGTCGGAGGTGAGGACGACGGTGCCGTCGACGTCGAAGCCGGGGATGGTGCGGGCCACCGACCCGGCGGCGAGGACGACGTGGCGGCCGGTCAGCTCGGCGGTGTCGCCGTCGGCCCCGGTGACGGTGACGGTCCGGTCGGCGCCGAGGGTCCCCGTGCCCTCGAAGACCGAGATCTTGCGGCTCTTCACCAGCCCGGACAGGCCCTTGTGGAGCTGGTCGACGACCTGCTGCTTGCGGGCCATGGTGGTGGAGAAGTCGAGGGTGGCCTCGCCCACGTTCACGCCGTAGCGGTCGGCCGAGGCGACCGACCGGAACACCGAGGCCGTTTCGAGGAGCTCCTTCGCCGGGATGCAGCCCCTATGGAGGCAGGTGCCCCCGACCTTGTCCTTCTCGACCATGGCCACGTTCAGCCCGGCCGCCGCGCCGTAGAGGGCCGCCGCGTAGCCGCCGGGGCCGCCGCCGACCACGACCACATCGAAGTTGTCGGCCGTAGGGACCACCTCCTCGGGGACTCGTGGCGAGCCTACCGGTCGGGACCGGCCCGCCGGCCGGCCCTTCAGCCCGCCAGCACCACCTGCAGGGCGAAGGCGACGAGGATGGCGAGGCCGCAGATCAGGGCGGTCAGGATCAGCTTGCGGGTCGACATCGGAGCCTTCTCAGGGCCGGACGCGAAGCGAGTCGCGGATCTCCCGCAGCAACAGCACGTCCTCGCCTGGTTCGGTGGCATCCACGTCGGTGACCCCCCGGCGGGAGCGGGACACGGCCCGGTTGTAGGCCTTCACGACGAAGAAGAGGACCAGGCCGGCGAGGAGGAAGGTCACCACCGTGGTGAGGAACGCACCGAGGAGGATCCGGCCGTCGCCGATGTCGATGGTGGTGTCGAAGTTGGGCTGGCCCACGAGCGCCCCGATGATGGGGCTGATCACGCCGTTGGTGAACGAGTCGATCACGTCCTTGAACTTCAGGGCGAGGATCAGCCCGACCGCGATCTCGACCAGGTTGCCCTTGAGGATGAACTCCTTGAACTCTCTCAGCATGGGCGCACCGTAGGCTCGGCCGGTGGACGTCGCCATCACCGGTTCCAGCGGCCTGATCGGCAGCGCGCTGCGCCGCTCGCTGGCCGACGACGGCCACCGCGCCATCCGCGTGGTGCGCGCCGGTTCGACGGCGGCGGGACCCACCGTGGTCTGGGATCCCGGGGCGGGCACGATCGACCGGGCCGGCCTCGAGGATGTCGATGCCATCGTCCACCTGGCCGGCGAGGGCGTCGCCTCGGGTCGCTTCACCGACGAGCACCGCCGGCGGGTCAAGGACAGCCGCACCCGGGGCACCGCCCTGCTGGCCGAGGCCTTGGCCGGCCTGGACGCGAAGCCCCGCGTCCTCCTGAGCGGGTCGGCCGTCGGCTACTACGGCGATCGCGGCGACCAGGAGCTGACCGAGCCCAGCCCGCCGGGGACCGGCTTCCTGCCCGAAGTTTGCACCGCGTGGGAGGCGGCCACCGGCATGGCCGAGGCGGCCGGCATCCGGGTGGCCCACCTGCGCACCGGGATCGTGCTCAGCACCGAGGGCGGGGCGCTGGCCAAGCAGCTGCTCCCCTACAAGCTCGGCCTGGGGGGCCGGGCCGGCTCCGGTCACCAGTGGATGAGCTGGATCTCGATCGACGACGAGGTCGGCGCCATCCGGTTCCTGCTGGACCACGACGTGAGCGGCCCGGTGAACATCACCGCGCCGGCCCCGGTCACCAACGCCGCGTTCGCCAAGGCCCTGGGCGCGGCGCTGCACCGCCCTGCGGTCGTGCCCCTGCCCCGGCTGCTCACCCGGTTGCCGGCCGGCATCGGCGACCTCGTCGAGTCGCTGCTGTTCACCGGCGCGCGGGTGTACCCGACCGTCCTCGAGAACGCCGGCTACCGGTTCGCCCACGAGAGCCTGGAGGCGGCGCTCGGGGCGTTGATCAGGCGCTGACCTCGATGCCCTTCCAGAAGGCCACCCGGTCCTTGATCTCGGCGGCGGCGTCCTTGGGGGCGGGGTAGTACCAGGCGGCGCCTTCGTTGCGCTCGCCGTCGACCACGACGTCGAAGTAGCTGGCCGTGCCCTTCCACACGCACTCGGTCGTGTGGTCGATCGGCTCCAGCACCGCGCCCTGCACGGCGTCGCGGGGGAAGTAGTGGTTGCCCTCGACCACGACGGTGTCGTCGGTGTCGGCCAGCACGGTGCCGTTCCAGGTGGCCTTGGCCATGTTGATCGCTCCTTGTTGACTTGTGTCTCCTCCGCTGCGCTCCCCCGTCACCGGCTTCGCCGAACCGGACTCACGTCGGAGGCTGCTCCGCCTGGCGGCTGCGCAGCCTTGATCGCTCCTCCTCCGCTTCGCTCCCCCGTCGCCGGCTTCGCCGACCCGGGTGTCACCTTCCCCGCTGCTTCGCCTGGCGGCTGCGCAGCCTTTGCTCGCTCCTCCTCCGCTTCGCTCCCCCGTCGCCGCTTCGCCGACCCGGGTCGCATGGTTGGATGCTGCTTCGCCTGGCGGCTGCGCAGCGCACCTGCCCTTTCTACTTGGGCGGCATCCGGATGCCACCGTCGATGCGGATGGTCTCGGCGTTCAGGTAGCTGTTGGCCAGCAGCTCGAGGGCGAGGCTGGCGAACTCCTCGGAGGTGCCGAGGCGCTTGGGGAAGAGGACGCCCTGCTTGAGCTTGTCCTTGAACGCCTCGGACGCCTCGCCGGTGCCGTAGATCGGGGTGTCGATGAGACCCGGGGCGATGCAGTTCACCCGAATGCCGACGGCGCTGAGGTCCCGGGCGACCGGCAGGGTCATCCCCACCACCCCGCCCTTCGACGCCGAGTAGGACGCCTGGCCGATCTGGCCGTCGAAGGCGGCGACCGACGCCACATTGACGATCGCGCCCCGCTCCTCGCTCTCGAGCGGTTCGGTCTGGGACATGGCGGTGGCGGCCAGGCGGATGCAGTTGAAGCTTCCCACCAGGTTCACTTCGATCACCTTCTTGAACACCTCGAGGTCGTGGGCCGAGCCGTACTGGCCGTCGCGCCCGATGGTGCGGGTGGCCCACCCGATTCCCGCCGCGTTGACGAGGGCCCGCAGTGGGCCCATCTCCTTGGCCGCCTCCACCGCGGCGATGACCTCGTCGGTGTCGGCCACGTTGGCGTGGGCGAACACGCCGCCGATGTCCTTGGCCACGGCCTCGCCCTTGTCGTCGGCCATGTCGACGACGACGACGTGCGCGCCACGCTCGGCGAGCAGGCGGGCGGTGGCTTCCCCAAGGCCGGAACCGCCACCGGTGACGATGGCTGAGATGCCGTTGATGTCCATCGCGGGACCTTACTTGACCGGCCGGTCAAGCCGACCGGGCTCAGGCGGTCCAGGGCCCCCGCACCGCGAACGTCAGGCCCGGTTCCTGGATGTTGAAGTACATGGTGCGGGCGTCGGGGGAGAAGCAGGCGCCGGCGAACTCGGACTCGTTCAGGGCGTTGCGGGCGAACGGGAACGCCACGCCCTTCCCGGTGAGGCCGACCACGAACTGCTCGCCGTCGCCGTCCTCGCAGAGGAAGGCGGTCCCGAACGGGGCGATGGTGATGTTGTCGGGTCCGTCGAAGGGGTCCGCCGCGCCGAACTGGGCGACGAGGGTGAGGGTGCGGGCCACCGGGTCGTACCGGAAGACCTGCCCCTGGTGGGTCTTCACCGTCGTGGTTCCGAAGCTGGACACGAAGAAGAGGCTGCCCTTCGCCCACCAGCAGCCCTCGGCCTTCTGGATGCGGGTCGCGTCGGCGGTGGTGCGAACGCTGGTGCCCTGGGGCGGATCGGCTTGGCCGACGTCGACCCAGCGGATGCCCTTGACCACCGTCCCGGGCGTGTCGATCTCGGAGAGGTCGGCGGCCACGCCGGGCACCACCATGGCCTGGAGGCGGCCGCCCCGGTGCAGGCTGCCCGCCCGCCCGAGGGTGTCGTTCGGCAGGTAGCGGTACACGTAGCCGAAGGGGTTGCTGGCATCCTCGGTCAGGTAGGCGACCCCGGTTCGAGGGTCGATGGCCACGGCCTCGTGGGGGAAGCGGCCCATGCCGGTGATCGGGCGGGGATCACCGCCGGCGATCGGGTCGACCTCGAAGACGTAGCCGTGAGGCACCGAACCGGAGAACTCCTCGGTCTCCTCGCAGGTGAGCCACGTGCCCCACGGCGTGATCCCGCCGGCGCAGTTGCGGATGGTGCCGGCGAGGCTGGCCGTGTGGGAGAGGAGGGTGTTGTCGCCGCTCAGGAGCAGGGTGGTGGTCCCGCCCGGCTGGGCCGGGTCATAGGTCATGCCCGGCCGCTGGGGCACGGGCGACTTGCCGCCGGTGATGTCGCTCACCGACAGCTCGTGGTTGCGGACGAGCAGGGTGCGCCCGCGGGGGTCGGCGAAGGACCCCATGCCGTCATGGTCGGCGGGCACCGGTTCGCCGGTGCTGAGGGTGTCGACCTGGTGGCGGGAGAACACCTTGTACCGGAAGCCCTGCGGGAGGTCGAGCAACCCGGCGGGGTCCGGCCGCAACGGGCCGTAGCCCACCTGGGGTCCGTCTGCGGCGGTGAGGGCGCCGGCCGGGTTGGCCAGCAGCGAGGCGGCCGAACCGGAGAAGGCGATGCCGAGACCGGCGGCTCCGGTGGCCTGGAGGAACGTACGGCGGGAGATGTCCATGGACGCGAGGTTCGCGGTCCTGATCGACATCGGCCCGACCTCGAGGTGAATGCCCGGTGATCGTTGCCCGACCATTGGCCGCGCGAACGCCTGCCGGGCGACCGATTCAGGATCCCTGGCCGGGTACCGCCGCTCAGGTGACGTCGACGAGGGCGCTGATGCGCTCGGCGGCGTCTATGAACTCCTCGACCATGTCGAGCAGGACCTGCCCCGCCGGCTTCACCTGGTTCATCTGCCCGACGGCTTGGCCGACGAAGTAGTTCACGAGCTTCCTGGCCCCCTCGTGGTTGGCTGCCGACCGGCTCATGCGGAGCTGGGCCTCGGCGATCAGCATGCCGTGCAGCGGCATGGCGAGGGGCTTCGGGTTGGCCGGGTCCTCCCACTCGTCGGTCCACGCCGTGCGCAGCTGGCGGGCGGGCTTGCCGGTCGACGCCCGGCTGCGGACGGTGTCCGACGAGGTGGCGGCCAGGAACTTCTCCTTCACCACGGGGTGGGTCTCGGCCTCCTCGGTCGTGAGCCACACCGAGCCGCACCACACACCCTGGGCACCCAGGGCCATGGCCGCGGCGATCTGGCGCCCGGTGGCGATGCCGCCGGCGGCCAGCACCGGCGTCGGCGCCACGGCGTCGACGACCTCGGGGATGAGCACCATGGTGGCGACCTCGCCGGTGTGTCCGCCGGCCTCGTAACCCTGGGCGACGATGAGGTCTACGCCGGCGGCCACCTGGCGCTCGGCGTGCTGCTTCTTGCCCACCAGACCGGCGACGGTCACGTCCCGCGCATGGGCGGCCTCGACCATGAAGTCGGGCGCCGGACCGAGGGCGTTGGCGATGAGTCGGACGTGCTCGCGCGACAGGGCGACGTCGAGCAGCGGCTGCGCCCCCTTGTGGCTCCATGACAGGAGGCCGGCGGAGCTCGTCAGCCGCTCCTCGACGGGCAGCGGCGGCACGCCGTACTTCTCCATGATCGAATCCACGAAGCGGCGGTGCTCCTCGGGGATCATCCCGGCGAGCTTCCTGTCGTCCATGCCGCCCTCCTCGCTCCCCACGTAGGTGGCGGGCACGAGGAGGTCGACGCCGTATGGCTTGCCGCCGGCGTGCTCCTCGATCCAGTCGAGCTCCGTCTCCAGCCGCTCGGGGCTGAACGCGACGGCGCCCAGTACGCCGAGGCCACCGGCTCGGGACACGGCGGCAACGACGTCGCGGCAGTGGCTGAAGGCGAGGATCGGGAACTCGATGTCGAGGGTGTCGCAAACCGGCGTACGCATGGCTGAAACCGTACCGACCGTATGCTCCGCCGATGCCAGAGGATCAGCTCGCAGGGACCGTCGCGCTCGTCACCGGAGCCTCGAGCGGCATCGGGAGGGCGACCGCCCGTGAGCTCGCGGCGCGGGGAGCCGCCGTGGCCCTCGTGGCACGGCGGGTCGAACGGCTCGAAGCCCTCGCCGAGGAGCTTCGGAGCTCGGGTGCGACCGCGCTGGTGATCGAAGCCGACGTCACCGAACGGGCCGCCGCGGAGGGGGCGATCGAGCGGGCCGCGGACGAGTTGGGCCGGATCGATGTCCTCGTCAACAACGCCGGGGTGATGCTCCTGGGACCGATCGTCGACGCCCCCGTCGAGGAGTGGGAGCAGATGGTCGGGATCAACGTTCTCGGGCTCCTCTACTGCGCGAGGGCCGCGCTCCCCCACCTGCTCGCCGCTGCCGCCGACGGGCCGCGCCACAGCGCCGACCTCGTCAACATCTCGTCGGTCGCCGGTCGGGTGGCCCGCGTGGGCAGCGGCGTCTACAACGCGACCAAGCATGCCGTCGGGGCGTTCAGCGAATCGCTGCGCCAAGAGGTGACCGGCCGCCACGTCCGGGTCTCGCTGGTCGAACCGGGCGCCGTCGCCACCGAGCTGGCCGGCCACAACCGTCCCGAGGTCCTCGACAGCATCAAGGAGCGGTTCGCCGGGATGGAGCGGCTCGAGGACCAGGACATCGCCGACGCCATCGCTTACATCGTCACCCGCCCCCGCCACGTCGCCATCAACGAGATCCTGATCCGCCCCACCGAGCAGGAGCAGTAGAGAGGACCGCGAGGCGACCGAACTCGATGGAGGCGGCTCTCGACAGTTGTCAGGATGGCGTCGTGAGCGTGCTCTCGGTCGATCAGCTCGCGGCGTACCGTCGGAACGTTTTCTTCGTCTCGACGAGGCCTTCCCTAGGTCACTCGGACTGAGGTGCCGAGACATCTTGTGGGGACAACTCGAAGAGGACCCTCGGGATCCCAGCACTTGGCGTCGACCGGTCGCCCGGCTCGGTTCACAGAGCCATCCCGCCTTCAGCGAGGCCGCGCTGTCGCCACGCTGGGTCACGGCCATCCAGGAAGCGGCGGGACCCTTCGCGGATCCGACTCCCTGGATGGGTGGCACGTTCGCGGTCCGCTTCCCCGTGGCCGGCGACCCCGGCGATGACGGCTGGCACTTCGACGGGAGCTATGCGGGCGACGACGGCTCGTGGTGGACAAACCATCGCTCCAAGGGTCGTGCCCTCTTGATGCTCGTGCTCCTCTCAGATGTGGGCGAGCGCGACGCGCCCACGCGCATCCGGGTCGGGTCACACCGCTATGTCCGCGACCTGCTCCTCCCCTACGGCGAGGAGGGCGTCAACCACCAGCGGTTGGAGCTGTCAGACGAGATCGATGCCTGTGACGTCGCCCTGGCCACCGGTCGAGCGGGCGACGTGTACCTGTGCCATCCCTTCCTCGTCCACGCCGCGCAGCGCCATGGTGGGACCGAGCCCCGGTTCGTCGCGCAGCCGGGCGTTCCATGGAAGGAAGGGTCACTTGTGCGAGCGCACGGAGGCGCCCACGATGGCAGCTACCCGCTTGCGATCCAGGCCAGCGACCTCAGCGAGCTGACGGACCGAGGCGCCGGCCCGGTGCGCGACTCGGATCATGTCGTCGCGGATCTGCGCCTCCTTCGCGGCCCGTTCTGAGCTCAGGCCGACAACCGCGAGGGCAGCGCCGACCTCCCCCGCCTCGTTGCTGCGGTACTTCTCGATGGCTGCGATCGCCGACGAGACCTGTGCGTCGGTGTAACTCATCGCTCGTCCCGGAGGGCAAGGGCGAGCTTGTCCCGGATGGCCATGAGCAATGGGACTCGAGGGGACACCTCGCCTCTGGCCTCGGTGTCATTGAGGTGAGCGAACGTCATCGCAAGCAGCTCGAGCGCTTCGACCCGTTCGAATGCGACGCTGACCATCGGTCCAAGAGTAGCCAAGGCCGGTCCCAAACGGACCACTAGTTCAGCGGTCAGATGATCGGACTCCGTAGCCTCGGCTCGTGCGTGAGGAGCGGATCGAGAACAGCGGCATCCCGGGCCGGCTGTACGACCCCGGTGGCGCGAGAGGGTTGCTGCTGTTCGGCCACGGCGGAGGGCACAGCAAGGACAGCGAGCGATTCGTTCGCCTGGCCCGCACCTATGCCGAAGAGACCGGGCTTGCCGTCGTCTGCATCGACGCCGTGGATCATGGCGAGCGCAAGCCCCCCGCCGCCAGTGCCGGCGTCCCGCCGCGATGGCACTCGAGCTCCGCCGGTCAAATGGTGGCCGACTGGCAGAAGACGGCCGAAGCGCTCTCGTCCATCGGCGCGGCCGTCGCCTACGTCGGATTCTCGATGGGGATGATCTTCGGGGCGCCGACGGTCGCCGCTCTGGCGAGCATCAAGGCAGCCGTGTTCGGAGTCGGCGGCATCCCGACGGGAGCAGGCATCGCCGATCCGCCGCTGCGAGCGATGCTCCTGGATGCGGCCTCGAGGCTCGAGCGTCCTCAGTGCTCATGCTCAACATGACCCAGGACGAGATCTTCCCAACTGAAGGCACTCACGCGTTCTTCGATGCCATCCCCGGCCGCAAGAAGCGGCTCATGTTCTGGGAGGGCGACCACCACGGTTGGCCGGCTGAGGCGATCCGCCACTCCGTCGCCTTCATCAACAAGTACACGGAGCCGCCCAGGTGACAGGCTGTCGCCATGCTCGATCACCTGGGGATCCAATGCGCCGACATGGCCGCCAGCGCCGCCTTCTACGACGCTGTGCTCGCGCCGCTCGAGGCGAGCCGACTGATGGACTTCGGTGTTGCCATCGGCTACGGGATCGCACCGAAGCCCGACTTCTGGCTCAGCGAGGTCGATTCCGGCGACGGCTTCCGTGAGTCACACGTGGCCTTCACCGCACCAGACCGGGCCACCGTGCGGGCCTTCTTCGACGCTGCGGTGAGCGCCGGGGCCGAGGTGCTGCACGAACCGCGCCTTTGGCCCGAGTATCACGAGCACTACTACGGAGGGTTCGTCCGGGACCCGGACGGCAACAACGTCGAGGCCGTGTGCCACGGGCCCGAACCCGATTGAGCGACGCTCTCTACTCCAGTGGGCCGCCGGCTATGGCGTCTGCACACTCCATGCAATTGGCCTTCGGACAGCGGGTGATCGCCGGGTCCTTCCGAATCGCCTGGGCCGCGAGCTCAACCGCTTCGGGAGCAGGGAACACCCGCCAGCGGCTCCCTCCGACGAGGAACTGCCTCTCGACGGTCGCCAGGGTCGGAGCCAGGGATTCGAAGCCTTCTGAGCACTCGCCCGCTCGGACCCGGACCGGACGACCATCGCGGCCCCGTGCCCATCGAATGAACGGCCGCCGCCCCGCCTCGACCTCAGCGAGGTGGATCAGCGTCATCCGTGCGAGGCCGACGCCCATCAGGGCGACTACGCCGCCTTCCTCGACGAGTGCTCGCAGGGGGCCGAACACGTCGGCGCGGGTCTCGGCACCGATCAACCGCTTCGCGAGGGGGCCCACGGCGGCGAACTCTCCGCTGGCATAGCGGCAGCGGATCCGATCCGGACGCCCAGCGACGTGAGCGGAGAACGAACCCAGCCACGCCGACACCTCGGTGCAGGCCGAGTCATAGACACGGGTCGGACCCGCCGGTTGCGCACCGTCGGCCACGACACCCTGGGTCGCGTAGTCGATCCCGTTGCGCGGCGGCCGGTCGTCGACAGGAGCGGGGATCCCGAACAGGTCTGGCGCCATCGTTGCCGCAAGAGCCGTCGAGCCCGCGGCCAGGACCCCCTCGACGATGGTCGCCGGGCCCTCCTCGAGCGCGCCGAACGAGCGAAGTGACGCGTGAACCTCGATCGGCCGGCCGCTCAATCCCGCGTCACGAACTGCGCTCTCCACGTCCCGGACAGAGACGGCACCTCGCGCCACAGAGCCCAGTCAACCAGGAGGCGCGCGGCGCCGACCCGGCGATTGGAGAGCGCCGATGCGGTCGTGCTCAGGTCGCGGCGCGGTGGTCGGCGATCACTTGGTCGATGACCCCATGGGCGTCCCAGCGCCACCCGAACCGGGCACCCGTGCGACCGGGGTCGTCCGCGGGCCTCCCCGGGATCTCGTTCATGGCTTTCCCGAGCGCCCAGCCTCGAGCCCGTGCCCAGGTGCCGCCGTCGAGCCGCAGCTTCGCCTTGAACCGTTCGCGGCTCGTTCCGTCGAACATGGTCCATGCCGGCGTGAGGTCACAGGCCGGATCGCCGACAGCTGAGCACCCGAAGTCGATCACGCCGCATAGGCGATCGTCGCGCAACAGCAGGTTCGAACCAGTCACGTCCCCGTGGACCCAGACGTCTGGACCAGTCCACTCGTCGGCGAGTGCCGCATCCCAGACCTCGGTGGCGCCGTCGACGTCGATCTGATCGCCCAGCGCAGCGATCGTCGTGCGGGTCTGTTCGTCCCACACCGACACCGGGCCCCCTCGATTGAAGCTGTGCGGTCCGGAGGATGGCCCGCCCTGGGAGTCGACGGCTTGCAGCGCCACGAGGAAGCCACCGAGGTCCTCGGCGAGCCGGTCATGGTCGTCCACCCCGACGGTCGCAGCCGGCTCACCTGGCAGCCACCGGTAGATCGACCAGGCCGCCGGGAAGCCGCACCCGGGCGCGCCCTTGGCGATCGGGCGCGGGATCGGGACCGGCAGCTGCGCGGCCAGCACCGGGAGCCACCGGTGCTCCTTGTCGATCTGCGGGACGTACACCTTGTGACTGGGCAGCCGCACCGACATCTCTTCGCCGAGACGAAACGTCGTGTTGTCCCATCCGTCGAGCGCGACCGGACGGATCTCGAGATCAGCCCAGCGCGGGAACTGTTCGGCGATGAGGCACGACACGACCTCGGCCGTGATCTCTGCCTTGCGCACCTCGCCTTCGTAGCCGGGAAGCGAGGGGCGGCCCTCGGATTTTGGGCTGGACGAGCTTCGTGACGCTCGAGACCTGCACTCAACGGGACTGCCGTCCCCACCCCCCGCCGCCTGGCGTGAGCATCCGCAACACGTCACCAGCCCGCATCCGGATCGTGCACTTGTCCGGTAATCGCTCCGCCCCGCTCTCGTCGCCACCAGGCAACAGCCAGTTCTCACCCGCCGCTCCCGGCCCCCCACCGTCGAGTCCCCACGGTCGTGAGACTCGTCGCTCCGTGATCAGCGACACGGTCACGTTCTCGAGCATCTCCAGGTCGCGTTCGATGCCCTCGCCACCCGGTGCCAACCCGGCGCCACCGCTCCCCCGGCGCAACCGGTAGCGCAGGACCCTCATCGGGAACGCCCGCTCCAACGCCTCGACCGGGGTGTTCCTCGTGTTGGTCAACTCCGTACGTTCTGACCACCGGACGCGAAAACCCGGGGTCCTGAGCGGCCTAGGGAGGGGTGACAGATCCTCGTGACCGGTGCGACCCATGAACAGACGTGCCGCCATCTACGCCCGCCAGTCGATCACCCGCGAGGGATCGGCGTCCCTCGACGTCCAGGTCGAAGCCTGCCGAGACGTGGCCCAGCGCCTGAAGGTCGACGTGGTGAGCGAACTGGTGGAAGCACCGTCGACGTCGGGCTACCGCGACCGGGGACGGAGTCGACCGAAGTTCGGCGAGCTGCTCGAGCTCATCCGCCAGGGTGACGTCGACTGCGTGGTCGCCTACAAGACCGACCGGCTCTCGCGCGGCGGCGGTCCCGGCTGGGCGCCGCTGGTCGATGCGTTCGAGTTGGCGGGCCGCGACCCAGATCGCACGGTCGCCACCGCCGACGGCTGGGTGAGCGAGTTCGAGATCGGCATCCGCTCGGCGATGGACCGCGAGGAGTCGAAGAAGACCTCCGACCGGATGCTGGCCGTCCGGGCCCGGGAAGCCAGGGAAGGCGTGCCCCGGATCGCCGGACGGCGCCCCTACGGGTTCTCCATGGACATGACCGAGCACGTCGCCGACGAGGTGGTCCGCATCCATGAGGCCGCAGACCGGGTGCTGGCCCGTGAATCGGTGTGGAGCATCTGCACCGCCTGGAACGAGAAGCGCGTGCCGACGGTGACCGGGCGCCCGTGGACCGTACAGACCCTGTCGTCCATCCTGACCTCGGGTCGGATGGCCGGGCTGCGAGAGCACAAGGGCATCGTGGTGGCGAAGGGCCGGTGGGAGCCGATCATCACCGAGGCCAAGCGGGCCGACCTTGTCGCCGCCCTGGCGCCGAAGCGGTCCCGCCCTCGGCGGGGCCGGACCTATCCGCTCACTGGGCTGATGCGCTGCGGCATCTGCGACGCTCCGCTGCGGTCTCTGGCCCGCGAGGGAGGGCGGCGGTCCTACGCCTGCCGCAAGGGCCCCGGCCTCGACGGCTGCGGGGGCATCAGGATCCAGGCAATCGGCATCGAGCACTACGTGCGGGACCTGATCTGTGGGATGCTCGCCGACCCGGTGACGCGCTCGGCGATGGCAGCCCTGGCCGAGCCGACCGACAACAGGTGCGCCGCACTCATTGACGAACTCCGAGCGGTCGAGTCCAAGCTCCAGCGGCTCGTCGACCTCTACACCGAGGGCGACATCGACCGCGCCACCTTCCGACCCCGCCGCGACCACCTCGACGAGCAGGCCGATGAGATCAGGACCGCGTTGGCCAACCGGACGGGCCGGCGTGTCCCCGCCGACGTGCCCGCGACGTTCGACGACCTGGTTGCGATGTGGGACGAGCGAGGCATCGACTTCCAGCGCCGCCTCATCGAAACCCTCCTCCACCCCATGGTCATCAACCCCGCCGGAACCATCCGCCGCACCTTCGACCCCGGCCGGGTCGAGATCGAGCCAAGAGCCTGAGCCCGGAGACCTCAGCTCGCCTCCGTCTCCGGCTGGTCAACCCCTTGTCGCTGGTAGCGATGGGGCGGGTCGACGATCGCCCGCACTCGGGCCAGGACCTTGTGGTCGACCAGGGATGCGGGCAGCCCCGCCATTCGGCGCACGTCCCGAGCCAGAGCGACCGCTGGGGGCACCGACTGCCGGGCAGGTCGAGTAGTCGACGTGCTCACAGCCCTCGACCTCCGAGTTCGAGGGCGGTCTGCTTGGCGGCGCTGCGGGCAAGGGCTCGGCGGAGCTCGATGGTCGGGTCGTTGGGGTCGGGGGCGGAGACGGCGTAGATGTGGTTGCGTAAACGGCCACGGGTCATCGAGGTGTACCCAGCTTCGGCGTAGAGGCTGTCGTCCCCGAGAACGAGAGAGACGTCGCAGGTCATGCCCTGGCTCTTGTGGATGGTCATGGCGTAGCCGTGGGTGAGGCGGCCATCGTCGACATAGCTCGACGGGACGTCCAGGCGCTGGCCGTCATCGGTCGCGATCTCGATGGCCGCGCCGGCGCGCCTTACCACCGTGCCGCGGGTGCCGTTGCACACGCCGATGTGTCGGTCGTTGCGGAGGGCGAGCACTCGATCGCCGACGCACAGCTCGATCTCGTCGTTCGCGAACACCTGCGTTCCGAGCTGGCCGTGGCCCTTGAGGAGGGAGCGGGCCCGATCGTTGAGGTCGGTCACGTCGCTGCGGTGCAGGGCGAGCATTGCGACGTGCTTGCCATCGTTGCGCTCGAGGAACCAGTCATCGGCCATCGACGACCTGAGGCGATCAGCGTTGTCATCGGTGGTGAGCGAACCGCTGCGGTGGAGCCGGAGGAGCACCTTGTCGACCTGACGGTCGCGCAGCGCCTGGGCGGTGTCGCGCTGCACAGGATCACGCATGCGTCGGTTCTCGGTCAGCTCGGCGGCACCGAGATGCCGAGCGAAGAGGGCGAACAAGCCGCCGGCCTCGATCTCGGCGAGCTGCCTGGGGTCGCCGACGAGGACGAGCTTGGACCCGGCGTCGGTCGTGGCAGTGACCAGGCGGTGGAGGTCGCGTGTTCCGACCATCCCGCTTTCATCGACGACGAGCACGTCACGGTCGGTCAGCCGGTCGTCGCCTCGATCGAGGGATCGGAGCAGCGAGGCGATCGTCTGTGACGGGATACCCGAGCCCGACTGGAGCTCCTGGGCGGCCCGGGCTGCCAGAGCCGCTCCTCGGGGATGGAGACCAGCGGACTGCCAGGCGGCGCGGGCGGCGTCCAGGGCGAAGGTCTTGCCGGTGCCGGCATGGCCGACCACAACCGCGACCGGAGTGTCGCTCTCGGTCACCCGGTGGACCGTCTCGGCCTGTTCGACGGTGATCGACGGGCGGTCGTTGATCGCACCCAGGGTCAGACCCCGAGCGACGGGGACAGTTCGCCGGCCCCGATGGGCCCGATCGAGCGCATCGGCCTCAAGGGCGAGCATCTCGGGAGTGGTCCACCGCTCGGGCGCGACCTCGATGGCTTCCAGGCTGCGCAAGAACTCCTCGGCACGGATGCGGATCTGTTCATAGGTGAGCCCCTGGGACGCGGTCTCAGCGACAGTCCGGATCACCTGGCGGCGGTCGAACGTGGCGTCCTGTTGCGTCAGTACACGGCCCAGAGCGGCATCGTCCGGCACGACCTCGGTCGCTCGCCCCTGGGGCACCGCTGCGAGCCCGAAGCCGATCTCGGCAGCCCGCCGGGCCCAGTCGACCCGCAGGTCGGCCTCGGCCACCGGATTCGTCTTGGCCGGTCTGCTGTCGAGCGTGGCGACCTGGGCGCCACGGGCCGAGTGGATGCCCTGCTCGGCCATCGATCGCTCGATGGCCGCCCGACGGCGACTGAAGGTGCGGCGAACCTTTTCGGGGATGCCGACGACCTCACCGATGCCCGGTTTGGTCGGCTGGAAGGAGACGGCGAGGCGCCCGACGATCTCGTGCCGGAGGACCGACTGGTAGACGAACCCGGCGGTGCGGCCGTGGCGGTACAGCTCGGCGCTGTGCAGGGCGCTCCACTTGCCGTCCTCCCCCAATGTCAGGTTGCCGGTGACCAGGTGGGTGTGGAGGTTGGGGTCCGACTCTCGACTCGTCCGATGCCGGAATGCCGCCGCCACGAAGCCCGCTCCACCGAGGTGGTCAACACCTCCCCGCCCCCGCCGGACCACGCAGGCCTCGTCCTCGAAATAGGCCACGGCCGCGTCGACGGCCACGTCGTGCGCGGCCATCACCTTGGTGGCCACCTCGTCGCCGCCGAGCGCCCACAGCAGCGAGACGGACTTCGGGGCGGAGAGCGTCAGGTCGAAGCCAGCGACCGTCCGCCACCTGACGAGCTTCTCGCCGCTGCGAGGGTCGAGGCCATCGAGCATCGCACCGAGGTCCTCCGGCGTGACAGCCCCGCGGAGGCCGACGTGCTCAGCGGCGGAACCCATCCACCGGCCGGGTGCCTCGCCAGACGCGAGGTAGTAGTCGTCACGCCCGTTGGCGATGACCTCCAGGTAGTAGACCGCGGTGTTCGACGCCGACGAGAGCTTGCCGATGCTGAGCACATAGATCTAGGCCGCCGAGCGCCCGAGATCATCGCGGCCGACGGGCAGGAATCCGGGCCGGGCCGAACCAGGGCGCGATGACCGACCGGACCAGGCGGTACGGACCGGCACGAGCCGGTCGTGCTCAAGGTCGTGCTACCGGTCCTGCGTCGGCGAGGGGCACCCCTGGTGCAAGTGTGTGGCCCATCGGAAGGTGGGCACTGGGATGCTCGACGCGGGTGCGGTCAGGTCGGCGATGGATCGGACGCTTCGTGCCGGGATGCGTACGCTCCGCACCCGTGACACGGTCGGGCGAGAGCACCTTCGAAGCGGTCCGGCAATCGGGGCGGTCGATCTACGACGATCTCAGCGGCGAGCCCGACCTCGTCTACGACATCGCTGACCTCGAGGACCGTCTGAACGCGCACCTCGTAGGCGAAGTGTGGGACTTTCCGATCCGGACGCGGTCGAAGGTTGCGAAGCAGGCAGTGGCCGAGGCGCTCGGCTACCCGGTGCCGCCATCCTTCCGCAAGACACAGCCGCGGTTCCCGGGCCAGCGCCTCGACATCTCAGTCCAGATGGCCGACAACCTCCAGATCTGGAACGAGGAGGTTGATCCGGGCCGTCGGTACGCCCTTATCCGTGTGACGAACGAGGGCGTGGTGACACGCGTTCGCGTCGTGACGGGCGAGGTCATCGCTCTGTGGGATCGTACGGGCACGTTGACCAGCAAGTACCAGGCCAAGCGTTCCAGCGTCGCCCACGGCTCCAAGCTCGCATCGAAAAACGACACCAGCGGTTTCATCGCCGCTCTAGAACCCCGGAACGTCGAGCCCGGGGTCCTTCGAGCGTCGAGTCCAACCAGTAGACCGACACCCCGCACGGTGCTAACCGTGGGCCAAGTCCACGTCCGGCTTCTCGACCTCGTCGGTGTCGAGTTCATCGATCCCGGCGTCACCCAGGATCGCTCACGCGGCATCGTTGTTCAGCGGCTCGCCTGCGAGGCCCTCGAACTCGCTGAGTATGGCGACGTGGGTCAGTTCCCCGACATCCTGTGCCAAGCGCTGGAGGTGAAACTCCAGCTCAGCCCGACGATCGACCTTGGTCTCGTACTTCCCGACTCCACTTCGGCCGCCCAGGAACTCGGCTATGGACTGCGCCACGCTGACGCCCGTTACAGCATCGTCTACGGGTCGCGCGTGTCGGATGAGCGGATCCGTATCGACGCAGTCGTGACGAGCACCGGGAAGGACTTCTTCACCGAGTTTCAGCGGTTCGAAGGAAACGTGCAGAACAGGAAACTGCAGATCCCGCTACCGCGGGATCTCTTCGAAGCCGAATGAGCGCCACACGAGTTCGTCGACCTCGCCCTCCAGCTCCACGATCTCACTGGCCTCACACTCCCCCCGCACCAGCGTCCCGACGAGTTCGACGATCTTGCGAGCCTCTGGACAGGTTGGATCGGGTATCGGGAACCGCTCTACGTACTGCGTGATGTACCTGCGCCTGCCGCTGTAGAGCTTGTTTCCGCAAACCTGGTCGTAGAAGCGGGTCCCAAGGCTGGAGTTGGCGACCGCCATCGCGAGAAGACCGAGGGCTTGATCGTCCGCCGTCGCCAGAGCCAGCCAGTAGCAGTCACCGTTCACAACGCAACCCGTGCAGTCGAGACTGAACCTCGGCTGTTCGCTGATGTCCGGAAACACCAGCTTGGGTAGGGCCCACTCGGCGGGGCGCTGAGGCACCCAGATCTCCCACCAATGCCGGCCGGCCTCCACTACGTAGCGGCGACCCTCCAGGTGGGCTCGGTGCGTCTCGAGGTAGTTCGCCGCCCTGGGCCACTCGCTCAGATCCAAAGGAACTCGCCGCCGTTCACCCAGGTCGTAGGGGTAGAGCACGCGCCTGGTGGGCTCGCCTGCTGTCCATTTGCTCGCCACGTGGTGCGTGAGCAACGGAAGCAGCAACTCCAACTCGGGCGCGTTCCCGTCTGCGTCATCCCAGTCCTCTCGAATGAAGACCTTGTCCGCGGTCGTCTTGATCCCCACTCGGATCTTCCCAAGGTCTCCGAACCGCATGGCAGCCCGAGCCTCAACCTGACCGACCCAACCCTCATCTTCCGTGGCGAGCACCCAGGGATCGGAAGACGTCGGGTCAAGGTAAAGACGGCCGCGCCGGATCTCGAACGAGGTCCTTCCGACCTTCACCTTGCCTTCGATGCCCTCCGCCACCGCTCTGAGTACGGAGGCTGCCTCGACATGGCCATCAGCAACCGGGCACTCGTAGACGGACGCCATCAACGGGCTCTCGCCCGAGGGAGACCTGCGGGACGCAACGACGACCGCCGGCAGGACTGCCGCCTCGAACAACTTGGTATCACCCAAATCGAACACTCGACCAACATCGAGCTCGGCTTGGAGGTGCCTTCGCAGCGAGCCCCCGCCCTTAGTCGTCATGAACCGGTTCGAGCAGAGCAGTGCGAGCACTCCCCCCTCACGGAGGCTTTCGGTCATCGCAACAGCAAAGGCGTGGTAGAGGTCCACGCGTCCCGTGAGACCAAAGACCGCGGCCAAACGGCGAGACTCCTCGGCGCCAAGAGTCTGCGTGCGGACATAGGGCGGGTTGGCGATGACGATGTCGAACGGTTCCGCCAGCGAGGCGGCCTGGGGTGACCCGCCGAACAGCGTCTCGGATGCGTCCCGCAGGGCGGCTGCCTCCGACAGGAAGTCGCAGGCCTCGAGTGACCAACGGAGACCACTCTCCCGAAGACCAGCGAGCCGAGTGTCCGCGGCATCGAGCGCCGTCGGGTCCTTGTCACAGCCGACGAGCTCCAAGTCGCAACCTGGCGGCGCAAGCTCAGCGGTCGCTACCAGTAGGGCGCCATCGCCGCAGGCGGGGTCGAGAACGCGGAGCCGACTGCCCACAGAGGCAACTGCGAGAGCGTTCGAAGCCACGAATGCCGCCAGCTCGGGGGGCGTGTAGTGCACTCCTCCCGACTTCGTGGCGTCGGCTCGGGCTCGCTCGGTTCTCGACCTTGGCTTGGCATGGCTGATGGTCATGATCTCTCCGCTCACAGGTGGCTATGCCACGAGTTCGGCAGGCCGGAAGGACGGCCAGCGCTGCTCCTGAGGCTGCCGGTGCGGCAACGAGGTGCCGAGAGCGGGCCTCAGGGGCAGGACCGGCACGAGGTCATCGTACGAGGGGGGTATGACACAACCGGGCACCGTACGCCCGCGATCCCTCGGCATCGTGGTCATCTGCCGCGTCCAACGCAGCGACTACTCGGAGCGTCGCCCGGACAAGCCGAACCGTTCTGCAACTCGTCGGATCGCCGAGGCGAAGGGCTCGTCCTCGAGCTGCACGTCGGCAGGGAGCTCATCGAACGGAATCATCGAGGTGTGCCGCTCGCCACGGCCAGTCATCCAGGTCGTCCACGCGTCGTGGACGTCATTGGCGCTGACTGATTGCCCGACCGTGACGCACAAGAGCGCGTACAGGAGCATGAGGTCGCCAGCCCCATCCTTGGGGATCAGCTCCTGAGGGAGTTCGTTCGAGATCGCGTCAGCGATCCTCGTCAGGTAGTTCACGCCAACAACACTCGCGCCCCTAGGAGCAGGTAGACGATGAAGAACAGCACCGGGACCACGCGCTCCACGAAGCCCAACTCGGCGTAGCGCCCCTTCCACCACGGCAACGGCTCGGCAGCCTTCAGGATCTCCCACTCGCGTTCGAACATGCGCACCGGGAGGTGCGCTGCCTCGATCTCAGTGATGACCTGAAACTTCGCCCTGTTCAAATCCCGATAACTCCGAAGGAGTAGCCACCAGGTCGCCGACAGGATCAGACCGACACCTGCGGTCGTAAGAAGCGCCACGTCGTCCGGCTTGGGAAGATCTGTGCTGCTCGCATCCGTCACCGCGGCGATCAGACCGACGAAGGCTGCGAGGCCCGTGTTGATGGTCAGGAAGTAGCTGTTCGCTGTCGCCCGTCGCGCGGAGATTCGGTCGACCTGCTCCACAGCCACCTTGTAGAGGTCGAGGACCGCTGAGTCGGGCGATGGACTACCGGCCACCGGCGATCAACTTCTTGAGGTTGTCCCAGGTCCACTCGTAGATCTTGTCGCTGTCGAGTGCAGCGGTCGGCTTCCGACGTGTCCCGTTCGGGCGTCCGTCGAGAAGGAAGTAGGGCTTCCCCTCCGACCGAGCGATCCTGATCTCTTCGTTCACACCCGTGGCCGTATGGGTGTGCTCACCGCAGATGACGATCACCTGCTGTACTCGCTTGATACGCCGCCGGGCATCGTCTTTCCAGCCCGGCGAGGCGACCTTCACCGAATGGTCCGAGATCTCAAACGGCGTGTCCGGGTTCTTCGCTTGCCCGACGAGCAGGTTCTTGCAGTCGAGGTCGTGGTCGTAGTCGAAGCTGATGAACACGGGCACGAGCGCCATGGTGGGGTCTCCTTCTGGTGCGTTCCTGTCAGGGTACGGACACCCTGTGACAGGGAAGGCGGTCCAGCGGTCGAGGCGACGCCGTCTCCACCGACGGGAGCATGTCTACTCGGCGGATGCCGTACCGATTCTTAGGATGAAGTAGATCGCGTCCTCGACACGCTGCTTGAGGACTCCAAGCTGACGAAGGTTGAACTTGCCCGAGCGGCCATGCGTCGCGCTGTTGAACTCATAGAACAAGGCGAGGACATTCTCAATGTCGTCCTCAACGAAGTCCTCGAAGGCCTCGTCGGCGAGCCCCGCCTGCCTCAGGCCGAACTGGATGCGGGCTCGACGGGACACGTCGCCCTGCGGCGTGCGGTCGCAGGCCGGGTCGTCTTGCTCGACGACTTCCGATGGCGCCAAGCGCTCGAGCACGTCCGCGAGCATCTCCCGTGCAGAGGTGCAGAAATGCCGAGCAGCGTCCGGGTTCACAGGACTCAGGGCGAAGAGTGCGCCAGACCACCGAGCACCGATGTCCGGATCGAGCTCGTCGAGAACCTCTCGCAAGTGCGACTGCTGCGCGTGGTCGGCGGCATCGTCCGAAGCCTCGTCGTCACCGAGGAGGGCAGTGAGCGTCGCCACGCTGTTCGCAGCCTCACCCTGCGAGAGGTCGACGAGATCAGTTCCCACCCATGTGTCAGGCGTGGTTCCCTCAAGGCGAACCGCCGAAGCGGCGAGTGCCTCCACAGAGGTCTTGAACTCCACTCGAACGGTTCGCTTGGCCGGAGAACGCTCGAGCTTCCGCAGTTCCTGCTCAAGTCTCGACCGATTCGTTCGCGCAATAGCTGCTCTTCGCTTCTGCTCTCGATTGAAGGCGTCGACCGACCGGTTGTACCGCCTCACGGCGGCGTTGTAGTCGTTGACGAACTTCCGCCGAGCGGCGGTCGCCTTGTCGACCTGGCGGTTGTGATCGCGGATCGCTTGGTTGAGCTTCTGCTTGCTCTGGCGTGCCCGAGACTGCGCCTGTCGCAGCTGGCTGCGGATCTGAGCTGGGGATCGTCGCGGCGGCATGATGCGCTCCTGGAAGGCGTGGTTCGCGAATGCCAAAGGTGTAATTCAGCCTACGCCCGCGGCCAACCGCTTCCGACATCGGGATTTCGAACGCCTCCATCACGTACGTGGACGACCCCATCCGCCCCCGCCAGGCGTCAGCATCCGCAGCACGTCACCCGCCTTGAGGCGGAGCGTGCACTTGTCGGCCAGGCGTACGGCCCGAGCCTCGTCCCCGCCGGGCAGTAGCCAGTTCTCCCCCACCGCGCCTGGCTCACCGCCAGCCAAGCCCCACGGCTGGGAGACCCGACGCTCGGTGATGAGCGACACGGTGACGTCCTCGAACATCAGTAGATCCCGCTCGATGCCTTCACCGCCCGGCGCCGAACCGCCACCGCCACTCCCCCGGCGCAGCCGGTAGCGCAGGACCCGCATCGGATACGCCCGCTCGAACGCTTCCACGGGGGTATTTCGCGTATTTGTCATACATGTGTGAATTCCTGACTGGCCGGGCACCCCGGAGCCCAACTGGGGGTCAGCTTGACTTGTGTTGGTCATGGCCGTGTGGATCCCGCTCATGCCCGGTCTCGGTGCCTCGTCCCGGCGGGGTGGGCGGGCGCCCTGGCCCCCTCCGACGGTCTCGTAGTACACCCAGCCGTCCCCGCCGATGAGCACGTTGTTCATGGTCCCCTGGGAGGCGGCGGCCACCCGGTCGGGCAGGGCCTGGGCGAGGGCGCCGAGGCAGACGTCAGCCACCCGCTGGCTCACCTCCACGTTGCCGGCGCCGACCGCCGCCGGGAAGCGGGCGGCCACGAGCGACCCGGGGGGCGCCACCACCCTCACCGGCCGGCTGGCCCCGCCGTTGGACGGCAGGGTGGGGTCCGCCACCGACCGCAGGGCGAAGGCGACCGCGCTCACCGTCACCGCCTCCACTGCGTTCACGTTGCCGGCGCGCTGCGCGTCGGTGCCGGTGAAGTCGAAGGTGATGGCCTCGCCGGCCTTCGTCAGAGCGAGCCGCACGACCGCCGGCTCCTGCTGGTCGGGCCCCGGGCCGGTCGAGTCGAGCTGGTCGGCGAACGTCCATGTGCCGTCGGGCATGGCGGCCAGCGCCGCCCGCATCCGGCGCTCGCCGTACGCCACCACCTCGTCGAACGGCTCGGAGGCCAGGGCGGCCAGCCGGGCGGCACCGAGCCGGTTCGCGCCGACCTGGGCATCGAGGTCCCCCGCCCGCTCGACCGGCGTCCGCGAGGACGCCAGCAGAAGGGCCCGCACCTCGGGGGTGAGCCGCACCGGTGGGATCCGGAGACCCTCCTGGTGGATCTCGGTGGCGTCGGCGGGGATCGACCCAGGGGCGGCGCCGCCGAGGTCGGCGTGGTGGGCCCGGTTGGCCACCCAACCGACCAGCTCGCCCTCGCCGTCCCCGTCGTCGGCAAAGGCCGGCATCACCAGGGTGACGTCGTTGAGGTGGGTGCCCCCGGCGTACGGGTCGTTCAGGATCACCTGCTCCCCCGGCCCGACCTCATCGCCGAGGGCCTCGATGGCGGCGGCCACCGAGGCCGGCATCGACCCGAGGTGCACCGGGATGTGCTCGGCCTGCACCAACAGGGTGCCGTCGGGGGTGAAGAGGGCGGCCGAACAGTCGGCCCGCTCCTTGATGTTGGGGCTGAAGGCGGCCCGTCTCAGCACCGCTCCCATCTCCTCGGCCACGCCGGTGAGCCGGGAGATCAGCACCTGGAGCGCCGCCGGCCCGAGCCCCGAGCCGTTCTCGGCAGGGTTTTCGTCGCTGGGCGGGGGAAAGGCTGCCGAGAAGCTCACGGCGAGCCCTCACGGCGGAGGACCAGCGCGCCGGCTTCGCCCGGCTCGGCCCGCCAGCCGTCAGGCACCCAGATCGTGCAGTCGGGCTCGGCCACCACCGCAGGCCCTAACGCCGTCCGGCGCTCGACCGGCGGAAGGTCGGCCACGGCGAGAGGAGCAGCCCGGCGGGCCGTGGCCCGCAGCGCCACCACCTCGACGGGCGTGCCCGGCCGGTCGTACCCGTTCCGGCGCTCGTGCTCGGCGGCGAACCCGGCCACCGAGGACACCGCCAGCTCGTGGCTCTGGCCGGCGTAGCGGCAGTCCACCGAGGTGGTGACCTCGGCCGGCGCGCCGTCGTCACCCAGCGCCCGCCGAGCCTCGTCGGCCAGGTCGGCGAGCGCCTCGTCGAGCCCGCCGTGGTCAGCGGGCGTGGGCCACGAGCGCACCACGTCGTGCTGGCGCGGGCCGCACAGCAGGCCGACCGCGGAGAGCACCCCGGCCCGGGGCGGCACGATGACGGCGGCCATGCCGAGCGCGTCGGCCAGGGCGCAGGCGTGCAGCGGCCCGGCGCCGCCAAAGGCCACCAGGGCGAGGCCGGCGGGATCCACCCCGCGCCCCACCGAGACGGTGCGCACCGCCTGTTCCATCGACGCCTCCACCACCGCCAGCACCCCGGCGGCGTCCACGCCGGCCCGGTCGAGCGCCCGCCGGGCGGCGTCGAGGTCGAGGGGACCGATCCCCGGCAGCTCGACGTCGGGCAGCAGCCGTCCCGCTACCAGGTCGGCGTCGGTGACCGCGGCGTCCGGACCGCCCCGGCCGTAGCAGGCCGGGCCGGGGACCGCGCCGGCGGAAGCCGGGCCCACCACGAGGGCGCCGCCGGGGTCGAGCCGGGCGACGGAGCCGCCGCCGGCGCCGATGGTGTGGACGTCGAGGGACGGCAACCGCACCGGGTACCCGCCCACCGAGCGGTCGCCGGCCGACTCGGGCCGGCCGGCGAGCACCAGGCACACGTCGGTGCTGGTGCCGCCCATGTCGAAGGTGACGGCGTCGGCGAAGCCGTTGGCCTCCGCCACCGCGGCCGCCGCCGCCACCCCTCCGGCCGGCCCCGACAGCAGGAGCCGGGCCGGCACCTCGGCTCCGTCGTCCACGGGCACCAGGCCTCCGGCCGAGGTCATCACCAGCACGTCGGCGGCGGTGCCGGAGAGGCGGCGGAGGTAGGTGCGGCACGGGGGTCGGAGCGCGGCGTTCACCACGGTGGTGACGGTGCGCTCGTACTCCCGGAACTGCGGCGACACCTCCGACGAGCACGTGACGTCGTGGCCCCGGTCCCGCAGGACCGCCGCCACCGCCTGTTCGTGGGCGGGATCGAGGTCGGCGTGCAGCAGGCACACCGCCACCGAGTCGGCCTCGTCGGGAATCGGCGGCACGGTCGCGGGGTCCACCGGTTCGAGCTCGACACCATCGGCGTCGAGCCGGCCCGCCACCTCCAGGCGGTGCCCGCGGGCCACCAACGGGTCGGGTCGGTCGGCCCACTGGTCATAGAGCGACGGCCGGTCCTGCCGCCCGATCTCGATGACGTCGGCGAAGCCCTCGGTGGTCACGAGCGCCACCGTGGCCCCACGCCCCTCGAGGAGCGCGTTGGTGGCGACGGTGGTTCCGTGGGCGAGCACGTCGGGTCGGATGTCGCCCAGGAGCGATCCGACGCCGGTGCGGACCGCTTCGGCGGGATCGGCCGGGGTGGAGAGCACCTTGGCCACCCGCCCGTCGCCGGTGACCACGTCGGTGAAGGTGCCCCCGGTGTCGACGCCGACCCGCATGGCGCCCGAACCTACCGGGGACGCCTCCCCCTTCCCGCCCGAACCGATTCCTGCGAGGGTTGTGGCCGTGAGAGCACTGACCGTGACCGTCGGCCTCGTCGGAGGCACCGTGATCCTCCTCGGCCCGCTCCCCCCGGCGATCCTCCTTGCCGCCTCGATCTTGTTCGGCCTGGCGTTGGTCTGGCGGCTCACCGCCTCGCCTCTCGAAGTCGGCCACCACCCCCACCCCACCTGGTTCGACGGCGCCCGCCCCGCGCCGCTGGTGGTACGGGGCGCGGTGCGGGCCGGCGAGCGCAGCCCCCGCCGGTAGCGGCCCCGGCCGCCGCCGGACCGCTTCAGCGAGCCGGGGCCAGCACCCACACGTCGTCGCCGAGGCGCCGCTCCAGCTTCCGCTGCAGGTCCCGCAGGGCGGGGTGGTCGCCGTCCCAGACCAGCACCGCCTCCTCGGCGTTGGCCGCCAACCACCCGTCGCGCCGGGCCAGGGCACGGCCGGCGTCGACCTTCGTGGCCGGGACCTTGCGCTCGAGGGTCACCACGCTGCGGGCGGCGGCGACGAGCTCGGCGAAGCGGCGGCGGGCATCGGCCGGCCACACCGAATCCGGGTCGGGGTAGGGCAGCACGGCCACGTACGGCACTCCGGCGGCGACGGCCGCCTCGGCGGCGAGGGTCTCGGCTCCCAGGCGGAGCCCGGTGAGCACCACGAGGTCGGGGTGCAGCTCGGCCTTGGCCGCCAGGATGTCGCCCAGGCGGCGGCGGACGTCGTCTGCCACCGGGTTGGGGTCGTAGCCCCCCAGCTCGGGCGGGCGGTGCCCGAACGCGGCCAGCCGGTGGCCGGCCAGCACCCGGGGGTCGTTCGCCACCGCCGGGCCGGCGGCGTCCGCCACACTCGGGCCGGACGCCCCGACCACGTCGGGCGGGCCGAGGGTGGTCGGATCAGGCGGGGCGTCACCCGAGCGGGGGACCTGGGTCATGCAGGCCGACGCCGCCAGCCGGTCGACCAGGTCGTTCATCGGGTCACCGCTGTGGCCCTTGACCCACCCGAAGGTCACCTCGCCGGCGTCGACGGCCTCGCAGAGCCGCTCCCAGAGGTCGCGGTTCTTCACATCCTTGCGGGCCTTGGTCCTCCACCCGTTGGCCTGCCAGGCGAAGCGCCAGCGCTCGATCCCGCTCTTCACGTACACCGAGTCGGTGATGACGTGGACGGGGTGCGGGTTGGCGGCGATGGCCTCCACCACCGCGGTCAGCTCCATGCGGTTGTTGGTGGTGTCGGGATCGGGACCGGCGGCGAAGGGGCCGCCGGGCACCGCCCACGCCCACCCGCCGGGGCCGGGGTTGGGGACGCAGGCGCCGTCGGTGAAGACGGTCACGGGGTCCGGCGCCACCGGTTCAGCATCGCAGGTGGCAACCGGGCCGTTTGCTGGAACGATGGGGTCCATGGGGATCAGCGACGAGTTCGTCGACCAGCTCCCGGACATCGATCCGGACGAGACGCAGGAGTGGCTCGACTCCCTCGACGCGGTGGCCAGCGCCCGAGGTCGAACCCGGGCCGAGTTCCTGATGCAGAAGCTGATCGAGCGCAGCCACGAGCTCCAGTTCGGCATCCCCGCACCCGTGCGCACGCCGTACATCAACACCATCCCGCCCGAGGTCGAGCGCGACCGCTACTGGTTCCCCGGCGACGAGCTGATGGAGAAGCGGATCCGGGCCTACATCCGCTGGAACGCGGCGGTGATGGTGGTCAAGGCCAACAAGGCGGCCGACGGCATCGGCGGCCACCTCGCCACCTTCGCCTCGTCGGCCGCTCTCTACGAGGTGGGCTTCAACCACTTCTTCCGGGGCAAGGACGGCGGCCTGGCCGGCGACGCCGTGTACATGCAGGGCCATGCCGCCCCCGGCGTCTACGCCCGGGCCTACCTCGAGGGCCGGCTCACCGAGGGCCAGCTCGACCACTTCCGCCGGGAGATCGGCGGGGGCGGCCTGTCCAGCTACCCCCACCCCCGGCTCATGCCCGAGTTCTGGGAGTACCCGACGGTGTCGATGGGCCTCGGTCCGCTGGCGTCGATCTACCAGGCCCGCTTCAACCGCTACCTGCACCAGCGCCGCATCGACGACACGTCGGGCTCCCGGGTGTGGTGCTTCGTGGGCGACGGCGAGACCGACGAGCCCGAGACCCTCGGGTCCATCTCCCTCGCCGGCCGGGAGTGCCTCGACAACCTCACCTGGGTGGTGAACTGCAACCTCCAGCGCCTCGACGGTCCCGTGCGCGGCAACGGCAAGATCATCCAGGAGCTCGAGGCGGTCTTCCGGGGATCGGGCTGGAACGTGATCAAGGTGATCTGGGGCTCCCGGTGGGACGAGCTCCTCGCGCAGGACACCGAGGGCGTGTTGCTCGACAAGATGAACTCCACCGTCGACGGCGAGTTCCAGCGCTTTGCGACCGAGTCGGGCGCCTACATCCGGGACCACTTCTTCGGTCCCGACCCCCGCCTGCGCCGGATGGTCGACCACCTCACCGACGACGAGCTGCGCACGCTGCCCCGGGGCGGCCACGACTACCGCAAGCTCTACGCCGCCTACAAGGCGGCCACCGAGCTCACCGGCGCCCCCACCGTCATCCTGGCCAAGACCGTGAAGGGCTGGACGCTCGGCCCCGAGGTGGAGGCCCGCAACGCCACCCACCAGATCAAGAAGATGACCGTCGCCCAGCTGCGGGTGCTGCGCGACCGGCTGTACCTCCAGGACCAGGTGCCCGACGAGGTCCTCACCGACGACACCGACCCCCCCTACTACCGGCCGCCGGAAGGGTCGCCCGAGCACACCTACCTCATGGATCGCCGGCGGAGCCTCGACGGGTCGTTGCCGGCCCGGGTGGTGCGCACCACCCGTCCGCTCGCGCTCCCGCCCGACGACATGTTCGCCGAGCTGGCCGCCGGGTCGGGCAAGCAGGAGGTGTCGACCACCATGGCGTTCACCCGCCTGCTGCGCACCATGGCCCGGGAGGAGGGGTTCGGGTCCCGGATCGTGCCGATCATCCCCGACGAGGCCCGCACCTTCGGGATGGACTCCCTCTTCAAGGAGTTCGGCATCTACGCCTCCCAGGGCCAGAAGTACGAGCCCGTGGACCACGCCCTCCTGCTGTCCTACAAGGAATCGACCAGCGGCCAGCTGCTGGAGGAGGGCATCACCGAGGCGGGGTCGCTGGCCTCGTGGCTGGCGGCGGGCACGTCCTACGCCACCCGGGGCGTGCCCATGGTGCCGTTCTTCATCTTCTACTCGATGTTCGGCTTCCAGCGGGTGGGCGACCTGATCTGGCAGGCGGCCGACGCCCGCGCCCGCGGGTTCCTGCTCGGTGCCACCGCCGGGCGCACCACCCTCCTCGGCGAGGGCCTCCAGCACCAGGACGGCCACAGCCTCGTGCTGGCCTCCACCGTGCCGGTGTGCCGCGCCTACGACCCGGCCTTCGCCTACGAGATGGCCGTGCTGGTGAAGGACGGGCTGCGGACCATGTACGGCCCCGAGCCAACCGACGTCTTCTACTACCTGACCCTCTACAACGAGAACTACCTCATGCCGCCCATGCCCGAGGGGGCCGAGGCCGGCGTGATCGAGGGCCTCTACCGCTGGGCGCCGGCACCCGAGGCCGCCGATGTCCGGGCCCGGGCCACGGTGCTGTTCTCGGGCACCGCCCAGGCCGCGGCCCGCTTCGCGCAGGCCGAGCTGGCCGAGCACTTCGGAGTGGGGGTGGAGCTGTGGAGCGCCACGTCCTACAAGTCGCTCCGGGAGCAGGCCCTCGCCACCGAGCGCTGGAACCGCCTGCACCCCGCTGAGCCGGCCCGAACGCCCCGCGTCACCGAGCTGCTGGCCGACGCCCCCGGCCCGGTCGTGGCCGTCACCGACTTCATGAAGGCGGTGCCCGACCAGGTGGCCCGCTGGGTGCCGGCCCCGTTCACGACCCTCGGCACCGACGGCTTCGGCCGGAGCGACACCCGGGAGGCGTTGCGACGCTTCTTCGAGACCGACGGCCCCCACGTGGTGGTGGCCGTGCTCGCCGCCCTGGCCCGCACCGGCGACGTCAAGCCCGAGGTGGTGGCCGACGCCATCGCCCGCTACGACGTGGACCCCGATGCCGCCGATCCGGCCCGTGGCGAGGTCAGGCCATGGCCACGGCCAGCAGCAGCCACGTGACGCCGTCGGTGCCGGTGACGGTGCGCAGCTCGACACCACCGGCGGGCACCGGTCCCAGCCGGGCCACCCGCACGGTCCGGCCGGCGGCCCCTTGTCGGGTGACGGCGGCCGACCGACCGCCGAGCTCCTCGGCATAGGCGTCCAGCACGCGGGCTGCGTGGTCTCCGGTCACCCGGAGGACCGCCGACCACCCCAGGGCGGCGCACGCGCAGGGCCCGGGCGGCGCCACCAGGGCGGTGCCCTCGGCTTCGGCGACGGCGGGGCCCTCGGGTGCGACCCAGGCGTTGATCCGGTCCGGCGGCAGTGGTGGCAACCCGGCGGGCAGGGCCACGACGGGCAGCGAAGCAGTGGGGGGCGAACCGGCCGGCGGCCCGCCCGTGGTCGGCTCGCTCGACCCCCGCAGGCGCCGGCGAGGACGGCGACGGCGACCGCCGCCGCCACGGCGGCCCGCCGGCAGGATCCCCCCATCGGGCTCGAACCCTACGCCCGACGGCTCGTGACCCGATGTGCATCCCGTATCGGTATGCTCAGCTCGTGCCCACCGAGCAGATCGCCGTCCGCCTTCCCAACGAGCTGCTCGCCGACCTCGACGAGCTGGTCGGGCGAGGTGTGTACGCCAGTCGAGCCGCCGCCGTCCGAGCCGGCGTCGAGGCCGTCACCGAGCTGCACCGCCGCAGGATCGTCGACCGGGCCATCGTCGAGGGCTACCTCCGCCTTCCTCCGACCGACGCCGAGAGCGACGCCGCGACGGCCTCCCTGCGGGAGGCGATCGCCGAGGAACCGTGGTGATCGCCCGGGGCGAGGTCTGGTGGGGCGAACTGGCCGACGTCGGTCGCCGCCCGTTCCTCGTGATGACCCGCGATGTCGCGATCCCCGTCCTCCGTTCGGTCCTCGCCGCTCCGGTCACCCGAACCGTCCGCGGCATCCCGACCGAGCTGGCACTGGGCCGGGCCGACGGGATGCCCGAGGACTGTGCCGCCAGCTTCGACAACCTCCGCGTTGTGCCGAAGGCCCATCTCGTCGAACGGCTGTGCACCCTCGACACCGTGAAGGTCCTCGAAGCCTGCGCCGCGCTCCGAGCCACCACCGACTGCTGACGGGCGACCGTCGGAACGGCTGCGACCGTAGGCTCTCGCGCATGACCGGCACACTCGCCGTGACCGGCGACGCCGACGCCGACGCGCTCCTCAACACCGATCCGCTCGCCCTCCTGATCGGCATGCTGCTCGACCAGCAGGTGCCGATGGAGTGGGCGTTCCGTGCGCCGGCCCGGCTGAAGGAGCGCCTCGGCGGGTCCCTGGAAGCGGGCGCCGTCGCGGTGATGGCACCGGAGGACGTGCAGGCGCGGTTCTCGGACAAGCCGGCACTGCACCGCTTCCCCGGGTCGATGGGTAAGCGGACCTCGGCGCTGTGCCGTCACCTCGTCGAGCACCACGGCGGCGATGCCGCCGCCGTGTGGACCGGCGCCGCCACGGGCCCCGAGCTACTGGACCGGCTCCGGGCGCTCCCCGGCTTCGGTGACGAGAAGGCCCGGATCTTCGTGGCCCTGCTGGCCAAGCGCTTCGGCGTGCGCCCGCCGGGGTGGGAGGAGGCGGCCGGTCCCTTCGCCGACGCCGCTCCACGGTCGGTGGCCGACATCGACTCCCGGGAGTCCTTCGCTCGGGTCCGGGCCTGGAAGAAGGAGCAGAAGGCCCAGGGCAAGGGCAAGGCCGACTGAGCCGGTCGTGCCCGCCCAGGTTGGTGCGCCCAGTCGGGTTGGTGCACTGGGTCGGGCCTGGGGCGTCCGACCGCACCATCCTTCGCCACCAGGTGGGTGCGCCCGGTCGGGTTGGTGCACTCGGTCCGGCAGGGGCCGACGCGGCGCACCAGCGTCTGGAAGCCGGACAGCGCAGCCGAGCTACATCGGGTCGACGGCCGCGGTACCGGCGTCGGAGACGTGCTCGCTCCACTGCTGGCCGTCCCAGTAGCGGAGCTCGTGGCGCCCGGTCGGGTCGGGGTTCCAGCCCGCTGGCGTCGTCCCGGCCGGCGCGGCGGTGGGCACACCGGCGGCCGGCTGGAAGTCCGCCGGCCGGGCCTCGGGCGAGGCGACGACGGCGAGCCCTCGGGCGGTGAGCGCCTTCCACGACGTGGCCGAGATGCCCCGGTCGTAGGTCACGTTGATGACGGCGTTGGCGCCGCACTTGACCGCCTCGCCCCGGAGCTTGGCGTTGGCCTCGTCCGGCGTCTTGTCCTTCGAGAACAACGTCTTCGCCGTGACCCGGGCCTGGATGGGCCCGATCACCTCGTAAGGCCCGGTGAGGTCGCCGGTCAGGATGAGCACGTCGGTCATCGGCTCAGTATGTCCGGCGGCGAGATGAGCGGCCACCACCCGGCGAGGTCGCCGTAGAAGCGGTGGCCGCTCGCCGTCGTCAGGGGCCCTGCACGATCTTGAACGACGCTCCCGTCGGGTCGGCCGCCTGGGCCAGGCGCCCGAACGGGGTGTCCTCGGCCGGCCGGGTGATGGACCCGCCGAGCTCGACCGTCTGGGCCAGGCTGGCATCGACGTCGTCGACCTCGAAGTACACCGACCACTGCGCCGGGGCGCCCTCGGGCAGCATGGAGGTGGCGTCCATGATGCCGGCCAAGGCGCCCTCGTCCTTCCCGGAGGTCGTGTACCGGAACTCGGGGACGTCGCTGGCAACGTGGGTGTCCCACCCGAACACGTCCCGGTAGAACTGCACCGAGGCGTCGTAGTCCCGGGTGTGCAGCTCGAACCAGGCGGGCGTGCCCGGCTCGCCGAGGACCGGGAACCCCTTGTGGACCCCGGGCTGCCACGCACCGATGGTCGCCCCGCCGGGGTCGGTGACCAGCGCCATCGCACCGAGGTCCATGACGTCCATGGCGGGGACCACGACCTGTCCGCCGTGGGCGACGGCGGCGTCAGCGGTCTTCCGGGCATCGTCGGTGGCCAGGTAGATCGACCACGCGTCGGGGGCACCGGAGGACCCGTCGTTCTTCATCGCCCCGGCGACGCCGAGGCCGTCCTTGGCGAAGTTGATGTAGCCGCCGTACTCCTCGCCGGCCGATTCGGAGGTCCAGCCGAAGAGCTCGCCGTAGAAGGCCGTGCTCCGGTGCGGATCCGAGGTGTACAGGTCCACCCAGCAGGGCGCACCGATGGGGGCAGAGTCACGTCGTGGCACGGAAGGCTCCTTCGCAGGGGGTCGGTCACTGGTGACAGCTACGACCGCACGGGCGGGCCGAACTCATCGGTCGGCGCGGCGAGCGCCCGCCGCAGCTCGTCGAGGTGCTCGGGCACGAGGCGCCACCACACCCAGCGCCCCCGCTTCTCCCCCACGATCAGCCCGGCCTCGGCCAAGACCCGGGTATGGTGGCTGATGGTCGGTTGGGCCTTGCCCAACGGCTCGACCAGGTCGCACGCGCACACCTCACCGGCGGCCACCACCATGCTCAGTAGGCGGAGGCGGACCGGATCGGCCAAGGCCGCGAACCGGCGGGCCATGGCCTCGGCGTGGGCCGAGTCGAGGGGCCCGGCGGTGAGAGGGACGCAGCAGCGGCCGATGCCGACGCGAGTCGTTTCCATTGACATCCATCGATCTGTATGCGACGGTGGTATCCATCGATCGCAGTCAATGTATCAGGAGGCAGTAATGAGCAGGGTCCAGCTTGCGCTCAACGTGGACGACCTCGACGAGGCCGTGGCCTTCTACTCGAAGCTGTTCGCCACCGAGCCGGCCAAGGTCCGCCCCGGCTACGCCAACTTCGCCATCGACGACCCCCCACTCAAGCTGGTGCTGATGGAGGGCCAGGGTTCGGCCGGTGCGCTGAACCACCTGGGCGTGGAGGTGGCGTCCACGGCCGAGGTGACCGCCGCCACCAGGCGCCTCGCCGCCGACGGGCTCCCCACCGCCACCGAGGACGGGGTGAGCTGCTGCTTCGCCGTGCAGGACAAGGTGTGGGTCGACGGCCCCGGCGGCGAGCCGTGGGAGATCTACACGGTGCTGGCCGACGCCGAGCATCCGGCCGGCGCCCTGCGCGACGAGGCCCCCGACGGGCAGCCCTGCGCCTGCGCCACGCCTGCGACCGGGACCGGCTGCTGCTGACGCTGCGCAGCCGCCAGGCGGAGCAGCCTTTAACCCGGGACCCGGGTGGGCGCAGCGCTGCGCAGCCGCCAGGCGAAGCAGCCCCACCGGTGACACCCAGATGGGCGAAGCCCGCTCCGCCGAAGGCGGAGCTAGCCAACCCGGTGCTTCTGGCGGTCGAGCCAGCCGAGGAGCACGGCCAGCGCCCGGGGATCGTGGCGCAGCTGGTGGCCGGCCCCGCCGATGATGCGAAGGTCGGCCGAGCCGTGGGCGTCGGACAGGACCCGGGCGTCGAAGGGCGGGACGGCCTCGTCCTCGGAACCGTGGACGACCAGCAGCGGTCGGGGGGCGAGGTCGCGGACCGCCACCACCGGACGGATCTCACGGAGCTCCCGGCTCCACCCGTCGAGCGAGCGGGGGAAGCCCACCGTGGAGATGAGGTCGATGTCGCGGGCGTGCTGGAGCAGGCGGCGGGGGTGGTTGGCCCAGTCGTCGAAGTCGGCGGGGGCGGCCAAGGCGGCCACGCCCTCGACCTCGGGTCGGATGGCACCGGCGCACACGCACAGCGCACCGCCGGTGCCGAACCCGGCGAGCCACACGCCACGGACCCGGTCGAGCCCGGCGAGGTGGTCGATGGCGGCGAACACGTCGTCGAGCCACCCCCGCAGCGAGAAGTCACCCTCGGACCGGCCCGATCCCCGGAAGTTGAAGGTGAGGACCGCCCACCCCATCTCCGAGGCGATGCGGTCGGCCAGCTGAGGGAACGACACCGCCGAGGCGGCGGCGCCGGCGACGCCGACCGGGAACCCGTGGCAGAGCACGAGGCCCGGCAGCTCGGGCTCGATGGAGTGGGGCCGGGCCAGGTGACCGGCCAGGCCGAGCCCGCCCGAGTCGAACGACGTGCTCAGCGGTCGGCCGGCTCGGTCGCTTCGGCGCGGTCGGCGGCGGCGAGGCGGGCGCCCTCGCACCGGGTGCAGGCGCGGTAGCCGCGGTTCCGGGCCTCGGCGAGGGTGTCGGGACCGAAGCACAGGTACGTGCGGGCGGCCATCAGCTCGAAGACCCGCTCCTCGTCGGTGCAGTGGTCGAGGTCGTGGACGACCTGGTCGCGCTTGTCGCCGACCCAGCGGTGGTCCTCGAAACGGGTGGGGCGCTCCATGGCGCCACTGTACGGGTGAGCCAGCTCCATCCGGAACGGCGAGGGGAGGCGCCCGGGTGGGCGCCTCCCCTCAGCACAACTGGTAGGTCTGGGCCAACGTTCGCTACCGGGTGGGACCAACTCCCGGCCGGTGGTCCAGCGGTGTCTGGCGTGGTTTCACCAGGCGGTCCAGCTCGCCACTCAGTGGCCAGCCACCTCCGAGGTCCCGTAACGACAATCGTTCAAGTCGGACCACCTCCTTTCTTCGGTCCGACCATGAAAGCACGCCGGGACGTCGGCGCGTCGCCTGATTCGGGGGTTTTTCTCAGGGGACGGCGCGACCCGAGCGGATGGCCCACGCCGCCGCCTCGGTCCGGCTCGACAGGCCCAGCTTGGCCAAGATGTTCGACACGTGGACGCCGGCCGTCCGGGGCGAGATGTAGAGGCGCTCGGCCAGCTCGGCGTTGGTGAGGCCGTCGGCCACCAGGGCCAGCACCTCGCGTTCCCTCGGGGTGAGCTCGGGTGGGCCGGCGACGTCCTCGTCGCCCCGACCGAGGCGGCGGTCGAGCGTGGCCAGGGCCCGCCGGCGCCATCCGGTCCACGCCTCCAGCAGGCGGTTCGCCTCGTCGGCGTGGGCCACGGCCTCGTCCCGGCGCTGGGCCAGCAGCAGGGCCCGGGCCGCGCCGAGGTGGTCGACGGCGCGGTCGGGTGCTTCCAGTGGGAGGTCGACGCGACGCAGGGCGGCCACGACGGCGAAGCCGTCGATCGCCTCCTCGACCCGACCGGCGGCCAGCGCCAGGTGGGCGTCGAACCGCCGGCGGCCGGGGCCGACCGGCCCGGAGGGTGAACCGCCCCATCGGGCGATGCCGTCCACCACGGGTTGGAGGTCGGCGGCGTCGAGCCCGTGGTCGAGAACGTACGGGATCAGAAGGCCGACGCTGACGCCGTCGACACCGGTTTCGCCGGCCTTGACCACCAACCCATGGAGGTGGCGCCTGGCCTCGGCCAGGTGACCGTTCGCCACGCCGGTGGCCACCTCGAGGGCGGCGCGGTACTCGGCCTGCTCGGAGGGGACGGCGCCCACCGCAGCCAGGGCGGCGGCGGCTTCGTCGTACTTGCCGAGCTCGAGGAGCAGCCACACCCACCGCAGCGGCATCCATCCCGTGGGAGCGAGGAGGCCGACATCGACGCGGCGGTACTCGTCGTACCACCGCTGCGCCTCGGCCATGTCGGCCACCTCGACGGCCACGTCGAAGTGCCCCTCGGCGAAGGGGACCACCGCCTGGTGATCCCATCCCGCCCGGCTGGCCGCCGCCCGCATCCGGTCGAACAGCGCGAGGCGCTCGGCGGGGCTGAGGTGGCCCCAGCTCGAGAACGCGACGTTGTGCCAGGCCCGCGACGCGCTGACGTCCTCACCGGCCCGCACGGCGTCGTCGGCGACGGCGAGGAGCATGGCGATGGTCTCGGGGACGTCCACCTTCTGGTTGAGGAGCGCGCTGCCCTTCTCGACCAACGCGGCGAGGCGCACGTCGGGCAGGTGGTGGCGGTCGGCGGCGGCGACGGCCCGGTCGGCCCACTCGCAGGCGTCCTCGACCCGGCCGACGAGCATCGCCTCCTGGGCCAGCACGCCGAGGACCCGGGCCTGCTCGGGACCGTCGCCGAGGATCTCCAGGTCGCGGGTCAGCGCGTCCACGACGACCAACCGGGCGGCGTCGTCACCCCGTTCCCAGTAGAGCCGCGCCAGCAGCCGGCGGGCCTCGGACCGGCGCTCCCGGTGCCCGGTGGCCTCGGCGTCGCGCTCCAGGCGAAGGGCGTGGTCGACGGCGTCGTCGAGGAGGCCCGAGAGCCATGCGGCCCGGGCCGCGCCCGCTCGCAGGTCCTGGTCGTCCTCGGCCTCGGAGAGCCCCAGCTCGGCCAGGCTGAGCGCCTGGTAGCTCGAGCCGATGGCGAGGTAGTGGGCCGTTCCCTGCCGGGCCAGGTCGATGACGTCGTCGTAACGGCCGGCGCCGTGGGCGTGGCGAGCCATGGCCGCCAGGTCGCCGCGGCCGGATCGGCGCAGGGCATCGAGGGCGGCGTCGTGCAGGCGACGTCGTTCCCGGCCGAGCAACCGGCCTTCGATCGCCTCCCGGGACAGGTCGTGGCGGAAGCCGAAGGTGTCGGGGTCGGTCTCGACGAGGAGCCCGTGGGCGATCAGCGAGCGCAGGACGGCGATCAGCTCCTCCTCGGAGGTGCCGGTGACGGCGGCGAGGACGTCGAAGGAGACCCGCCGACCGAGGACGGCGGCGGTCTCGACCACGGCCCGCTCGGCGGCGGGCAGCTCGTCGACCTGGCCCCGCACCACCTCGGCCACGTTCCACGGCAGGGGCAGGGAGCAGAGGTCCTCGATGCCGGTGCTCCCGGCCGCGACGAGGAGCTCCTCCAAGAAGAAGGGGTTGCCGCCGGTGCGGGCGTGGAGGGTCTCGGCCACCCGGTAGGGCGGCACGCCGCCGTAGACCGCGCCCAGGAAGTCCTGCACCTCGGTGGGGCCGAGGCGCTCGAGGTGCAGGTGCACCACCGCGCTGAGCCGTTCCAGCCGCGGGATGGCCTCGGCCAGCGGGTGGCGCCGGCTGATCTCACTGGGCCGGTACGTGCCGATCAGGACGTCGGGGCCGAGCTCGGGCCGGGAGAGCTGCTCGAAGAGGGCCACGCTCTCGGAGTCGGCCCAGTGCAGGTCCTCGAAGATGACCACCGAGCGGCGACCATCGACAACCTCGACCACGAGCGCGAGGGCGACCCGGAGCCGTTCGGCCACCGGGGCCTGGTCGTCGCCGGAGCGACGCAGGCCGGCCAGGCGGGGATCGTCGTTCGGGAGGTGCTCGGACACGGCGTCGAGCAGGAGCTCGAACGGCCGGCCGAGCGCCCCCGGGTCGGCCTGGCCGGCCAGCACGAGGACGTCGTCGGGGAGGTGGTCGACGAGCTCCCGGACGAGGCGGGTCTTGCCCATCCCGGCTTCGCCCCCCACCAGGGCGGTGGCCTTGCCGGGGGTGTCGAGCAGGCCGGCCAGCTGGGCGAGATCGGACCCCCGGCCCACCATCACCGGGCTGAGCCCCGTACGCCCGACCAGCACGGTCACTCGCTACGACCTCGGGGAATCGGTGGCCGGGGTGGGGGTCAGCTCGCCCGCAACCCCAGGCGGGGGGCAGCCCCCGGCTGGCGCCGGGCACGGAAGCGGGCGGCCGGTGCCGCGGTCCGCGCGGTGCCGGCGCCCGCCCGCTTCCGGATCCTGCGGACCTCGGCCACCCGCAGCCTGGCCGCGGTGCGATCGGCCACCAGCGTGTCGGCAAGCAGTTGGCTCATCATCGGTCCTCCTGGTCTTCGAACCCGGTCGACCTGACCGAGCCTCGACACCAGGGTGCGCCCCTGAACCATCCGGCCACATCGGCAGGACGACGTATTTCTGCAGACGTCAGCGACGTAGGTCAGGGGTCACACCGTCACGAGGGCCTGTCGTCGGGTTCGGCCACCTGGGGACCGACGGCACCGATCGCGTCCAGGTAGGCCATGCGGGCGTCCAGCACGGCGGCCACGTCCTCATCGGCCAGGTCACGGCCGGCGTCGTCGGATGCGGCCAGGATGCGGGCCACGGCGGCGTCCTCGTCGACGACCTCGAGGCGCCGGTCGGGCCCGTCGCCGGCAGGGTCCTCGGTGGCCGACTCGAGCAGGTCGGCGTCGGCCCGCAGCACCCAGCGAACGTCGTCGTGGGTCAGGCGACCGGCGACCGCGGGCGGCAGGCGGTCGGCGATGTAGTCGACCGCCTCTTCCATGTCGAACACGGCCGGGCGGGCCGCCCGGGCGAGCCGCCCGGTCTCCCGGCCCACGGCGACCAGACCGAGCACGACGACGAGCACCACGCCGACGCCGGCCAGCACCCAGACCACCCGCCGATGTTAGGTGGCGGGGCCGGTCCGGCCGTTCTTCGTGCCGCACGCAGAAGCGAGGACCGTCCCCGCCGTTTCCTTCTTCGTGCCGATGGCGCCCGTGGAGGGCGCGTCCGACACGCAGAAGCGTGAGGGCCCCGGCTGGGCCCCTTCTTCGTGCCGCACGTAGAAGGGAGACTCGGCCGGCCCGGGTGCGGTCAGATGCCGATGCGCTGGGCCAGCAGCTCGCGGTGGTAGGTCGGGTCGCCGAAGAGCAGCTCGGAGGACTTGGCCCGCTTGAAGTACAGGTGGGCCGGGTGCTCCCAGGTGAAGCCGATGCCGCCGTGGATCTGGATGTTCTCGGCGGCGGCGTGGAAGTACGCCTCCGAGCAGTACGCCTTGGCCAGCGAGGCCACCGACGGCAGCTCCTCGTTGAGCTCGGCTGCGCACCAGCCGGCGTAGTAGGCGGCCGACTTGGCCGACTCCACCTCGAGGAGCATGTCGGCGCACTTGTGCTTGATGGCCTGGAAGGAGCCGATGGGCCGGCCGAACTGAACCCGGTCCTTGGCGTACTGCACGGCCATCTCCAGCACGAACTGGGCGCCGCCGACCTGCTCGGCGGCCAGCGCCACGGCGGCCAGGTCGAGCACCCGCTCCACCACGGCCCAGCCCTCGCCCTCGGTGCCGAGCAACGTGGCCGGGGTTCCGGCGAACTCGAGCTTGGCCTGCTTGCGGGTCTGGTCCATGGTGGACAGGGGCGTGCGGGTGAGGCCGTCGGCCCCGCCGGCCACGGTGAACAGGCTGACGCCGCCACCGGTGCCACCGTCGCCGGAGCCGGTGCGGGCGGCCACGATGATCAAGCTGGCGGTGTGGCCGTCGAGGACGAACATCTTGGTCCCGTCGAGTGTCCAGCCGTCGCCCGAGCGAGAGGCGGTCATGGTGATGCCCGACTCGTCCCACTTGCCGTTCGGTTCGGTGAAGGCCAGCGTGGCGATGGTCTCGCCCGAGGCGATGCCCGGGAGCAGCTCCTTCTTGGCCGAGTCGTCACCGGCGTGGAGGAGGGTCTGGCCGGCCAGGACCACCGAGGAGAAGTAGGGGGCGGCCAACAGGCGCCGGCCCATCTCCTCGAGCACGACGATGAGTTCGATGAAGCTGAAGCCGGACCCGCCGAACTCCTCGGGGATGACCAGGCCCTGGAGGCCGAGCTGGTCGGCCATCTGGCGCCACACCGCCTCGTCGTAGCCCTGCTCGGTCTCCATCTGCTCGCGGACCGCCGCCTCGGACGACTTCGACTCGAGGAACTGGCGGACGACCTTGCGCAGCTCTTCCTGCTCGTCGCTGAAGGCGAAGTTCACGGTCGACCCCTGTGCTCGGCTCCTGGTGGGCGAGGGCGATGGTGGCACGGTCGAACGAGGTCCGCACGTCGCCATGTGTCCACCGGTGTACGCACAGCGGCGACGCCCCTAGGCTCCGTTCCGTGGAGCGCATGGGCATCCGGGAGCTGCGGGCGTCGGCGGCCGCCGTGGTCCGCCGGGCCGGGGCGGGTGAGCGCATCGTCATCACCGTGGGCGGCCGCCCGGTGGCCCAGCTCGGACCGGTCGAGCCGGTGGCGGGCGAGCCCACCATCGACGACCTCGCCGCCCGCGGCCTGCTGGTGCGGGCGCGGCGCGAAGACCGCCCGCCGCCGGAGCTCGAGGTGCCCATGTGGGCCGGCACCCGCCTCGACCGCCTCCTCGTCGAGGTGCGAGGGCAGTAACCGCCCCCGCCCACGACCCCCTCCATGGCCATCGCCCTCGACACCACCGCCCTGCTGGCCCGCTACCTGTCGGGACCGTCCCGCGCGGTGGTGCTCGACGCCATGGCCGCAGATGACGACTGGTGCGCATCGGCGCTGACCCTGAGCGAGGCGCTCATGCTCGGCGACCGCCTCTCCGACGACGCCGCCCGCCGCGATGACCTCCGCCGCGCCATCCGCGACGACTGGGAACGCATCCACGTCGTCCCGCTGGACTCCCGCTGCCTCGACCGGGCCGCCGAGCTCGGCCGCACCCAACCGCTGCGCACGGTCGACGCCCTGCACCTGGCCGCCGCCGACCGCCTGCCCCGCCCGGTCACCTTCGCCACCTTCGACCCCCGCCAGATCCCGGTCGCCCTCGCCCTCGGCTTCGACGTCGTGTCCACCCGATCGAGGTAACCGCCGGAAAGGCCCGCTCGCCGTTGAGCGGGCCTTCCCGGCCTGGTGATCGGTCGAGCCGATGTGGACCAGCTACACCTACCGGCGGAACGCGACCGGGAGATCCTGGGTCGTGGAGCTCGTGCAGTCGACGGGGCCGGTCGAGGTGCGCTGGGCCAGCACGTTGGCGGCCACGCCACAGACGTTGGCGGCCACGCCGATCGGAACCTGGACGTTCACCTGGTTCCCGTTCAGGAGGTCGGTGACGGTGATGTTGACCAGGCCCCCGGTGACGACGGGGCCGGCGGCGAGCGCGGGCGACGCCGTCGCGCCGAACGTGAGAGCGGTGGCGAATACGCACGATGCGAGAAGCTTCTTCATGATGGTGTCCTTGTGAGTCGAGTAGGGGGTGGTGCTCGGACGGCATTGCCATCCACCTCTCATAAGCCCGTCCCGAGCCCGCCATGACGTGGATCCACCAACTTTGTGGCCAAGCAGCCACATTCTGTGGCCTCACCAGGGGAAGGAACACCGCATCGATGCAGCACCAGTGAGCGACCGCCCCGCCGGGAACCTCGACGGGATCGGGATCGCCGAGCTCGACCCCCTGATCAGGAGGGTCGTCGGCGGGCGGCTCCGCGACCGGAACGCCGTCGATGACCTCGTCCAGGAAACGATCGCTCGGACGATGGCGGCCCGGGTTCGTCTCGACGATGGTGCGCTCGCGCCGTACGCCATCGTGACCGCCCGCAACCTGGCGGCTGGCCTGTGGCGGCGGGAGCAGCGGAGCCAACGGCAGCTCCACCGCCTGGTCGACCGGTCGGAGCCGCCCGGTCCCGAGGACGACGTCGTGCTCCGCGAGCAGGCCGACGCGGTGGCGGTCGCGCTGGCCGAGCTGCCCACGCGAGAGCGACAGGGTCTGCTCGCCCACGAGTTGGAGGGCCGGGAGACGGCATCGCTGGCCGACGAATGGGGGACCACCCCGGCGGCGGTGGCCGCCCAGCTGAAACGGGCTCGCGCCAAGCTTCGAGTCGAGTACCTCCTGGCCCTGGGTCGAGTCACCCCACCGACGCCGCTGTGTCGACCCGTCCTCATGGCCCTCTCGGGTGGCGAGCGCCGTCGACAGCGCGAGCTCGACGCCGGCCAGCACCTGCTCGAGTGCGACTTCTGCTCCGATCTGGGCCCGACGCTGCTCCAGCGCCGCGAGAAGGACTTCGAGGACGACGTTCGGGTGCCGGTGGAGTGCGACGCCGACGTCGTGGCCGCTCGCCAGCGGGCCCGGGAGGTCGCCACCGAGGCTGACTTCTCAGGCACCGATCTGACGTTGATCGCCACCGCCGTGTCAGAGATCGCCCGCAACATCGTGCAGTTCGCCCGGCGAGGGGAGGTGGTGCTCAGCCGGGTGGAGCAGGACGGCCGTCAAGGTGTGATGGTCGTGGCACGCGACGCCGGGCCAGGCATCGCCGACCTCGATCGAGCAGAGAAGGACGGGTTCAGCACCTACGGTGGGATGGGACTCGGGCTGCCGGGTTGTCGCCGACTCATGGACGAGTTCGAGGTCACCTCGCAGCTTGACAAGGGCACCATGGTGGTGATGACCAAGTGGCGGGACCAACCAGACTGACCGATTCCGGCGCCGAGAAGGAGCCCACCATGGCGACCACAGCTGAACCCGGAACTGAGGTGGAGGTCACGGACGGGAGGCTGCTCCCCGAGCTGGTCTCTCACCTGCGGCAGCACCGCACCGCACTGCGGGAGGAGTGGGCCACCCGCATCACGGCCGCGCACCTGCTGTCGGCCATGACGCCGCACGAGATCTCCACGGAGACGACGTCGGTCTACGACAACTACGTCGAGGTTCTGGAGACGGGCAGCGTCGAGGCCCTGCAGAGCTATGCGCGCGACCTGTCCGAGCGCATCATCCCCCGCGGGGTCGAGACCCACGAGGTGGTCGAGATCGTGCTTCTGCTCCGAGATGTGCTCGCCCGGTCGCTGTTCGAGAAGTACCACGATGACTTCTCGCTGCTCAACGAGGTGCTCGACGCCTACGAGCCCGCGGCCAACCGCATCGCCAACACGGTGGCCGTCAGCTTCGTCGACGAGCGCGAGCGCGTCATCCGTCAGCAACAAGAAGCCATCCGGGAGCTGTCCACGCCGGTGCTCCAGGTGCGGGAGCGACTGCTCATCCTGCCGATCATCGGGGTGCTCGACCGGCAACGAACCAAGCAGCTCACCGAGCAGCTCCTGGGGGCCATCCGGACCCACCGCGCCAAGGTGGTGGTCATCGACGTCACCGGCGTGCCCGCCATCGACGAGTCGGTGGCCAACCACCTCGTCCAAACCGTCGACGCCTCCCGGCTCATGGGCGCGAGTGTCATCATCACCGGGCTGTCCTCGGAGATCGCCCAGACGCTGGTGACCATCGGCGTCGACCTCAACAAGATGAACACGATCGGTGACCTGCAAGGCGGGATCGAAGAGGCGGAACGCTTCCTCGGCTTCCGCGTGACCCGCTCCGACGACTCCTGAGGAGAGCGGGATGCTGGTCTCGATCCTCAGGCAGGGCGACTTCTTGCTCGCTTCGATCCACACCGCCCTCGACGACACCGAGATGGAGCGATTCCGACAGGACGTTGTCGCCCGCATCGGCCAGTACCGATCCCGCGGGGTCATCATCGACGTCGCCGCGCTGGACGTCCTGGACTCGTTCGGATCCCGGTGCCTGGGCGATCTCGCCCGCATGGCGAGGCTTCGAGGCGCCGAGACCGTCATCGTCGGCATCCAGCCCGACGTGGCCTTCGCCATCGTCCAACTCGGGATGGACCTCGACGTCAACACCACCTTGGACCTTGAGGAGGGGATGGCCCTTCTCGAGCGGCTGACGGCCGGAAGCAGGAGCGGCGGTTCGACCATCGGAGTTCTCGGCGATGACCGCTGACCGGTTGGAGCGCTTCCGGCTCGACTACCAACTGGCGTTCCTCCGCTACCTGTCGCGGCGGGATGAGACGAACCGAACGGCCGCCTACGAGCTCGGCCGGTCAGCCATCGTCGCCAACCTGAGCCTGCTCGATGTCTCCCAGATCCACCACGAGGCGTTCTTGCGGGCCCTTCAGGACCGGCCCCAGCCCGACGAGCTGGAGGATTGCGCTGGAGCCGCCTCCGAGTTCCTTCTCGAGGTCCTCGCTTCCTTCGAGATGACCCAACGGGGCTATGCAGAAGCCCGCCTCCACGACGACGACGACACACACCGGGTGGGTTGAGCGTCCTTCACCGACGTACCCTTTGGCCCATGGCTGCGTGCTCTCAGGCCGACACATCGCACCACGCCGACGAGCGGGCCGAGATCCACAAGCTCGTGGTCGGACCGGTCGACAACAACGTGTTCGTGCTGCGCTGCAAGGAGACGGGCGAGGCGGTGCTGCTCGATGCGGCCAACGAGCACGAGAAGCTCCTCGAGCTGTGCCGGCGGCTCGGCGTGCGTCGGGTGCTCGAGACCCACGGCCACTGGGATCACATCCAGGCGGTGCCGGCGGTGCGCGACGCCGGCTACCGGGTGGCCGTCACCGCCGCCGACGCCGGCATGCTCCAGGCCTACGACGACGTGCTGGAGGACGAGTCGGTGGTGGAGGTCGGCCGGCTGCGCCTCCACACCATCGCCACCCCCGGCCACACCCCCGGCTCGATGTGCTTCCGGCTGGAGGGCTCCCCCGTGCTCTTCAGCGGCGACACCCTGTTTCCCGGCGGCCCGGGCGCCACCAAGTTCCCCGGCGGGGACTTCCCCACGATCCTGTCGTCGATCGACCAGCGGCTGTTCTCGTCCCTCGACGCCGACACCATCGTGCTGCCCGGCCACGGGGATGACACCACCATCGGTGCCGAGCGCCCCCACCTCCAGGAGTGGGCCGACCGGGGCTGGTGAGGCCGCCCATGGACGCCCTCGACGCCATCCGCGGCCGCCGCTCCATCTCCCGCCTGGCCCCGCCGGCTCCAACTGATGACGACCTCCGTACGATCCTCGAGGCCGCCGTCTGCGCCCCGGACCACGGCTGCCTGCGCCCGTGGCGCTTCGTGGTCCTGGCCGGCGCAGCCAAGGACGGGTTCGGTCCGGTTCTGGCCGATGCCACCCTGGCCGAGTACCGCGACCGGGGCCTCGAGCCCGACCCCCGCAAGGTGGACAAGGACCGCACGAAGATGGACCGGGCGCCGCTGGTCGTCGCCGTGGCCTGCGCGTACCAGCCGAGCGAGAAGATCCCTCCCGGTGACCAGTTCGCGGCCGTGGCCGCAGCCGTCGAGAACGCCTGCCTGGCCGCCACCGCCCTGGGCTACGGGTCGATGTGGCGCACCGGTCCGAACGCCGACAACGTCCACGTGAAGCGGGCGCTCGGCCTCGACGACGACGACGCCGTCGTCGGCTTCCTCTACCTGGGCACCGTCGAGGCGGACAAGGCCAGGCCGCCGAACGTCCCGGTGCTCGACGGGCTCGTGACGACGTGGGCGCCGGCATGAGCTCCCCCCCCGGGCCGGCCCTGCCGGCCGACGAGCGGCCGATCGACGCCACCCCCGTCCACACCGCCGACCTGCCGGCCACGCCGATCCGTGACCGCAACATCCCGGCCGAGGCCTGGGTCGAGGCACCGGACGAGCTGCGGCACCTCGGCGATGACATCGGCGGGCCGGCCGTCACCTACAAGCGCCGCATCGGTCCGTGGCTCCTCTGGCGGGCGGGCCCGGCCACTCGAGCCGACGCCCGCTACTGGGCCGGCCACGTCGAGGACCTCTCGCGCACGCACACGTTCCGGCTCCACCGCGACGGCACGGGTGAGGGCACCGGGCCGAGCGGCGCCACCCACGACCGCTTCCGTGGTTGGAAGGAGGACCTGCGCGACCACGGCTGAACCCTGGCGAGGCGTCCGGACCGACGCCGGGCTCCGTAGACCATCTGAGCCGCCGAGCCCATCGGGTTTGGCATACCCGATCACTGGAGCCTCCCATGAGCCTCGGCCCTCCCGAGTTGATCATCATCCTCGCTGTCGTCCTGCTGCTGTTCGGCGCCAAGAAGGTGCCCGACCTGGCCCGTTCGCTCGGCCAGGCCCAGCGCGAGTTCAAGAAGGGCACCACCGAGGAAGAGGCCCAGGCCGCCCGCACCGCCCGCGAGGTCTGACCCGCCGACATTCGGCGTTCGACCGCCGGTAGCGTCCGGCGCCGTGGCCACCGTGCGCCGTGCGCTCGTGGTGGTCGCCCTCCTGGCCACGGCGGGCTGTGGCATCCAGCTCCCCGACGGGAGCACGAGGAGCAGCCCGCCCGTCACCGCCGGGCCGAGCCCGACCCCGTCGTCGCGCCCTCCCGGCACCACGTTCCCCGAGGCCCTGGCCGCCGAGGTGCCCGGGCTGGAGCGGGTGAGCGCCGATTACCTCGCCGCCGGCGAGCCCGGCCAGCACGCCACCGAGGCCGAAGCCGACAGCTTCGCCTGGAACGCCACCCTGGTGTCGGCCTTCCAGGTGGGGCGAATGGCCACCGGGGGCGCCGCCCGCATCGGGTGGGCCACCACCCTCGACGCGGGGCGCACCTGGAGCCACGGACTCCTGCCCGAAGAACCCGAGGCGGCCGACCGGCCCGCGCTGGTGAGCGACCCGGCGGTGGCATACGACGCCGCCCACGACGTGTGGCTGGTGAACTCCCTCGCCCGGACCGCCGACCGGAGCATGGGGCTGCGGGTCCAGCGCTCCACCGACGGGGCCCGCACCTGGTCGGCACCGACCCCCGTCGCCGGCCCGGACCGCACCGGGGCGGACAAGAACTGGATCGCCTGCGACAACGGGCGCAAGAGCGCCCACCGGGGCACCTGCTACGTGGCGTGGGACGCGGCCGAGCGTGACGGCCAGATCCGCCTCAGCCGCTCCACCGACGGCGGCCTCACGTGGTCGGCGCCCCAGGCCCCGGCCCGGCGGGGCTCGGGCGTCGGCGTGCAACCGGTGGTCCGCCCCGATGGGCGGGTGGTCCTCGCCTACCTCGGGAGCCACGGTCGCACCGCGTCCATCGACGCGGTCACCTCGGACGACGGCGGCGCCACGTGGGACCCGCCGATCCGGGTCGCCGGCCTGAGCGAGCACCCGACGCCCACCCTGCGGGCCTTCAGCCTGCCGGTGGCCGAGGTCGACGGCCGGGGTCGCGTGTACCTCGCGTGGTCGGACTGCCGCTTCCGCCGCGGCTGCGCCACCGACGACATCGTGCTGGCCACCTCCGACGACGGCCTCCGCTGGAGCGCGCCGGTTCGGGTTCCGCTCTCGGGCGGCGGTTCGGCCACCGAGCACGTGATCCCGGGCCTGGCCGTCACGTCGTCGTCGTCGGGACCGGCCGGCCTGGCCCTGTTCGCCTACGCCGCCGACGGGCTCGGGAGCGATGACCACGCCGGCCGGGTGAGGCTGGTGGTGGCCACCTCGACCGACGGCGGGCGGCGCTGGACCGGTGCCCGGCCCATCGGGCCGGCGATGAGGCTGGCCGACGTGGCCCTCACGACCAACGTCGAGGAGGGCAACAAGGCACGTCAGCGCTTCCTCGGCGACTACCTGTCCGGTTCGATCACCGGCGGACGGGCCTGGACGGTGTTCGCCCTGGCCCGTCCCGCGCCCGCCACCGGCCGCTTCGACCAGGCGATGTACGTCCCCGCCGGTGGGGTCGACCTGCGCCCCGGGAACCGCCCGGCCACGACCTCGATCGCCGACTAGAGGGCATTTCCACTACGCGGATAGTGCTTTTACACTGGGCCCATGACCGATGCCGCAGCGCCCCTCTTCCAGATCGAGGGACTGCACGTCGATGCGCCCGACGGGAGCGAGATCCTCCGGGGCGTCGACCTGACCATCTTCCCCGGTGAGCTGCACGCCCTGATGGGCCCGAACGGCTCCGGCAAGTCCACCCTGGCCAGCGCCCTGATGGGCAGCCCCGAGTACACCGTCACCTCCGGGACCATCCGGTTCCGGGGCGACGACGTCACCGGATGGGGGGCCGACGTGCGGGGCCGGGCCGGCATCTTCCTCGCCTTCCAGTACCCCCAGGCCATCCAGGGCGTTTCCGTCCTCAACTTCTTGCGCCAGGCCCTGTCGGCCCGCAAGGGGATCGACCTGTCGATGCTGGAGCTCCGGCTCTCGATCATGGAGTGGATGGAACGCCTCGACATGGACCCTTCCTTCGCCGACCGCTACCTCAACGAGGGGTTCTCCGGGGGCGAGAAGAAGCGCAACGAGGTCCTCCAGATGGCCATCCTGGAGCCGGAGCTGGCCATCCTCGACGAGACCGACTCGGGCCTCGACATCGACGCACTGCGTGTGGTCGCCCGTGGCGTGCAGGAGGTGCGCCAGGACCGCTCCGAGCTGGGGGTGCTGGCCATCACCCACTACCGGCGCCTGCTCGAGGAGCTGCACCCCGACCGGGTCCACCTGCTGGTGGACGGCCGCATCGTCGAGTCCGGTGGGATCGAGCTCGCCTCTCGGCTCGACGACGAGGGCTACGGGGCGTGGCAGCGACCGGCATGAGCACCCTCACCCCGCTCGACGTCGCCGCCATCCGCAAGGACTTCCCGATCCTGGGCCAGTCCGTGAACGGCCACCGGCTGGTCTACCTCGACTCGGCGTCGTCCTCGCAGAAGCCCACCGCCGTGCTCGACGCGATGACCGACTACTACGAGACCACCAACGCCAACGTGCACCGGGGCGTGTACGGCATCGCCGCCGAGGCCACCGAGCGCTTCGAGGCCGCCCGGGAGAAGGTGGCCCGCTTCATCGGGGCGCCGTCGTCGCGGGGGGTGGTCTTCACGAAGAACGTCACCGAGGCCATCAACCTGGTGGCCTACACGTGGGGCCGGGCCAACCTGGGCGAGGGCGACGCCGTGCTGCTCACCGAGCTCGAGCACCACGCCAACCTGGTGCCGTGGCTGATGCTGGCCGAGGAGCGGGGCGTGGAGCTGCGGTTCCTGCCCATCGCCGAGGACCACACCCTCGACCTGTCCCGCCTCGACGAGCTGGTCGACGGCGTGAAGCTGGTTGGCGTGTCGGCCATGTCGAACGTGCTCGGAACCCTCACCCCGGTGCGCCGGCTGGCCGACGCCGCCCACGCCGCCGGTGCCCTCTGCCTCGTGGACGGCGCCCAGTACGCGCCCCACCTGCGCACCGATGTCACCGCGCTCGATTGTGACTTCTTCGGCTTCACCGGCCACAAGCTGCTCGGTCCCACCGGGATCGGCGTCCTGTGGGGCCGACCCGAGCTGCTCGAGGCCATGCCCGCCTTCCTCGGCGGTGGGGAGATGATCCGCGACGTCCGCCTCGACGGCTGGACGCCGAACGAGGTGCCGTGGAAGTTCGAGGCCGGCACCCCTCCCATCGCCGAGGTCATCGGGCTGGGTGCGGCCATCGACTACCTCGAGGGCCTGGGCATGGAGACGGTGCGCGAGCACGAGGTGTCGCTCACCGGGTACGCCCTGCGCACCCTCACCGAGCGCTTCGGCGACGAGCTCACCATCCACGGCCCGCCCGAACCGGCCCAACGGGGTGGCGTGCTGTCGTTCTCGTTCCGGGACGTCCACCCCCACGACGTCTCCCAGGTGCTCGACCAGCAGGGTGTGTGCGTGAGGGCCGGGCACCACTGCGCCAAGCCGCTGATGCGCCGCCTCGGGGTGGGGGCCACCGCCCGGGCCTCGCTCTACGTCTACAACGACACCGACGACGTCGACGTGCTGGCCGCCGCCCTCGGCGACGCCTCCGACTTCTTCGCCTTCTGACCGACCGACCGACGAACCGCCGCATCCTCGACTGCGAGAGACACCATGCCCGGCCTCGAAGACCTCTACCGAGAGATCATCCTCGACCACTACCGCAACCCCCGGAACCGGGGTGAGCTGGAGGCGCCTCCGGCCCACCGGGTGGAGGGCTTCAACCCCCTCTGCGGGGACGAGATCATCGTGTACCTCGACGTCGACGACGAGGGTCGCATCGACGAGATCCGCATCTCCGGGCAGGGTTGTTCGATCAGCCAGTCGTCGGCGTCGATGATGTCCTCGGCGGTGAAGGGCAGGACCCTCGACGAGGCCCGGGCCGTCACCCGGGCGTTCAAGGCGATGATGTCGATCCACGAGTCCGAGCTCGACGGTGACGGCGAGGCCGTCGCCGACGCCGGCCCGAGCGACGACGTCAAGCTCGGGGACCTCGAGGCGTTGCGGGGCGTGGTGAAGTTCCCGGTGCGCATCAAGTGCGCCACCCTCGGCTGGAACACCCTCACCCAGGGCATCGACGAGGTCGCCACCGAGGCCTGACCGCCTCTACAGGAACGGGTCGGCGAACGGGTCGGGTTCGACCACCGGGGCGGCTTCGGCCTCCTCGTCGCCGAGGAAGGCGGCGTAGCCCTCCTCCTCCACCCGGTCGGCCAGCTCGGGGCCCCCGGTCTCCCGGATCTGACCCCGGACCAGGATGTGGACGACATCGGGGCGCAGCTCGGTGAGCAGGCGCCGGTAGTGGGTGATGGCCAGGACCCCGAGGCCGGTCTCCTCGGTGGCCTGCTCGATCCGACGCGAGCAGGCCCGCAGGGCGTCGACGTCGAGGCCCGAGTCGAGCTCGTCGAGGATGGCGATGCGGGGTTCGAGCACGCCGAGCTGGAGGGTCTCGTTGCGCTTCTTCTCGCCGCCGGAGAGGTCGACGTTGAGGGGCCGGGTCAGGAACCGGGCGTCGAACCCGATGCGTTCGGCTTCGCCGGCCATGCGGGCCCGCACCTCGTCGGGATCGCGGCCGGCAGCGGTGAAGGACGCCACGAGCATGTCGTCGAGGGACACCCCCGGGACCTCGGTGGGGTACTGCATGGCGAGGAACATCCCGGCCTGGGACCGTTCCCACGGCTCCATGGCGAGCACGTCGGCACCGTCGAGGGTGACCGACCCGCCCAGCACCTCGTAGCCCGGCCGACCCATCACCACGTGGGAGAGCGTGGACTTGCCCGAGCCGTTGGGGCCCATCACGGCGTGGACCTCGCCGCTGCGCACCACCAGGTCGATGCCCCGCAGGATCTCCCGCCCCTGCACCCCCGCCCGCAGGCCGTCGATCATCAGCTCGGTCATGGGACCCTCACCCACAGGTCGTCGCCGTCGCGGTCGATCTCGAACACGGGCACCGGCCGGGTGGCGGGCAGCGAGGCGGGCACACCGTCCTCCAGCGAGAACGTGGACCCGTGCTTCCAACACTCCAGCTCGCGCTCGGCGGTGTGGACCTCGCCCTCGCTGAGGGAGATGTTCTGGTGGGTGCAGGTGTCGCCGATGGCGTAGAAGTCGTCGTCGATGCGGACCACGGCGATGGGGTGGCCCTCGACGACGAACCGCCGGGCCTCGCCCTCCGGCACGTCGTCCACGCCGCACAGCCGCTCGCGCCGGCCGATCACGCGATCTCCTGCTCGCGCCGGTCGAGCTTGCCGGCGATGCGGTCCCGCAGCGGGTCGAGCACGGCCGGCACCGGGATGCGGGTGAGCACCTCGTCGAAGAACCCGGCCACGACGAGGCGCTCGGCCACGCGCGGCGGGACGCCGCGGCTCTCCAGGTAGAAGCGCTGCTCGTCGTCGACCGGACCGACGGCCGAGGCGTGGCTGCAGTGCACGTCGTTGTTCTCGATCTCGAGGTTCGGGACGGACTCGGCCCACGCGTGGTCCGAGAGCTTGATGTTCCGGTTGGTCTGGAACGCGTTGGTGCCCCGGGCCTCCTTCCGGACCCGGATGAGGCCGGTGTACACCGAGCGCGAGTGCCCGCCGACGGCCCCCTTGAACAGGAGGTTGGAGGTGGTGTCGGGGGCCCGGTGGTCCTGGAACGTGCGGAAGTCGAGCGTCTGGGCGGCCTCGCCGAAGTACGCCGCCAGCAGCTCGCCGGACGCTCCCCGACCGGTCAGCCGGCAGTCCGAGCGGAGCCGGGCGTAGTCCCCGCCGAGGGCGGCCGACGCCGACAGGAACGTCGCCTCCTGGCCGACCGAGGACACCTGGCTGGCGACCTGCCACACCCGCGGTCCGAGCTCCTGGATCCCCACGTAGGCCACCCGGGCGGCTCGGGCGGCGTCGATCTCGACGACGGGGCACACCAGGGCGTGGACGTCGGACGACGCGTACCGCTCCAGCACCGTCACGCCGCTGCCGTTGCCGGCCTGCACCACCACCCGCGGGAACACGGCCGCGCCGTCGGCGGTCACCCGGTGGGTGATGACGATCGGCTCGTCCACGGTGCGGCCCGGGGCGACCCGGATCACGAGGGCGGGCGGACCGAAGGCGATGTTGAGGTCGGCGAACGCGTCCGGCCCCTCGCCCGCCACCGAGCCCAGGGCCCCTTCGCCCTCGGAGATCTGGTCGACGGTGGCGATCTCGACGCCGGCCACGTCCGGCGGTGCGCCATCGCCGGGCACGACCCGCCCGTCGACGACCAGCACGCCGATCGACCCGGGCACGAGGTCCTCGGTGGCGACGTCGGCGGCGTCGGGCCCGGGCGCGGCGTCCGAGGCCAGGAGCGAGTACGCGTCGAGGTCCAGCTCGTCGATCCGGCTGTAGCGCCAGACCTCCTCGGCGCTGCTCGGCAGCCCCGACGCCACGAACCGCTCGGCCGCGGTCACGCGCTGGGCCCGCAACCAGTCGGGGCCGTCCAGGGCGGCGGCGGCGTCGACGGTGAACGAGCTCAAGGGGAAGGTGCCTCTCGGGGGGGCCGGGGGCCGAGGCCGTGGCGCAGGCCCGCTCAGCCGGGACAGCCTACCGGTCGCCTTTGCGGCGCCGACCGAAGACCCGCTTCCAGCGGCCTCCCCGGCGCGCTGCGCTGGCCTGCTCGGCTCGCACCTCGGCCAGAACGGTGGGGCCGGCGGTGTTCACGATGTCTTCGGCCTCGTCGAGCAGGGCGGCGATCTCGTCGGGGCGCTCGTCGAGGCCGGGCGGCTCCGGCGGCGTCTCCGGGGTGACGAGGCTGCCGTGCGCCCAGTTCACGTCGGCCAGGCGGGGCTGGAAGGCCTGGCAGTCGGCCGGGCATCGCCACGGCGCCTCGGGAGCGAGGTCGAGGTCGCACTTGCGGACCGTCTCCCCGTTGCCGTACGTGCGCGACTCGAAGAACTTGCAGTCCTGCCGCATCGGCATGGCGCCAGTGTGCCAGGAGGCCCGACCGTTCAGTCCGCCGGCGCGGCGCCGAGCCTCTCCTGGAGGCGGTCGAAGAAGGCCTGGCCCTGCTTGAGATCGACGCGGGGCACCTCGAAGGCGAACGTGTTGCCGTCTTTGAGGGTGATGGTCCCCGAGAGGATCTTGGTGGCCATCACCCTGCCCTGATCGGCGGTGACCGAGGCGATCTGGTCGATGGGGATGCCGCCGACGATCTCCTTCGCCTTACCGGTCATGGCTGTCTGCTTGGCGACAACGACGCGGTGTTCGGTCAGGCCGACGCACATCTGGGTCAGGTCGAAGTCGGCCATGTCGGCCTCCTTCCCGCCACGCATCGCGATCGCAGCCCCCAACCCACCGCCCACGCCGGCGGCGAACGCCTGCTTCTTGATCTGACCCGGTCGCATGGCCTTGCAGCCGGCCACGACCTGCTCTCCCGGCTCCAGGCCCGTGACCTTGGCGAACAGCTTCTGAGGGTCCACGCGCGCAATGTACCCGGCCGAGCCGGTGGCCGCCGGGAGCGACATCAGCCAGCATCACCCGATGGTCGTCCGCCTCAGCCGACGCTGCCTTCCATCTGGAGCTCGATCAGGCGGCTCCACTCGACGGCGTACTCCATGGGGAGGGTGCGGGTGACGGGCTCGATGAAGCCGTTCACCACCATGCCCATGGCCTGCTCTTCGGAGAGGCCCCGGCTCATGAGGTAGAAGAGCTGCTCGTCGGCCACCTTGGACACGGTGGCCTCGTGGCCGATGACGGC
>JAABUR0100000364.1_pt1 | contig 101729 bp, 75 predicted proteins | sample 5560091 | NCBI WGS metagenome assembly JAABUR01 (sample SAMN10711879, study PRJNA513375) | rock metagenome | isolation source: Antarctica rocks | place: Antarctica: Victoria Land, University Valley sud | reverse complement strand
TACATTACTCCTAATAAATGTACAGAGTGCCAGGGCTTTCACGAAGAGCCGCAGTGTGCAGCCGTTTGTCCGGTAGATTGCTGCGTTCCCGACGAAATGTATGCAGAAACTGTAGAAGAGCTTATGGCGAAAAAAGAAAAGATGCATTTATAATATTATAAGGCCGCGTTTAATGTCTGCTTCTATATATTAATGACAGGGAGAGGGTGAAGTTTTTCTTCATCCTTTTTTATTTATACGATTAGTTATTGTTTTTGTTTGTTTTTAAGGATCAGGTTTGCCTTCTTTCTTCCTTATTATTTTTTCGCTTTCTTTGCGTGCAAATAGGGTGCATGACAAAAAAGAAAATTGCTTTTGTTACAGGCGGGTATAGCGGTGAAGCAGTTATCAGCTACAAAAGCGCTGTTACGATCGAAAACAATATTGACAAAGACAAGTATGATGTTTATAAAATTGACGTCCATCCTACCGGCTGGTGGTACGAAACGGAAGAAGGAGAAGACATTGCAGTAGATAAAAATGATTTTTCAATAAATATTAATGGAAGCAAAATAACCTTTGATTCGGTTCTTATCGGTATTCATGGCACACCGGGCGAAGATGGAAAGCTGCAGGGATATTTGGACATGCTCCGCATTCCTTACACGAGCTGTGATGCGGCTGTATCTGCTTTAACTTTTAACAAAAGAAATACAGTTTCTGTAGCTGCTTTTGGAGGCATCAAAGTAGCAAAGTCTGTTTTATTAATTAAAAATAACTTTATAAGCGCCGATAAAATAGCAGGTGAGCTTACATTTCCTGTCTTTATTAAACCAAATAATGGCGGTTCGAGTATCGGTATGTCAAAAGTAAATGATCGCTCAGAAGAGCTCGGAATAGCTATTGAAAAGGCTTTTAAAGAAGATGACCAGGTGCTTGTCGAAGAATTTATAAAGGGAAGAGAATTTACCATCGGTGTTTTTAAAAGCGGGGGAAACATTATAACATTACCTATTACAGAAATTATAAGCAAAAAAGACTTTTTTGATTATGAAGCAAAATATGCAGCAGGCATGAGCGAGGAAATAACACCGGCAGCGGTTGATGAAGTTATCGCAGAAAAAATAAGAGACAATGCAAAGTTAATATACAACCTGTTTGATTGCCGAGGCATTGTAAGAATTGATTTTATTTTTAATGAAACCGATCAGGAGCCTTACATGCTTGAGATTAATACTGTACCAGGTCAAAGTGAAGCGAGCATTGTACCTAAACAGGTACAAGCAATGGGCTGGCCTTTGCAAGAGTTTTATTCGGCATTGATAGAAGAATCTTTTAAATATTAGTTTACTTTTAAATCTATAAATTTTTTCGTGCCTACATCTATAACGCGCAAGCCACTTTGGGTTCATATACTGGCAGCAATGGTTTTGACTGTCCTGGTGGTTTTGCTTTTTTTTGGCTCACTTGATTACATAACAAAGCATGGGCAATACCAAAAAGTGCCGTCAATTATTGGCAAAAACGTAGACGCTGCAAGAAAGATGCTTGAAGACAAAGGCTTTGAAGTAGAGATACAAGACAGCTTATATATTGATACAGTAGCAAAGCTTGCGGTGATAAAGCAAAATCCGGGCGCTGACGCCACCGTAAAGGTTAACAGAACCATTTATCTCACTATTAACCGTGCGCAGCCTCCGCTTGTAGAGATGCCCAATCTTGTAGGGTTTTCCATCCGCAATGCGCAGATGTACCTGGAGAATATCGGGCTTCACCTTGGCGATACTTCATTCAGACCTGACATTGCTAAAAATGCAGTGCTGGAACAGCTTTATAACAAGCAACCAATAAAATCAGGGACAAAAATATTTATGGGCAGCCCTATAAGTTTTGTATTGGGAAACGGAGTAGGAACGCTTGAAATGGCTGTTCCGGACTTAATGGGTAAACGTTATAGCCAGGTAAAATCATTGCTAAGAAGTTTTGATCTGAATTTTACGCCTGTTTTTGATCCTGATGTTGCTGATACGCCGGGCTCTTATGTTACCAGGCAAAACCCGCAAAAGTATGCCAGGTCTGTAAGCGGAGATAAACGTTATAATAAAATTAAACCAGGGCAAACAATTGATATCTGGTTAAGTACAAGACCTGTGGCTGCAGACAGCACGGGCGGTAACTCAAATGCTGACTCTTCTTCAAATGAACAATAAACAGAACAATTTAAATTTTTACGCATGCGACAAATAACTGCAGATGAATTAAAAGCCCGCATGAGTGCAGGTGAAAAGCTGAATATAATTGATGTAAGAGAAGATATTGAAAGAGCAGATTTTAATATCGGGGGCACTCATTTTCGTCTTCGCCGCATTCAGGACATGGATATTGAAGAAATTGAAGATTTAAAAGATGAAGAGGTTATTGTCTATTGCCGCAGTGGTAAGCGAAGCCAGATGGCTTGTCTGATGCTCGAGCACATTGGTTTTAAAAATACTGTTAATGTAGATGGCGGTCTTTTAGACTGGATTGAAAAATTCGGCCGGGTGAGTTGAAAGCGTAGGAAATAGTACTTAAAAAATCATTATAAATGATAATATACCATTTTTGGGCTGATGCAGCTTTTTGTCAATTTTTATGGTTTTAGTTTATAGATATGTAACTATTTAAGATGATTTTTACTTTAACGGAGCCTTTTTCCCTTTTTAAAGAGCGAAATTAAAATTAATTTCAATAAATTTATAAAAAAACCTCTTACACTTTTGGCGGTTTGGGTACTTTATCTATCTTTACCGTGGTTTTTCATAGGATATTGGATTTTAAAAACGGGGCTGGATGTTTATCCTGGCCCCTTTGTTTTTATATTATCCTCCGCTTTCGCTTTTTAAGTAAAAATGTTCTGTAATTATTTTAGCTTTCGACAGCCCGACAACTTGCGCAATTTCTTCCTGGCTTTTTGTTTGAATATTTCGCACCGATTTAAATTCTTTCAGCAACTGTTCTGCCGTTGACCGGCCAATTCCTTTTATATTTTCCAATTCGTTCTTAAAAGTGCCTTTACTTCTCTTCTGCCTGTGAAAGTTTATTCCAAACCTATGCACTTCGTCTCTTATCCTTCTTATAAGTTTAAGGCTTTCACTGTCCCACGGTAATTTTACCGATTCTTTATCACCTGCAAAAAATATTTCTTCTTCATTTTTTGCCAGGCCTACAACTGTTACTGCCCCTTCAAGATTTAATGCTGCAATGCTTTCCATGGCTGATGAAAGCTGGCCTTTGCCACCATCAATAATAATTAATTGCGGCAATGGTTGTTCTTCTTTTGTTAGCCGGCTATAACGTCTGTATACCACTTCTTTCATGGTTGCAAAATCGTTGATGCCTTGTACCGTTTTTACATTATAGTGCCGGTAATCTTTTTTACTTGGTATTCCGTCTTTAAAATAAACCATCGCGCTTACCGGGTAGCTTCCCTGGAAGTTGGAGTTATCAAAGCATTCAATATGTACCGGCACTTCACTCAATTGTAAATCATGCTGCAGCTGGTAAAGCACTTCCTTCTTTTGCAGGTCAGTTTTTCCTTCCAACTGCAGTAATTTTTTCTTTCTTAGTTCTTCAGTGAAATAATTAACGTTTTTTACAGACAGATCGAGCAACTTCTTTTTGTCGCCTGCTTTTGGTACGGTCACCGTTATTTCATCCAGTGCAAAATCTATTTCAAAAGGAACAATTATTTCACCTGCGTGGCTGTTAAAAGTTTCTCTTAATTGCAAAATGGCAAGCGGTAATACTTCTTCTTCAGTTTCTTCAAGTTTGGTTTCTATACGTACAGTATGTGTTTGTACAATTGCTCCGTTGGAAACCATCAGGTAATTTACGTAAGCGGTATCTCCGTCTTTTAAGATAGAAAAAACATCGAGGTTAGCTAAATGTTTGCTTACTATCACTGAGCGTTCCTGGTAGTTTTCAAGGTGTTCAATTTTTTTCCGCACCATTTCTGCTTTTTCAAAATTCAGGTTCGTTACGTGCTGCATCATTTCGGCCTTGAAATGTTGTATAACCGGTTGAAGATTACCCTTTAAAATATTTCGTATGTGCTGCAGGGCCACAGCATATTCCTGTTCTGATTGCCTCGCTTCGCATGGTCCTTTGCAGTTGCCCAAATGATACTCAAGACAAACTTTAAATTTGCCTTTTTCAATATTAGCTTGTGTAAGATTCAACTTGCATGTTCTTAACGCAACGTTTTGTTTGATAAAAATAAGCAACTCTCTCACTTTGGCTACCGACGTAAACGGCCCTAAATATTCTGAACCGTCATTTATCTTTGTCCGTGTGAGAAAAATGCGTGGAAATGGCTCTTTTTTTATTACTATAAAAGGAAATGATTTATCATCTTTAAGGTCTATATTAAACTTAGGTTTAAATTGCTTAATCAGAGAGTTTTCCAGAAAAAAAGCATCTGTTTCACTATTTGTTATTGTAAATTCAACCCTTTTGATCCGTTGAACGAGCTCGTGTGTTTTATAGTTTGTAAATGTTTTAGTAAAATAGCTGCCGGTTCTTTTTCTAAGGTCTTTTGCTTTCCCTACGTACAATAATTCATTTTGTGCATCAAAATATTTATAGATGCCTGGCAATTGAGGTATTGTATGTGCTATATCCTGAAATTCCTTTGCTGTCATAATAATGGTCTCTTAACTCTTTTCGTTCCAAACAACATCAGTTTGACATGAGTTTTCTTTGTTCCCTGGTTTCTGCACCAGGCGATTTATTTGAAAGCTCTGGCCTGGCTTCCAGCTCAGTTGTTCTATAGCAGAACTATCTGCATAATTAAAGAACTTGCGAATGAAAATTCTTTTTACAGTTTCCCCGTCTTCCTGCAGCAGAACTTCGATATTTTGAATTTCTAATTCTTTATCAGCAGCCGTATAGCTCATCGTAAAACTCTTTGTCGTCTGGTCGTGAAAAATATTTTCGGTATAGTGCTTTCTAAGCTTGCTATCATTTATATCAGGCGTAAGAAACCGGGCAGAAATCCGGTTGAAAACAGCAGTATTAACAGCACTGGAGTCTTTCTTTCCGTCGGTAATAGTGATTTTGTAAATGTAGTAAGGCGTTTTATTTACCTCTGCAATCTGACCTTTAATGTATTGAGAAACCTGGAAAAACGTTGTGGTATCATTGTTAGTTGCTGTGCTTGTATTTGTATGATTTTTATGCTGCCTGCAAGAAATATAAAACAGAGCAGCAATACAAAATAAAACACAGCCTTTTTTCATTCTGCAAAAATAATATAACGAAATGAAGCTGAAAAAGAGAGGATGTTAAAGAATTGTTTTGGAAGAAGCAGAGATGAGATTCTACGTTTAAAATGTACAATACTTAATAGTCAATACTCAATACTAAGTGTTTATATAGAACAAATTATAGCAGAGCAATTAGATACAAAAGCCTGAATTAAAATAAACAGTTTGATAAACATTTAGCCTGAGTACTGAACATTGAGTATTGAAAATTATTTTTTTTATTTTCCTAAAAGGTCTTAGACAAACCAAGCTTAATTCCATAATCCAACAAATGCTCTTTAATTGGGTATTGAGGTATAAAAGTTGAATAAGGCTGGTATCGAAGCTGGGGACCAATTTGCCATTTAAAATTGCCTGCTTTGAAGCTGATGTAAGTTTCAATATTGCTATTAATATTAAATGAACGAACCAGATCAGGGTCTTTACTATAATTTTTAAAATTAGTAGATAGCAGGTAAGCATTATGATTGATCAGGTAAGTAGGCTGAATGCTTCCGGCTATATTAAACTGCACTCTTTTATTACCAATAATTTCCCATTCAAGACCTATTGGAACAGAAAGCTGGTAATAACGGTTAACCAGCTCGGCAGGATAATAACCATTGTTATTTCTATAAATAGCGAGTGAAGTAACAGTATCAATGCGATTGTTTTCGACCAAAGCAATACTGGCAACTTCGGTACCCGAGCGGTATGCTTCAATGCTGTACTGACGTACATTAAATTGAAATCCAGATTTAAGCCTGAAATGATCAGATAAATAATACAGGATGCTTACACCTGCTTCAAGACCATTTCCCGGTTTATGCCTGACCACTTTATTTACATCTGCTACATAATTCAAACCAACCGGACCCGGGTTGTTGCCTTCTTTTAACACCGAAGGGTCTTCTGCAAGCTTACGATAACTGACAGAAGGTGCTACATAAATCTGAAAGCCAAACTTATTTTTTCCGTTTTTTATTTTTGAAGCTGTATGTAAGGAAATGTCATCTTTATGGTCTTTAAGAAAATTATCGGCCATATTTTTATCGTTATAATCCCTGGAAACTTTTGGGTTTTGAGCCAAAGGTTTTATAATGTCAGATACCTTTAATTTTTGTAAAAGAGTTGGTGCTTGAAGACTTTCAAAATTAGTTGGGACTTCTGCTGCAGCGTTTACAGTTGCTGGCGTATTAACCTGTTTCAGGTCACTCTGTTTGTTGATGACTGTATTATTAACTGCAGAAGCACTAACTCTTTCAACTTCTGTTATTTCCGGTCTAATCGTTTTATTTTTATCAGTTGCTGCAACAGGGTTATTTACAGTATAAATATCCCGGGAAACCGGAGCGACGGATAAGGTTTTATTTTTACCGGGTTCAGCAAAAGATGTCTTTTGTTTATACAAAGAAGAAGAGGCCAGGTTATCTAAACCGATACTATGTTGTGAATTAGAAAGTGTAGAATTTTTCAGTTCATTAGCAGAAGGATTTATAGCAAAAATGTCAGGTTTAGGAGTAAAGTAAACGCTTATAGCGATAGTAGCACTTAAAATCGTACACGCAGCTATGGTTAAAGCAGGCCATTTTTTGTCGCCATGCAGCCTTGTATGAATATCTCTCCAAACGCCATCGTTGGGATACATACGATGGTTCCTTACCTGTTCTTTTAAAAACTCCTCGAAATTGTTTTGGTTAAAATTGTCTTCCATCAAATACTTTTTATGACTTTTTGACTCCCGCTAGCCAGGAAAAGTTGGTTTTGGGCTTTTCAAGAATATTTTTCTTTACAAGAATATTTTCTAACATAGATTTTGCACGCGTATACTGACTTCTGCTAGTACTCTCCTCAATGTCTAACATAGTCGAAATTTCCCTATGGCTGTAACCTTCAATGGCGTAAAGGTTAAGAACGGTACGATAACCTACCGGCAACAACCGGATACACTCTGTTACCTGTTTTGCCTGCATTATCGAAGGAATGGTTTCCTCTTTTACGTAAACGAAGCCCGCATGATCAAGGTCAACACTGTCATTAAATTTTTTGTATTTCTTTAAAAAATTAATGCATGTATGCACTACTATTCTTCTGATCCATCCTTCAAATGCTCCCTTATTTTGAAAAGTATGTATTTGGGTAAACACTTTTATAAAGCCTTCCTGCAACATATCTTCTGCGTCTTCCCGACTTTGCGCAAAGCGGTAGCATACCGACAGCATTTTAGGACTGAACCGGTTATACAATTCTCTTTGGGCAGAAGGCTCATTGTGAAGACAGCCCGCAATTATATATTCCTCTGTCATGAAGCTATTTAAAATAGTATTCCCCTAAAGTAAGACAATAAAACGAATCAACTGCTGCTTTTTACTTTATTTTTTTTATTGCTTCAAAATGAAATATTTAAATCTGCAGAAAAGCGCATATTTATAGCCTTAGCCTTCCATTTTTCACATCTTATTGAAGAAAGATTTGCTGTAGAATAATTAATGATTTCATTCTTAAACGAGACAACCTTTCAACTTTTTTTTAATGATTTCATTACTTCAGTCCCGCTGAATTTATTTAAAATAAAATAACCGCTCTAAGTAATAAAGCGGTTATTTGTTTTATTCCCGATAATTATAATTACCTCGCTATGTTCACGGCTCTTTTTTCTCTGATAACTGTTACTTTTATCTGTCCGGGATAAGTCATATCGGTTTGAATTTTTTGCGCAATCTCAAAGCTTAATTTATCACTGTCCATATCGGTTACCTTGTCTGCTTCTACAATTACCCTCAGTTCGCGACCGGCCTGAATAGCGTATGCTTTATCAACGCCGGGGTAGGTAAGTGCAAGTGTTTCAAGCTCTTTTATCCTTTGCAGGTATTGCTGCATAATTTCTCTGCGTGCTCCGGGCCGGGCGCCGCTGATGGCATCGCAGGCCTGTATAACCGGAGAAATAACATACTGCATTTCCATTTCGTCGTGATGAGCTCCTATTGCATTTACCACTGCAGGGTTTTCACCATATTTTTCAGCAAGTTTAGCGCCTAATAATGCATGGCTTAATTCAGTTTCTTCATCAGGAACTTTCCCTATGTCGTGCAGCAATCCTGCACGTTTTGCCAGTTTTGGATTGAGGCCTAACTCGCTTGCCATTAACCCGCTGAGATTAGCAACTTCACGGCTGTGCATAAGCAGGTTTTGACCATAAGAAGAACGGAATCTCATTTTGCCTACAATTCGCACCAGCTCTTTGTGCAGGCCGTGAATGCCCAACTCTATTACAGTGCGCTCACCTATTTCCATTATCTGGTCTTCTAATTGCTTACGCGTTTTTTCCACCACTTCTTCAATACGTGCGGGGTGTATACGGCCGTCCGAAATAAGACGCTGCAGGCTTAAACGGGCAATTTCCCTTCTTAACGGATCAAAGGAAGAAAGAACAATCGCTTCAGGGGTGTCATCTACAATCAGGTCAACACCGGTTGCGGCCTCGATCGCTCTTATGTTACGGCCTTCACGACCTATAATCTGACCTTTTATTTCATCTGTCTCCAGGTTAAAAACGCTTACTGCATTTTCGATGGCTTGCTCTGCAGCCGTTCTTTGTATTGTTTGAATAATAATTTTCCGGGCTTCTTTATTAGCTTTTTGCTTCGCATCGTCAATGATGTCCTGTTGTATGCTTAACGCACGGCTCTGGGCTTCGTGCTTCAGACTTTCTATCAATTGATTTCTTGCTTCATCAGCAGTGAGGGCTGCAATTTTTTCAAGGCGGCGAATGTGCTCTTCCTGATGTTTTTCTAATTCTGTTCTTTTTTGGCTGACTACTTCCAGCTGCCGGGTCAGATTTTCTTTTATTACTTCATTATCTTTAAGCTGTTTATCAATATTAGCTTCTTTTTGATTTATAGTGACCTCTTTCTGCTTAAGACGGTTTTCCTGGTCACTGATCTTGCGATTTCTTTCAAAGGCTTCTTTATCGTTGTCGCTTTTAAGTTGTACAAATTTTTCTTTGGCTTCAAGAATTCTTTCTTTTTTAATTGTCTCGCCCTGGCTTTGTGCGTCTGCAATAATTTTTTGTGCCTGCAGTTCTGCATCTTCCATTCGTTTCCTGGCTTCTTCAACCTGCCTGTTAGTGTCTTTTGCAAAAATAAATTTTCCCGCTATAATTCCGGCAATGACTCCTGCAATGCCGGTTATAATGGATATTGTTATCGAATCCATGCTTTTTTGTTTGTTTTAAATGTTATCTCATAATTTAATAACCCCTCATCCCTGATGAAGAGTCGTAAGCTTGCGAAGATAATCAGGTTTTGACGAATAAAGGAGTAATTCACATTTATCCATACTTCCTTCCCGATATTACCTGTTAATACAAGGATAACTATGATAAGTATTTAGATGATTTGTGTTTGAAAAGTAATGTTTACCTGCTGCACGGCAGCAACAAAAGGAATGTTTAATGACTGTTTTTATTAAAAAAATATAAAAATTGAAAAGCCGGAAAACAACTGAATTTTTTTTAATTGTTTACTCTCTGTTATAGCGTTTATTTTTTATTAACCACGCTGCCGCCTGGTAATATGCAATTGCTTTTTTTGCCAGCGAATCGTTTAGAGGTGTCTCTGCTGCAGCGCCCGTTGTAAAGTTGGGAATGTATTCTTTCACTTTCCTTACCGGGGATTGTATGATAAGATGGTTGTGTTGAATAAAGCCCAAACCCTGGTAAGTGCTTATAAAAGCTTTTTCTTTTTGCGCAGGAAGGTTAAGAATATCCTGTCCGAAAAATTTTGTTTTGTATTTAAAGTGAAGCAAGCCAAGTATAGTTGGCGGAATGTCTATTTGTGCCGTCAAACGCTCTTCAGCGCGCGGTTGTTTTATAATGCCGGGAGCGAAGATAAGCAGGGGAATATGGTAGCCTGTTACCGGCAGCTCTGCACTGCCTGCGCTGCCGGCACAGTGGTCGGCCACAATTACAAAAATGGTATTGCTGTACCAGGGTTTTGAGGAGGATTCCTTTAAAAACCTGTTAATGGCATAATCGGTATATTTTACCGCTCCTTCTCTTGTGTGCGTTTCAGGAGAAATATCAATGCGCCCCGCAGGATATGTGTATGGGCGATGATTGGAAACCGTCATAATGTGTGAGAAAAAAGGCTTGCCTTTTGCATAATTACTGTCAAGCGTTTTACCGGCAAGCGTAAAGAGGTCTTCATCTGCCACACCCCAGATATTTTGGTAATGCACTTCATTTGTTTTTATCGCTTCCCTGTCAATAACGTCGTAATCGTTGTTACCAAAAAAGTATTTCATATTATCGAAATAGCTGTAGCCTCCATAAATATATTGTGTAATGTAGCCTTTTGATTTAAAAACACTTCCAAGAGAAAACAGGTGTTCGTTGCCCGGTCTTTTTACAATGCTCTGCCCTGGCGATGGCGGCAGCCCTAATGACAATGCTTCCAGGCCTCTCACTGTTCGTGTGCCTGATGCATACAGGTTTTTAAAAAAAATGCTATGTTGCGCCAGCGAGTCAAGATAAGGTGTGATGTTTTTTTTGCTGCCAAAAGATTGCATAAAATCTGCGCTTAAGCTCTCTACACTTATCAGTACCACGTTGTAATGCTGCTCGGGTTCCTTATAAGTAATTTCACGCTCAATGTTATACATTTCAGTACCTGTAAATGTGCTGCCAGGCACTGATAAATCAGCTTTTACAATGTCAAAAGCTTCCTTATCTGGCAGGGTTTTGTAAAATTTAAAAAAGTCGAGCTCATTGTGCCAGAAAGCATTTGTGAACTGAAAGACACCGTTGCCGGCCAGTTCGTTTGCATATTCATTCCTGCTAAAGTTTCGCCAGTCTTCTTTTACATAAAAATAATTAAGAGCGCAAACAGCTAAAAGAATGCACGATATTGCCGCCCGTGAAAGAAAAGTTGAAGGAGCGTAAATGGCATTTTTTATAACAGGTCTGATTAAAAAGAAGATAGCTGTGGTGATAATGAGCACTGCGGTAACTATAGCCGGAATAGGATAAGATTCTTTTATGTTGCCCAAAACTTCGTTGGTATAAACAAGATAGTCAACTGCTATGAAATTGTACCTGACAGAGAATTCATCCCAAAAAAACCATTCGCTTACTGCATTAAACAGTAATAGGAAAATAACAAGAAAAAAATCAAAATACAGAACACCTGTTCTCCATTTTTTTCTAAAAGCAGTGGTTTTAAAAAGCAGGAAAATAAAAATAAGAAACCGCAGTACAATATAAGCGGTAAGCGCTTTTTTAAGGTCAGCATTAAAGTCTGCCGGAACTAAGTTGGTAAATAAGAAAATACCAATAATAATAATGTAAGCGCTTACAGCAAGCCATCGCCATGGCTTTGTATACATTTTTTCATTGCTGAACCAGATTTGAAAAATAAAAGGAATAATAAGATAAAATGCCATCGCAAGGTCGAATAGAGTGCCAAGCGCAAAAGAACCTGTCAGGTTTTTAAAGCCTGGATCGAAGTTTTTGCCTGTTTTAAAAAGCAATGCGATTCTTGTAAGAAACGAAACAGACAGTACCAGTACGATAAGTAAAAAAACGGGAGAAAATCTGCGGGTTAAAAATCGTTTATAAATACTTTTAATTACAGCTTTCTTATTTGTAAATATGGAAGGCATCAATTGCAGAGTATTGCTGAAACAGGCGAAGTTAAACGAAAAACATTTTAAGGGAGAAAGTGAAAAAGAAAGTCTTAATAATCATCTTTATAATTGGAAAACGGGATACTTTAAGTAACCGGATAATACAGTTTTATCCTTATCAAAATTTGATTTTTAAATCAACTGTTATTAAATCTGTTTTTACAACTTGGGTTTGGTTTAAAAGATTTTTTATTATATAATAAGTCATACTAAAGGGGGGAAGCTTAGAAATCGGGCATTAAATACGATCGCTATCATAATCGTTAAAAAAAGAAAAAACTTACATTTCCCTAATTTCACTTTGTCTAAAAGTTGGTAGCTTGTTATAAAACTTTCATTATGCGGTCTGCCCGGACATCTGTTTGTACTGCTGTCCTGCTTTTGGCAGGCAGTATTTTATCTTCTTTTTATGTGCAGAACGACAATAAAGTACGCTTACATTTTCCTTACAAAGAAGCAGGCCTTACCAAACGCCAGGCTGCCGCTCACCTTCTTGGCAGATTCACTTTCGGAGCTAAACCCGGAGACATTGATGCTGTAGCAAATATGGGTCTCGAAAACTGGTTTGAGCAACAATTGACAGGTCAGCTCCCCGAGAGAAATCTTGATCAAAAATTAAGTGATTACAGTGCTTTAAAGCTTAGTAATACGGAAGTCGTTAACACTTTTCCTAAGACAGCAAAGGTATTGAGGATGGCTGTGAAAGACGGTGTGATTGATAAAGATTCAGTCAACAAAGCAAACAAGGGTGTGTACAAAAATCAACTAGCTGCTTATATGCAGCAAAAAGGTTTACAGCCTGAAAAGGAATTGTTTCGCCAGTTGGCAAACCAGAAAGTATTGCGGGCGGCGTATTCAAATAATCAGCTGCAGGAGGTGATGACAGATTTTTGGTTCAATCATTTTAATGTTTCCATTACTAAAAATGATTGCGCAGCGTTTATTCCCGCTTATGAGCGTGACGTTATCAGGCCAAATGCATTGGGAAAATTTGAAGATTTGCTTCTTGCCACTGCAAAATCTCCTGCAATGCTTATGTATCTCGATAATTTCAGCAGCACAGGAGCAGATACTGCTATAAAGAGTGATGGAAATAATGCGCTTAAAAGAAGAATTTCTTTAGGAATGCAAAAGCGATTGGGAGATTCGGCTTATGAAAAACTAAAGGACAGAGTAAATCAAAAGAAAAAACCATCAGGTCTTAATGAAAATTATGCACGTGAAGTAATGGAATTGCATACGCTCGGTGCAGATGGTGGTTATACTCAAAGTGATGTAACACAGGCAGCACGTGTGCTTACAGGCTGGACAGTTTACCCATTGTCTGATTATGGAGCATCTAATGCTATAAAAAAGGTTATAGACAGAATAGGGGAGAACCACCTGACAGAGCATGGATTTACACATGACGGAGATTTTTTGTTCGCGGCAAACCGTCACGACAACGGATCAAAGGTGGTGCTTGGCAAAACTTTTTCGGCGGGCGGTGGCTATGGAGAAGGTGTACAATTATTGAAAATGCTTGCACATCATTCTTCGGCTGCTAAATTTATTTGTAAAAAAATTGCCGTAAGGTTCGCAAGCGATAACCCGCCGCAAAGCCTTATTGATAAAATGGTAAAAACATTTACAGGTAAAGATGGTGATATAAGGCAGGTATTGATTACAATCGTTTCATCGCCTGAATTTTGGAAAAAAGAAGCAGTTCGTGCAAAAACAAAATCACCATTTGAATTAGCAGTAAGCGCTGTACGATCTTTGAATGCTGATATTGTAATGCCTTATCAACTGTACAACTGGATAGATAAAATGGGTCAAAAAATATACTTCTACCAGGCGCCAACAGGTTTTCCTGACAAAGGGCAATATTGGATTAATACTGGTGCACTCCTTAACCGTATGAATTTCGGGTTAGCACTTGCCTCGCAACGCATTCCGGGTGTTAAGATTGATTTACTTGCCTTAAATAATGGTCACGAACCAGAAAGCGCTGAAGCTGCACTGGCAATCTACAGCAAGATAATAATGCCTGAGCGTGATTTAACAGAAACGGTAAAGCGTCTTACTCCTTTGCTTCGTGATCCTGAGCTGGAGAAAAAAATTGACAAAGCTGCTGACAAAGCAACATTACCTCAGCAAGAACGGGGTACTTCAAACCAAAGTGAAATGACGAATGAAGATATTGAAGAAAATACCGGTAAAAACAAACAAGGTAAAAAAGGCGCAGGCAAGAATAATTTTGCTGCTGTCGCTACGGCAAAAGAAACCAACAATATGATGTCTCAGGTAGTTGGTATTATTATCGGTTCGCCCGAGTTTCAAAGAAGATAGAAGGGTAGTTGACGGATGACTGATGGCAATTGAAGGACGCACAGGTCAGAGAAATTGTTGTTTAATTGATTAATTGTTTAATTGTTGTTCTGCCATCATTACCAGATTGGAAAGAAATGATCTTAATTTCCTCTTAATCTCATAAATCCAGGTTCAGATAGATTCAAAAGAAAGAAGGTAATAATTAAAAAAATCTAACGAAAGAAAACAAACGAAACCTAATTTTCCATTAATCTCATAAATCCCAGTTCAGACAAATGCAATCAAGAAGAGGGTTTGTAAAATCAGGTTCATTGGCGCTTTTTGGAATCGGCCTGGGCGGAGTGCCCTCATTTATTGCCCGTGCAGCCGCAAGTGATAAAGTCTTTACTCCATATAAAAAGAAAAAAACACTTGTTTGTATTTTTCAGCGCGGCGCTATGGACGGATTGATGGCCGTGACTCCTTTTACAGATGAGTATTTAAAATCTGCAAGGCCAACTTTATTTATGTCGGCTGCAAAAGACCAGAAAGGATCACCCCTGACAGATCTTGACGGCCGCTTTGGCCTGCATCCTGCTATGAAAGCTTTTGAACCTTTTTTTCGTCAAAAGCGTCTCGCAATTGTTCATGGCATTGGTTTACCCAACAATACCCGTTCACACTTCGATGCACAGGATTTTATGGAGTCAGGAACACCTTTCAATAAGGGAACTTCAAGCGGATGGCTCAACCGGGCAGTTGGCTTGTTGGGTCACGATGCCACACCTTTTCGCGCTGTAAGCCTTACGTCTTCTATGCCGCGGTCTTTTTATGGCGATAACCCATCTGTTGCTATCAGCAATCTCGCAGATTTTGCTATCTCGATGAAAGGAAATCCTATGGCAGGAAATATAGCTGCAAAAAGTTTTGAAGAGTTGTACGACCAGACAACTTCCGCATTACTCAGGGAAACCGGTAAAGAAAGTTTTGATGCAGTGAAAATGCTGCAAAAAACAGACATAAAAAACTACAAGCCTTCGGGCAATGCATTATATCCCAGCAGTCCGTTGGGAAAGTCATTAAAACAAATAGCACAGTTAATCAAAATGGATGCAGGCCTTGAAGTGGCCTTTGCAGAGTCAAATGGATGGGATACACACTTTAACCAGGGAGCAGAAACAGGCGTTTTTGCCCGAAATGTTGCCGACCTAAGCAACAGTATTGTTGCTTTGTGGACAGATTTGGAAAGTTATCAGGACGATGTAACAGTGATGACCATGACAGAATTTGGCCGCACAGTAAAACAAAACGGAACAGGCGGTACAGACCACGGACGCGCAAGCTGCAATTTCATCTTAGGTAACGATGTAAACGGAGGAATAGTGCACGGAAATGTACAACCGCTTGCAATAGAAAACCTGGAAGACAGGCGCGACCTTGCTGTAACCACAGACTTTCGCAGCGTTTTTAGCGAAGTAGCTGACAAGCATTTAAAAATATATAATGACAAAATTCTTTTTCCTGAATGGTCGGGAAAGAAAATCGGCGTAATGGTATAGATTTTGGTTAACCAGCGGCATTAACATAAAGAGACATCGTTGCTGCGCTCAGTTTAACGGCAACCATTGAGGGGTTTTTTTTAAAACACATAGAGACATAGGTAGTGGAGAACACAAAGAAAAATCAAAAGAATCTATTTAATTTAATTCCTGCAAATCCCAATAATCAAATAAATCCAAGTTCAGACAATTCTAATTAATATTTTTAGGGTCCAAAACTTTCGTTTTGCGTCGGAATCTTATTGTGGCATTTTTAGTCAATGTGCTGGTCATGCCCAATTCAAACCTTTTTTCTCCGGCATAAATTACTGCCAAAGCAGTGTTTGGAGGAAGCTTTCCCAGGTTTTCTGCAAACATAGCTATTTCATTTATAGTGGTATCTACAGGCAAGGTAAAGGTCAGTGGTTTATCACTAAGCATTTTATTACGCGTTACCAGTTTGCGGTTATAAAAAAGAGAAATAGTGTCGTTATCAACTTCTCCGTTATCGTAAAGACTCACTTTTAAACTGTCTGCATCAACATCTATCACAGGGCTTATGTCAAACGATCTTTTATTTAAATCTGCAATTAATTTCAAACCCGGATCGGCAGGTCTTTTTATTACCGCAGGAAGAGGCGTTGGAGCGGCGGGCTTTGTAACTACGATTTGTTGCTCGACAGTATCCGAAGGAACCGGAGTGAAAGGTGTATTTGTACCTTTCACAAATTTTACACTGATGTTGGGGCACGTAATTTTGTAATCGCTTGTAGCAGCAAATTCCCCTGAAAGGGTTGTTTGTGCCCTGGAAACGGTGAGTGTAAACACGCCTTTCATAGGACAGTCGGCGCCATTCTGATCTCGTGCCTGGAAATTAAGAACAGGGTTTGTATTTAAAAAAAGCGTTCGTGTTTTTGCATCATAAGTACCGGAAATCTTAGTCTTAATTTCTGAGCTTCTAAAGAAGTAATTGAATTCACCGGTCACTTTTTTGCCGGTTTGCCTTATCTTCATTTCAGACAAATAACTATTATTTTCACCAAATTTACTAACCTTGCCTACACCATACCATTCACCCTTAATATTTTGGGCAGAAAGCAGGGAAACAAAAAACAGGCAAGGCGCAAGCAGCAACAATGTAAGAACCTTCAATACTTAAAATTTAATTGTGTACATATTATTTGATCAACCCAAAACGGGACAGCCATTATAATGCCATTTTACTTCAGTAATCATTCTTTTATTAAAATCGGGTAAATAATCTCATTTTAAACAGCGCTTTAACTCTCTGTCGGTATCTTTTTTCTTTAATGTTTCACGCTTGTCGTACAATTTTTTACCTCTTCCAATTCCAATTTCAACCTTAGCTAAATGTTTTTCATTAAAGAATACGCGTAAAGGAACAATAGTGTAACCTTTATCTTTCATGTGGTTCTCAATCTTGCGGAGCTCTTTTTTATTGAGCAATAACTTGCGGTCATGAACGGCTATGTGATTGTTGGTGGTACCTAAAGAATATTCGGCGATATACAAGCCGCGAACCCACAATTCATTTTTATGTAAAAGACAAAAGCTGTCATTAAAGCTTACTTTTCCTTCACGTATACTTTTCACTTCGGTGCCTAGCAGCATTATACCCGCAGTCCATTTATCCTCGATAAAATAATCGTGGTAAGCCGATCTGTTATTCATTTCTTTTGCAGACATGATGGTAGTCGTTAAGTCATTAGGTCAATAAGTCATTGATTATAGCTAATAGTCCATGCTCTATGGTCAATAGTCCATAGCCAACAACTGTTTTCCTTCAATCCTTTCAATCCGTGTAATCCTTGTTTTCTTTTAATCCGTGCTTTAGCCCTGAAACAAAAGTATCAGTTGTGCTATTTTGTTTTTCAAATCTTTCCGGTTGATGATAAAATCAAGAAAGCCATGCTCGAGCAGGAATTCGCTTCGTTGAAAACCGGGCGGAAGGTCTTTTTTAATGGTTTCTTTAATAACCCGCGGGCCGGCAAAACCAATCAGTGCTCCCGGTTCTGCTATGTTTAAATCGCCCAGCATACCAAAGCTTGCCGATATGCCGCCAAAAGTAGGATCGGTTAGCATGCTGATGTAAGGCAGCTTAGCATCAGTTAACTGTGACAGTTTACCGCTTGTTTTGGCCAGTTGCATCAGGCTGAATGCACTCTCCATCATACGTGCACCGCCACTTTTGCTGATAACCATAAATGGGAGTCTGTGCTCGATACAGTAATCAACTGCGCGGCTGAATTTTTCGCCCATTACACTTCCAAGGCTTCCGCCGATGAATTCAAAATCCATACAGGCTATTACTATTTCGTGTCCGCCAACGTCGCCTACCGCCACACGCATGCTGTCGGTAAGGTCTGTTTTTGACCATATATCTTCAAGTCTTTTAGAATAAGGCTTCAGATCGGTAAACCCTAAAAAGTCTTTACTTCTTATATTGTCGAAAAGCTCTGCATATTCATTGTTATCAAATATAATTTCATAATATTCCCCGCTGCCGATACGATGATGATAATCGCACCTGGAGCACACAAACAGATTTTCGCGCAAATCTGCAGATGTAGTTATTAAGTTACATTCAGGGCATTTTGTCCAGAGGCCTTCAGGTGTTTCTTTTTTTTCTGAAGTAGTTGTAAGTATACCTTTTTTAATTCGTTTAAACCATCGCTGCTTCAGTTCTTCCTGCTTCTCTTTTTCACCGGTTAATTTGGCTTCAAAATCCTCTTCTTCTTTTTTCATATTGTTCAAATGGTGTTGAAAATAATGTCGTGCAATTTATATGGAAATAATTACAGGCAAATACAAATTGCTGAATATTGCCTTTTCAGCTAACACTTTTTCTTTTTCTTTTCCAGCGATTGTATTGCAGGTGGGGATTAATCGCAGATTTTATTCCTAAGTTTTTATTTTTTAGGTATAAATGCCCATTCAAAAAATATAAGGACAATTATGTTGAATGAAAAAAAATAAATGTTTTCAAAAATATTTAAATGATTTTGCTTTCTTAAAGTGAGAATTGTATAAATAAGAATAATGCTTAATCCAACAAGACCAATCCATGAAATTAATATTAATAGAAAGGATGGTTTATATGATAGATTTTTTCTTTTTAAAGTATATATCAATTTTAAATCATTCAAAATTAAAAATACATATATTAGTGGTTCTAATGTAATCCATATGAAAGCTTCTGATTTAGAATGTTTAACTTGATAAAAATAATTTATTATCAAGGAAAAAAGAGAAACTATTAAGGTTAAGTAATAATCAAAAACCGATAATTTAATTTTTTTGGTGTTATCAATTATTTTAAAATGTAAAGAAAATGAATAAGTATTAAATAAAATTAACATGGATAGTAAAAAAGGTATAGCTTCAGTTGCTATTGAAATGTTCAAATATTCAAAGTCTATATCTGACTTAGTCTGTTTACCAAAAAATTCCCATGTTAATAATAAAGCACAACTTAAAAAAAGTCTTATTCTTGAATTGTAATAATGCTCAACGCTTTCCATTTTCAAATTCATATTTTATCTGCTATTCATTTAATTTTTATATCTTTTTCCTTTTGGCTTGTTGTATCACCAACAGATTCTTTAACAGCGTTTGTTTAAGGTTTAGCTTTACTACGTCTCCCATTGTTTTGCATTTCAAAAATTGGGGATTGTTAAAAAAAGCAGTCAATTCCTGCTTTAATTGTTCCATTTTGTCAGGTGTCGAGATGGCATCTTTACACATTACATTAAACAATTCCATAAGCCGGTAGCGTGAGTCTGCCACCCTGAAAGCCATCATGGTTCTTTCTTCTGACTGGTATTGCTCTATGGAGTCTTTGTTTAGATATTGAAGTGCAAGGTTAACGAGCACATTATTTTCTTTAAAATACTGCGGCAGGTACAGGTTTTTTCGTCCTTCATAAGATTGCTGGTCAAAATCTATGGCTCGTATCCGGTATTGAACATCTTCAATATCGGGCGTTACTTCTACTACAAAGTTATAGCTGCGCATATCGCCCAGCAGCCTTACAAAACATCTCTCATTAAATTTTACAAACTCTTTTGCAAACCGTATTTTATTTGTAAGAGGCTGGTCAAGATATTGCTGCGCAAATAAATCTCCGGGTATGCCGGGTATGTGCTCTTCTACAAGTGTATTGTAATGTGTGAAATAAGTGATGCGGTTAGGCGATAAAATATGCTCAAGCTCGAGTCCGTAAATGCGTGAAGAATCGGCAAGCTTAATATAAAAATGATCGTAGTTATCGTTGTACTTATTTACTATACGTATGCGAAAAGGGTTTGAGTTGCCAAAGGCACAATAATCAATCCGGGCTACGTCGAGGTGTTTTGAAAAAGAAGTATCACCTTCTGTTTTTAAGATTGCATAAATATTAATCAGGCCATCACGAAGATATTCCCACTCATTCATGTCATACAAAGCTTTTTCCCAAAAAGTATCTTTGCCATTCTTATCTTTTAAAGGTACTGAATACGTAATCCGGGCAAGATCATCGTACGTTACGGGCAGTATTACCTCGCGGCCATGCTGCTTTAAGTAACTGCGAAGTGAATGATTTATAGGGTAAAAAGGCTTCTTTTTAGAAGGCGCATCGGTTTTCTTCTCCCGCTGGGCATTTTGAATATCTGAAAACTGCATATTTGGTCATTAAGTCATTAAAGCATCAGGTGATTAGGTCAAATAAGGCATTGGTCGTTAAGGCACTAAGTCATTTGATTAATATGGTAACAATTAATTTATTGATTAAATATAAAAAATTACCCCTGTATCTGGTCAATCAAACTTTTAAAATATTCCGCAGCCTCTAAAAGACGACTGCCGTACCAGCTAAACATTTCACCGTCAACCAGCAGAATTTTGCAGTTCGGCAACAGTAATTGAAGCTCGTCTATATGCTTTTGCTTAAAAGGATAAGGCTCAGAGGAGAGAAGAAGAAGCTCGCAGCCGGCAGTTGACGGATGAGTGATGACAGTTGACGGATCAGAGTCATTATAATAGCTATCGGGAGATAAGATGCTATTGTTTATTGATGGTTCAAAATTGCTTATTGAATATTTCCCCACAGACACTTCGGGATAACGGTTCGTATTTTGAAAGATATTTATAAATCCGCACCGGTTAAGCATATTATGTATAAAAGTATCGCCGCCCGCAGCCATATAAGGATTTTTCCAAATGAAATAAGCAGTGTTTATTTTTTGATTTACAGGTATTAATTGTTTAAAAGCTTTTTCTATTTTGGTTATCAGCTCATTTGCAGTGTTTTGTTTATTAACCAGTTTTCCGATGCTTTTTATCATTTCCAATGCTTTTTCGAGCGTATTAATATCGCTTACAAATACCGGCGCTATACCGCGCAGCTGCTCGATCTGTTCTTTTACATTTTCTTCTTTATTTGCAATGATAAGATCTGGTTTTAGTGTTTTTATAAGATTAATATTTACTGTTTTTGTGCCGCCAATCCGTTGTTTGCTCCTAAACCATCCTGTTGGGTGAATGCAAAATTTTGTGATGCCGATTACTTCTTCGTTCAGCCCGAGGTCATAAAGTAATTCAGTCTGCGAAGGGACGAGAGAAATAATTCTCGCAGAAGGAGAAGGTATAGTTATAAAATTGTTTAATTGATCTGTAACTGAGATAGACATTTCAGAAGTAAATATCAACAAAAAAACGGTATGCTAAAATAAAATCCGCCATTGCAAACTTAGCTGTTTTGCCTGCCGGAAAAATAGAAATAAATAATAGTATAATAAACAGTGTTGTTAACACGTTTTCACTTCGACCAAAAAGAAATAAAAATCTTTTAAAACCTTTTTAGCCATAATAATTTGTTTTTTGAATTAATTTTTTAATCCAGATAGTTATGAAAAAGCCTGATTATATCAATTACACACAGCCTTTTATGTATTACAGAAGAAACAATAATGCTAAAAAATGTGCAACAGATCTTTTGAAAATTCTTATTTTGTTTTTATTAAGCTTTCTTCTTTTCCAATAAAATTTTCATTTGCAAAAAGCTCTTCTTTTACAATTGCTCTGATTTTTATTAAAATCTTACATAAAGCTTTAAAAAGTTGTATGTTTTATAAGGTTGTATGAACTTATAAAATCAACCTTTAATATAGAGTGATCTTTCAACCATCAGCATTTGCATGATAAAAAACAGTAGTTTTATCAATTAAAACTATTACTTATCATTTAAATGCATGTATGAAAAATTTTATCCTTTTTTGCTTCATTACTTTTTCCCTTATTTCATTTTCCTCTTTTTCCCAAACCCAGTCAGGCTGGGTATCTTTATTTGACGGCAAGTCACTCAAAGACTGGAAGGTCGGCCACAATGCAGCTACATTTTCCGTTGAAGACGGAGCGATTGTAGCTCACGGTGAAACGGCACACTTATTTTACGCAGGAGACGTAAAAAATCACAATTTTAAAAATTTTGAGTTCAAAGCAGATGTAATGACTATGCCTGGTTCAAACTCAGGTATATATTTTCACACCCAATACCAGGAAGACGGATGGCCGTCGAAAGGTTACGAAGTGCAGGTTAATAACTCGCATACCGACTGGCGCAGAACAGGCAGCCTGTATGCAATCGAAGATGTAAAAGAAGTGTATGTAAAGGACAGTGTATGGTTTACCGAACAGGTAATAGTACAGGGAAAAAGAGTAATTATTAAGATAAACGATAAGACAGTGGTTGACTATACCGAACCGGCAAATATGCAAAGGCCTAAAGACATGGCAGGAAGAATAATTTCGAACGGTACTTTTGCCTTGCAGGGACACGATCCAAAAAGCAAAGTTTATTTTAAAAATATTATGGTAAAACCTTTAGATGATTAATATAAAATATCGTACGGCAATTTTTTAATAAAGTTTAAACCTATAAAAACAACAGTAGCGCCTTCGTTTTTATATCATGATATAATTTAGCAGCTATTTGCAGGCGTGATATTTGAATAAAGAATAAAAATTCCTGATATAGTTTTTATGGCATAGGAAATTGTTGGATTTTTTTAAACATGAACCTAATATTTATAATTTTTAGGCATTTTCATGTTTGTGATTAAACCTGGCCTATAAATCAGTATCGTAGGAAACACAAATATTTGAGTGTGAGTATCATAGTTTGTGTTTATTTACTTTTTTTAAAAAAGAAAAAAATTTATAATCAAAATATGTAAAATATTGTATTAGTTCAAATTAATGCGTTTTCGATTGTATTCCTTATTGAAATTTAGATTCGTTTCCATTCCTCCTTTTGATTAACCTTTAAAAATTGTTTTTTAAAATAGTATGTAAACAAGTTGTATAGCAATACAATTATGTTTTATAAATTCCGTTAAGAACACGCAGTTATAAAGATTTACTGATCTCAAAAAAGGTCAGGGAAGCAAAAAAGTAAGATTTTTTATAATACGCAATTCTTTTAATAATATACTAAATAAATTTATGAGCAGCGGGTTTGAAATATCAGGAGAGGAGGGTAAAAAGGCAGTTTCTGCTAAAGGTTTTGCACCTAAGAAAAAATATTTTTCTTTTTTGATGCGTCCCCTGTCAGTGTTTATCCTGATAACTTGTTTAATTGTGATCATTATCAGCATTGCTTTTTTTCCGAAACCATTAAAACCAATCTCAAGTATAAAGGTAAATTTTCAGGACTCCCTTACTGACCCGCCTAAAGGATGGATTAAAGATTTTGGGCAGGCATACGGCCCCAGAACTTCTTCTGACCAGGGCGACGGTTATGTTTACGGATGGATAAAAAGGTCCGATAAAACGCCGCTTGATCTTGCTAAGAACGGAGTAAAAAGAAATTTCCCTTCCGATATCTTGTCAGCTACTTTTTTGCAAATGCAGGGTAACACGGTAAGTAATTTTAACGGAACTGCGGTTGAAGGAATATGGGAAGCCCAGGTTGTTGATGGAAATTATGATGTAACTGTCTCTGTGGGTGATGGCGCTTCTACAGATAGTAAAAATGTTATAAACGTAGAGGGTGTGAGTGCAATAGCAGGTTTTGTGCCAGATGCGCATAATAAATTTAAATCTGCAACAGTCACCATATCTGTCTCTGACGGATATTTAACCGTTGATGCCATTGGGGGGACGAATACAAAAATTAATTCGATTGTTATACATCCGTCACACAGTAAAAGACCTTCAATTATCGGCACAGATCCAGACAATAATTCTGTAAATGTCGGTGAAAATACTGCAGTATCCACTAATGTAGTTATTTTGCCAAATGGCAGTATTAATAGTGCTACTGTAACTGCTTCTTCAGTATTTCTTACTGAGGAAGAAACGGGTGCAGCAGTTCCATCACATGTTAACGGTAACAAAGCGGGAGATACAATAACTTTGGTGCCTGATTCTCCATTAAAGCTCAGCACGGCTTATAAGTTTACGATCACCAGTGCAGTAAAAGATACGGCAGACTCTTCCTTTATCCCTTACTCCAGCACATTCACTACAGCCCATGGCTCTACCGGCACTCTTGCAGCCGCTAAATTCGATAAGATTGATATGCCAAATGCTGCAGGCCAATATTCGAGTCTTACTATTGGACCAGATGGAAAATTATATGCATTATCAATTGATGGCATAATAAAAAGGTTTCCGGTAAATCCTGATGGCACACTCGCTTCTCCGGAAATAATATATTCTCTGCAGGATGCTTATGGAGCACGGAAGCCCAGAATTTCCATTGGTTTCACTTTTGATCCTTCATCCACAGCTTCAAACCTTATAGCCTGGATCACCCATAGTACATTTATGTTTCAAAATGGTCTTGATTGGGATGGCAGATTAAGCCGCTTAAGCGGCCCTGCCCTCAATAAAGTTGAGGATGTGCTTATAAATCTTCCAAGATCAGCCAAAGATCATTTAACTAACAGTATTGCTTTTGGTCCTGACGGAGCATTGTATTTCACTCAAGGCAGCAACACGGCAATGGGCAGTGCAGATAAAACTTGGGCTTCAAGAGAAGAGCATTTGCTTTCCGGGGCAGTTTTAAGATTAGATGTCACCAAATTGCATACACTTCCTCTTAATGTAAAAACGGATAACGGAGGTAATTACAATCCATACGCTCCAAATGCACCTTTAACGATTTATGCGTCAGGTCTTCGTAATGCTTACGACCTTCTTTGGCATAGTAACGGAAGTTTATATGTGCCAACAAACGGGTCGGCAGCAGGAGGAAATACACCTGCTTCTGAAAGAGGAGTGCTAAGACCTGATGGAACTTTATATAACGGACCTTCTGTTCCGGCGTTGTATGATGTGAAACAAGTTGAGAAGGATTTTCTTTTCAGGGTGGTAAAAGGCGGCTATTACGGACATCCTAATGCGTCGAGAGGAGAATTTGTGATGAACGGGGGAAATCCCACACCGGGAGCAGATCCTGCAGAACAAACCTATTATCCCGCAGGCACCTTGCCTGATGCAAACTGGCGGGGTTTTGCCTACGATTTTCACAACAATGCATCACCTGACGGTATCATAGAATATAAGAGCAATACTTTCAACGGTGCTCTGAAAGGAAGACTTTTGGTGGTCAGGTATAGCCATCATGACGATATCATAACGCTGACACCCGGCGGACAGAATAATGATATTGTAAGTGCTACAGAAGGATACTCAATAAAAGGATTTTCAGGATTTGTTGATCCTTTGGATATTACAGAAGATACGAGAAATGGAAATTTATATGTTTCAGAATTTTCTGGTCAGGGTAAAATAACACTTTTAAGACCAGCTACCAACAAAGATGCTATTACCTATAATAAACCGCACAGGAAACGCTCTCTTTAGCTGTTGACTTTCTGCGGTAGGCTAAGTAATTTAAAAATGAGATTAGGATGTATGATAATGGTTGTTAGAATATCCTAATTACAACTGTCTAAGATACATTAGTGAAAACTTTTGAAAAACATAGAACTTTATATATTGCCTTACACTCAAATTGTTTTCTTTAAACAATTATAAACGGGTCAAACTTTTTTACAGCTTTATATCTCTTTCTGCTTTTTTCTTTTCATGTACTTTTTTTAATCCGTAGGCTACTCCCGCTGCTACAAGAAGGGTCACTCCTCCGTCAAACGGAACGTCTTCGACAGGATCACCTGGATTACCACCTCCGGTTCCACCAGGTTGAGCCATTACAAATACCGGCACTGTGATCGCACCTATAACCAATGCTAATTTCAATCTTTCAAATAATCTTTTCATACATTAAACTACATTATTATTAACTTCAACTGTTTATTACTAATTTTCTTGTGTTGAAACAAAGGCTCAAAAAGTTATTCAACCAGTAAGGTTTTGGTAACAGTTTTATTTTCTTTACTTATTAAAAGCCTGTATACACCTTTAGGTATCTGCTGTTCAGGTTTTAAGGTATGTATGGCAGAAGATGTTCCATGGTTTATTATATCATTATATATCTTCTGGCCGAGATTATTATACATACTTACAATATACCTGCCTTTTTCAATATCACTAAAGTGCAAGTTAATTAAATTTGTTTTTACGGGGTTAGGTGATATGGTAATACTTACGTGACGATTGCCTACTTTAACGTTTATTGTCTCGCTGTATTTTACCGCTCCTGACTTTTCTATTATTTTTATACGATAAAAATTATTACCTGTATTTGTATTTTTATCAAGCCAGCTATAGGCCTGTGTAACACCATTATTGCCTTTAGAGAACGCACTTGTTACCTTATCAAATGTTTGGCCATCAACTGATTTTTCGACTTCGTAGCTTTTTATATTTCTTTCTGTTTCTGCAATCCAATCTACCTCTATGGCATCGTCATTCTGGTAAGCTTTCACTTTTATAAGTGTCAAAGGCAACAAATTTCCTTGTATAAATACAATGCTAAATCTATCTTTTGCAAAAGAAGTTGTGACAGCGCTATCAACAGTAAAAGGAAACAAAGTGACTGATGACAAATCAACAGGCGTTTCAATATGCAGGTATGTATCTTTTACAAATGCTGTTAACCCTGTTGAAAAATTGCTCGCTGTGAATTTGAGATAGTAGCTTTTTTGCCTTAACTGCCATAGTATTAAAGGTATGGTATCAGTAACAATTACGGGTTGACGCCCTTCCATGCTTAGCTCCCTTCCATTGCGGTTGACGGCAAGGTTTTCATCTACATTCGTAAATTTGTAAGAGTCTTCATTACCGATAGCAGATGTAAACTTATCATCAAAGAAAACGACCACTCCGTCCGCGTTATTTTCAGCTCCTTCATCTAAATTTAACAGCAATTGTATGGATAATTCCGGGCTGTTAAAAGGGTTTCGAAATACTGCTGTATTGCTGGTTGATTTATAGTTCTCCTTAATTTGAAAGGAAGGATTGTCGACAGCAGCTTGTATAAAAAATGCCTGGCCAGACTGTATATCCCTGGTTACGCCGGAAGCTGCGTCACTGTTGCGGCCAGTAGCAGCATTATATGAAACATAAGTACCTCTTCGGTTTATATGGGGATCCCAGGCATAGTAGCTGGTCTTTATGTTACTTGATCCGGCTGCTATTTTTTCAAAATTTATAGGTGAAGCATATGGATTACCGATTAAAACATAATTATTAGCAGAAGCACCATTGAACGTACGGGAAAATGTTCCGGCGTTAAGTGTCCCTGTAGTTCTTAATATGGTGGAGGTAGGGTAAGGAAGAGGATTAATTGAATCACCGTTGCCTTTCCACATTTCTGTGCTTCTGTCGCCCCTGACAAGCAATGAGTAGGCATCACCCGGTGATAAAGTTGTTGTTTTGGTATTAATAACTGCTCTCCACTTTTGAGTTGTGTAGTCGAAAGTGAACAAGGAAGAATTGGCTTTTATAGTCGAGTCGAAGCCGCTGGGTAAACCACCAGGTCCTGTAATGTTTGTTCCATAACCAGGATGAGGATTAGATACCTGATAAATGCCCGGGTTAACTGTTTTTTCCATCCAGTTGTCGTTAATTGAACCAGCAGTGACGGGAGAAGACAGAAATCTGTATGCTCTTTTTGCAGGGATAAAGCGTTCAACTGTTACTTTACTTGCATTCAGCAAAACGGAAGCGCCGTCAGTTATTTCACCAATTATGCCTGTGCCACCGGCACTGCTATGTATAATTACGGGGCAATTATTAAAATTAACGTTTGCTCCGGGGCTTATTTTAAATACAACTGTCGTGTCTATAACTACAGAATCAGCTACAGGTGCGATTGTTAATGTACCCGCTGCGACTGTTTTGATGCCAGGCCCTTTTAACAATAAGGAAGGATATGCAGCTAAAGGAGTGATGACTTGATTTCCCTTCCTGTTATATACTATTGTTGACTTCGGATCGATTAAAAAATTGTCTATTTTATATAATGCTGAAGAATCAGTCCCCGAAAGACCCCCTGTTACTCCTGTTATAAAGGTAGCGCCCGGTTCCATCACAAATGTTTGATAGCCCGTTGTTCCGTCTATTCGTAAACCGCTATTTTCAAAAACTCCTCCTGTTGTGACTTTAAATGATCCTCCATCTTTTAAAGTAGTAATCCCGCTTGAATTTGCTACATTAGACCCGCTTACCTCTATATTTAAGTATGAGAGTGGTGAACGTATAGTTCCGGTAGTTTTGCCTGAAGTTGTAAACTCTATTACTCCACCTGTCAGAATATATGTGCCTCCAATATCCGGCTTCGTTCCTATGCCTCCAACTTTAAACCGACCACCCGTCATCATCAGATTAGTAGCGGTTGTATCACCAAAAGTCTTATTAGACGCATCTGCTGTAACATTATCTTTAATAGTAACAGTGCCTATAGGGCGGCAAGTCGGTATAGACTTAACGCCGCTTCCGGAAAAAGTAATGTTTTTGTAATCATCTCTTGAGGTCACATCCTGATCTCCGGATTTGCCATATTCAATAGTACTGCCGGAATAAATGTTAAGTGCAATCGTAGGTGATTGTGCAGTTGCTCCTGGTATGGAAGTTCCGCTGCTGCCTGAAAGTCCCTTTGCATTTCTCGTGACAAATGTGCCGTAAACATTAATTTTTGGTGAACTGCCCCCACTCACCTCGCTTTCTCCGACGTTATCAAAAATAGCGTTAGTATTAATATTAGCTGTTCCGCCGCCATTCAGTTTCAGATTATTAATGCCGTTAAGAGCAAAAGTGCAGCCTGGCATAATGTTTAATGAATCAGAAACATAGATATCAGAACCTGGGGCAACAGTTTTAGTACCACCGCCTGAAATGATTACTTTATTATAAGTGAGGGGTGTTACAATTTGATCCCCTACCCGGCTATACTCTACAACAGAAGAACTGCCGGCTGAATTAAGCGTAATTTCGGCAGATGTAGCGAAAGTAGTAGTTGCCCCGCCACTCAGCCCACTTGCATTTGTGGTTCTGACCGTGCCATCAATCTGAACCTTACTCGTACCGCTTATAATATAATTACCGGCAATTAAAATTCCAGCATTTATAAAAGCATTATTACTACTGCCCTTTGCATTAAAACTGTCGATTTTTTTATCAGAGGTTAAGGTCAGCATAGTACCAGAGTTAATTATTAATCCTTTGCCTAATATTACTTGACCGGTACCACCTAATATTGCTGTTAGCCCATTTATAATAAACTTGCCCGAACTCACTGAAGATGCTGCAACTTTACCTGTTCCTATTATTCCGTTTCTAAAAGTTTTTGTTCCGCCGCTGGCAAACTCAACATCAGCTATAGCTTCTAATAAACCATTAATAACAGTAGGCTTTAACCCGCCAACAGAGGTGGGTTTTGTAAATCGGAAAACCGGAATAGCAGGTAAGGCAGGAAAGTAAGTAACTGATGGAGTTGGTTTACTTATATTGTTCCAACTGAATATAGAACCATCATTCCATAATACATTTGACATTGAGTCCGGAATTGCATAATTGGAAGCATTGCCATTATTAGTGGCGGCTTCCAAAATACCGCCATGTTGAATTTCCAGCCTGGCTAATCCGTTAAAAGTTGGTAGTACGTTGCCTGTTACATTGTGTTTGAATATACCTCCATCCTGAACAATTATATCATTACCAGGACCGTCATTTATAGTAAGCAATGAGGACGAACCTGTGGCCAAATTCAAAACGCCTCCGTTTGCTATTACTGCCTGATCAATTGTAATGCTGTTGATGATAGTAATGGTATCGCCTCCTTTTATAATTATAGTATTAGCATTAAAATTCGGTGCAGATGAAGCGAGCACCCAATTGGCTAATCCATCAGGTGAGCTTTCCCATGAACTGGCAGCACCCCAGGAACCGGATTGGGCCGACCGGAAATAATCCGTGGCGGAAGTTTGCCCAAAACCTTTTACAGTCGTCAGTGTTGATATAAATACAATAATAAAAAACGGGAAAAATCGAATTCTTCTCATACAGAAAATAGTATTCTTGAATAAATTAATACTGTAATTCACAGAATAGTCTGAATAATAGAAGGTTTCTATTTATTCATAGGAGTAGAAATCAAAAGGCTGGAAAGGATCAGATAGTCTAAACTTTACTTTTGTTTAAAAAAGCAGGACATCCAAAAACTGAAAGTATAACAAAAATAGCAGAAAGCTAAGATTTTGTAAAAGATTCCTTTAGGTTTTTCTTTTGAATTGTTTTATTTACTTCATTCTCAACTCTTCTACTAAGGAGAAGGGGAGTTTTAATATTAACAACAGATTTTTCCTAAAAGATGATAACGCATGAATAAAAGTTATTTCTCTTTTTCATGCTTATTTAAAAACCTCTTCTCTTTCGGAGAAGGGCAGGGGATGAGGTATGTTATTCCACGATCACTCTTTCATTTACAGTTATATCTCCTTTGCTGATATGCAAAGTATATATGCCTTTGCTTATCAGCCTGCCCAATGAAATGGTATAGGTTCCTGATCTGTTGGTATGCTCTATTATGCTGCCATATAGTTTTTGTCCCAGAGTGTTGTACAGAACCGCTGAGTACCTGCCTTTCTTCATGTTGCTAATCCTGACCTGTATCACATTTCCTTTGATCGGGTTTGGAAACACAGTTATGCTGCTGTTTACGTTGGCTATAGTTACTTTTACTGTATTACTGTATTTTATCATGCCTGATTTTTCTATCACTTTTATCCTGTAGTAGTTACTTCCTGTATTCGGATTGTCATCTAACCAATTATATATCTGCGCAACAGCATTATTGCCTTTTGCAGCTACAGTTGCCGCTTTATTAAACTTTTGGCCGTCTGCTGATCTTTCGACTTCGTAGCCTTCTATATTTGTTTCTGCCTCTACTGTCCAGTCTACCTGTATGTTATTCTCTTTCTGGTACGCCTTTATACTTGTAAGTGTTACAGGTAATACACTGCCTGGTTTAAATACAATGCTAAACCTGTCTTTTGCGGCAGACGCAGAGATACTATCAATAGTGAAAGGAAATAAAGTCACTGATGACAGATCAACAGGTGTCTCCTTGCTCAGATACGCATCTTTTACAAAGGCTGTTAAGTAAGGAGAAAAATTACTGCCTGCTAATTTAAGATAGTAGTTTTTTTGCCTGAACTGCCAAATCTTTAATGGTATAGTGTCCTCAGCAGTTACCATCGGACGCCCTTCTATGCTCAAAGAAGTACCGTTTCGGTTGATAGCAAGGTTTTCATCCTCGTTAGTGAATTTATAAGAGTCATCATCACTTAAGCCCGTTGAGAAATTCGTACCGAAGAAAGATACGATTCCATCTGCACTGTTGCCGGGCGCTTCATTGTTGCCAAGAAGCAGTTGTATAGATAATTTAGATAATAAATTGGGGTCGCGAAATACAGCCGTATTGCCGGTTGATTTAAAACCTTCCTTGAAATTAATTGAAGCAGAACCACCATTCTTCGTTTGTACAAAAAATGCCTGGCCAGGCTGTATATTTTCATTTACTTTAGAAGTTGGAGTATTACTTTGATTATTAGAAGTATTATAAGTAACATAAGCGCCTCTTCTGGCTAATGTTGGGTCAAAAACATAGTAGCTGGGTGTCACATTGGTACTTGAACCCAACATCGTTTTAAAATTAACAGGTGAAGCATAAGGATTGCCTATAAAAGTATAATCGCCTGCTTTACTGCTTAAAACAGTGGAATGATCTCCTGTAAAAAGTTTCCCTGTAGTTCTCAGGATGGTAGGGGTAGGGTAAGGAAGATGGTTAATTGAATCACCGTTACCTGTCCACATTTTAATACTCCGGTCGCCTCTTACTAACAATGAGTATGCCTCACCTGGTGATAAATTTGTTGTATAGGTATTAATAACGGCTACCCATTTTTGCGTTGTATAGTCGAAAGTGAATAATGACGAATTGTTTTTTATAGTAGGGTCTAAGCCGCTGGCTACGCTACCTGGTCCTGTAATATTTGTTCCAAAACCTGGATGAGGATTAGATACATCATAAACGCCAGGGTTAACAGCGCCTTCCATCCAGTTATCTTTAAGGGTGGGTTTAGTACCGTTAGTGGTTGTAACTGCAGGAGACAGAAAACGAAATGCTCTCTTTGCAGGGATAAAACGCTCAACCGTAACTTCCCCGTTTATAGCACCTGATACAGGAGCTACACGAGCTGTATTGGTAATGCTTGTTGATCTTAGAGTCAGTTTTCCGCTTGTGTTAAATGTGCCGCCATTGAGAGCGAGTGTATCTGTCACATATAGCTGATTACTGCCGATAGTTACTGTGCCTGAATTAATGGTTAAGGTGCTTAAAGCATTCGTGGTGGTATCAATTGTTTTACTAAAGTTTAAGGTTGATGTATTTGTACCGCTAAATATTAAACCTGAAGCCGGGCTTCCTAAAAATTCACCTGCTCCGGAGACATTGCCGTATACAGAAAGCGTTTTACCGCCTAAAGTAACTTTTGCTCCTGATTGTATTTCCAATGATCTTACTGCAGAAGCTGCTGTTAATTTAGGATAGTTGGGCACTCCCGCTGGAATAACAACATCAGTGGCAGCAGTTGGAACACCAGAACACCAGTTAGAAGCTTTGTTCCAATCGTTTGTTATACCATTCCACATATTTGCATTAACAGTTATATTTATTGTAAAAGTATTACCGGCACAATTGCCAGATGTCGGTGTAACAGTGTAGGCAGCCGTGCCGGGAGTTGTACCAGTAAGTGTAAGTGAGTCAGATATAACCGTTTGATTTTTGTTTGAATGACCTTCTGTAACTGAACCCGTATAAGTTGGTGCAGTCCAGCTATAGGTAGTGCCTGAAGGCACACTTGTTGGTGATCCAGTAAAGGGAGAGCCGCTGCAGGATGAAGTTGTAGTATTGTTTACAACGGGTACAGGATTTACTGTAACAGTAACTGATTGACAATTTGATACGGAATTACAAGGTGAACCATTTTCATATCTCCCATAGTAAATAGTAGTCTCTGTTGGACTTACCAACAAATTATTACCGGTGCCAGCTAAAGTTCCACTACACGAACCACTATACCACTTTATAGTCTCTCCGGTTCCGCCGCCACCACCTGACAAGGTTAAAGTAACACTTCCTCCGCTACAGATTGCAGACATACTTGCCGCAGCACTTGTTGGGTCTTGTGATTTTTTATTTACATTGATTGTAAGCGGACCAGAAGTTGTGGAGCAACCAATAAAGTCTGTTATAGTTACAGTATAGGTAGTGGCAGCATTTACACCTGATGCAAGAGGATTAGAGACATCAGAAGTATTTAAAAATCTCGAAGGCGACCAGCTATAACTTGCTATTGGCACCCAACGATAGGCTGCATTTGAAGTTTCCACCGTACTAATACTTCTGTCTGTCGGAGAATTTCCCTGACTTCCATTAGCATTCTCTATTCCTAATGTATATGCCACCTTCAATCCATTACCATTTACATGGTAATTGATGTTAGAAACATGAACTTCAACAATGTTTTTATTTTCGAATAATTGTATTTGACCACTAACCGCAGAAGGTTGTTGGGCATTATTTCTGCTAAATTTAAAATTATTATATTCAATAACAAAAATTCTGTCAGGAGCTGATCCAACAGTAAAATATCTTGCGCTTCCTGTGCTTACAAGAAGATCACTCATAGCTAAAGCGATAAGATTATTGGATGCAGCGGGATCAGGAAATTTTTGAGCCGAGTTTGAGTTATTAGAGGATAAAGAGGTAAAACTTATAAATCCATTTGTACTGACATATAGGTTATTATTAACATTATATTGCTGATTGAAAAATTTAAACGGGAATGGTAAAGGAATTGAGGCATAACCATCATCGGTACCATTTGTCCATGTGATAGCAGTTCCAATTCCACTTACAGGACTTATATAATTATAAGAAGTGGTGGATAAAGAATAATCAAACATTCTGCCATTCGTTGTATCAGTATAGGCTTGCAATTGTACGTTTCCAATTTCACAAACCGTATTTGGAACAGCACTTGCTACGGCTGTCGGTGGTGTATTCGGACTAACTGTAATGCTGCCTGTCATGTTTTTACTGCACAAACCGGATCCACTGGTTGCAACTACAGTATAAGTTCCGGTAGTTTGAATTCCGAAATTGATTGTATTTCCTGTTCCGGCAATGGAAGGTCCACTGGTAGCACTGTTTTTATACAACTGGTAATTTACGCCTGTCTCAGATCCAGACAAACCTATAACATTTCCAGTACTGCCGGTACAATATAATCCCCGGCCTGTTACATTAAATACAGCAAGGTTTGTAACAGTGATGACAATACTATTTTGATTAAAACAACCAGTAGCAGTAACGGTTTCACTTAAGGTATAGGTAGTAGTATCGGTAGGACTAACTATTGGATTAGAAGAAGTTGATGTAAAGCCAGCGGGAGACGAAATCCAAGAATATGTACTTCCGGAAACTGCAGTTGTGCCAATGGTGGCAGAAGAACCTGAGCAAATTGTTTTATTTGCACCTACTGTGGCTGCAGGAACTCCATTTACGGTTACTGTAAAACTTTTTCCCGCACTTGCACATCCATTTGCATTTTGCACACTTATAGTTCCGGTATAAGTTCCCGAAGCAGTTCCTGCTGGTACAGCAATATTGATTGGGCTGCCATTTAAAGGAGCGTTTGTTAGAGGTGCGAAAGTATTGACAGGTGAAGCGTTCCAGCTAATACTATAATTTGTGGGATTATTAGTTGTACCACTATAAGTTAATGTAGTTGCTTGTGCAGCAGAACTATAACAAACACTTTTAGCACTTGCATCAGTAGTTATTGTCGGTAAAGGGTGTATTGTTACTGTAACATCAAACCGGGTTGAACTTTGACAACCGGAAACAGTTTGTGAAGCGTAATAATGACTGCCGCTAACAAGTGCAGTTGAAGAAGACAGTGCTGTTCCTCCTGACGGAACAGAATACCATTGTATGCTATTTCCGCTTGCGGCTAAATTAGCTACGGTTGGATTGATACTTGCACAAAAGGCCTGAGAAGCATTTCCGGTTGGCGCGGCAGGGTTAGTTATAGTTACGGTTACATCCAATCTGTCAGTGCTTTCACAACCGAAAGTTTGTGAAGCATAATAATGTGATCCATCAACAAGTGGGGTAGAAGTTGCTAAGGCAGTTCCTCCGCTTGCAGCAGCGTACCACTGTATATTGCTTCCGGTTGCAGTCAGATTAGCTACTATAGGATTATTGATTGCACAAAATGGCTGTGTTGAATTTCCTGCAGGTGCTGCCGGAGGGTTAGTAAAAGTCACTGTTACATTTAATCTTGTTGTGCTTTCACAACCTGAAATAGTTTGTGATGCATAATAATGAGTTCCGTCTGTAAGTGGGGTAGAAGTTGCTAAGGCAGTTCCGCCGGTTGAAACATCATACCATTGAATAGCAGTACCTGTAGCCTTTAAATCAGCTACTGTCGGATTGGTTTGGGCACAGAAAGGTTGCGGAGTTGAACCAGCGGGCGCACTTGTATTGTTAATTGTTACCGTTGCGCTTCCCTGATTGCCCCAGCATCCTGAAGCAGATAAAGCTCTGAAATAATAGGTGCCGGAAGCGGTTACAATCTGTGATGAAGACGGAGAGGCCGTAGAAGTTCCATTTGAAGTAGTTCCTTCAAAATAAATGGTACCATCTCCGCCGTTAGAAGCAGTTAAGGTGCCGCTGCCGCAAAAAGTGCCGCTGCCGCTTACTGTTACATCTGCAGGTAATGCATTAATTGTTACTGCTCCTGATACATTACTCGTAGCAGCAGGCGTACAAGTTCCCGAAATGATACAATAATAATAAAAGGTACCTGCAGCAGACGTTGCAGGTGTATAGGTTGCTGCTGTAGCACTGGTAATTGCAGTGCCGCCGGTGTTTGAAGCTGTAGTATTTTGATACCATTGATAAGTTAAACCAGTACCTGTAGCAACTACTGATAATGCTGTTGACGGATTGTTTTGACAAACACTCTGAGCAGTCGAAGATTGACTTGTTATAGCTGGTGCTGCATTGATTGTGACCGCTGCGCTTCCCTGAGTACCCCAACATCCTGCAGCAGATTGAGCCCTGAAATAATATGTTCCTGAAGATGTTACAGATTGAGTTGTAGAAGGAGTGGTTATAGAAGTCCCATTGGAGGTAGTACCTTGATAATATATTGTTCCATTTGAATTATTAGATGCAGTTAATGTAGCACTGCCGCAAAACGTGCCGGCACCACTTACTGTTACCGCTGTCGGCAAGGGATTAACAGTTATACTTCCGCTTGCAGAAGGATTGGCACAAGAAGAGCCTGAAGTAGTTACTGTGTAGGGAAAATTACCGGTAGCACTTGGAGTTCCACTTATCGTAAAGGTACTTCCGTTAAAAACGCCAGTTACACTTGCGGGTAAAGAACCGGAAGTAATAGACGCTCCAGTTCCACTACCTCCAATTGTATAAACAGTACTCGTCATTAGACTACTCATACAAACTGTTGGAGAAGCACTTCCCGACGTTAAGGTGATAGTCGCTTTTCCTAATGTTTTTGTGCCACTTGCAGGAGCAGAACTTGTGGTTGTTGGATTAGATGTTATGTTACTTGGACTTGTTCCAGCTACGGTTATAGTATGTCCATCAATAACTGATGATGATACAGTCATTGTAATCCAAAAATAGCCTGTGGTATTGCTGCCAATATTTTGTGAGGTAAAACTAGTAAATGTTTGCGTTCCAGCAGCGGTTGGCGTTGAAACTGTTCCTATTAATGAGGCAGTATTGAAATTATCAGTAGGGCTATAATATAGTTCGAATTTAACAATATCTGAAGCAGTGTAAGTTCCTGCGGTTACAAAACTAACTCCTGTTACTGTACCTCCACTGCTAGCGCCAGTGATTTTAAAGGCGTGAATCTGAACCTTTGTTGAAGATGCACAAACATTTGATGCCCCAATCACTGTCGTTGGAGAACCTATAGTTAAAGATGCTCCAAAACTCTTCCCCGGCGCCAACCCCATCATAAACACAAAAGCACTCACAAAAACTGTAAGGCTTAATTTCTTAAAAGTGATGCTATTTTCTTTCTTCCACCCGTTTGTTTTGCCGTTACTGACAGAGGATAAATTTTTTTCCATATTCTAAATCTTACACGATAAATAATTGAAACAATTGGGGTATATAAATTAAAATTGATAACACTGACACCAGAAATAAGATGTTCAATGGTTTTAGCCATAGTTGAGTTATCAAAAAAAATTAAAATATTATCTAACTGGCGCCAGATAGAGAATTGGGAAGAAGCAACAGTAATTTCAGAAGTTATTGGAGTGATGTTACTTCAAAAAATGCAGGCAATGATAGCATTTTTTGCAATATTAATTCAATTCTCAAATCATTTCTTCTTTACTATCCGCAAACAGAATGATGATGAAAGAATAAATTAAGTTGTATGAGGAGATAAATATATTAAGAAAATATTATTTACAAAAAAAAATAATTATTTCTGAGTTAGAAATGGTCCTTTTTGGAGAGTTTTTGTCTGAACCTGGATTTAGAAGGATTTTAAGGATTAGGGGATGCGGAAGAATAGCCTAATCATTTATAAGTAATTCAAAAAAATAGCAGAAAATGAAATTACCTGAGAAGTTCTAAAAGATCAGCATTTCGTAACGTCAATTCCTCTTTGTAATGATTTTTTTTAAAAATTCAACAATAACATAAAAGCAGGGGCGTTATCAAACCAAACCCTTTTTATGCTAATTATTTATGGTATGTGCACTTTCATACTTAGCTCATCTGCAATAATGGTGGGATATGTATGGATAAGAGATATTAAAAATACAAAGGAACAGGCTGCAAATGCGCAAAACGATGAAAACCTCGAAGAAACAAAACCATCCGAAGAAATCCTGGCAGATTATCCGAATTTTATAAAAAAGACTGCATAAGAACAGATGTTATCAACCATCCGGTGTTTGCAGAAGCGTTTTTACAAAGTATAAAACAAAATGAACCTTTTATTATAGCTTTTTATGTTTCCTGTTATATCAAAAACGGGAACAAAGTATTTTTTTGCAAGTAAAAATTACTTCTTGCTGCGGCTAATGCCATAAAAAATTTAACCCGATAATTTGGCAAAAGATTAAACAGCATCATTCTGCAGGTTCACAATAATTACCCGGAAACTAAGTTTAGAAACATATCCCCCGGATTCTGCAGGAACTAAAAATAATACAGTATGAACTTCTTTACACGTAAGAGGTCGTTGAACAGGAGCAGTCTTAAAGTTTTTTTACTTCTCTTATTATTTGTGCCATCTTATTTTTTAGCTGAGGCCCAATCGCAGGCAAGACCTATGTTATCTGTTCAGTTGTTATTAAATACCAATGAAGGCAGTGAGAACACGGCAGACGGTGCAGTAGCTTTATTTGACGACCGTTTTTCGTACTTAATTGGCGATGAGGATTCATATAAACTTACCAATCCCGACGAGAACCTTGCTATTAACTGCAGAGGGACTCTTTTAAGCATAGATGGCCAGCCCGGCATACATGGAAGCGATACCTTACTTTTGAAAATGTGGACATTCAGGCAAAAGTCATATTATCTGCAATTGACTGGAAGCAATTTTAACGCTGGTGTAAAAGCTGTCATAAAAGATAATTACCTGGGCACTGAAACTTTGGTTGATCTTTCATCAGTCACTTTGCTGCACTTCAACATTTCAACTGATCAGGCTTCTTTTGCAAACGACAGGTTTTCTATATTATTCAAAACAAAAAGAACACTGCCCGCGGGCAGCGCTTCCAAAATCAAATCTGCATTTAAAGAAAACTCTTCTCTTTCAGTATTTCCCGATACTTCAGCCAGCAATGCGATCAGCCTTCGGATGAGTAAAATGAAGAAGGGTAAATATATGGTGAGCCTTTACAATAATCAGGAAGAAATAGTTTATTCGGGTATTATAAGCTATAACGGAAATAATGCTGAAAAAACGATTATTGCAGAGTGCAGGATACGCAAAGGGACATACACTTTTATGCTGACTTATAAGGACGTTACCATAAAGAAAAGTTTAGTATTTGAATAGTCACCTCATCCTCGTTCCTTCTCCTCTCCGAGAAGGATGCCCATGTGAGTCATTCTGATTGAATCATTTCAGGTAATATTTTTAAAAATTTGTCTGCAATTTTTTATGATTTATTTCCTTCAAAAAATGCTGGCAGGTAACCTTTACTTTCCGGGTAATTTACCTTAACCTGTCTAAGCTTTTTACCAGCTTATTGTCTTTTCTGATATTTATGGCTGCAAGAATAAAAAATAAGATCATTGCAACAGGTAATAAGGAACCCCATTGGTAGGAGAGCTTCAAAATGCCGCCTGATTTACTGAAACTTTTGGCCTGCCAGACTTCTAATGCTATAAATGCAACTGATGCTAAAATCCCAAAAATTACCAGCTTCATTTGTAATGAACGGTTTTTAAAAAGAAAAACGGCGGTCACTGCTAATAAAGCAGCAATGATGGCCGCAGCAAATAACAAAAAATTCTGATCGGCGAAATATTTTTTTATTGCCTGGCCTGCTAATGTTCCTTCATATAACGGAACGCTGGTTATGAGAAAACCAGCAATGGCAGCAAGTAAAAGCCAGATGGTTTGCACTCTTTGTATCATTTTTGTGTTTAGTTGTGTAATTGTTAGTTGAATAGGTTTTTGTTGTGTAATTCTTTAATGTTTAGAGTGTATTGTATAAGTTGTAAATTCTATTTCCGGCTTCTATCTTCCGTATTCTTTCTTCTATCCTTAAGTAACAAAAAAATTACACAACTGAACAATTAGACTATTTTAACCCAATTCAGGATATAAAGGAAATTCATGCATGAATTCATTTACCTGTTTACGCACGTCAGTAATGGTTTTTTCATCGTCAGCACTCATTAAAACCTTGTCTATGGCCTCAACTATCCATTGCATGTGGTCTTCTTTCATGCCTCTTGTGGTGATAGCCGGTACGCCAATACGCATGCCACTGGTTACAAATGCACTTTTATCATCAAAGGGAACCATATTCTTATTTACTGTTATATCGGCCTTTTCCAAAATATGCTCTGCTTTTTTGCCTGTCATATTTTTGTTCCTGAGATCTATCAGCATCAGGTGATTGTCTGTACCGCCGCTTATCAGACGGTAATCTTTTTCTACAAAAGCTTTTGCCATTGCCTGTGCGTTAGTTACAATCTGGCGGGCATAATCTGAAAATTCATCTGTGAGCACTTCACCAAACGACACTGCTTTGGCTGCAATTATGTTTTCAAGCGGGCCGCCTTGTGTACCCGGAAAGACTGCCATGTCAATCAGGTTGCTCATCATACGCGTATTTCCTTTGGTATCTTTTAATCCGAACGGGTTTTCAAAATCTTTTTTCATCAAGATAACGCCGCCGCGGGGACCGCGCAAAGTTTTATGCGTTGTTGAGGTAACAAAATGGCAATAGTCAAAAGGTGAATTCAGCAATCCTTTGGCGATTAATCCTGCCGGGTGAGCCATGTCGCAAAATACAAAGGCGCCCACTTCATCCGCCACTTTTCTTATCCTTGCATAATCCCATTGGCGGCTGTATGCGCTCGCGCCGCAAATGATCATTTTAGGTTTTACTTCCCTCGCTTTTGCTTCGAGCATATCGTAATCCACTAAACCTTCGTCGCGGGTGACGCCATAAAAATGAGCATCATACATTTTGCCGCTGAAGTTTACCGGGCTGCCGTGGGTAAGGTGCCCGCCCATACTTAAATCAAGGCCGAGAATAGTATCGCCAATCTGTAAGGAAGCCTGCATCAATGCTTGGTTTGCCTGTGCCCCGCTGTGGGGCTGTACATTGGCGTACGCGCAATCAAAAATTTGTTTTAAACGGTCAATGGCCAGTTGTTCTGCCTGGTCTACAAACTGGCAGCCGCCGTAGTACCGTTTGCCCGGGTAACCTTCTGCATATTTGTTTGTCATTACCGTTCCCATTGCCTGCATTACCTGCAGGCTGGTAAAATTTTCGGAGGCAATCAGTTCTATACCGTGCCGCTGACGTTCGAGCTCTTTATTAATTATGTCAAAAATCAATGTATCTCTTTGCATGTACTTTTTTTAAAAACGCAAAAATATCTTATTTATACTAATCGGGTGAGGTTGATTCAGATTGCTTTAAACCTTTAGTATGACATTTTACAAATTTTATTTCTTATTCAGACAGTTATTCAGTTAACTTAAAAAATAAGTAACTTGTAAAAGAACAACATAAAATAGATTTACGCTTGGTTCACTATTTGAGTGAATAAAAAGCCGGACAGATATTCAGAGGTATGAATGAAAATAATAGTAATTTGAAGAAACGACGGTAATAAGGTTTATATCAGATAAAATTTATCTGGCAGGTATTTTAGATGCAGCCGAAAAATCTTTTAATGCAATTTTAATTGCAAATTAAAAACATCTTTTAATGCCCTTTTTGCTGCATAAAACCCGCACATTCCGTGCACGCCACCGCCGGGAGGAGTGGAAGATGAACAAATGTACATGCCTTTTGCTGATGTACGGTAAGGTGAAAAACGTAAGGCAGGTCTTGTAAAAAGTTGCGGCAGATTAATAATTCCGCCGTTAATATCCCCTCCTACATAATTTTCATTATATTCCTCTATCTGCTGCGTATTCATCACATGTTTTGCTAATATCCGCCCTTTGAAGCCGGGCGCAAACCGTTCGACCTGGTTTTCAATCGTTGCTGTCCTGTCAACTTTCGAGCCGTTGGGCACATGGCAATAAGCCCATGCCGTATGCTTTCCTGCAGGAGCTCTTGAAGGATCGAAGAGGCTTTGCTGCGCCAGCAAGACAAAAGGGCGATCGGGATGTTTGCCTTCTGAAGTTGATTGTTCGGACGCAGCTATTTCTTCGAATGTATTTCCTAAATGGATTGTTCCTGCTTTGCGGCAGTTAAGATTTGTAAATGGAATAGGTGCATCAAGCGCCCAGTCTATTTTAAAAACACCCATACCATACTGAAAGCGCTGCAACTGCCACTTATAAAGCGGTGAGAAAGTATGACCTGCTATTTGCAATAATTGTCTCGGCGTAATATCAAATAAAATAACATGAGATGAGGGTAATTGCTTAAGAGAACGGACAAAGAAATCAGTTTCTATTTTTCCCCCCAACGAAATAAAATAAGATGCTAATGCTTCCGCAATTTTCGCAGAACCGCCCAAAGGTATTGGCCATCCGCCGGTATGACCTGTTGTTATTAAAGCCAGGCCAATGGCTGAAGTGGTAACGTTTGTCAGTGGCTGGATAGCATGAGCGGCCATTCCACCCCACAGTCCGCGTGCTTCTTTTCCCCGAAACTTTTTTACAAGCCAGCTGGCAGAAGTAAGTGCATTAATACCAAAAGAGGCCATATCAACCGGATGTTTGGGAAAATGTAAAGGAGCCAAAACGTCATCAACTATTTTTGGCCATATTTTGACTATCGGTTTAATTAATTTTTGATAAGAAAGTTTATCTTCTTCTAAGAATTGAGCCGTTTCTTCAACTGATCCCTGCAAAATAGCAGCCGTGCCGTCATCAAAAGGATGAGCCGCTGCTACAGGCGGATTAATAAACTGCAGCCCGTGATCAGTAAGTGGAAGTGTTTTAAAGAATGGAGAGCCGGCAGCCATAGGATGTATGGCTGAGCAAATATCGTGAATATAGCGGGGCAAAGTAAGTGCAGCGGATCTTAATCCCCCGCCAATGTCTTTTTTGCCTTCTATCACCAAAACTGAAAGCCCGGTACGCTGCATGGCAATTGCGGCAGATAATCCATTAGGCCCTGACCCTACAACTACCGCATCATAATCCTTTTTGCTTAGTGGCTTAGTCAAAATATTTATCTTTTTTTAAATTATTTACTCAAATAACCTGGTTATAACTTCCGGTATATTTTGCAGGTGTTTTTTTAAAAACATTTTTATATATAAATGCTATTATTAATACCCACACTGATATGCTAAAATATAAAGTACTGATGCGTGCGTCGGGATCATAAAGCTGCTGATAATTTAACGTGCAATATAAGAAGATATTTGATTTTATATGCTTCATTTGCCGGTACATTCATACTGATTATTTCGCTTATTTCATCAATTTCTTTTTAAAATTAATTACGGCATCAAAACGTGCTTTTACCTTACGTGGGTTACAAATGACTGAGGCTATAGACCTGGTTGGTTGACAGCGTGCTTTAAAAGATATACATTGAATATACTAAAAAGAAAGAGAAGCAGAACAAAACCGGCTGCCGGTTTCAAGTTACCAGCCAACAATCGGCAACCGGCAACTAACGCTTCAATTCTTCCTGAACGCCCATTTGCCTATTTCTCTCCAGCTTGCTTTTTTGCCGTACATAAGAATACCTGTGCGGTATATTTTTGCGCTGATCCAGGCAGTTATTAAAAAGCTGGCTGTCAGCAGCAGCATGCTCAGAATCAATTGCCAGTAAGGTACAGTTCCGGGCACGCCAAAAGGGATTCTCGCCATCATAACAACGGGGGAGAAGAAAGGAATAAGACTTGCCCAGGCAGCAAGGCTGCCTGATGGATTTGTAATGGCATTCATCATTATCATTATAGAAATAATAATGGGCATAGTGATAGGAAACTGCATGCTTTGAGCGCTGTTGGCATCTTCGCTTACTGTACTGCCGACTGCTGCATACAAAGAGGCATAAAACAGGTAGCCGAATAAGAAGTAAAATAAAAAACAGGAAATTATCAAAAACCAGTTCGCTTCTGAAAGTACATCTTTAAAATCATCAAACTTGTTTGCTCCTGCAGATGCTGCCGCTATGCTTCCTCCGGAGCCGGGCATTTGCTGTGTTGACTCCTGTGCCTGTTGCAACGTTTCTTTTGATAAAAATGCTGTTGCAGCGGAAGTTAAACCAATAAGCAGTATAATCCAAATGAAAAACTGGGTCAGGCCAACTGCGCCGATGCCTACAATTTTTCCTATCATCAGTTGAAAAGGTTTTACAGAAGAAATCATTACTTCTGCTATACGGTTTGTCTTTTCTTCTGAAACCCCACGCATAACCATTGTGCCATAGATAAGAAGGGTTATATAAATGAGAATGCCGCTGCCGTAGCCAATACCATAAGCAAGTCCGCTGTTTCCTTTTTTTACTTCTGATCCTTCCTTGTAGGTTTGGTCTAAGTGTGCCGCGCCTGCTTTTTTTCTTACAGCTTCCAGCTCTTGTACATCAATATTATATTTAGATTTCAGCAAATTATTTTCTGCCGATTGATTAATTTTTTCTTCAACGTCTCCTTCGGCTATCATTCCAAACTGCTTTTTAGAAATTAGCCGGTAACCGCTGTTATCAGTTGAGGGAGTATACAAAATGGCTGAATAACCTTTTGCTATATAATTATTGCTGTCCGCACCTGCAGGAAAAGCGAAAGTAACGGCTTTTGTATTTTCTAAATGACCGTTCAGCAGGTTGCCTTTATCTATAACCGCTACCTTTTCGTGATCAACATTTTTTATGGAAATTACCGTTACCGTTGTTATCAAAGCTGCAAATAACAAAGGTGTAAGAATGGTAGAAAGAATAAACATTTTGTTACGTACTCTTGTCAGGTATTCTCGTTGTATAATCAGTAATATTTTATTCATTCTCTTGCTGTTAAATCTGTAATACGAATTATGCTGATACTGTTTGAAACTGGCGGGTAGTTCGTGTGCCTTCAACGAGCTTTATAAAAACTTCATTTAGCGAAGGAAGGATTTCGTTAAATGCTTCTATCGAAGATTTTTCATGTATAAAATATTGCAGCACTTCATTGCTGGTGCTTGCTTCGTTTATCTTAACTGTAAGCTGATTATTTTGCCGTTTTACAATATCGAATGAAAAATGATTGATATCAGCAGGAAGATTGGAAGCTTGTATGCGAAAAATATTTTCTTTAAACTGCTGCTTTATACTTTGTACGCTGCCGTCGAGTATTTTTTTCCCCTGGTTGACGAGCACGATGTGATCACAGATTTCTTCTACCTGTTCCATACGATGTGTGCTGAAAATAATGGTGCTGCCCTTTTTTGCCAGCTCAAAAATCTCGTCTTTTATCAGATTTGCGTTTACAGGATCGAGCCCGCTGAACGGTTCGTCTAAAATAATCAGTTTCGGATCATGCAACACGGTAGTGACAAACTGCAGCTTTTGGCTCATTCCTTTACTTAAATCTTCCACTTTCTTGTTCCACCAGCTTTCCATTTCCAATCTTGTGAACCAATATTTTATTTTCTCCATTGCTTCGCTTTTGCTCAGTCCTTTTAAGCGGGCAAGGTATAATGCCTGTTCACCGATTTTCATCTTTTTATACAATCCTCTCTCCTCGGGCATATAACCGATAAAAAGATTGTCTTTCAGCGGATCGAATTTTTTATCATTAAAAAGAATTTCTCCTTCATCAGGATAAAAAATGCCCGTTATCATTCGCAGCAAAGTAGTTTTGCCCGCTCCGTTTGGGCCAAGCAGCCCAAAGATGCTTCCCTGTTCTATAGAAAAACTTATGTCGTCTACCGCTTTTTGCGTAGCATAATATTTTTTAAGATGGCGAAGCTGCAGCACATTCATAAACGTACAGTTAAGGTTTTCAAATGTAAGGGTATTTTTTTGCCACTAAGACGCAAAGGCGCTAAGTTTTGCAAAAAGCATTAACTTTTGTTTCTAAAGGTTTATTAATAAGAATACAGACGCGATTTTTAATTCATTAAATAATTGTGGCTTTTAAAATTAAAATAAATCTGCTTAACTATCTTTGGTTTAAAGTATTTGGTTCTATGATGATTTTGGGTGGGTTAAAATTGCCACCACCTTCAGGTCGTGGCAATTGCAGCTCAATCATAATTACCCCTACTATCCGTCATAGAACCAGGTATTTTATACAATTGCAGACGTTTATCGGAAAATTTATTTGAAACAAATATGAAAAATGTATTGGTAACAGTAGATTTTGATGAAAAGAATATTCTTCTTTTAAATAAAGCTATGGAGCTGGCTCCGAAATTTGGCTCAAAAGTATGGGTCATGCATATTGCTGCACCTGATCCTGATTTCGTTGGCTATGAGGTCGGTCCGCAATATATAAGGGATGACAGGGCAGAAGTATTAAAAAAAGAACACAAAATGATCCGTGAATATACTGATAAGCTGAAAGAAAAAGGAATACAGGCCGAGGGATTGCTTGTACAAGGGGCAACAGCAGAAACGATTTTGAACGAATGCGTTCATTTAAATATTGACCTGCTTATTATCGGGCATCACAAGCACAGTTTGCTGCACCGGACATTTGCTTACAGCCCGGTTTCATCCGTTATAGAAAAATCGTCTGTGCCTGTATTACTGGTTCCGCTGGATTAAGGTTAAGAATCCATCGCGCCTCTTTTGTGTCTTTGCATCTTTGTGGCATTTTGAGTCATAAATCTTCGAGCATTTCTACCACTCCTTCTCTTTTCAAAATCAGGTAACCAAGCCGGTCATTGCTGATTCCTTCTTTTAGCTGGTAGCTGAATATCAGTTGCCCGTCTTCTATCCTCGTTTCAAAGTAATTGAATTTTATATTGGGATATTGTCTTAATTCTTCGCCAATTTCATATAAATGCGTTGAAAGAATAAACAAAGTATTTTTCATTTTACGAAGTCCTTCAATGACTGCCGTGCTGCATTTCATAGCATCCTGCACGTTGGTTCCTTTAAAAAGCTCGTCAATTAAAATAAGCCAGTTGCGGCCATCGTTTATTTTGGTAATTGTTTTTTTTATCCGCTGCACTTCATTAAAAAAATAACTTTCTCCCCTCGATATATTATCTTCTACCTGTATGTTGCTTAAAAGGCCGTCAAATAAACTGAGCTCAAAGCTTTCGGCCGGAACGCCCATCCCTACGTGAGCTAAATAAACGGATACACCGACTGCTTTTATAAAAGTGCTTTTGCCGGCCATGTTAGCGCCGGTAAGAAACAGAAAATTTTGTTGCTGATTTAGGTCAAGATTATAAGCTACAGGCGTGCTAACCAACAGGTGATACATGTTTTTAGCATGTATAAAAGGCGAGTCAGCCTTTTTGATTTCAGGAAAACAAAAATCTAATTTTTTACCTGCCATTGCCATGCTGTGATAGGCGTCTAACCGGCTGTAGATGTCCGTAAGCTCAAGCGCTCTTTCTTTGTAATGATATCTAAGATAATGCCCGAACTGAAGATAATGTTGGGTAGATAATTTTTGTTTCCTGTCCCGGCTCATCATCGTTTTTATAACAGGTTTATCAGTCAGGTATTTTATACGGTTTATGATGTCCTGCAAAAGTTTTGGATTGTTTGCGTTATCAAAACAATCAATAATCTGCTGTAAACCGATTGCGAAATCAACAAAATGCGTAATAGAAAATTTAATCAGGGAGAAGTCCTGCGACTTGATAATTCTATAGTAAAAACTATTGGCAACATTAGCGTCTTTCGGTATTTCATCAATGGCTGTGTCGTAAAATTTTTCTACAACCATTACGGTTCCGTTTGTAATAACCAAAGGCCATTGATTTTCTTTTCTAAGAATAAGCTGAAGCGTTTGCTGTGTCTGCTGTATTTTGTCAAGGTCGCTGTAAGGGTTTGCAAGCAGATGCCTCAGCCATTCCCTTCCGCCAACGGTAGTGGTAAAGTCGAGACGGTGAAAAACAGATTGTTCTTCTTCAGTGTTAAAAATGGATAAATCTTTTAAGGTGGTTTTGTCTGCCTGCATGTGTTATTTCCTTGTTTCCTGTCTTAAATAAATGTACTGCGTCTTTTGGTAAAATAGTTGCTTGAATGATGTTTATCTTAAAAATTTTATTCTCATTCCTTTTACAGACTCATTCCACTGCCCGTTTCCATAAACAAGATGGCCGTTTATAAAAGTGTGTGTCAGTTTTGCGCCAAATTCAAAACCTTCCAACGGGCTCCAGGCGCATTTGTATAAAATATTCTCTTTGCTTACAGTTGTTTCTGCGTTAGTATCTGCAATTACCAAATCTGCAAAATAACCTTCTCTTATATATCCGCGCTTGTCAATTGCAAAGCAGTCAGCTACGGCATGGCTCATTTTTTCTGCAACTTTCTCAATGGTTATTTTTCCCTCTTTTACATATTGCAGCATCAGCAGCAAAGAATGCTGCACAAGCGGCAGACCTGCGTGCGCTTTTTCGTACGGTTCATTTTTTTCGGGCCATGTATGCGGAGCGTGATCTGTGGCGATGACATCAAGCTTGTCATCGAGCAGACCTTTCCACAACGCTTGTTTATTAAAAGGAGCTTTTATTGCCGGATTGCATTTTATCTGATTTTCTAATCTTGCATAATCATCGCTGGTAAAATGCAGGTGATGTACACAAACTTCTGCCGTAATTCTTTTTTCGGGTAAAGGAAGCATATTGCTGAATAACTGCAGCTCTCTCTCTGTGCTGATATGTAAAATGTGCAGCCGTGAATGATGTTTTTTTGCAAATTGCACTGCCCTGAAAGAAGACTCAAAACACGCTTCTTCATCCCGTATCAGCGGATGATCTGACGGCTCTAATGTTCCTTTTTCTCTTTTCAGCCTTTCAAAGTTTCTTTTTATAATTGCTTCATCTTCGCAGTGTGTGGCTATCAGTAAGTCAACTCCGCCAAACACTTTTTCAAGCATCAGCGGATTGTCAACCAATAAATTTCCGGTTGATGACCCCATAAAAACTTTTACGCCGCAGACATCATTCTTCTTATCATTTGTTTTTAATACTTCTTCAATATTATCGTTACCAGTGCCCATGTAAAATGAGTAATTGGCAAGTGAAGTATTTGCCGCGATGGCATATTTTTCCTCTAAAAGCTGTTGTGTAAAAACGGGCGGAATGGTATTGGGCATTTCCATAAAAGAGGTAACGCCGCCAGCCACTGCTGCTTTTGATTCTGAGTAAATAGTTGCTTTATATGTCAGTCCCGGTTGTCTGAAATGTACCTGGTCATCAATGGCGCCGGGCAGCAAAAATTTACCGGTTCCGGCTATTTCTGTCACTTTTTCCTTTACTTCTACAGATGAAGCAATTTTATCTATAAAACCGTTTTTTATCAATACATCACCTGCTAAAGTTTTACCTTCGTTTACAATGCTGATATCTTTTATTAAATAATTCATATAAGGAACTTATTACAAAACCAGGAAATCTTCATGCAAATTATTAAAATCGTTCGCACGCTTGCTTTTTTATTATTACCAGTTGCTTCTTTTTCTCAAAGCTCTTATTTGCCGCTCGGCTCCAAAGACTATAAATTGCTGGACAGGCTGGAGATTAAAACCGGGGATCCAAGCCTTAATTACTCCACAATAAAGCCGTATAACCGCAGGTTAGTAACCAAAGAAGTGGAGGATATTGACAGCCTGTCTTCTGTCGCAGACAGTGCATTAATAAACCTTACAGCTATTGATAAATACAATATTCAAAGCTTTTTGATGAATAACAGCGAATGGTCAAAACCAAGAGATTCATACAATAGTAAAAAACCTGTTTTTAATACTTTTTATAAAACAAAAGGAAATTTGTATGAGGTGAATACTCCGGATTTTTTCCTGGCAGTAAATCCTGTTATTCAATACCAGCAGATGTTTGAAAAGGGAAATTCCCAAAAGCTTTTTTATAACAGCCGGGGCGTGAGCCTTCGTGGTGTGATAGGCAGAAAAGTTGCATTTGATTTTTACCTCACAGACAACCAGGAGCGTGACCCGCTGTACGTACAGCAATGGATTGCTGCTCACTCTGCAGTGCCCGGAGCCCGGTACTATAAAAATTTTAAAGCTGCAGGAGGTGTGGATTACTTTGATGGCAGAGGTTCTGTCAGTTTTAATGCGTCTAAGTATATTGACATACAGCTTGGCTACGATAAAAATTTTATAGGCGACGGATACCGCAGCTTGTTTTTAAGTGATTTTTCAGGAAATGCATTATTCTTAAAAATTAATACAAGAATATGGAAGTTTAACTATGAAAATTTGTTTATGGAGCTGATACCCGATGGCCAGAAGGTATTGGGCAATGAATTATTGCCCAGAAAATATTTCAGAATGAATTACCTGAGCCTTAATGCAACAAAATGGCTGAACGTCGGAATATTTGATGCTGTAATGTTTGGAAGAAAAGATCATTTTGATTTTCAATATTTAAATCCCGTTTTGTTTCTTCGTTCCGCCGAAAGTGACATCGGCAGCAAAGACAACGCAGTTGTAGGTTTAAACATAAAAGCAAATATAAAAAAGAAAGTACAGGTATACGGGCAGTTATTGCTGGATGAATTTAAGCTGAATGAAATGGTAAAAAATACCGGGTACTGGGCTAATAAATATGGCTACCAGGTGGGTCTCAAATATCCTGATGCGTTTGGCATTGCTAATCTCGATGTGCAGCTTGAGAGCAACAGGGTAAGGCCTTTTACGTATTCCCATTTTGACTCTTTGTCTGATTATACACATTTTCACCAACCCTTTGCTCATCCGCTCGGAGCAAATTTTCAGGAGCGCATAGCCATTGTAAAATATCAGCCGTTGGCTAAGCTTTACCTGCAGGCAAAGGCCATATATTATTACCAGGGCCTTGACCTTTTAGGTGAAAATTACGGCAGCAACATTTTTCGTTCGTATACTACACGCACTAAAAATTATGGTTTTTCTGTTGGAGACGGTGATAAGGTAAAATCATTAAATACTTCTTTTCTTGCTTCTTATGAAGTGAGAGAAAATCTTTTTATAGATGCCAACCTGCAGCACAGAACATATAAAACTGCGAGCGGTATAAATACGCCGGCTACTGTGTTTTCATTTGGTTTCAGATGGAATATGGCAAGAAGAGATTTTGACTTTTAGGCTTTTGAGTATACAATAGGTTGTGCCACACCTTCAAAGTGTGGCACAACCTATACACGCTTTTACCCTTTTTATTTGTAATAATGCTTTGCATTTGTTTTCTGTTATTTTTGTAAAAAATTGCAATATGCCCGATCAGCCGCCCAGCCAGTTAAATATAGAGATTTCAGAAGAAGTAGCCGAAGGAACGTATGCCAATCTTGCGATCATTACACACAGCCATGCAGAATTTGTAATTGACTTCGTAAATGTAATGCCGGGCACTCCAAAAAGCAAAGTAAAGAGCAGGATTATTTTTACTCCAATGCATGCAAAGCGTTTTTTAAGAGCGCTCGAAGATAATGTAACGCGTTACGAAGCGGCAAACGGTCCTATACAAGACCTGGAACAAGTAGAAATTCCTTTAAATTTTGGCGGACCTACTGCCCAGGCATAGCAGAAAAGGGCATTATAACCGAAGAATTACAAACAATGAAAGGCTGCATTCTTTACAGTGAATAATAGCTATGCCGGTGAAGAGAAACGGTCAATTATTTCAAATACTTTTTGACACGTTTTCAGGATACTTTTCCAAAACTCCTTTACGTTCTTAAATCTGTAATTTTGCGATTCTTCAAAATACATTAATCATTATGTCTCAACACCTGAGTGAGCAGGAAATTATACGGCGCGAAAAATTATCGGAGCTGCAGAATTTACGAATTGATCCTTTTCCTGCGCCATTGTATCCTGTTAATACAACTTCAGCTTATATAAAAGAAAATTATAAAGGCGAAGAAAATAAAACAGATTTCGCAAATGTATGTATTGCCGGACGGCTGATGAGCATGCGCGACATGGGAAAAGCTTCTTTTGCTGCTATCCAGGACAGTGCAGGAAAAATACAGATCTATGTAAAACGTGATGAAATATGTGCAGGTGAAGACAAAACATTATACGACCAGGTTTGGAAAAAACTGTTGGATATAGGCGATATAATTGGTGTAAAAGGTTATGTTTTTACAACAAAAACCGGCGAAACTTCTATACATGTAAAGGAGGTTACTTTACTGGCAAAGTCATTAAAACCGTTGCCGGTTGTCAAAGAAGCTGAAGGCCATACGTTTGACGCAGTTACTGATCCCGAGTTTCGTTACCGGCAGCGCTATGCTGATCTGATAATAAACCCGCATGTAAAAGCAGTATTCGTAAAGCGCACAAAGCTGATAAATGCAATGCGTGAATTTCTCAATACAAATGGTGCGCTGGAAGTAGATACGCCTGTGCTTCAAATTATACCGGGAGGCGCGGCGGCAAGGCCTTTCATCACACATCACAATGCGCTTGATGTTTCTTTTTACATGCGTATTGCTAATGAGCTTTATCTGAAAAGGCTGATAGTCGGCGGCTTTGATTGGGTATATGAATTTAGCCGCAATTTTAGAAATGAAGGCATGGACAGGACGCATAATCCTGAGTTTACCATTCTTGAATTTTATACTGCTTACAAGGACTACGAGTGGATGATGAATATTACGGAACAATTGATGGAAAAAGCAGCGGTTGCAGTAAATAACACAACCAAAGTATTAGTCGGAGAAAAGGAAATAGATTTCAAAGCGCCTTATAAAAGAATTACGATTTATGATGCAATAAAAGAACATACAGGTATTGATGTAAGCGAAATGAATGAAGATCAGTTAAGAGAAGTTTGCAGAGAACTTCATTTAAAAAGTGATGCAAGCATGGGCAAAGGAAAACTGATTGACGAGCTCTTTGGCGAAAAATGCGAAGAACATTATGTACAACCCACTTTCATTATTGATTATCCTGTTGAGATGAGCCCGCTTACAAAAAAACACCGGAGCAAAGCCGGACTTGTAGAGCGTTTTGAATTGATAATAAACGGAAAAGAAATTGCCAACGCCTACAGCGAGCTGAACGATCCCATAGACCAGCGCGAACGTTTTGAAGATCAGGCAAAGCTGATGGAACGAGGCGACGACGAGGCGATGTTTATAGATTATGATTTTCTCCGTGCGCTTGAGTATGGCATGCCTCCAACAGCTGGTATTGGTATTGGTGTAGACAGGCTCTGTATGTTGCTGACTAATCAACCTTCTATACAAGACGTATTGTTATTTCCGCAAATGCGGCCGGAAAAGATGGAAAATGAGACAGATATTGAAAAAAGTTAAAAGGCTTTTTCTGAATTTAAAAAAAGACTCTCTTCTCCCTTCAGGGCTAGGGCTTCTTATAAAAACAAATCTTTGTACAGTCTTCCTCCAGGTGTTATTGCATATTTATCAAAGTCTGTAATTCCTTCGGCTGTTAAAACACCTTCATCTATAAAAGTATGGCCGGTACATTCATTGGAAGGTTTTTGAAGAATATAGAAAGCGGCATCTGCCATTATCTCCGGTTTACGACTCATTTTTATAAGTGCGTCTCCTCCTAAAAGATTTTTAACCGCAGCTGTCGCTATCGTTGTTTTCGGCCAGAGCGTGTTTGCTGCAATATTGTATTTTTTTAATTCTGTTGCAAGTCCTAATGCCATCATTGTCATATTGTACTTGCTGATAGTGTAGGCTGCATGTGCGCCAAACCACTTATTATCAGGATTAATTGGCGGAGATAAATTGAGAATGTGTGCATTGTCTCCTTTTTTTAAAAAAGGAATACAAGCTTTGCTGACAAAAAAAGTTCCTCTCACATTTATATCATACATCAGATCAAAACGTTTCGTATCTGTTTGCTCTGCAGAGGTCAAAGAAATAGCCGAAGCATTATTAATTAAAATGTCAATTCCTCCAAATTTTTCTGCCGACTTTTCTACTGCATGCTGAATTTGTATTTCATCACGGATGTCGCACTGTAGCGCCAAAGCTTTTCCGCCTGCTTCTTCTATTTCTGCTGCTGCGCTGTAAATCGTTCCGCCAAGCTTTGGGTTTTCTTCTATGCTTTTGGCTGCAACAACAATGTTTGCTCCGTCTGCAGCAAGTCTTAGCGCAATAGCTTTTCCAATGCCCCGGCTGGCGCCGGTGATAAATACAGTTTTATTTTGAAAGAACATGATGAATGATTTGAAGCTTTTTTGAAAAGTAACAAGGTAATCATTAAAATAGTTTATGTAAATTAGTGTTATGGAAACAATGGTAAAACCACCGCGGACAGGAATGGAGGCTTTTAAACTGATGCCTGAAGGAACTTTATGTCAACTTATAAATGATGTATTAATTATGTCACCTGCACCTACACCAAGGCATCAGCATTTTGCCAAACAGGTATTTAAAGCCATAGAGAGATTAGTTGAAATGAAGGATTTAGGTGAAGTATTTTTTTCTCCTATTGATGTTTATTTGAATGAGAACAATGTTTTTCAACCAGATATTGTATTTATTTCGAAGGAAAAATTACATATTATTGATTGGAATAAAGGAATAATGGGCGCACCGCAGTTGGTGGTTGAAATACTTTCTAAAGGAAATAAAAATATTGATGTAAATAAAAAGATATATGAACAGTCTGGCGTCAATGAATATTGGCTGATTGATCCGCAGACAAAATGGTGCGAAGGCTTTGTTTTAGAAAATAAAATATACAAATCATTAGGAGAAGGGAGTGGCCAACTAACTTTCCAGATGTTTCAGCTTCCTGTTATTTTTTAATAAAAATTGCAATAATTGTATTCATTAGAATTTATATTTATGGAAACATACATAAAACCTCCAAGAACCGGAATAGAAGCTTTCGAACGGATGCCGGAAGGAACTTTTTGTCAGCTTATAAATGATACTCTAATCATGTCGCCTACCCCAGCTAACCATAAAAATGTTTGATCTCATCATTTCCTTTTAAGCTTTTTTCAATGTTTATTCCAAATCTGTAAATTCTTTAATCACAGCTTCAGTTTCTGCGCACGCCTGTTCTAACTTATCATTTATAATCACTTTATTAAACGAGTGACTGAAAGATAATTCATACGTCGCTTTATTCAGCCTGGTGGCAATGTTTTCGAGATTTTCTGTTCCTCTTATTCTCAGCCTGTTTTTTAACTCTTCTATAGACGGCGGCAAAACAAATATCGAAAGTGAAGTTTGCGGAAACTGTTGCTGCACATGTATCGCTCCTTTCACGTCAATGTCGAGAATGGGTGTTTTTCCTTCGGCCCATATTCTTTGCATTTCGCTTTTTAATGTGCCGTAATATTTGCCCTCATACACCATTTCCCACTCTATAAACTCATTGTTTTTTATTTTTTCCTGAAATTGCTGCAGGGTTATAAAATAGTAATCAATCCCGTTTTTCTCATCTTTTCTCGCCTCCCTGGTGGCAGCGCTGACCGAAAAAGTAAGCTGCGGATATTTGTTTAATAAATACCGTGTTATGCTTGTTTTTCCTGCACCCGAGGGAGCTGTAATAATGATGATTTTGCCGATCATAAGCGTAAATGAAATGCAAATAAAGGAAAGTAAACCGAACCATTTATATTAATACCGGTAAAATCAATGTGCAGCATTCATTTTCCCCTTTCAACCTGCTGTTATTAAATTATATAAAAAAGCAAAAAATTGAGCATTCTTTTGAGCCAGGCTTAAGTGCTGCTATTTAGCCGCCGTTGCGTCGCACACTTGTACTTTTTTTTCAATACTCAGCAAAACTGACAAGTCGGTAAATTTCCTCTTACGGAATTATGTATGTTTAATCCCGTTAGGATTATTATACATCATTATTGCAGCACCTTTAAACTCCTTTGAAGAATGTTAAAAAGAAGGAAGGGCAGATAGGTATCACAAGCCAAAGTTTAAATAATTTACCGGTCTGTTTTTTAGGCTTAACTTTATTTCGTGATGTTAACCGATAAATATAACAGGATACACAATTACCTCCGGATTTCCCTCACCGACAATTGCAACCTGCGTTGCTTTTATTGCATGCCGGAAGAGAATTATGCGTTTGCGCCTTCTTCAAAACTGATGCAGCTCAGCGAAATTGAAGCCATTGCCGGAACGTTTGTAAAGCTCGGCGTTAATAAAATAAGGCTTACAGGCGGTGAACCGCTGGTACGCAAAGATGCTGCTAAGATTATCCGTTCTTTAGCCAAATTTCCGGTTGCACTCACCTTAACTACAAACGGAACACGTTTACATGATTTTACCAATGTTTTACAGGAAGCGAATATTACGTCCGTAAATATTAGCCTTGATACACTCGATCCTGAAAAATTTAACCTTATCACGCGAAGAAATAATTTTGAAAGAGTTTGGCAAAACATTCATTTACTGGTTGACCTTGGCATCCACGTCAAGATCAATGTGGTTGCTATGAAAGGCTTGAATGAAAATGAAATCAATGATTTTATTAAATGGACAAAAGACACGCCTGTGCATGTTCGTTTTATAGAGTTCATGCCCTTTAGCGGAAATAAATGGAGCAGTAATAAAGTGTTGACATGGCAGCAAATATTACAGCTAATTGAGCAGGAATTTTCATTTATTCCACTCAAAGGTGAATTGAATGATACGGCCAAAAAATATATTGTTCCTGGTCATGCAGGTACTTTTGCTGTCATCAGCACTATGACTTCCCCTTTTTGCAGCACCTGCAACCGCATGCGTTTAACGGCAGACGGCAAAATGAAGAATTGTCTTTTTTCAAAAGGTGAAACAGATTTATTAACTGCTTTAAGAAATGGCGAAGAGATAGAACCTTTGATACGTGCGTCAGTTACCAGCAAAGCCAAAGAGCTTGGCGGCCAGTTTGTAAGCAACTTTGAAGAACTGCAGTCAGACGACATTCAAAACCGAAGCATGATAGCGATAGGAGGATAATTACTTTTAAATAGTTACTTTTTCTTAACCACAGAGACACAGTGACACTGAGAAACACAGAGGCTGCTGATTTTCTCTGTGAAACTCTCTGCCGTAAAAGTGTCTCTGTGGTTCAAAATAAAATGACTTTTGACCCAAAATGCTTAAAATGATTTCAGTAAGCGAAGCAAAACAAATCATACGCGCCAATATTGAACCCCTGACACCTGTAACAGTTGCTTTACACGACGCTGCAGGTTTAGTGCTTGCTGAAGACATTTTTGCTTCTGTTGATATTCCCGTATTCAACCAATCATCAATGGATGGTTATGCTTTTAAATATAAAGATTTTGCAGAAGAAAAAAAGCTTGAAATAACAGGAGAAGTGCCTGCAGGTGTAAATAAAACTTTTGAAGACTTAACCGGCAAAGCAGTCAGAATATTTACCGGAGCACCAGTGCCGGAAGGTGCAGATACTGTTGTAATGCAGGAAAAAGTAAAAGCTGATAATAAAAGCCTATTAATCGAAGATGAGCAAATAATAAAAGGAAGCAACGTAAGACGTGCCGGCGCAGAAATTAAATCAGGCGATTTGGCGCTGAAAAAAGAAACGTTTCTGTCTCCGGCAGCTATAGGATTTTTGGCAAGTATCGGTGCATCACAAGTAAAAGTATTTCCTAAACCAGCCGTAACAATTATTGTAACTGGCAAAGAGCTGCAGCAACCTGGTGTGCAACTGCAACCGGGACAGGTGTATGATTCCAATTCTTTTATGATAAAAGCTGCTTTACAGCAACTTTATATATTTAATGCAGACATTGTCTTTGCCGATGATAATATAGAAATATTACAAAAAGCATTAGAAAGCGCTTTACAGACATCAGACGTAGTTCTGCTGACAGGAGGCGTAAGCGTGGGAGATTATGATTTTGTTGTGCAGGCAACAGAATTATGCGGAATTAAAAAATTGTTCCACAAAGTCAAGCAGCGGCCGGGAAAGCCGATATTTTTTGGTAAAAAGGAAAACAAGGTAATTTTTGGGCTTCCGGGTAATCCGTCTTCTGTGCTGACTTGTTTTTACGAGTACATAATTACTGCGGTGGAACAATTAACCATGCGCAGGAATATTATTAAAATAGAACAACAAACCCTGGGAAAAGCTTATAGTAAAAAGACTTCTTTAACTCATTTCTTAAAAGGAAAAAAAGAAGGCAATATCGTGTTCCCTTTAGACGCACAAGAGTCTTTCAGGCTAAGCTCTTTTGCCAATGCTGATTGTTTAATTTGCTTGCCTGAAGAAAAAGAAGAATTTAAAGAAGGTGATTTGGTTGAAGTTCATTTATTACCTTTATAACAAGTTTTTACATGGCTGAAAGCACCGTTATCTTTTACTTTTTATTGTTTCTTGTTGCATTTTTATACGCGTCTGTAGGTCATGGCGGAGCAAGCGGCTACCTGGCATTAATGGCCATTTTCAGCATTACTCCAGAAGTGATGAAACCAACAGCTTTACTGCTTAATCTTTTCGTATCACTTACTTCTTTTATTCAATACTGCCGGGGCGGTCATTTTAAATGGAAAATATTTTTTCCGTTAGCCATTGCTTCCATTCCAATGTCCTTTATTGGTGGATTATTGGTATTGGACGGAACAATATATAAAAAAATATTAGGCGTATTGCTCCTTATCCCAATCATTCGTTTTTTGTTTTTTAAAAATCCTGTTATTGATGAAAAGAATAAACAAAGCCTCATTCTTTCTGTTATTATCGGAGGTTTTATCGGGCTACTATCGGGTATGATAGGAATAGGAGGCGGAATTATTCTTTCGCCCATTTTGCTTTTATTAAAATGGACAGATCAGAAACAAACGGCGGCGATAAGCGCATTATTTATATTTGTAAATTCACTGGCTGGTTTGGCAGGGCAGCTAACGAAAGGAATTCACTTTAGTGCAGATATGTATTTGTATGTTATTATTGCATTTGCGGGTGGGCTTTTCGGAGCTTATTTTGGCGCATTGCGTTTTAAGCAAGCTATCTTAAAAAATATTCTTGCCTCAGTGCTTCTTTTGGCTGCTTATAAGTTATTATTCACTCATGCTTAATAGTCATTCATGCAGGTAAACATCATCATTTTTGGGCAGCTAACAGACATAACAGGTACGGATATTTTATCTTTGGAAAATGTAAAAGATACAGGCGAACTTATCGGCAGGTTAAAAACTGCTTATCCTGCCTTAAACACTTCTAAGTTTGCCATTGCTGTAGATAAGAAGATTGTGAAAGAAAATACGGTTTTATCTAACAATGATATAATTGCGCTTTTGCCTCCGTTTTCAGGAGGATAATAATGGATAATCATCAACTATATAAAAGGTATCAGCGCCAGATGCTATTGAAAGAAATCGGGGAATCCGGCCAGCAAAAACTGTTGCAGGCAAAGGTATTGGTGGTTGGTGCAGGCGGATTAGGATGCCCCGTTTTACAATATCTTGCTGCAGGAGGTGTTGGAAAAATAGGCGTTATTGATGATGACATTGTATCGCTTACCAACCTTCACCGCCAGGTTTTGTACAATACAAATGATGTTGGTTTTGCCAAAACAGAAAGAGCGGCTGCGGCTTTAAGAAGCCTAAATCCAGACATTGAGATTATTCCTTACAATCTTCGGCTGACTAATCAAAATGCCCTTGACATTATTAATAATTATGACATTGTTGTTGACGGAACTGATAATTTCTCATCGCGCTACATGATTAACGACGCTTGTGTATTACTCAAAAAACCATTGGTGTATGCCGCAATCTCAAGATTTGAAGGACAAGTTGCTGTTTTTAATTATATTGGTAACGATAATGAAAAACCGGTAAACTATCGTGATTTGTTTCCCGTTCCTCCTGCTGAAGATGAAGCGATGAACTGTGCCGTTGCAGGCGTATTGGGCGTGCTGACGGGTATAATCGGAAGTATGCAGGCCAATGAAACCATTAAATTAATTACGGGAATCGGACGACCTCTAATTAACAGGTTACTGACTTACAGTGCGTTAACAAACGAAGTGTACGAATTGTCTTTGACTGCATCAGATGAAACTGCTTCTTTTATTCCAAAAGATGAAGCTGCTTTTATCAATTTCGATTATGACATGGCTTGCTCCGCAAATAATGCTTTTGAAATTGATACAAATCAATTTGATGCATTTTTAAACAATAATGATATTACAATAATTGATGTCAGGGAATTTGGCGAGCAGCCTGTGATAACAGAATTTCCTCATGTTCATATTCCTCTTGGTGAGTTAAATGAAAAGGCCGCTGCGCTTAAGGGCGATACTTTGATTACCTTTTGCCAAACAGGCGGAAGAAGTATGCAAGCAGCTAAATTATTATCAGATACTTTTGAATCAGCCAAAAAAATATATAGCTTAAAAGACGGAATTATAAACTGGAAGCCTCAAACCCCTAAAGGTGCTTAAAGGGTACAAAAACATATATTTATTACACTGCACGAGAAGTAGAAAAGTGACCTTGTGCTAACAGCAGAAAAGAAATTGTGTTAATGATTCAACCTCATTACCTTATTAATAATATATTTGAAAATATTCCAATCAGGCCAAATAAGGTAATAAGGTTGCAAGTATTCAATGATCAATCTTTCTGCTAAGGTTAAAATCGCTTGTTAGTTTATTCACCTTATCTTTAAAAAAAGCGAGCAAACAGTACTTATTTTTCAAAATAGAAAATTATAAAGTCAATAATTTATTCCTTATGGAAGTATAGCAGCAGTAATTATGTCAGAAAAAAAACCCAAAAATATATTTATACAGGGAGCCGTTTCTCCGGCTTTTATTGCTGATAGTATTCAGAAGCACAGCACTAAAACTGATATTGGCGCCCACAGCATTTTTCTCGGGCAGGTGCGCGACGATGTCATTGAAAACAAAAAAGTTACTTCTATAGAATACACAACGTATGAAGAAATGGCCCTTGAAAAGATGTACGAAATACGTGAAGATATTTTTGCCAGATATGAATTGATATGTATGCACGTTTATCATAGTCTTGGCAAAGTAGCGGCAGGAGAATTGTGTTTGTTCGTGTTCACTTCTTCAAAACATAGAAAGATAGCCATAGATGCCTGCGAAGAAACAGTTGAAAGAATAAAAGCCGAACTGCCGGTGTGGGGAAAAGAACAATTTGAAGACGAAAGCTATCAATGGAAAGAAAATAAATAATGAATTAGGTAAAACAAGCGCAAGAGTCCATTTGCTTCTGTCACAGTAATACGTCATTGCGAGGAGGAACGACGAAGCAATCTGCTGATGGGATAAAGATAGATAACTATAGAGCAGATTGCTTCGTTCCTCGCAATGACGCAGCCGTTGCCAACAAATAAAAAAACGACAATTTGTAACTCACAAAAAAAAAGCGTTAAGAAATTGTTTCAAGGACAAAAGAACAATATACAATGGGTTTTTTCTTAAAATGTAATAGTTTTATCTAACAAATAATTATGGTTGATATAACACATAAAGTAAGCAGTTTAAGAAAAGCAGTTGCGACCGCTGTTGTAAAAGTATCGAAGCAGGAAACGATTGATGCTATTCAAAACAAACAGGTTCCCAAAGGAGATGTGTTCGAGTTTTCAAGAGCTGCAGGTTTATTAGCTGTAAAAAAAACAAGCGATGTTATTCCGGATTGTCATCCATTGCCTGTTGAATATACTGCCATAAAACACGTTATTGACGGACTTACTGTTATCATTTCTGTAGAGGTTCATACCATTTATCGTACAGGTGTGGAAGTAGAGGCTATGCACGGCGCAGCAATAACAGCATTAACCATGTACGATATGCTGAAGCCGATTGATAAATCTATACAAATAGAAACCATACAATTAGAAAGTAAAAAAGGAGGAAAATCAGACTTTAAAGATTTTCCTGCTCATGCATTACAATGTGCAGTCATTGTTTGTTCCGACAGTGTTTCCGCAGGCGCAAAAGAAGATTTCTCAGGGAAAGCTGTTATTAAAAAAATGGAAAAAAATGGTTTAAATGCTTCCATCTATGAAGTTATTCCTGACGAGTTTGACGTTATACAAACCAAGGCAAAGCAGTTGAGTGAACAAGGCTTTAACCTGGTCATTTTTACCGGCGGTACAGGTTTATCAAAGACAGATGTAACGCCGGAAGCTATTGAACCGCTGATAGAAAGAAATATTCCCGGCCTTATGGAGGCAGCACGCAGTTACGGGCAGCAGCGTACGCCTTATGCTATGCTGTCACGCGGCGTTGCAGGTTTTATAAAAAATACCCTTGTGCTTACTTTGCCAGGATCGGTAAAAGGTGCAGAAGAAACAATGGATGCTTTGTTTCCTTACATTATTCATATTTTTCGTGTTGCAGAAGGGTTTTACCATACCAATGATTAAAGCAACAAATTTTGAACCTGATAAAATTCCTTGATAAAAAATGAATTTATATATTCAACCAGAAAATTTTTAAAATGGTAACCAGAATATGGCACGGAAAAACTAAAGCGAAAGATAGCGACGCCTACTTGCATTATATTGAAGAAACAGGAATTAAGGATTACAGAAGTATTCCGGGAAATGTCTCGGCAGGCATCTTGCGCAGAATTGATGATGAAGTATGTCATTTCTATACAATAACTAAATGGGATAATATGGAGAGCATTATAAAGTTTGCCGGCAGTAATTATGAAAAAGCAAGATATTATCCTGAAGATGAAAAATACCTGTTAGAGTTTGAAGAAAGTGTAATACACTGCGAAACTTTTGAATATTAAAAGTTGCAGTTCACCCAGGCATCTGCAAAAAGCATAAAACTTATGGATAATATAACAATCAGAAGAGCAGTCAGAGAAGATTGTCTGAGAATATTAGAGCTCATACGCGAACTGGCATTATTTGAACGGGCGCCTGAGCAAGTGACGGTAACGCCTGCACACTTTGCAGAAAGCGGTTTTGGAGAAAACCCAGTCTGGTGGGCTTTTGTAGCCGAAACCAGGGGAAAAGTGCAGGCTTTTGCTTTATACTACATACGCTACAGCACCTGGAAAGGCCAGAGAATGTTTTTGGAAGATTTGTTGGTAACAGAAGAAATGCGGGGCAAAGGAATTGGCCAATTACTTTTTGATGTATTGATTAAAGAAGCCAAAGAAAAACAATTAAGCGGCATCGTATGGCAGGTGCTGGAGTGGAATGAACCTGCTATTAAATTTTACAAAAAGCTGAATGCAGCTTTTGATGCCGAATGGGTCAATTGCAGTGTTGAACTATAAAAGATCTTACTAAAGATTCTCAGCTAACTCCATCAACCACTGCACCTTTAAAGATTTTACTCACCAAACCCTGCAAAACTTTCCCGGGTCCGACTTCTGTAAAATGGGTAGCGCCATCTCTTACCATTGCTTCTGTTAACTGGGTCCAAAGCACAGGGAAGGTTAACTGGTTTATTAAATTCTTTTTTATTTCTTCCGGATTTGTTACTGCCCTCGCTACCGTATTTTGGTAAACAGGACAAATTGGTTCATTAAACTTTATTCCTTCAATAGCCGTTGCAAGCTCTTCTTTAGCAGGTTTCATCAGCGGGCTGTGAAAGGCTCCGCCGACTGGCAGCACCAACGCACGTTTTGCGCCTGCAGCTTTCATTTTTTCGCATGCTATTTCAATTCCTTTTTTGCTGCCGCTTATGACCAATTGCCCGGGACTGTTAAAGTTTGCGGGCACTGCAACTTCACCGGTGTCTTCCTGTATTTCTGTACAGATCGCAACTATTTTTTTATCGTCTAAACCAATGATAGCGGCCATAGACGACGGACTAAGCTCACATGCTTTTTGCATAGCCTTTGCCCGTATGATTACCAGTTTCAGCGCATCTTTAAATGGCAACGTTTTATTAGCCACCAGTGCAGAAAACTCTCCTAAAGAATGGCCTGCCACCATATCAGGCTTTGGGTCAGCAATAGTGGAATAAGCAATAACGGAATGTAAAAAAACAGCCGGCTGGGTAACATTCGTTTGCTTCAAATCTTCGTCAGTACCATTAAAAAGCACATCTGATATTCTGAAACCGGCTATCTCGTTTGCTTGCTCAAAAAGATCTTTGGCTGCTGCGTTATTTTCATATAAACTCTTTCCCATTCCCGAAAACTGGCTTCCCTGGCCAGGGAAAATATAAGCATGTTTCATTGGTGTTGTTTTCATTTGGACGCCATCTTAGTTAGATAATATTTTGGAAAGAATCTTGTAATATCAGCAATACCTGTTAAACAATTAATGAAGCTCTGATGAAATAAGCTTCAAAAATTCATTTCTTGTCGGGTATTTTTCAAATTCACCGAAAAAAGCGGATGTTGTAGTAACGGAATTTTGCTTTGATACACCCCGCATCATCATGCACAAATGCGATGCCTCGATAACTACTGCGGCGCCAAGAGGACTTAAAGTTTGCACCATTGCATCCAAAATTTCGGTAGTCAATCTTTCCTGCACCTGCAGCCGTCTTGCGTATACATCTACAACACGTGCAATTTTGCTGAGCCCGGTTATCCAGCCGTTGGGTATGTATGCAATATGCGCTTTTCCATAAAAAGGCAGCATGTGGTGCTCGCACATGCTGTAAAGCTCAATGTCTTTTACAACAATCATTTCACTTATGTCTTCATGAAATTTTGCAGAGTTTAAAATGGCGTGGGCATCCTGCTGGTAGCCCTGGGTTATAAATTGCATTGCTTTTGCAATTCTCTCAGGCGTTTTTAATAGCCCTTCACGGTCAGGATTTTCACCAATTAAAGAAATGGTTTCACGGTAATTTTTTATAAGCTTATCGGTTGTCACTTCGTCATATTCTTCTCTTTTGTTATACGCCATAAATTATAAGTATGCTGTTTTAAGTGGTTTTTAAAAAGGCCGGATATTCTACATAATTTCTTTCCGTTTCATATAGTCTTACCTGCAGTTCTAAAGCCTGGTTTAGTTTTTCACGCAGTATTTTATAAATAACAATAGCAATATTTTCGGCTGTAGGGTTTATAGCCCGAAATTCTTCTATATCAAGATTAAGGTTTTTATGGTCAAATTTGTTTAAAACATTTTTTTCTATAACCTCGCTTAATACTTTAAGGTCTATTACAAAACCCGTTTCGGGATCAGGCTCTCCAACCACTTTTACAACCAGCTCATAATTATGGCCGTGAAAGTTCGGATTGTTGCATTTTCCAAAAACCAATGTATTCCTGCTTTCATCCCAATTGGGATTATGGAGCCTGTGGGCTGCATTAAAATGTTCTTTACGAAAAACCGCTACTTTGTTATTCATCACATAAAATATTTATTTCTATTTCAAAAGCTTCTTTCACAGCATCCGGTTTAAACGTGGCTATGGAAAGGAAATTATATAATCAGCAGCTTTGCCGTTTAGACAAATGCTTTAGCTTTAACCGGACAAAAAATGTCTTATATATCAATTATGACTGATCAGGCTAAGCTTTACGCCATAGCTGTTGTCTTCAAATTTAGCCGGCGGCGGATTTCTTTGCCAGTTCCAATAAAGAAATTCTTTATAAATAAGACCTATACCTTTGGCGTAAACCTCAAGACCGTAGGTTCTTATCTGCACATCTAAACCGGGATTAAACGGACCCTCAGGATTGGTTTCATCGTGTTGAAAAACGGTAACAGTACTGTCATAAGCTGTATTTAGTAATGCATAACCAGAGTCTGTATTCCTGTATTCATATTCCCAGTTATCCAGGTATCCCAAAGTTGAATTTAACGACCTTGTGTCAATAAAAGAATGAGCCAGCCACGAATAGCCTTCCACAACCGGCGCATGCAACTTCAAAAACCTGAGATTATTGTCTACGTATTCGATCCACTGGTCAGTCGGAGTGGCAACAAAAGTTGCTGCAAAAGCCCAGGGTTGCAAACCTGCAGTATCGCGTGTAAACCTGAAAATGCGGTAAGAAAGACGCCCGGAATTATCGGTAAAAGTTGACTCTATCGTGTCTTTTGCCTGATAACTTTTTACTGCCAATGCAGCTCCGAACGAAACAGGCAGTGTGGAGTCTAACCTGTATAAAAAAGTTTTGCCAACTTCTAAAGGAAAATAGTCATTCATAGAAGCTGTGTTCAACTTCTCCGACTCCTTTTTGCAGCTCAGTAAAAGAACTAATAGTATACCAACAAAAGCAAACGATATTTTCATTAAGGAATATTCAATCTGAAAGATAAGAACTTCGTGGAAATTTCAAATAATAAGAACAGATAAATAAAGCGGAAAATCTTTTGTTACCTATAAAGCACCTGCACTGTTTCCCGGGTTTTTTGCATCAGCACTATATCTTTATTTGTAAGCATTTCCGTTAATAAATCTTCTGTAAAGTAACGAATGGTTAACAGCGTCAGGTTTTTCTCAAGCTGCACGTCAAAGATATCACTTGCCATCTGGGCAAGATGGTCGGTTTTGTCCTGCCTGTCGTCGAGGCATACCTGCAGGTTAATGGCTGCCGTTTGAATAAGATTTGTTTTTATGTTTAATTCTGCAAATAAGTGATATAGCTTGCTCATCTGCCTTTCTTCTACAAACGAAAAGTCCTGGCTGTGCAAATGCACCAGCACCTGGTTTTGTTTTATTACAATTATCGGCGGCGCATTTTTACCGGTTTTGTTGCCGATGGTTGTGCCGGGCAAAGACGGGTCAAGAAAACTTTTTACATGCAGCGGTATTTTTTTGTTTTGTAATGGTTTTATTGTTTTTGGGTGAATAACCTGTGCTCCGTAAAAAGCCATTTCAATCACTTCGCTGAAGCTTAATTCGTTGATGAGAGAAGCGGAAGGAAACAGTTTGGGGTCAGCGCTCATTACGCCTTCCACATCTTTCCAGATAGTCAGGTTGTCTGCATTGAGAAGGTTGGCAAAAATGGCGGCAGTATAATCACTTCCTTCGCGCCCTAAGGTCGTGCTTTCATTTTGGTCGGTCGAGCCAATAAAACCCTGCGTAATATACATCCCGGAAGTGTTTGAAATGCAGCAATGTGACAGGTTTTCTTTTGTTGCCGCCCAGTCTACGTTTGCTTCGCGAAAAATATTATCTGTTCTTATGATGTCTCTTACATCGAGCCATTGGTTTGTAATTCCTTTTTCACTGAGATAAGCGCTTACAATACGGCTGCCAAGCAGCTCACCGATACACACTACCTGGTCATAATAATAATCAAAAGACTGCACCGGTTTGTCGTGCAGCAACCACTCAACTTCTGTAAAAAAAGCTGTGAGATTTTCGAGCGTTTTGTTGTATGAGGTTACCAGCAAATACTTTGCGGTGGTAAGGTGATTTTCTTTTATAAGCTGAAACAATTTTAATGCTTCATCTTGTTTGCCTGCATAAAAAGCTTCCGCCACTTTTTCCAGAGCATTGGTGGTTTTGCCCATTGCAGACATAATAACTATTAACGGCTGATTATTGTATTTTTTAAGAATTTGACCAACATTTTGTATTCTTTCCACGCTGCCGAGACTGGCTCCTCCAAACTTAAACACCTGCATTTTGACTATTTAAAAAGTAAAAGTTGAAAAAAATTAAGGGTGCAAAGATATGTTTGCTGCGCGCTTGCTGTGTTATTTTTGATTTTAATGAAAAGAGCACGAAAAAGCTCAATAATGATTTGCTGTACAAGGGAGTGACACAACAAAAGCATCATGGCAGTACTGAAGCTGGTAACAAAAAAAATATGCAATGAACAATAATCAGTACTTAATGAACAATACTGAATATCTGAATTTTACTTTCTTTCCTGACCCCCGGGGGTTGGCAGAGCAAAGGCTGCATAAGAATCGCCTGCCTCTGCTCCCAGCTTCGTACCGCCGCATGCTATCACAATGTATTGTTTACCATTGACTTCATACGTACTTGGGGTAGCAAATGCCGCTGCGGGCAGTTGTGTCTCCCATAAAAGCTTACCATTGTTTTTATCGTAAACCCTTAATTTTTTGTCTTTAGTGCCAGCAATAAACAATAGTCCGCCGGCGGTAACAACAGGACCTCCATAACTTTCTGCACCTGTTGGCCGGATATTTTTTGCTGCCAGTTCAGGGTATTCTCCGTAAGGTATTTTCCATTTATACTCTCCTGTGTTTAAATCTATCGCATTTAATGTACCCCACGGCGGGTTAACTGCCGGTAAACCGTTTTTATCTAAGAATTTGCTGTATCCTGAAATCCTGTAAGAATATGACGGAGTTGGTTTGGCATTTGCTTTTGCAGCAGTTTTTGTTTTTGAATTCGTCTTAACAGGGCTTTGCATTTTTGCCAGGCCGATTTCAGCCCTTTCTTCATCTGCCAGAAACGCAATAAGCGCTTGTTTTTGCTTGTCATCCAAACTTCCGAAACCTGGCATCATTCCTTTTCCATTGGTAATAACGTTTTTGATATAATCCCTTGTGCGGCGGGTGGTAATACCAATAAGAGACGGATATCCGCTTGCCGGATTCCCTTTTCGTTCTGACCCGTGGCAACCGATACAATTGGTTGTATAAAGACGGTTGCCCGAAGACATGCCTGACATCTGTGCCTCTGTGGCTGTTTCTCCTATTGCTATCAACCAAGCCATTTCATTGCTGTTTACATACAAAATTCCATCAGGATCAGCAGCAGATCCGCCCCACTCTGCGCCTCCGTCAAGGCCTGGAAAAATAATAGTTCCTTTTTTGCTGAGAGGGGTAAAAGGTCCGCCATAACGGCTTTTGCGAAAAACAGCAACTAATGAATCGTGGCTTTCAGAATAAGTATTAATATCAGCTTCGGTAAGATTTTGACGGGCATAAGGAGCCGGTTTTGTCGGGAAAGGTTGTGTAGGCCAGCTTTTTTCGCCGGGAACATCTGAAGCAGGAACGAGCCTTTCCTCAACAGGAAATAAAGGCGCACCTGTAACTCTGTCAAAAATAAACACGAGGCCTTGCTTGGTTACCTGTACAACGGCATCCACCTGCTTTCCGTTGTGATTAACAGTAACCAGGTTAGGTGGCGCGGGAGGATCGCGGTCAAGAATGTCGTGATGCACCAATTGGTAGTGCCAGAGCCGTTTGCCCGTTTTTGCATCTAAAGCTATCAGGCAGTTGGCAAAGAGATTTGAACCCTTCCGGTTACCGCCATAAAAGTCAAAAGCGGCAGAGCCGGTAGGAACATACAAAATTCCACGTTTACGGTCAACAGCCATTCCCGACCAGTTATTTCCTGCTCCGACATCTGTATTTTTATAGACATTCTTTGGCCAGGTATCATAACCATATTCACCTGGCATCGGGATGGTGTGAAACACCCACGCCAGCTTGCCTGTTTTAATGTTAAATGCCTGAATGTGCCCGAATGGTGCGTCAGTGCCCTCTGATACTCTTAAAGGCATAATTATTAAATCACCATAAACGGTACCGGGCGTGTTAGAAATTACCATTTTACCTTCTGCTGTAGCGCCTAAACCTGCCTTAAGACTTGCGCGGCCGCTATCACCAAACGAAACAATTTTTTCTCCGGTTAAAGCATGTAAGGCAAAAAGCCACGGCCCTTTTGTATAGAGTATACGCTTATCATCGCCATTTTCCCAATAAACCAGGCCACGGCTTGAGCTAAGCCTGTCATCGGGAGCTTTTTCTTTCCGCCATTTTTCCTTTCCTGTAGCGGCATCTATGGCAAAAGGCTGTGTTGAAGCTGTCATTCCATAAAGGATACCATTTACAATGATGGGATTACATTGTATCTGTCCTGAGTCAAGTGTATGATATACCCATGCTGCTTTTAGCTGTTTTACGTTTGAAGCATTTATTTGTTTTAATCCCGAGTAGTGGTTACGATCGGGCCCGCCAAGGTATTCTGGCCAATTGGTGTTTGATGATGAGTCATCTTTTCTAAAAATCCATGAAAGCAGCAATATGCACAAAAGAAAAATCACGGGTAAAAAGAATTTTTTCATTCAGGAGTATTTAAAAACGTAAAGTAAGTGTAAGGAGGAGAAAATCATTCAATTGAAAATCAGGGATGTTTCCATAATGGAAATAGCTTTCACATAAAGTGTTATTTAAATAAGTCAAATCGTTAAAAAGTTTTTTAAAGCTATTTTCTTTTAATAAGAATGACAAATATTATTCATTCTTTAAGTTCACGGTTTAAGATAGCTTATTTCACTTTAAAGTAATTTCATCTTCTTAGCGAAGAAAAATGGTACCCGTTGAAAAGCATTAGTATTTTTACTTTTTTTTTTAAAAAAAACATCACTGTTCCAAAAGGGAACAGTGATGTTATGAGAAAAATTCATCAGCCTGCTTATATATTGCTTAATGCAAAGGCATTTACATCATCTGCATAATATCCCGGCGTATAGCGTAAGTCATTGGTGCCATCGGTAGCTAAAGAATATACACTCAGGTTTTCAGAAAATGCTGCCTGCGGACATTGTCCAATAAGCTGGCCTGCTGAGACAGCGTCATCAGAATACTGGCCTGCTGACAGCTTAAAATCACCGACGTATGAGATTACATAACCAGCAGGATGAATGGCTGTATCAATTGTGTTATTACCTTTAATTATATTAAAATTAAACTTGGCAAAATTGCGCGGTTGCGAAGCGACAAAGCTGATGTGCGGATATTCATTTACATCAGTATATCTAAGGAAACCGCAAGGGCCGGAAGTCTCTGTAATGTCATTAACTTTGAGGGTTACCTCATTGATATGAGCAGTGCAGGGAGCATTATCAATCCGTACTTTGAAACTTAGGCTGAGTGCGTTAGCGCTGCCATCAGTAATTAAATACTCTGCAGGGGCATCTTGTGTCGCTCCGATATTTGATGCTTCAGATACCTGGTAAGCAGCCTTTGCCACTGATACCACGTGAAAATTTCCACCCATATCCTGCTTTAATAATTCGAGATCAAAGCGATAAAGCCCGTCCGTTAATGAACGGCTGTCTATGTTAGCGCTGTTAAAAAAGATATCTGTCCAGGCGGGGTTAAGCGCCAAATCTGCTGCAGGTATCAGTGTTTCAGCAGCAATATTCTGATGCGGAATACGGTAGGCTATATCAGGAGAATTTCCGACGGCTCCCAATGATACACTATGGGTTTCATAATGTGTTGCAGAAAGCTTTACCAAATAATCTCTTGTTACGTTTCCCGGTAGTATTGATGCAGCCTGGTAGGCGACGGGTATAGGATGAAGACCGGCATCTGCAATCATTGTCTTCTTCCAGCGGTAATGCGTTACGCCGGCATTAAATATGTCTGCACCGCAGAAAAGCAGAAAAGTCAGATTACCTGCAAAAGGCCTTATTGGTTCTCCTAAAATATTGGTGCAGCCCACATTGTTCATGTTTATACCTTGTACGCTTACAGCGCTGGCATCACTCTGTTCGATAGTAAGCGCTGAAGCATTCCACCCGATAGAACGAAACCATACTGCATCTGCAGGCCCCTCCGCATCGCAGTGACAGGGCTGTACTCTTGAATCCGCAACCGTAACATTTATATTTGTTCCGCATTTATAATTCCAGAATGTGTGGCATGGAACCGATGGTTTATACACCGTTACCCAGTGCCCGTCAATACATGCTTCTGCCCAGATATAAATATTCAGAGGCCCGTCTTCGCTAAATGTATTTTCCCACATTTCGAAATGCCCGTTACAGTCCGTAGTTACAATAGTTTCTTCATCATAAGCATATAAATATGGCCAGTAAATGGGCCACAGGCAGAAATACGGATATAATAAATCATGGTAATCAATCATGGTTCGCCTTATAATATCTGCAGAGCCGGAAGTCATAGCGCTAAGTACATGATGCGGCAGCGGGGCAGGAGGCGTTATTTTTGCCTTACTTTGGTCAATGGTATTTTTTTTAGTAAGCGAGCTTACAGGAAGTCTCATCTTCATACTGCCGGTCGTGTTAACTGTGCCGGAGCTGAGCACAGGGGAAGTTACAACAGGTACAGCCTGGATATCAACAAATTTTTGCCCTATTTCATTAATTATCCAATCTGGTATCGGACGATAATAAACAGGAATAAAGGGCCAGCGCAATTCTGTTTCCACTTCGCATATATGTACGCGTATATTGCAAAGCGGAAAATTTTTAATTGCCCGTCAACAAAGAAATTTTTGTTAACATGCCCCGTTATCAAACAATTGTAAAAAGGGAACGGAATAAATACAGTTGAAGGAATGCGTCTTACAGCAAGGACATTGTCAGTGAAATTTTTTACTGTTTCGTAGGCATTGGCTTTTAATAAAGTTCGTTCCGTAATCTTTGATGGATGTATCTTGCCGGTAAGATCACGCGCAATATAAATCTTACTGTTTCCGCCAAGCCTTTCTTTGCCTGATATTAAACGTGCTTCTGTGCCTTCAAATGCAGCATGTTCAATGATCCTGCCCTCACCATCTACTGCATACGCTCTTAATTGTTCTGTTTGTCCGGCGTCCGGATCGTGCATGAGCTTTACAATTACCGGGTTTTCTGTTTCTTTTTTCATATAATTTTTTTTTACGCCTACTCTTTTTCCCCTTTTCGGCTTCCGGGTTACTTACTTTGTTAAGAAAAATTTCAGCTTTTGTTTAGTAAAATAATTAGTCGTTGCAGCAATAATCCGGGTAAACAGAAATTTTAAAATCCTTTTTGGTTTTAAACTAAATGTTGGCGAAGGATATTTTGATTACAGACCAGCTCCTGGCAGAACTAAGGCTGTGTATTTAATTGGCGGAAGCCTGCAGTTGCAGCATTGCTTTTAAATTGTGAAAACAGAGCAACAGTATAAGTGAGTGATAATGCTTTAGCAGCACAAAAAAGTATAGCAACAGTAATATCTCACATTTCTTTACCCACTTTGTTTACAACAAAAACCTCAAATTATATACTTCATTAAACAAATAATGGTTATTAATAACCAGATTAATGGCATAATTTTTTTTAGTATTATCATAGTTATTTTACTATCATTTGCTATTGTGAACTATCAAAGTTTTTTTGTTAATACCTTTTATTTTTTCAACTTTCTCTTTCGTATAGAATGTATTTTCACAAATAATCATAGATAATTGAAATCGCTGAATACAACTGTACGTAACACTAAAAAGCAATGAGGCAAAAGGAACAGTCTGCAGGTGCACGGGTCTGAGAAAAGGCAGTGGATTACGGAATTTTAAATAACGTATATCTTAAAATTTTAAATAAAAAAGAAAGGAGTATTACTATGAAAGAAGAAAACAAAGTCAGCAGGCGCAAAGTAATTGGCGGAATAGGTGCAGGTTTAGCCGCAGCAGTAGTTGGACCTGTTTTGTCGGCTCAGGCAGCGCCAAAAACAGGATATGGGGATCCGGAAAAACTGATGGATCCAACTACTAAATATCCCAGGCCTCCGTTTAAAAGTCAGTCTCAGCCATGGCAGGTCTTGCCAGTCAAATGGATCCGCGTCCGGATCATGGAGAGACCAGCTATAAAGGATCGGGTCGTTTGAAAGGCCGGAAAGCTTTGATTACCGGAGGAGATTCAGGAATGGGACGTGCCGCTGCTATCGCTTATGCCCGCGAAGGTGCGGATGTCGCCATAAATTATCTTCCTGCTGAGGAGCCGGATGCCCGCGAGGTAATTGCGCTGATTAAGGCAGAAGGACGTAAGGCAGTAGCTATTCCCGGAGATATCCGCGACGAAGCTTTTTGTAAAAAGCTGGTAGCTGACGCAGTTCAGGGCCTGGGCGGACTTGATATTGTTGTAAATAATGCAGCACGTCAGCAAACTCATCCGTCAATTCTTGATATATCTACTGACCAGTTTGACTGGACGATGAAGACCAATATTTATGCACCCTTCTGGATTATTAAAGCCGCGCTGCCACACCTGCAGCCGGGCTCGGTAATTATTGGTACTACATCTGAGCAGGCTTATGACCCGTCAGCCGATTTGTATGATTATGCGCAGACAAAAGCTGCTACCATGAATTACGTAAAGTCACTTGCCAAACAGCTCGGACCGAAAGGCATCCGTGTTAATGGTGTAGCGCCAGGGCCAATCTGGACTCCTTTACAAGTGAGTGGGGGAGCTACCCAGGAAAAATTGAAAATGTTTGGCAGCGACACCGCCTTTGGCAGACCGGGACAACCGGCAGAGCTTGCTTCCATTTATGTGCAGCTTGCGGCCAGTGACGGCAGTTTTGCAACCGGTAATGTGTATGGCTCCGGCGGCGGAAAAGGGCAGCCATAATTACATAGGGCGCTTTTGATAAAGTTAAATGTGAATGACACCTAAGGCTTGAAGACGTACATTAAGCATGTTTTCAAGTCTTATTTTATTAGAGGCTTAACCGTTTTGCTAATACTTTTTTCATTAAAAAATAGCAAAATGGTTTTGTTCCTTAATAAATGCAGGTGGTCGAAGTTTAATAAAACTTTAAATAATTATTCGTTTGTATCAACTACTGATTTTGGCAATAAAATTTGCCGAATAATAAATATTTGTTTATATTTAATTTATGTTTTTTACTTATAAAGGAAATCCGCAAACTTAGCAGATTTTAGTAGCTTATCGAAGTCTACCACACCTATAGAACTAATCTTGTTGCTGCCGGGATCATATTCAATAGCCAAATTAATATTTCGTTTATTCTTTTTTTCATAATCAGTATAGTAATATCCAAAGATAATCAATACGAAAGAGGTTATCTTACTATAAGTAGCATCTGAAAGTAACATTCCATGTTCTATTGCCATTGCTCTATTAGGAACGACTTCATCATTATCTCTTTGTATTTCTGGAACCCATTTATATCTGTATATACTGCCATTTAGTACGAAAAGTAAATGTGTTTTAATGTATATTCCATAGGCTTGTCCTGTACCATCATTTACGATCCATCCACTTAATTTAAACGTATCTAAACTTCTTATTGCTTTAAATCCTGCACTATTTTCTGCCAATAGTGCAAGGTGAGCTTGCTCGTGTGAACCCATCTTAGAAACCTCACCTCTTAATGTGTCAACCTTTAAGCCATATTTTGCTAACAAGGCTATTGTATTGTAATGGTAGTTTTTTAAGCTATCCTGATACTCCTGAGCAGCAGTTTTATTCTCTGATCTTAAAGAATCTATCAATATGCTTTGACGTACTATTAAACCCTTTTGTATATCTGAATTACTTTTAAGGCTATCAATTGTTTTTGCGCTTGATCTTATTATTAATGCATTCGCGTCTTGTTCGTCTTCTTCAAATCTATCTTTTACTATGGAGAATATTGCCGTACCTATGATTATTACTATGATTATTACTTTTTCTGTCTTTATCGGTTTTTTAAAAAGGTGAGGTTTTTCAAAAAAAGCCAGAATTAGAGTAAAAATGATTATTATACCTCCAATCATAAGTTATGTTTAGGGGGATGTTTTTTTATTGATTTAATTACAATATATATAATCAACATCAATAACATAAAACAAGCATAAATTAAATCAAGTTTTAAAGAAGTGGACATAAACTTGTTTTTGGACATAAGAGAATAATGCCTATGCATTACCTCAACATAAAGTTACGTTGATAAATAATTATAGTTTCTTATCTTTATTTTTTAATTTCTTCTGCCATTTTCATTTATATTAGTACGATTCAATTTTACGATTTTCTTATCAATACCGAGTATCAACTGCACCTGCAACTATCATTCTATCAACAAGTCACTTATAAAATTTCCTTGCAATGCCTCTTATAATTTTTTACAACTTAGGTTAACCAGCCGGATAAGTATCTTAATGCTATCCTTGCAAGAGATATTTCTATTATCATTTAAATTTCTATTTTTTGTTTAGTTGATACAAACGAATAGTCATTAAAATTTATTTTGGCAAAGAATGTTCGCTGGTCACGTGCTAAACTAAAGCCATTTTCAATCACCACTAACATATCAGGCTCATAGATGACGGAATGAAATAATTAACTTGGCAATTTTAATATTAATAAAAACGACAAACTTAAAAATTTCAGTCAGCCAGTTCAATCCAGACTGGAGCATGATCACTTGTTTTCTCCCATCCGCGCACATTTCTGTCAACTCCTGCGGCAAGGAGTCGCTGGTCGAGGTGCGGGCTAAGGAGGAAATGATCTATGCGTAACCCGGCATTGCGGCCATAAGCATTACGGAAATAATCAAAAAAGGTATAAATAACTTCATCAGGATATAATTTTCTTATTGCGTCAGTCCATCCCTGATCTAACAGTGTTTTAAAAGCCAATCGCACTTCCGGTCTGAATAAAGCATCATCCACCCAGCGCTCTGGTTTGTAAACGTCCATTTCGGTTGGCATGACATTAAAGTCTCCGGTCAATACAACAGGCACATCAGATGCGAAAAGCTCTGCTGCGTGGGCAGTCAGCCTTTCAAACCAACTCATCTTGTAGTCGAATTTCGGTCCCGGAGCAGGGTTGCCGTTTGGCAGGTAAAGGCAACAAACAAGTATACCGTTAACAGACGCTTCGATATAACGGCTATGGTCATCATCAGAGTTGCCGGGAAGAGTTCGCCGCACCTCTTCCGGTTGTGTGTTTCGTGCTAAGATGGCTACACCGTTCCAGCTTTTTTGTCCGTGCCAGATTGCGTTGTACCCTGCGTCTTGTATTGCTTTCTCCGGAAATTTTTCCTGCGGTGCTTTCAGCTCCTGCAGGCAAACAACATCCGGCGCTGTTTCATCAAGCCAGCGGAGCAGCACGGGCAGACGTCCATTAATCCCGTTAACGTTATAAGTAGCTATCTTCATAATAAATAATTATAGGCTCATTGCTGATCTTGTTATCAAAATCAGGTTTTGGTTAAATATAATAAGTATTTGTATAATTGAACTGCCAACTGCAATATGATCACCGCTTTTTCCTGCTTTATGTGAGTCGACGCACAACTTTTACCCGTATCTCTGTGACTGTTGGATACGAGGTGAAAAGGCTTGGAATATATTTAACCGTAAAACAAAAAAACCCGCGACTGCAGGTTTTTTAAACAAATTTATATTAAATCAAATTTAAGCTGTTGCAGCAGCAACAGGTACTTTCTTAGCTAATTTACTTTTTAAGTTTGCCGCCTTGTTTTTATGAATAACTCCGCGCCTTGCTAACTTGTCAATCATAGAAGCTACAGCAGGCATTTTATCAGTATAAGCGCCGGTCTCGGTAATCACTTTCAAATCACGGATTGCGTTACGGGTTGTCTTACCATAATAACGGTTACGGTCTCTGCGCCTGGCTGATTGGCGCACATCTTTCTTTGTAGCTTTATGGTTTGCCATAATTCTCTTTTAATTCACTTTTTTAAGGATTGCAAAAGTAAGGGTAAATTGAATGCAATACAAATATTGCAAATATTCTTTTTAATGTTTTATAATGCTTTTTTGTGAAAATTGATAAAAGAGTTATTGAATTACTTTCCGCTCACTCGTTAATTTATAGAATTAAGACAATTTTTAGAATATTGACAGCACGAACTTAATGGCGCTATTAAGCATATTCAAGCTCAGGATGCAGCCCGGGCACTTCACTTGTATCCGCTCTTACTTTAATACAAAATTCTTTTTCATTGGCTAAAGAATATCCATAAGAAGGAATCATTTCCTTCAGCTTTGACTGTCATTCTTTTGTGTCAACCTTGTTTGTAAAACAACGTTTAAGAAGATCGAGCATAATCGAAACTGCCGTAGACGCTCCGGGAGAGGCGCCTAAAAGCGCTGCAACGCTTCCGTTTGCGGCACACACCACTTCGGTTCCAAACTCACGACAAAAGTAATTCTAAAAAGTAAAAATATTCGCTATAAATACCTTCGGGAAGATTTTTTTATGTGGGATACCCTTATCGTTTTCAGCAAAAAAGTAATAAAAAAAGCTATTAATAGATTCAACAGCTTTTCATAAGATTATAATTATTTACCCGTTAATACGCAATTCTTCTTCAATCAGATCATTGAAAATACCTTCATTTTTCCATATCCACTCAGGCAACTGATCGTCGGCGATTATTTTCCAGGTATTGTCGGTTTTTTGCATTTTAAACATTTTCCGATTGCCGCGATCGTCACTTACATCAACAGAAAACAACCCTTCCTTTGATCCGCCGATTTTTCTGAAATTAAATTCGCGCAATTGTCCGTCTGCCTTAACCAGTTTGGTAAACTGTATGTTTTTTATAAATTCTATCTTCATAAGTATGTAATAGTAGTAAATATGTTCTGTTACAGGAGATTGGTGTCGTACAAAACTAAGAATTAATCAACCAAAAAAATGCTGTTATTATTTGATTACTTTTCTTATATTTTAAAATAATGCGCCGCTAAGATATTAACAGATTATTTTTTTTACTTACTGCAGACAATTTTAATAAGTCTTTAGTGGCCTGCTCTGATGATTGCGGACGCATCATTTTTTGAATATGTCGTGCAAAATAACAGAAGAACGTCTTTATCGTATTAAAACAGATGTTCCTTTTAAAGAAAAGGGCTGGCCGGTATCTATATTTATATATTGAAGCGTCCATACGTAAGTGCCTGTTTGCTGTTTAATACCTTTAAATGTTCCATCCCATTTTCTCATAAAATCTGTTGTTGAAAAAACTGCCTGGCCGAAACGGTTGTACACTTTGAAGAGTAAATTTTTAGCTTTATAAGCATTCACAGGATAAAGATAATCGTTCAGGCCATCTGCATTCGGGGTAAACGCCGTTGGTACGGCTATAAAACAAGTATACAAAACTTTTACCTGTTTGAGAGCAGTATCAAAGCAATCACGGTCATTTCTTACTATTAAAGTTACCGGATAATTTTTATCTCCCCCGGTCGGCAGGTAAGCCTGTGCCGGCGGATTTTGTAATGTACTTGTGTTTCCGTTTCCAAAGTCCCAGTTCCAGGCTGTAATCTTTCCGGTGCTTGTATCTTTAAAAGTTGCAACGTCCTGGGGACAAAGTGAATTAGGCGCTGAAAAATCTGCCTTTAGCCTATTATCAAGATCGAAAGTGACTTCTGAAGAATCGGTACACGTGCCGTTGGAAACATAAAGGTTTATGGACTGTTGCCCGAAACCGGGGAAAACATAGACAGGGTTTTGCTCTGCTGAAGTGGCATTACCAAATTGCCACTCCCAGGTATTCACGCCATTTCCATTATGGTTAAAAATGCCGGTATCGGCTTTGCAGCCATACTGTATTGTATAATCAAATTTTGCAGAGACAGTCTCTTTTGTATTAAAGAATACCACGGCTCCTGCCTGTGTTTCCACAGAGCATTCACTTATAACCGTATTTCCATCCGTTCCTTTTTTTAGTGTAACCATGTGTGATCCCGAGGTTGTTATTGGCGCTGATAATGTAAGCTGTACCACTGCAGTTACATCATTACTGCAAACAGGTGTTGCCCCGGTAATTATTGCAGAAGAAGAACCTTTGAGCGAAAAATCGCTGCCATCCGCCGCTACGGAACTGCATAAAACAGGATCACTAAAAACGACATTCACCACACCGGGCGCACAGCCCGGGGGCGTTATGCTGTCAAAAGAAACCGGCCGGGCAGGAAAAACAGAAAAAGGAAGTTTATCGCCGGGAGGAATGGCCGCATCACAATTGTCAAGCAGCGTATTGGCATCAGAACCATTTGTAATAGTAAGGGCATAATTTCCCGGGGCTAAAGGACTGCTTAAAGTAACGATAACAGAATCCATATCGAAACCTGTTGTGCAGCTTGCCGATGAAGCCGTTGCAACAGTGACGGCCGGATCTGAAATGGTAAAATCGCTGCCGTCAGCAGCAAGTGTGCTGCATTTCATTTTTTTATTAAGCTTTACACTTATCCGTCTGCTGTCGCACAAGGCTTTTGCCGACTGCAGCTTTGGTGGTGTTGTGTCTGTAATGCTTGCCGAGCCGCCACCAAAAGATAAAGAATAGCCGCTTTGAGACCCGCCGCTAAAATGACTGACCAGCAATAGGTAATTGTGCCCTTGCTGCAATTGAGGCATGGCGCTAAAAAGAGGAACACCGCCTCCCGCGCATAATTGTAAGGACCTTCCTGCGGAAGAAGCACCGGTTTTACCAAACTCTGCCGACCAGTCACAGGCTACGAACAATGTTTTATCTGTATATATTTCATCCGGATTATGACCTGTAATATCAAATATCTGCCAGTCGTAATCGTCGCCCAGATTATTTGGGGTAATTACAAAGCCAAGGGTGCCCGCAGTAAAACAGGTAAATTTATACCAATAAGGATTTTGATCCCGGTATACAACTGCAGGATCATTTATGCAAGGCGTAGGCACCTCCCGGTCTCCGCAAACCGGAACAGTAGACTGGGCAAACACGGATGAGCCGCAAACGGGAAATGCCGTTCCTGGATTTTGCCCAAGTTCTGAACAAACCTGTGCATGTACAACAGATGAATACAGTATAAGAAAAAGCAGCAGTACATTCCGGGTTGACATGCGGTAAAGATAAAAGATTAAAAACGGTACAATTACGGGGTTTATATGATTTTTGAAAAATGGTTGTGAATAGTTGTCATAGGGGTTAAAAAAACTGTTAAAGCTAAAATAGGTTCTCTTAAAAATTAAGACCAGGGTAAATTTAAAAGAACTGAAAAGAAATTGCGCAGAAGTTGTAAAAGCCCTCTGAAAACTTATTGCATCAGCTTTTCAGTAAACTTAGTTATCAGCTTAAATAAGTCGGGGTACTCTGTCAATGGCAATGTTGATGCTTTATCAAAAACATCATGATAAGCTTTTATGCCGCCTAAAGTATACATAAAAAAGGCAGGAACTCCTTTTTCTGAAAACCAGTAATGATCGCTGTTGGCAGCTTTGCCGCGGGCATTTATTTTCACGAGATAATTACCTTTATTATTTACTTCATTGAGGTAAGTAAATTCTTTTGGAAATTCTGTTGCATTTACCACGGTAACGCCTTCATCACCGGTTCCTTCAAGATCAAGGTTTAGTAGGAAACGAATGCTTTTTAAAGGAATTAATGGATTTTTAGTAAAATACTCCGAACCTTTCAGACCTGCTTCTTCTCCTGCGAAGCAGATGAAAGCAATGGTAAAAGGCTGGGGATGCGCTGCATAATACTTTGCTAAACCCATCAATAGTGAAGTGCCGCTTGCATTATCATTAGCGCCGGGAAAATAAGTGTCTTTGCCCATGCCGCCAAGATGATCATAATGTGCAGAAATAACAATGACTGAGTCAGGCTTTGCCGTGCCTTTTACCCAGCCGCATACATTAGAAGCTTTGAAGTTTTTTACCAGCTTATTTTCAATATTGGCAAATATAACTTCCGGCGTTTTAGTAAAAGTTTTTTTGTCTGCCTCAACCAATGTGTAATCTGCCTGTTCCCCGGCCACCGACCAGGTAAGTTTGTCTTTGAGCGAAACAATTATCCTGTTTATTGTATCAATATAATTAGCGCTGTCCTGTCGTTGCAGGTTGCCTCTTGCATTAACGCCGCGACTTTCAGGAGCGATGATAAAATCTTTTCCCGGCGTCAATTCTTTTCCATTTATGCTCACCTGCATTTTGCCGGGGAAAGTATTGGCAGGATAAGAAAATAACTGGAAAAAAGTATTGCCTGCTATTGGTTTCAATCCATATATAGTAAATTGTTTTGCAATAAAATTCGCAGCCTTACTCATTCCGTCTTTTGTATAACCTCTGCCCCAAAAGTAAGGCGAGGTTAAGGTATCAACCATTTTACGGGCAAAATTAATATTCTGTGAGAAAGACGGATTCGCTGCTGTTATGAAGAAAATAAAGAACAATTTTTTCATTTTATAAAAACTAAAAAACGATTAGAAAGAGTTTTAACAGGCTTGCCAGGGTGCATTAAAAAATGATTTTCTTTTTTATATAAAGATTGAAAAAATCTATAAAATTTCTTTATTCTGCTCTGCTGAATTCATGAGTTTTTTCTGGCCTTCACCTATTTTATAAGTATCTTCCAACTGCCAGTTTTTTGATTGCACCACTTCTGTCAGCATAGTCCGCATCTGATCTGAGGCAATTTTGGGTAAGTGACTTTTAATAGCAGCTATTTCTACCTGTTTTTTGCCATTTACCTGTATGCGCGTAAGATCTTCGCGGCCTAACAAATTAAAGATACCTTCGTCAAAATTGTAATACAGGTAATCGGGCTCAATGCTGAGAATTTCCGGTTCGGGAAAGGCTACAAGTTTTATTTTGCGGTTTGTTTCATCTGTTTCCCACACACATTTTTCAAAGTCATAACCAACCAAAACTTTTGCTTTTATGATAACCAAAGCACGCTTTGTGGAAGGTATAAATCCGAATATTTTTTTGGTGTCTTCAAAGTTGTACAGCTCGCTGAATTGTCCTTCTGCAAAAACTATTTTAAATACTTTTCGTATACTCTCGACAACAGTGTGCGAATTTTCTGTTACCACGCTTTCTTTGCGCCTGCGCAAAAGTTTCCCTATTAAAAACATGATTGCAGCGCCAAGTATAAGCCCAAGTATCAACAGGCCTAACAAATCTGTTGTATCGAGAACTATTTTTGCAAAAAACATTTATAAAGGTTTTTATGTAGTTTTAGTAATACCTGAAATTTTTTATTTCACATTGCTTTTTAAAATAATTGGAAACCATAAAAAAATATTTCTAAAAAAGATACTATTTTTCTTATTAATCTTATTGAAACATGTTTTCCTTCTTTCAAAAGCGTTTCATACAATTACAAGTTACCTCCAGAGCTTTATTTCCTGCACATCTTCTGCCAAAGCATATTTTTGCAACCATTTTATTACGCTCTCCAATCCCTCTGAAGTCATAAGATTGGTAAAAACAAAAGGACTTCCCCTGCGCATTTTTCTTGCATCACGTTCCATCACTTCAAGGTTTGCATTAACGTAAGGAGCGAGGTCAATTTTGTTGATAATCAAAAGGTCTGAACGCGTAATGCCGGGGCCGCCCTTTCTGGGAATTTTATCGCCTTCTGCCACGTCAATTACAAAAATAGTAAGATCAGCAAGGTCAGGACTAAATGTGGCAGACAAATTATCGCCGCCGCTTTCAATAAAAATGATTTCAATGCCGGGAAAACGGGTGGCCATTTCTTCCACAGCTTCCAGGTTCATACTTGCATCTTCCCTGATGGCTGTGTGCGGGCAGCCGCCAGTCTCTACGCCAATAATTCTTTCTGCGGGCAGTAAACTGTTTTGTGTTAAAAACTCTGCGTCTTCTTTGGTATAAATATCATTGGTAATAACACCGATGCTGTAATCGCTCATCATTCTTCTTGACAATCTTTCAATTAAAGCCGTCTTGCCTGAACCCACCGGCCCGGCAACACCAATTTTTACATAAGTTCTTTCTTCCATGGAGACTTTCAAATATTTGGCTAATATATTAAAAGGTAAGGAAGTTTACGGATAATAAACTTTGCACAAAAAAATATTTGGCGGATAATCAACACCGAGATCTCAAAGATAAGGAAGTGCACAGAGAGAGAGTTCTGTGTACCTCTGTCTCTCTGTACCTCTGTGTTGACAAAACTAATATGAACTATTGCAGTAAGAAATTTTTTTAACCAATTGAAGAATAACCTTACATAAATCTTCATTTCACACAATTTCCTCACAATCCAATAAATCCTTCCAAATCCAGGTTCAGACTATTCTGTTCTCAAACTCTTCACAGGATTTGCCCGTGCAGCACGGATAGCTTGCGAGCTCACGGTTATAAAAGCGATAAGCAAGGTTAGTATTGCGGCTATGGCAAAAACAAACCAGCTAATATTTATTCTGTAAGCAAAATCCTGCAGCCAATTTTGCATAAGCCAGTAACCAATTGGAAAAGCGATGATGAAAGAAAGGCCTACTAATTTTAAAAACTCTTTAGATAATAAAGTCGTAATAGATGGCACTGACGCACCCAGCACTTTGCGCACACCAATTTCTTTTGTGCGTTGTTCTGCCATGAAAGCAGATAAGCCAAATAAACCGAGACAGGAAATAAAAATAGCCAATGCACCAAATATCGTTGCCAGCGAACCTGTAAACTGCACGGCCTTGAATGTTTGCTCAAAATCTTTATCTATAAAATGGTAATCGAAAGGAACGGATGCATCAGCTTTGCTGAATATCAATTGAATTTTAGAGATCACATTTCCTAAATCAACCGTAGGTTTTAAACGAATAAAAATTAAATTGGCTGCTGACGGCACATTAGCAAACAACAAGGGCTCAGGATGTTCTTCTGTCATATTGTTAAACACAAAATCTTTTGTAATGCCGATAATGGCAGCAGCCCCTTTTTTATCATCTCCGCTCCATAACTGTCCGCCAACATGGCCTTGCTTGCCCATTATTTTAGCCAATGATTCATTAATAATAATATTTGCACTATCTGCTTGCGGGTTTGTTGAAAAACCTCTTCCATCTTTTAACTTTATATCAAATGTTTTCACGTAATCCATATCGGTGTTGACAAACGTGACCAGCACATTTTCGCTTGCATTTTTACCTGCCCAGTTTAAACCTCCGCCATTTCGCCACATATTTATAGGTGAATGCGAACCCAATGAAACAACACTTATCTTGCCTGTATTTAAAAGATTTTGCTTTAAAGAAGGAAATCCTTTCAGCAGTTCCGGAGTAACATTTACATACAAGACATTGTCTTTGGTAAAACCTAAATCCCTGTTCTTAGCATGTTGTATTTGCTGGTAAACCAATATCACGGCAATGATTATAATGGAGGAAATGACAAACTGAAAAACTACCAGTCCCTTTCTTACAATACTTACATTGCGGGCATTCTTTGTTATCTGCTTTTTTAATGCGCGAACAGGATTAAAAGAAGATAAATACAAAGCAGGGTAACTGCCTGCAACCAAACCGCAAACAGCGCCAATAATCATTAAAAATAAAATATGAATTGGGTTGAGAATATTAAGATGCAGATGAATACCAATTAACGTATTAAATGCCGGAAGTACAGTTGCCACAAGAACTGCAGCAATAACAACGGCTAAATATGATACAATTAAAGATTCAGATAAAAGCCGTACAATCAGATCTGATCTTGCTGAGCCCAGAACTTTTCTAAGCCCTATTTCTTTGGCACGTTTCTCACTTCTTGCAGTAGATAGATTCATAAAATTGATGCAGGCAATAATGAGAATAATAAATGCCACAAGAGAAAACATTTTTACATATTTTATTTGCCCCAGAGATGGGTCTTCTTTTCCATTCACAAAGCCTCCATATAAAGTCATTCTTTGCAGAGGATATAAAAAAAGCTCATCAATCGCTTTAGGATTATTTTCCTTTACTAATTTCTTAAGTTTTGAATTAATTGCAGCTACGGTTGCTTTAGAAGTTAGCTGTACCCAGGTATCGGTAATATTCGTATCCCACGAATCGCTATTTTTATTTTGGTCGTAAAAGTTCTGGTAAGGCAATAAAAAATCGACACCATAGAATTGCATATTTTCCGGAATGTCCTTATACACGGCAGCAATTTTGTAGAGATGGTTATCTACGGATAAAGTTTTGTTCACTGCATCTTCATTGTCGAAATAGGTCTTTGCAAGTTTTTCTGAAACAGCTATTTGTGAGACATCTTTCAAAGCACTCGCCGCGTTGCCTTTAAGCATAGGAAAATCAAACATTTTTAAAAAGCCGGCATCTGCATAAGCACCTTTTTGAGACAAAAATTTATCACTCAAAGAAACTGTTGATGTTATGTCGTTAAAACGGGATGCATTTTCTACTCCGGGAAATTGTTGTAACAAAGCATCTTTTGCTTTGAATGGTGTAACAGAAAGCGTAGTTGTATTTTCTCCATAAGTTTGGCTATTCTTTACATTGTAGATATTGCTTAGGTCTGGTATGGAATGATTGAATGTAGTATAGTATTCTATCCATAAAAAGATGAGGGCCGAGCAGGCAATGCCTACTGCAAGACCGGCAATATTCAATATGCTGAAAGTTCTGTTTTTTTTGAGATTACGCCATGCACCTTTGAAATAGTTTTTGAACATATTTATTAAGTATTAAGTCAAAATTTAAAAGTTAGAAGTCAAAAATATGTGCAATGATTTTGAATTTGCTATTCACTCCGTAAACTCTTTACCGGATTAGCTATTGCTGCTTTTATCGCCTGAAAGCTTACGGTTACCAAAGCAATTAATAAAGCTAATACTCCTGCCAGCACAAATACCCACCACGAAACATTTACCCTGTACTCAAAGCCCTGCAGCCATTTATTCATTGCCCACCAGGCAATGGGTGTTGCGATAATGACAGCGATAATCACCAGTTTTAAAAAATCTTTGCTTATCAGTTGTACAATACCGGCAACGCTTGCACCTAATACTTTTCGTATGCCTATTTCTTTTGTTTTTACCTGTGCTGTATATGTAGCCAAGCCAAATAACCCTAAGCAGGAAATAAAAATGGCAATACCTGCAAATACATTGAAAAGTGTACCTGCACGCTGATCTGATTTGTATTGTGCTTCAAAACTTTTATCTAAAAAAGTGTAGCTGAAAGGACTGTCACCAGCATATTTTTTGTATTGATTTTCTGCCGCAGCAATGGCTTGTTGTGCATTGGCAGCAGTTGTACGGATATATAATATATTTCCTTTCCACCTCGAAAAGAAAAGTAAGGGAGAGACTTTTTCTTTTAAAGATTTAAAATTAAAATCTTTTACAACGCCCGTAATAGTTCCCTTCCAGCTATGAAAACCTATTTCCTGCCCCACATACGGAGCTTTCAGCCCCATTTGTTTAACCGCAGTTTCATTGAGAATGTAATGAGCGCTGTCTGACGGCATTCCTGTAAAATTGCTTCCTTCAATAAATTTAATTTTCATTGCAGGAATAAATTCTTTATCTGCGGTAACCTGGGCAATCATCAGGTTGCCTTTTGCCGGTTTCCCGGCCCACTCAAGGTCACCTGTAGAAGAGCTGATATTGGATAAATCGTACGCATCCGAAGTGGCGACATTTAAAATACCGGGTTGTTTTTCTAATTCTGATTTTACAGCGTCTATATGGTCTACAACTTCCTGCGTCAGCGGTGAAGAAAAAACATAGCTTTTATCGTAGCCAACATCTTTGCTTTTAATAAATTTCATTTGGTTGTTCATTATTATTGTACAAACCAACAGGATTACAGAAATGGCAAATTGAAAAATAACCAGCACTTTTCTAAACGAAGCAATGCCAATACCGGAGGAAACTTTTCCTTTTAATGCTTCAGCAGGTTTGAAGGAGGACAATAAAATAGCAGGGTAAATGCCAGAGGCGATTAATGTGCCAACGATAGCTAACCCTGCTGCTTTCCATACAACTGTGTCTGCTAAATTAAAAGATAAGGTTTTGCCGGAAATAAGGTTGTAAAGAGGCATTAGCAGAAATATCAGAACTATTGCAAGCACCGTTGCAAAGCAAAACACCAGGACAGTTTCTATAGTGAATTGAAAAAATAATTGTTGTTTTTTTGCACCGATGATTTTGCGGATGCTTACTTCTTTTGCGCGGATTAAAGAGCGTGCGGTTGAAAGATTTACATAATTTATGCTTGCAATTGTTAATAATAAGATCACTACCAGCATAAATACCTGCACCATTTTTAAAGCGGAGGTATTACCATCTGAACTTATTAAATGGATATCTCCGATATTTTGTAATCTAAAAGAAATGTCACTTTCACCATTCCTTGCTTTTTTATATGCTTTAGTAAATGCATCATCAATCTTAGCTGCATTTGTGTTAGGTTGAAGTTTTACAAAAGTTGTGAAAGAAATATCCCCTAAATCTTCGTCAATTGTTTTCCAGTCTCCATTGCCGCCATTTGCAGTAAATCTTTGCGCATAAAATCCCATCGGGAATATAGCGTCATAATGAATAGAGGAGTTTTCAGGAAAATCGGGCAGCAGACCCGTCACTGTAAAATTCTCTTTTTTAAACCCAATGGTTTTACCCATTGCATCTTCATCACCAAATAATTTTTGTGCCGTAGATTGTGTAAGAACAACAGAATTATTATTTGGGAAAAGTGTTGTTTTATTTCCTTTGAGTAAAGGAAAAGTGAACATAGAGAAGAAATTGCTGTCAGCATAAGCAATTACATTTCCGTCAAATATCTTTTTCTTTTCTTTATACGAAAGGTTTTGGTCAAATTCAGAACTTGTTCTTACAATAGACGTAACCTCCGGAACAGACTTTGCGTAAACTGCCAGGGGTCCCGGCACTCCATTCCAGGTTTGGTCTTCTCCATTGGATTTAAAATGCGAACTTAGCTGGTAGATATTCTGATAATCTTTGTGAAACTTATCGTAACTCAGTTCATTCTCCACCCACAACAGCAACATTATTCCTGTTGCCAACCCAACAGCTAAACCACTGATATTTATAAAAGTATAAAATTTGTTTTTCGATAAATTTCTCCAGGCTGTTTTGAAATAATTTTTAAACATGCTGTTGATTTTTAAGTGAGTTGTAATAACGTTTTTATTTTTTCTGATTCTTTTAAAATTCAATAATTCCCGGTTCAGACTACTCCGTTCTCAAACTCTTTACCGGATTTGCTATCGCAGCTTTTATTGCCTGGAAACTTAAAGTAACAATTGCAATGATGAATGAGATGAATGCTGCCAAAGCAAATATCCACCACTCGAGATTAATGCGGTAAGCAAAATCTTCCAGCCATTTATTCATTAACAGCCAGGAAAGCGGAATAGCAATCAGCATGGAAATAAGTACCACCTTTAATAAACTTTCCGTTAGCAAAGTAACCATACTCCCCACGCTTGCGCCTAGTACCTTTCGTATTCCAATTTCTTTCACCCGCTGTCCAACAGTGAACGTAATTAATCCAAACAAACCCAAACAGGCAATGCATATCGTAAGAATGGTAAAGGCAAGCAACACTTGTCCCTGTTTTTCTTCTGCCTTGTATTGATCTGCAAAATTTTGATCGAGAAAGTTATAAACGAAAGGAGAGGAAGCATCAAACTTTTTGAATGTTTGCTCAACAAAAGCAAGTGATTTAGAAAGTTTATGTTCGTCTAAACGCACGTACATGTTGTCACGATCTTCCACCTGTTTGGGAAGTTCCATTATTATGGGCTCAATCTTGTGTTGCAAAGAATAAATATGGTAATCTTTAACCACGCCGATAATATTTGCAAAATGTATTTTTCCGGTTGAATCTTTGCCCCTTGAAATTCTTTTACCCATACCCGAAGCCCAGCCCTGGCGTTTGATGAAGGCTTCGTTTACAATTACATCATTACTGTCTGATAAAATATCTTTTGAAAAATTACGTCCTTCCAGCATTTTGATCTGCATGGCAGGAATAAAATCAGCATCAATGGTTAAGCCATTTGCAAGATTGCTCCGTTCATCCAACACGCCGTTCTTCTCTATGCTGTAATCCATCATACCAATATTATTATTGCCAATCGGATTACCTGCTGATGCAACAGCCTTCACATTTGGATTTTGCAATAACGCATTGCGAAGCGCAGGAACTTTTTGTCGAACTTCTCTTGAATCGAGATGAAACGTGAGCATCTGTTTTTTATTAAACCCAAGATCAGTATTGAGCATATAATTAAGCTGAAGATAAATAACCATTGAACCTGTTATCATAACCACTGTTACGGCAAACTGGAACATTACCAGTGACTTTCTAAAAAGCGTTTGTACTTTTATATCACCCAACTGGTTTTTTAAAGCCGGTATTGTTTTAAATCCTGATAAGAAAAAAGCCGGGTATATTCCCCCAATAATACCGGTAACAAAAGAGAAGCCCAGGATATACATAATGACAGGCACAACACCGGATTGCCAAATAGAGAGTTGCTTTCCTGTAACATTATTAAATAAAGGCATAACAAGGTTGATTAAAACAAGGCTAATAAACGTAGCAGAAAGTATTGTGATAATAGACTCAGTAAGGAAAAGACCAACAAGATTATTCCGGCTTGAACCAATTATTTTTCTCACAGCAACTTCACGCAAACGAACTGATGCCCGTGCCGTTGTGATGTTGATGTAATTAATGAATGCGATAATCAGTATAAGTAATCCTATAATGGATAAAACATAGACATATTTTATATCACGGTTCTCACCCAATTCATAACTAAGGTGAGAATGTAAATGAATAGAAGTCAAAGGTTGCAGTTCTAAAGTAAAATGAACATTTTCTGCATTTGCTGTAAGGTATTTTGTAACAAAAGCCGGCATCTTTAGCCGTAACCTGTTTATGTCTGCATGTTTTTTTAGCAGAATATAAGTATATATGCTGAGGTTACCCCAATCACCTTTATAATCTGGAGGAAACGAACGTATCGCATCAAAAGTAAAATGCGAGTTGCCGGGAACATCTTCAATAACGCCTGCTACAATAGCAGAGCCTTTGTCAATGTACACTGTTTTGTTCAACGCGGTATTAGGGTTTGAGAAAAGCTTCGCGGCAAGCGTTTTGGTTAAAACGATGCTATAAAGTTTTTCTAAAGCATGTATATCCCCTGCCAGGAAATGATAGGTAAATATGGTGAAGAATGAGGGGTCTGAAAAAAAGATAGCATCATCTTTTATTTTTTTATTATTATAATCAATAATACCTCCACCTTCTGCATTAATGCGCACTGCATCTTGCACTTCTGGAAAATCGTTTTTAAATGCTTCTGCTGCAAGACCAGGTGTACCGGTAATATCAAACTTTTCTTCGCCCCATCGCCCATGAGAAGCAAGCCTGTAAATTTGGCTGGCATTTTCGTGATACGTGTCGTAGCTCAACTCGTCCGCAATAAAAAGCGCAATCAGCCAAACAGCAGTAAGGCTCAGTACCAGTCCCGATATATTAATGAAGGAAAAAAGTTTTTGCTTCATTATATTTCGCCAGGCAGTTTTAAAATAGTTTTTGATCATTGCTTTTAATTTATTCTGTTCTCAAACTTTTCACCGGGTTTGCCACCGCTGCTTTTATTGCCTGGAAGCTTACTGCTATCAATGCAATAATAATAGATGCAATGCCGCTTGCAAGGAAGACCCACCAACTTAATTCTATTTTGAAAGCGAAATTTTGCAACCATTTGTTCATAAAATACCAGGCAACAGGCGCCGCAATTACAAACGCAATTGAAATAAGAAGAATAAATTCTTTTGAAAACAAGTAAACAATATTAGAAGCTGTTGCCCCAAGCACTTTACGGATTCCTACTTCTTTAATTCTTTGTACTGCCATGAATGATGCTAATCCATATAAACCAAGACAGCTAAGGAATATAGCTATGAACGCAAAAATTTTATACAAGCTCGCTAACTGGTTTTCCTGCTTGTAAAAGCTTTCAACTTTATCATCCAGAAATTTATATTCAAAAACATAATCAGGAAAGGTATTGTTCCAAATTTTTTCAATTGATTTCATTACAGTCGTTACATCTTTTGATGCAAGCTTTACCGATGCCTGATTATAATTACTTTTTAAACTTGTTATAAGCATAGGAGCAAGACCATCACGAAAAGACCTTGTATTAAAATCTTTTAATACGCCAACAATAGTTCCTTTATATTTATCACTGAACTTAATTTCCTTATTTAAGGCATTCTGCGGATCCATAATTCCTAAAAGTTTGAGCAGCCTTTCATTTACCAAAAAATCTTTCATTGTATCAGAAGCTTCCAAATTTCTGCCTGCAATCAATGGTAATTTGTAAGTAGGCACATAATCGTTATCTGCCACTTTTTGAATTGAATAAAAGTTTACCTGTTTTGCACCTTGATTAAAAAAGAACACTCCCCAGCGATCAACGTTATCTTCAACAGGAGTATTGGAGCTAAAGCTTACGCTTTGAATTCCATTCACATTCTTTAATTGCTGTTTAAGATAATCAAGCTTTGTGTTTCCAATACTATCAGTAGGAACGGGAATGTTTACAATTGCACTTTTGTCAAAACCAAGCGGCTGACTCGCAAAAAAATCCATTTGTTTTACGATGATCAATGTTCCTATTATTAATGTTTGCGCAATAATAAATTGAAACACGACCAATCCTTTGCGCAAAGAAATGCCCTGGCTACTTTTTGCAGTAAGCTTACTTTTTAAAGCATTAATAGGATTGAATCTTGAAAGAACAACGGAAGGATAAAAGCCAGCTAATATTGTGACTGCAACAGTTATAATAATAAGGAACAAGGCAATAGATAATGCATTGGCGGAATTGATATGCAAAGACAGTTCAAGTATTTTGTTTATGTACGGTAATGAAAGTAATGTAATAAGCACTGCCATAATTATGGAAGCAATTACAATTAAAAATGTTTCAGCAATAAACTGTAGTTGTAATTGCCATTTGTTGCTGCCAAGCACTTTTCTCACACCAACTTCTTTTGCACGATTAACCGACTGTGCTGTTGAAAGATTAATAAAATTTACGCAGGCAATTAATAAAATAAATGCAGCTATCAGCCATAGTATATTTACAAGATTAGAACTTATAGTTTTATGGCTGAAATCTCCTGCCTGTGTATCGTTATGTACATCATGCAATGGCTGTATTATTTGAAGATCATTATTACCTGCTGATTTTATTTTTTTTGAATAGGCTTTTAATTGATTATTAATATTTGATGGAGATACATTTTGTGGCAATAAAATAAAACAGCCTGAAGCTTCATCGGTGCCATCATAGTCGGTAGAAGTTAAAAGACTCTTTGTAACACCTGTACCATAAGATACTACTGCTTTTAGCTGAAACTGAGTATTGGCAGGTATTGTAGCCAAAATACCTGTAACTTTTACAACGTCAGTATTATTTATTTTGATTGTTTTGCCGATTGCAGTTTTCCAGTCACCGAAGTATTTCTGTGCAATTTCTTTTGACAATAAAACGGTGTTTGGATCTTTTAAAGTTTGATAAGAGCCAGCCAGCAACGGAAAGTTGAACATATTGAAAAAAGAAGGAGTAGTATAGAAAAGCCCCTTTTCTTCTTTAAACTTTTTTACTGTTTCATTAGCGTTATTCAACACAACAATCAAGTCATTTTCCCCAGCTATAACCGGCGCAACCTGTTCTATCTCAGAAAAAGAAGTTTTTAAAGCCTGTGGCAATCCATAAGGAACACCTCTTCCATTAAACACGTCTTTAGTATCTGCATGGTGGTATTCTGTGAGCACACGGTAAATCTGATCTTTTTTTGAATGAAAATTATCGAAGCTTGAATGAAACTGAATGATAATAAATATTATCATGCAAACGGCAATGCCAATTGCCAAACCCGAAATATTAATAATAGTAAAATTCTTATTGCGGGTTAAATTTCTGGATGCTGTTTTGAAATAATTTTTAAACATAGAAGATAAATTAAGTTGTATGATTTATGATGTCTCATGTATTCAAACTTTCTACTCACTTCTTAAACTTTTCACCGGGTTTGCAATGGCTGCTTTTATTGCCTGGAAACTTATAGTTATTAATGCAATCAATATTGCCAGCAATCCTGCTAATGCAAACATCCACCAACTAATAGTTATCCGATAAGCAAAGTCCTGCAGCCATTTATTCATCATGTACCAGGAAATGGGCGTGGCAATCACAATTGCTGCAAGAATAATTTTTATAAAATCTTTGGATACGAGGGCAGTAATATCAGCAACGGAAGCTCCTAAAACTTTACGAATTCCAATTTCCTTTACTCTGCGTTTTGCAGATAGAGCAATTAGTCCGAGCATTCCCATACAGGCAATGCCAATGGTAAGCAAAGCAACGTAATTAGTGATTTTGAGTATCCCGGCAATAAAAGTATACTGCTTGTCTATCAAGTCATTCATGAACTGGTAGCTGAATTCTCTTCGGGTTGGAATAGTTTTAAATTCATTTTCAAGTTTTGACAGAACTTCCGATACATGCTTTTTATTAATCCGGATTACCAGAAAATTGAAGCTTTCTAAATTGTTGTTTGTGTTATAAAAATGAATTAGAGGACCTATAGGATTTTGAAGATTCTCATAATGAAAATCCTTCATCACACCTACTACAGTGTAAACGCCATTTCCTCCGTTTGATTTTATTTGCTTTCCGACAGCATTTTCCCAGCCAAAAGCTTTTGCGGCGGTTTCATTTATCATAACGCTGTTTTCTTCCGTTTTTCCAAGCTCATCATTAAAATTTCTCCCATTTACTAATGGAATTTTAAAGGCTTCGATAAAACCCGCTCCTGCTCCGGTTTGCCTTAAACCAATCTTTTTTCCTGAAGAGACATTTATAAATTCATTAAAATTCTGGTCGTATTGAGTGGGAATTGAATGTTCTCCTGAAACTGCCTCAACATAAGGATTATTTTTTAGAGAATTCTGTATCAGTTCAAATTTTGCCTTAGCGCTGTTTATATCCTTAAAAGCAAGGTCAAGATTGATTATAGCCACATTATCTTTCTCAAAGCCTAACGGAGCCACTTTCATGTAGCCCAATTGTTTGTTCAGGATTAAGGCGGCACAAATCAGGATGATTGCCAGCGTAAACTGACAGGTTAAAAGTAACTTCCGTGCAAAACCTCTGTCGCCCGTTGTGCTGATATTTCCTTTAATCGCATCGGTTGTCTTTGCAGCAGTCAAATGCAAAACAGGATAAGTTCCGGTAACGATAATGCCTAAAGCGATAATGATGAAAATAACAATAACCGGATAATCGGTTTTCCAGCTAAAAAGCATTTCACCAAGGTTATTTCCTAAAAGTAAATTAACCTGCGGAAGAAGAAAGTAACTAAACAGAAGAAAAGCAGAAAGCAGGGAAGCAAAAATGATTATACCATTTTCTATGCAGAATTGTAAAATAATAGCTTTTTTTCCTGACCCTATTATCTGTCTTACCGCTACTTCCTTTGTCCGGCTTACTATAGAAGCAGCATTTAAATTCAACAGGTTGAAGGTAATAATGAGCAGAATAAAAGCCGAAGCAGCTATAGCCCCGGTAATAATAGCTTTAACATTAGTATTACCTTCCTTTTTAATGTCTTTAAAAGCAACTGCCCTTACTTCTGTATTTTTGTGTTCAGATACATAAAATTGTTGTACAAGTTTATTAATCTTGCGGTTGAGATTTTTTATATCAGCATCTTTTCTCACCAACAGATAGTTTTCGGCAAGAATGTTATACCAGTTAAGCATATCATCAATGCCTTTCTTACCCTTTAAATAACTAACGGAAAACAACACGCCAACTTTAATGGATGAGTTTGAAGGAATTTGTGCTAATACTCCACTTACAGTTACCGGGATAGAGTCATCAGCCATCACCGTTTTGCCGAGCGCCGGTTCTTTTCCAAATAGTTGCTGCTTTACATCTTCTGAAATAACCACCGAAAATTTATCCTTTAATGCTGTCGCGGCATTTCCTTCAATAAAAGGAAAAGAAAATACTTTAAAAAAATCAGCCTCTGCATATTTTGTATCTCCCTGCACTTCTTTTGAACCGTATTTTAACCAAGGCCTGTCTCCCCATTGATTATGTGTTGCGGCTTCAACTTCCGGGCAAGATTTTTTAATTTCGTCTAATAAAGGAAAAGTTGTCATAGCAGCGCCTGCGCTTCCATCTGCCTCAAAATTTTTAAGGTAATAAATCCTGTCCTTATTTACCTGGATATCATCGGTAGTGTAATACTTATAAATTAGTAAACCTAAGGTCATTACACTAGCCAGCCCTAAGGTTAAGCCGAGAATATTGATTAGCGTAAAACTTTTTTTCTTGAGGAGATGGCGCAGGGCGGTTTTGAAATAGTTCTTTATCAAAATATTTTATGTTATATAGTGATTAATTATGTTATTCCTTTTGCCGCTAAAACACAAAGGGCAATAAGGTTTATAAGTTTTTTAATTATGATTTTTTCAACCAAAGCCCACAGTCTTTTCATCTCAAATATCCCATCAATCCCCGTTCAGACCATTATATTTTCCGTCACCGCCTGTCCGTCCAGCATTCTTACGATACGGTGGCTGTAGCGTGCATCATGCTCTGAGTGAGTAACCATTATGATGGTAGTTCCCTGTTCGTTAAGGTCAGTCATCAGTTGCATTACTTCATTACCGTTTGACGAATCAAGATTACCCGTAGGCTCATCTGCCAATATTAATTTCGGATTATTCACGACTGCTCTTGCAACTGCCACACGCTGTTGCTGACCACCCGATAATTGCTGGGGATAGTGATTACGACGATGCATGATCTGCATCTTGTCTAACACTTTTTCTACACGTTCTTTTCTTTCAGGTGCTTTAATACCAAGATATATAAGGGGAAGTTCGACATTTTCAAAAACAGTCAGCTCATCTATAAGATTGAAGCTTTGAAAAACGAAACCGATGTTGCGTTTACGCAATTCTGCACGTTTGCGCTCATTAAATTTTGCCACTTCTATCCCATTAAAAAGAAAGCTGCCGTCATCAGGGTCATCTAATAACCCGAGGATATTTAATAAAGTAGATTTGCCGCAGCCGGAAGGTCCCATCACTGCAACAAATTCTCCTTCTTTTACTTCAAAAGTTAATTTGTTAAGCGCTACGGTTTCTACATCTTCCGTACGGTAAATTTTTTCGAGTTCCTTGATACTGATCATATTGGTAGATTTTAATTTGAAATGTATTTTTAGTCTATTTTGGAAAGAAGTTAAAAATAACGGAAGCTAAAAATATCATGCGGAAGCACTTCGTTATCGAAATTATTCTGCAGCAATGTTTCGTCTTTATTTGAAATCGTAATTTTATTATTGCCTTGAACTTCCCTTTGATAACAGTAACAGGGTGTCGAAGAAACAAAGCTTTCGAAGGTGGCAATCAATAATAAGTATATAAGCAACTTTTTCATGTTTGTTTGTTTTGACCTCACCCCCAATCCCTCTCCACCTCATCCGCCCTTTGGGCACCTTCTCCTTTAGGAGAAGGGAAGCGGATTAAAGTTTGATTGAGGGAAGCAAGGCGATATTTATTTATTTATTTATCAATTATTTATTTTTATTCTTCTTCTTCTCCCTTTAGGGCCGGGCTTTCAGTTCTCTCTCCCGAAGGAGAGGGTTAGGGTGAGGTGCCTTTGTTCATAACCAGCTCCTGCATAGTGCCATAATTTTCATAGCTTGATGTCACCACTTTGTCTCCGGGCTTCAGACCTGACAACACTTCATAGTAGTCAGGGTTTTGCCTGCCTAACTGAATATCTACTTTGTAAGCTACATTACCGTTTTCTGCTACTTTAAAAATCCAGTTGCCGCCTGTTTGTTGAAAGAAGCCTCCTTTGGCCAGGAGCAATGCCTGTGTTTCATCACCAAGCGCTAAACGTATCTGCAGTGTTTGCCCGCGGCGAATACCCTGCGGCACAGGACCGGTAAACTCCATATCCACCTGGAAGCGTCCGTTAGTAACCTGCGTGTAAACCTTTTTTATTTTGAGTTTATAGGTTTTATCAGACAAAGTAAAGTCACCTGTCAGCCCGGGAAATATTCTTGAAATATAATGTTCATCAATATCGGCTCTGACTTTAAAACCGCTGGTAACATCTAACTGACCTAATCTTTCACCTTTGTTTTTACTTTGGCCAACTTCTGCATCCAGCGATGTTAACTGCCCGTCAACAGGCGCACGTACTATCAGATCGCCTACTTTCTTACGCATTACGTTCAGTGCGTTTTGCGAGCCTTCGTACGACTGCCTTGCCTGTGTCAACTGCTGCAGGTTTGAGGATGAGTCCTGGTGAAGTATTTGGGTGGTCAGGTTTTTCTTTTGCGAATAATAATTATAATCATTTTCTGCTTTCTTAAACTCCTGCAGGCCAATCGCCTTTTTTTCATACAGGTGTTTATCCAGGTTATAAATGCGTTCTGCTTCCTTCAACAGGCTTTCCACATCGGTCATCTGGGTTAGTTTATTCACCGTATTTTGCTGTGCCGCATTGCGTGAAATTTGCATTTGCGTAAGCAGGTTATATACGTTGGTTTGCTGGGTTACAAGACCAAGTTGCAAGTCAGTATTACTAAGGCGGAGAATGGGCTGCCCTTTCGTCATCTCCGTGCCATCATCCACAAATTTTTCCTCTACGCGGCCACCTTCAATAGCATCAAGGTAGATGGTGGTTATCGGCAGCACAATGCCGTTTACAGGTATAAATTCCTGGAATGGGCCTTTTTTAATTTCTGATACGGTCAGCCGTTCTGTATCTACATTCAGCCTGCTTTTGCCCGATGTAAAATATAGGCTTCCGGCTATCAGCCCTGCGACTGCAACAATTCCTGCAATAGTTGCTATCCTTTTACTGTTCCACCTTTTTTTTGCAATAACTCTGTCCACTTTAGAAGTATTTTTATTTAGTTAATTACCTTGTTTTCCTTGTTTTATTTTTGTTCCGGCATTAGTTCTTTGTGCCGATCCGGTTGTGTCACTCCCTTGTACTGTATCTTTTCAGGCATCTTTTCTTAAAAAGGAATTTTTCTTAAAACCTATTAAAAAAACAAATCTGCATAAAACAATCCTCAATAGTGTGCCGATTCTCTAACTCATTGATATTCATAATTCTGTTATTTCTTTGCGTTTTTATATTGTACGCTTGTGTTACAATAAGTGTCCGCTTTTGATACACTTGCCCGTACACTGCTTTCTTTAAAAAATTCATTATCACCGTTTTAGCTTTATGGTATACTTGTAGTTGAATTCTTTTAATTCATTTAAAAGGAACACGAATGAAAATTTTAAAACCAGAATTATATGTTTACCAACTACTTTAAAACTGCCGTAAGAAATTTGCTGAGAAATAAAGCATTCAGCTTCATCAACATTATTGGTTTGTCTCTTTCCGTAGCCTTTTGTTTGTTATTGTTTATGCATATAAGATTTGAGCAATCTTTTGATACATTTCACCAAAAGAAAAATCATCTTTTCAGGTTAGAGATGACAAACTTATTTAACCTGATGGACACAAGCAAAAAACCGGAAAAGGCTTTTTTTTCTTTTCTTACAAAACAGGATGATGCAGATAATCAACTGGTTTTTCCGTTGGTAGTAGCGGCAGATTTACAGAGTACTTTTCCGGAAGTTAAAAGTGTTACCCGTTTTAAAGATGAAGGTCCGCAATTGGTAAAAGCAAAAAATGAAGTATTTAAAGAAAAGCATATTCTTTATGCAGACAATAATTTTTTCAACAACTTTTCTTTTAAACTCAAACAAGGAAATATTGCTACAGCGCTTTCAGAAAAAAATAGTGTAGTTCTCTCTGAAACAACTGCCATAAAATATTTTGGTAATTCTAATGTTATTGGCAACACAATAGAATTAACAAATGATACAACACAAATTTTCACCGTTGCTGGTATTGCTGAAGATGCACCTGTTAATTCAAGTATACAATATGACCTGCTGCTGCCAAGCCTTGCATTTCCAGACTACGAAAGAAATATTAAAGAACGTTTCAATCAATCAGCACATCTTTATATAATTGAACTGGCAGATGATGCTAATGTGTTGCAATTTGAAAAAAAACTGAATGTATGGGTGAAAAGTTATTTTGCTGACTATTTTAAAGCTTTCACAGATGCAGGAGCTAACATTAAAACCGAAGACATTAATAAATTTCGGTGGTATTTACGACCCTTGGCTAATTGTCACTACAATGTTTCGAATCCATGGGGACATTATACCAATGAAAAAAATATTTATCAGTTAGCCTGCCTTGTTATTATTATTTTATTTATTGCTTCGCTTAATTATATTTTATTAGCCGTATCAAATGCCTCGTCACGTTCGCAGGAAGTCGGAGTAAGAAAAGTAATGGGAGCAAACAGGCGGGCAATTATTATGCAATTCTGGATTGAAACACAAGTGGTTGTAATATTATCCGTTTTAGCAGGATTGTTATTAGCTAACATATTACTTCCTTTATTTAATTATGTAATGGACACTCAGCTAAACTTCAGTTATTTTTCTATCAAAGAAATAGCTTTAGCTTCAGTGCTGCTCACTTTAATATTAGGGATTTTAGCTGGTTATTATCCTGCATTACTAATTTCTAAAATGAAACCGGTAACAATCATTAAAAGTTTTCAAACCTTTAAAGTAAATCCAAGTTTCTCCCGTATATTGGTTATTACGCAATACACTGCTTGTGTAGTATTGATGGTAGCAGCTTTTGTAATCACTAAACAAATGCGATACATAAGCAATAAAGATCTTGGCTATAACAAAGAACAAATACTAATGGTAGAAAATCCCACATGGGACGATGCTTTTACAAAAAAAGTACATGAAAGACTTTCTACGTTTGTACAATCAGACCCTGCTATTTTACAGTTTTCAGGAATGAATGGAAGTTTAGACGGATCTGGAAATACAAGTGGATTTAAAGTAAATGGTGAACAAAAGTTTTTAAAGCAGCTTACCGTTGATTATAATTATTTTGAAATGCTGGGATTGAAATTTGTTAACGGCCGACCTTTCTCCAAAGATATCAGCAGCGATTCTTCAACTGCTGTAAGAAGTTGTATTGTCAATGAAACACTTTTTAGTATGTTAGGAAAAACTGCAAAGCTGGGAGAATATAATGAGCCAATTGACGCAAGGATCATTGGTGTGGTAAAAGATCACAACTTCGAAAGTCTTTCTCAAAAAATACAACCGCAGCAGTATCGGCTTGCAGGAAAGTATATTGGAAGTTTTATGTTCAAAATAAAGAGAGGCGAAACACAGGAGACATTAGCTAAAATTGAAAAAGAATGGAAAGACATTACCCAAAATTATCCTTTTGAATATACATTCCTCGATCAAACCATAGCAAAGATGTATGAACCCGAAATGCGTTGGCAAAATGTAATCCAGGCTTCCTGTTTCTTTGCTGTATTTATTGCATGTATGGGTTTATTTGGATTATCAGCAATTAATGCAATGAACAGAACCAAAGAGATAGGTATCAGAAAAGTTTTAGGTGCAAGTGTGCAGGATATAGTAATGATATTATCGAAAAGCTTCGTTGTTATGATCGCTGTCTCAATCTGTATTGCTACGCCTGTTGCCTGGTGGCTGATGAATAAATGGCTCGAAGATTTTGCTTATCGCATTAATATCAGTTGGTGGATGTTTGCAGTGATAGGTGTGGCAGCGTTAGTGATAGCTTTGTCAACTGTAATTTTCCAGGCTGTTAAAGCAGCAAATGCTAACCCGGCAGATAGTTTGCGGGCGGAATAAGTCTGAACCTTGATTTGGAAGGATTTAATGGATTTTGAGGAAACTGTCTGAATTGGGATTGTGGGATGTTTGGGATTTATGAGGAAATTGTCTGAACCGGGATTAGGTTGGATATTTGGGATTTGTGAGATGAATGAAGTTTCCTTCTCCTAAAGGAGAAGGTGCCGAAAAGGCGCAGGAGGTAAAAAGGACAGAGAAGGTTTTTGCCCCTCTCCTCAAGAAGAGGGGTTGGGGTGAGGTCAAATAATAACAAAAAATTTTATACAACAACATGCTTTTAAAAAACGCTTCTATATTAATTATTGACGATGATCCTGATGTATTAACCGCTGTGAGGTTGCTGTTGAAAACTGAAGTGAAAGAGGTTCTTACAGAAAAGAATCCTGAAAACCTCCGTTCTATTTTAGCGAAGCAACCATTCGATCTTATTATGCTCGATATGAACTTTATGA